>SESF01021082.1_pt1 | contig 15069 bp, 10 predicted proteins | sample 3171521 | NCBI WGS metagenome assembly SESF01 (sample SAMN10866945, study PRJNA518727) | freshwater metagenome | biome: subpolar coniferous forest; feature: holomictic lake; material: water; isolation source: holomictic Lake 227, 6 m and 8 m depth | place: Canada: near Kenora, Ontario | collected...
AAGGGTGAACACGACGAGCAAGGAATGAATCCACCAACCCCGAGCGAGCGGAGGGCACTGCCACCGGGCTAACTTGGGGCCGACTGCCCCCCGCTCAGTTTCCTCTCAGACTGACTTGCAACTCCGAACGCGCGGCCAGCCGAAACACCAACCGCCGCCCGCTCCCTCGGACCACACTGGTTGGGTAGCATTGACGCCGCTCAACACTTGCTCCCAGACCCGCCGTAGCACGGCACCGTGGGGCGTCGCCGGTAACAGATGCACCTCCAGTTCCCGCCCGTTCCAGCGCAGTACGCCCGCGCTTTGGGTGAGCCGCCGGAAGTATTCGTGGTCGTCACGATAGTTGTCATAGGCGGCCTTAAACGGTGCCAAGGCACGATAGAAGACGTTGCGCGCCACTACCTTGATCGCGTCCAACAGCCGTTTGGGTCCCGTGTCCAACCGCACCATCTGGCGAGCGATCAGATCCTCCAGGCGCGACACGGTTTGTTCGGTCTGCCCTTGTTGGCCCCTAATCTGGTTTAATTGTTCTTCCAGTTCCTTGAGCTGGTTCTGGCGCTCCACGCGGCGCGTCTGGTGGCGGGTTTGCGCCGCTTTGAGCCGCCCCAGTTCCGGGCGTCGGGCCACCGCCACAGACTCGCTGGCAGCCCCACTGGGCTCAGAGGACTCGGAAACCGCCAGGCCGGCCTGTTCCAGTTCGCTCAATTGCGCCTTAAGTTGCCGGGTTTGTTCGGCCAGCGCCCGAGCCGCCCCACTCTGAACTTGCCGGTCAATCAACTGCGGCTTCAGTTCGGCATATGAAATCACCCCGTAGCTGGTGATTTGCTTGTAGCCAAAGTGCAGGTCTAAATAGTCGGGCACCGAGATTCCTCAGCAGAGGCAGGGCGATGATCGAGCCTTGATTCGGAGGTTCAACTGCGCGTGGCTTCGAACAATCCTGATCGAGTGTTCGATGGGGGCGATGCCGGTGGAAATAATCGAAGTAATCGGACAGCATGCGGTGTAAATGTCGGACATGAAGCACCCGAACGTGGTTCAGACACTCACGGCGGATGGAGCCGATCAGTCGCTCCACGAAAGGATTCTGTTAGCGTGAATGAGGAACTCGCTCCTACAGGACAAGGAGTATCAGTCCTACTCGCTGCGGAGTGCCGACCATCGCTTACCCACTTTCCAACGTGGCCCCAGCACGGGAAAGCTGCCTTCCGCCCACGGATCGTAACTCTGGCTTATGCTACGAGGCCCGTTGGACGCTGGCGGCGTTCCCAAGAGTCTCCCCGGACGCTCCCATGTATGCCCGGAGACTCTCCGATGATTGAACAGTTCCAACGCGGATGGAATTCCTAGCAGGGGAGCAGCGGTCTAAAAGCGCTCCTTTCGGTACTGCAATGGCGATTGGTTGAAATGGTGCCGGAAGACCCGGGAGAAATAAAACTGGTCGGCGAACCCGCATTCTTGCGCGATTTCAGCAACGCTTTTGGAGGTGCTAGAAAGGTGCTGACTTGCCATTTGCAGACGGCGTTGATTGAGCCATTCCATAGGGCGCAGGCCCGTTTCCTTCTTGAAAAGGCGCCCAAAATAGACCGGGTTCATCCCCAACGCCCGCGACCATTCAGCCAGGGTGATGGGGTGTTTCAACCGCTCGATGGCCCAGGCTTCGGCGGTTAAAATCCTGTCCACCATTCGGCGTTCCGGCGGGAAGGAGTGATCCAGGGGGGCACGCAAATGGGCCATCACATAAGCCAGCCAGTGCAGCACGGTGCCCGCGATTTCCAAGTCACGATAGGGCAGGCTGCTAGCCATGGCGCTCAACACCTTGTCAAATTCGGCGGCGTACTCGGCCGGATTATTCCAGTGGTAGCGTCGATCGAATTTCCGTTGCAACAGGGTGTTGGCGACTGAGCCCTGCTGGACTGCCAGGCAGGCGCTGGTGCTGACGTGCGGCTGAACTGGATCGTGGCCATAGGCGAATTCGTCGGCCCCGGAGACGACCAGCAAATCGCCGGTTTGGAGCAACAGCTTGCGACCATTGATGATCACCCAGCAGGCGCTCTTTTCTACGAAAAAGAAATTGACCATATCAATGGCCAGCCGGGAAGCGGGGACTGCCCACTCCGGATAACCCGCATAGCGGCCGAACCAGTGGACGCGCAGGCCCACATCAAACTGGTACGCCAAGCGCCAATCGTGATGATACGGTAACCATGCCATGGCTTACAGGATGCAGATTTCTGCCCCTGCCGTCCATGAAATCCGGGGGCGGCCACACGCCGGTGCCACGGGATCCAGTCAGCCTGACCGAACCGGCCGGTGGGGCCGACTCCCATCTCGGCGCTCAGATTTCAAACTGCGGAATCTTCATCCACTCGCCGCTTTTCAAGGCCGACTGGTGGGCGACAATGCCGGCGACGGTCAAGTTCAGGGCGGTGGAGATGTCCACCAATGGCTTGCGATCCTGGAGGATCGCCGTAATGAACTCGTTCATGAGATAGCCGGTAGAGCCGCCATGGCTGCCGACATCCACGCTGGGTGGCAGCGGCGGACGTTTCATGTTTGGCAGTTTCTGCTCCAAGCCTTCGTATTGACCGTAGAAGGACCCTTTTTGCCCGCGGATGCGGCCTATTTCACCGCCGGGGCCGGGCGTGTCCCAACCGACCGCCATGCGGGACATCCCGCCTTCACTGGTCCGGAAGAGCGCGATCTCGGTGCCAAAGGGATTGCGCCAAGGGTTGTTGGCGGGCTGCAGATGCTCGATGCGACTGGGCATGCCCAGGCAGGAGACCTCGGTGAAGCGCCCGCCGCTCACGCCGACGTAGTAGGCATTGGAGTGCGTCGGATACCATTGTGGCGGCAGGCCCACCCGCCAGCCTTTGTAGGAATCAATCGGCGTCGGCATATAGTGAAAGTACTCACCCTCGGAATACACTAGCTTACCTAAGCCACCGGCGTTGTAGATCTGCCGCATCGCGTAGAGGTCTTCGTGGAAGCAGGATGTCTCCAGCATCATGTATTTCAACCCGCTGGACTTTACCGTTTCGAACAACTCGGCTGCCTCGTCGAGGGAAGCCCAGACCGCCGGCACTGACGAAGCGACGTGCTTGCCGTGCTTGAGCGCATCGACGCAGAGCCGGGCATGGCTTGGGGCGTCAGTCGCCACCAAAACCACCTCGATCTGGTCGTCCTTCACCATTTCCTCCAGGGAAGGATACGTTTTGGCACAACGGCATGCTTTGGCCAGCGCCGCGCAGCGGTCAGGGATCAGGTCACTGACCGCGACGATCTGGACATTCGGGTGGTCCTGAAAACCATAGGCGGCGCCCATTTGGCAAACCCCGAAGCCTGCTATGCCCACCCGCAACTTGCGGTCCGAAACGGGGTGCCAACCCATCACTGCTTGCGGGGCAACGGGCGACTTCTCGAAGCCCTGAATCGCGTTGTTTCCGCTGGTCTGCGGCGCTCCGGCGGTGGGCCAGGCGAGAGCCAGTCCGCCAACGGCGGTGCTCGCACGACGCAGAAAGTCACGCCGCGTCTGGTTTTCGCTATGGAGCGAGTGAATATCGCCGAGCATCGAGTTGGGCGAAGGTGGATTGTGCATATGATTGTGGTTTACATTATTCGTATTCATCAAAGTTGCCGGACACGTTAGGCCCGTCGCTGAATCATGGTGGAATGCTGGCACAGAACGTGACCGGCGCGCCATGGATATCGCTGAGGGAAAATTTGTATTATTTCAACCTCGCCATCCAGCAAGCCCGGCGAAGGTCCGAGCTTACGGTTCACGAGCAGTTCAGTGAATTCGTGATGTTTGAACTCGGCCCAAAGGTGGGGAGGCGGGTCTGAGATTGCTTCCGTGCCGATGTGCGCGACAACCACCGGGGCCGATTGCTTTCAGTCGCGGGCTTTGGGGGTGTCGGTAGCCTGGCAATTGAGCGCTGGGTGTGGTGTCGGCGGCTAGCCACGCGGTGCTTTACTCCGGATGATTGCGTAACTTATTGTAATGGAGTAGCTTACCCAGCCTCAACGTGCCTCAGCTTCTGCTCTGAGCTGCGCGCGTTGACGGTGTGCTGCCGGTGGCGTCCCGGAGAAGGCCTGGAGCAATTCCGAGGTGGATCGAGTAAGTTACTGTAGTTGCAGCCTTTGTGGACCGCATCGCGGTTATTCGCTGTTTTCGATGAGACCGCCCTACTCGCCCCGCCCTCGCGCTGATAATCCCATAGCCCCTCCGTTCTCTCCCTGGAGCCTCACCGTAGCACCTCTGCCCCCGGGTCAGAGGTGCTACGGTGAGACTCCCATGGAATGCGGATGGGGCTCGCGGGACGGTCTGGTATGGTGTTGGAGGCATAGGGGGCCAGCGGCTCGTTTTTCGGGTGCCAAGCCAAGGCTAGAGTGCTCAGCAAAATGCCGGAGACGGGCGAGAACCCAGGCGCGATACGGCGCATCCGGCAAGGCCAAGGGACCACAAGCTTGCCCCGAGGGGTTATGGCCCGGGGATCATCCGATCAAAAGCAGCGATGAAACTGGATCGCGTGACTGTTGAGTTGAAATCGAAGATGCGTGCGGTCTGCACATTCACACCGCTCGTGGTGGGCTTCAGGCATTTTTCGGGCCGGTGTTCTGGTGTTGTAACCTAAACTGACGAAGCAGCCAAATCCACCAGACCAGATGATACATTGGTTGAAAAAATGAATATTTTTCTTCTTATATGTCCATTCCCAACCAGCGGATAAACGGCTATAAATGAGCGATGAACATGAATCAGAGCCTCCTTGTGGGCGTGTTGCCCGACCTTCGTGGGTGCATACCCTGGAGGTCTCGCGAGGACGCTCGTCCTCCCGGGACGCGGTTGGGCAACACGCGCTTGCGTCGGCTGCTACAGTTTCCAGACAGGGGGTCAATCCGCCAGTATGAGGCAGCAGGTTGACTTTATCCTGTTCGCGGCCTATCTGGCGGCCAATATTGCTTTGGGCTTTTGGGTGGCGCGTCGGAAGGCCGGGGACACGCGGGGCTATTTCCTGGCCGGTGACCGGCTGCCCTGGTATGCCATCGGCGGGTCGATTATTGCGGCCAACATCAGCACGGAGCACTTTATCGGGATGGTGGGCATCGCTTACGCAGTAGGCTTTGTCGTCGCGCAATGGGAGTGGGGCAACTGGTTCACTTTTTCGGCGCTGATCTGGATCTTTCTGCCGTTCTACCTGCGCGGCGGTCTTTATACGATGCCGGAGTTCCTCGAGCGGCGGTATAACGCGACCTGTCGTTACCTGTTCGCGGTCTGCTCGCTGGGGCTGTGGATTATTGCGCAGATGGCGGTGGTGATGCTGGCGGGGGGCAAGGCGCTCAAGGGGATGTACGGCATTGATGAGACATTGACGATTGTGTGCCTGGCGGCGCTGGCGGGCAGCTACACCATCTACGGCGGCCTCGTCTCAGTGGCCTGGACGGATTTCCTCCAGTTCGTGGTGATGATGCTGGGCGGGCTGATCGTGACGGTGGTCGGCCTGCACCGAGTGGGGGGATTGTCCGACCTGATGCTGTCGGCGCCGGAGAAATTCAAGCTGATTTACCCCATCACCGACAAAGAGTATCCGTGGTTTGGGGTGTGGACGTTGTTTATATCCATCGGCGTCTGGTACAATTGCACGAACCAATTCATTGTGCAGCGCTGCCTGGGTGCCCGGAGCGAATGGGATGCGCGGATGGGCGTGGTGTTCGCGGGCTTTATGAAGATCGTGCTGCCACTACTGGTGGTCATCCCGGGAATCGTCGCCTGGAAGCTTTTCCCCACCTTGAGCGATAAGGACCAGGCCTTCCCGTTGCTGGTTCGTGAATTGGTGCCGGTGGGGCTGAGCGGCATCGTGATGGCAGGACTGGCCAGCGGGATGCTCTCGCACGTCAGCTCGGTGCTCAACTCCTGCAGCACCGTATTCACCATGGACCTTTACAAGCCGTTTCTGGGCCGCGGCAAATCAGAGCAGCACCTGGTGCGGGTTGGCCGGTTGAGCGGCTTCGCGATTCTGGTGGTGGCAACTTTACTGGCCATCTGGTTCAGCCACCGTCAGCTTGGCGTGTTTCTCCTGATCCAAAACGTCGGTGCCTGGGTGGCGGCGCCCATCGCGGCGGTTTTCCTGATGGGGGTCTTGTGGCGGCGGACGACGGCCGCGGCGGCGACCTTTGTGCTGCTATTCGGGTTCCCCTATACGGCCTTCGTGGAATATTATCTATTCAAGCACGTGTCCTGGCTGATGCCGTTCGACAACTGGCTGAATCGCACTTTCCTTGTGTGGCTGACTTCGATGGTTCTGCTCGTGATCGTTTCATTGTTCACCCAGGCGCCGGACCCGGAACGCATCCAGGGCATCATCTGGTCCTGGAAAGTTGCGAGGCTGCCGGAGTCCGAGCGCGAGCGCAATCGGGGGGCGCGGAGCCTTTTATTGTGGTGGTGCATTTTCATCGGAATTATGGCTACCCTCTATTTGTATATGTTCTGGTTCCAATTCCGGGGGCCGGGCGCTAAAGGCTGATCAGGAGTGAGAAACAATTCAAAACAACCACAGATGGACACAGATGGACACAAATTAGAAGGGCTCGAAGGGAAGCTAGCAGAGCACGCTCAAGCCGTCCGGCCGAAAGTCGGGTTGTTGGCGCTGACCCTCGAGCTATATGAGACCTTGGCTCCCGGGCTGCGGGCTTCGCGCGAGGCCTGGCTGCGCTCTTCGGTCATTCCCAATTTGGAACGTCAGGTGGACGTGCTGTTCACGCGGGCGGTGTTTCGGCGCGAAGACATCGAGGCGACGGTCGCACAGTTCGAGGCGGCGAAGGTCGATGCCCTGCTCGTTATTTTGGCCACTTACTCGCCCAGCCAACTGAGCCTGCCGGCGCTGCGCCACTCTCGGCTGCCGCTGGTTATTTGGAACACGCAGCAGTTGCAAGGGGTGGATCAGACCTTCACCGTGGACCAGATGATCGAAAATCATGGCGTTCACGGCACGCAGGACCTGGCGAGCGTGCTCACGCGCAGCCGCATTCCTTTTCACTATGCCACCAGCCCAGACAACGACCCGCGTGGGCTGGCGGAATTGGCGGATTTCTTTGCGGCGAGTGCGGCGGTCAACCGCCTTCGTGACGCCCGCATCGGCTGCCTGGGCTACCCCTTTCCCGGCATGGGCGATTTTGCGGTGGATACGACGCATCTGGCGGTTTCACTGGGCTGCTCGTGGATTAACCTGACGGTCCAGGAATACATCCAGCGCTGTCGGACGGCGGCGCCGGCAGAGGTGTCGGAGTTAGTGGCGGAATACCGTCGCTGCTACGACGTAGCGCCGGACATCACGGCGGACGACCTGATCTGTAGCGCGGCGGCAGAAATTGCCGTGCGCGGCATGCTGGCCCAGCATCGGCTCGATGCCTGGACGTACCAGTTCACGGCCTTCGGCGAGGACGACCGCACCCCAACCCTGCCCTTTGTCGTCACCAGTCGTTTGATGGCCGAGGGCATTGGCTTCGGCGGGGAGGGAGACCTCATTTCTGCCGCGGCCACAGCGTTCTTTAACTGGCTGCAACCCCCGGCCAGCTTCTCGGAAATCTTCACAATGGATTTCGCCGGCGAGAGCCTGTTCCTCAGCCACATGGGCGAGGCCAACGTCGCGATGGCCCGGCGTGATAGGCGTGTGCGCCTGGTGGCCCGTCCTACGCCCATTACGCGCACCCTCGGCCGCCAACTGGTACTGGCCGCCAGCTTCGAACCGGGGCCGGCCACCTTTGCCGCCCTGACGCTCGGCCCAGGCAGCAAATGGCGCCTCATCGCCGCGCCGGTCACCATCGAGGATTTTGGACCGCTGCCGGGCTTCTTTGTGCCCCACTCCAAACTGCGGCCTGGCTCGGGTGACGTCCGGAAGTTCCTGACCGATTATGCGATGGCGGGAGGCCCACACCACAATGGCGTACTCCTGGGCGACGCCCGGCGGCGCTTGCGCCTGGCAGCAGGACTGATTGGGGCAGATTACTGCGAGATTTGACTATGCTCCTCGGCCTCGATCTTGGGACGACGAACGTCAAAGCGCTGGTGACCGACCTGACCGGCCGGCTCCTTGGTGAGGGGTCCTGTGCGGTGCGGTTGTCTTATGTGGGAACTGACGGAATCGAGCAAGATATAGAAGAGATTTGGCAAGCGGTTCTCTTGGCCATCAAGCAGGCGACGGAGTCGGTGTCACCGGCAGTCATCCGGGCAATTGGCGTCTCCAGCCAAGGTGGAGCGTTGCAGATGCTGGACGCACAAGCCCGACCTCTGGGCCGAGTCGTGAGCTGGCTCGACCGACGGGGACGCCCGTTCGATGACGCGCTGACCGCGGAGTTGGGACCGGAATGGTTCGCCGAGCGGATTGGCCATGCTCGCTCGGGCTTGGTCATCGGCCAGTTGCTGCGCTTGCGCGAAGAGTCCCCGGCACTGCTCGAGCCGCCCAATCGAATCGGCTTTGTCGGTGACACCATCGTCAAGCGCCTGTGCGGCGAAGCGGGTCATGACGGGACTTCCTGCGGAATAGGTTGCTTATATAATCCTGCGCTGCGGGATTACGACAAGAATGTGTTGGAGCGCCTGGGGCTAACTGCCGAGCAATTTCCGAAGTTGCTACCGGCTCGCCAGCCCCGAGGAGGGTTGCGGCAAGTTGTGGCACGAGAGACCGGCTTGCGTGCCGGGGTGCCGGTCTCGGCTGCGATCCACGATCAATATGCGGCGGCATTGGCCAACGGTGGCGTTAGATCCGGGACCGCTCTGATTGGCACGGGCACCGCGTGGGTGCTGCTGGCAGTGAGCGATTCGACGATGAAGCCTATCAACGACAGCGCCTTCGTCTGCCATCATGTGATGGATGGCTTATGGGGCCAGATTATTTCGCTACCCAACGGCGGGTCCGCGCTGGCCCAGGCACTGGAGTTGGCTGGGCTTGGACTTCAGGATTCGGTTGAGCTCGACCGGTTGCTTGAGTCGGTGTCGCCCGGCAGCGGCGGGATCGAATGTTGGACGGTTCGGGCCGGCTTTGGCGCGCCGGAACTGGCAGCCCATGCCACCGCGCGCATGATGAGCCCCCAAGGGACGCAGTCTGCCAGCCATATCGTACGCGCTACCCTGGAGGGCCTGGCCTATGAACTCAAGCGACATATTGACCTTCTTTTCCAGGCAGGCATGCCTATTGAGCAATTGTTCTTGAGTGGGCGATCCGCAGCCAGCCGTGTCACCGCGCAAATCCTGGCCGACGTCACTGGGCTGCCGCTGGCCTGCGCCGACAACAGCGGCAGCCCTCTGGGCGCCGCCATTCTAGCCCGTGCGCTGTTGGAACCTTCCTGCTCGCTGGAAGTCCTTTCCACGGAAATGGCTCCGGCGGCCCATCAAGTCGAGGCGGGCGCGACGGCGGCCTTTTACCGAGAGCAATCCAGGCGATATGTGCAGGCGAGCCACAGAATGTAGCCGCCGACGGGAGGGCGTGTTGCCCAAGTCGGAACGCCGTAGCGCAGCCGTCCCGGCTGCGAGTTCTGGCGGCGTCTCGCCGGCAATTCCGGGCGGGACGCCCGGTAAACTCGCAGGCGAGGACGCCTGCGCTACCGTTGGGCAACACGCCCGGGAGTTGGCGCATTCATTTCACATAGAAGTCAGCGCCGACTGCCGTCGGCGGCTACGAGACTAATGAACACCATTCCGCTCCATCATGTTTTTGGGTACACCCAGGTGGACCGTGATTTCTGGGCGGAGCACCTGGAGGAGTGGGTGCCACGCCGCATCCTGGATGCGCATACGCATGTTATGGCCCCGGACTTCCGGTTGCGGCCAATGACCGACGCCATGCGCCGGCAATACTGGGTTAACGAAGTGCTCGAGCCCATCGATGCACCCACCGCGGAGCATTGCCACCAGGCCGTCTTTCCCAACCGCGAGTTTTCTTGTATCGCCTTCGGGCTTCCCGACCTCGATTTCGACCTTGAAGGCGGCAACGACTATGTGCAGCAGGAGTGTTCGAAGCGCGGCTGGCACAGTCTGGCAGTGATTCGGCCCCAATGGTCACAGGAAATGGTCGCTCGTTTGCTGGATGCGCCGGGTGTGATCGGCTTGAAGCCCTATTACTCGTTGATCAGCTTGAATCGGAACACGCGCGACGCGCACTTGGAGGGGAGTATCTTTGATTTCCTGCCGCATCCCATGCTTGAATTGGCGAATGATCGCCATGCCTGGATCACCCTCCACGTGCCCCGGGCGGCGCGGTTGGGCCACCCGCAGAATGTGAGTGAGATACGGGAGATTCGCCGGCGCTATCCGAACATCGTGCTGGTGATCGCGCATCTTGGTCGTTGCTACACGGAAGCGCACGCACGCGAGGCGCTGCCCCAATTCGCCGATGACCCTGGTCTCTTTTTCGATACGTCGGCAGTGCTGAATCCGGCCTCGCATCGGGTTGCACTGGAGTACCTGGGACCGGAGCGGATACTCTACGGCTCGGATAATCCGGTGATGTATATGCGAGGCCGGCGTCAGTACTCCGAGCGGACATACGTGAATCGGACCGACTATCCATTCCATTTCAATCAGGACCGCGAGCCGCCTGACGTGGAAGCGACCTACACGCTTTTCCTGTATGAGGATCTGCATGCCATCCAACGCGCTTGTTCTGACCTGGGCATTCGCGAGCGCAAGCACGTCCAGGCGATTTTCTATGACAACGCCGCCCGGTTGATCGCCGGTATTTTGGCGCGGAAGGAAGCGATCGGGCGCAAGGCTTGATTATGAAAACCATTCACTTCGGTCTAATCGGAGGAGGTTTGATGGGGCGGGAGTTTGCCAGCGCGGCGGCGCGTTGGATGCACCTGCCGGGGCTGGAGGTGCGGCCGGCCATCGTGGCGCTTTGCGATACAAACGTCGCGCTCCATTCGTGGTACCGGGAGAACATTGCCGGCCTCAGTCAGGTCACGGATGATTACCGGGCTGTGCTGGCCAATCCGGCGGTGGACGCCGTTTACGTGGCTGTGCCGCATCATCTGCACGCCGAGATCTACTGCGCGGCGATCAAAGCCGGGAAACAGTTGATGGGCGAGAAGCCGTTTGGGATTGATCGGCCGGCGAATAAGGCCATCCTGGAGGCCACCCGCCAACATCCGAACGTCTTCGTGCGATGCTCGTCCGAGTCTCCGTTCTTTCCCGGTATGCAAAGACTTTGCGAGATGATCGAACAGAATGCGTTCGGCCAGATCATTGAAGCCAATACGGGATTTCTGCATTCGAGCGACCTGGACCCGGGCAAGCCAATGAATTGGAAACGGACGATTGAGTTCAACGGCGAGTACGGGGTGCTTGGTGATCTAGGCATGCACGCCCTGCATGTGCCGTTGCGGGCGGGGTGGCGGGCTCAAAACGTCCGGGCGGTTCTATCCAATATCATGAAACACAGACCGGATGGAGGCGGCAAGCTGGTTCCCTGCGCCACTTGGGATAATGGGGTGCTGCTCATGGAGACCATTGATCCGGGCACGGGAGAGCCTTTTCCCTGGACGGTGAAGCTCCAACGGATCGCGCCTGGACACAAGAACACCTGGTATACCGAGATACTGGGGACCAGGGCTTCGGTCCGATGGTCGAGCGAAAACCCCAGGCTGCTGCAAGTGATGCATTATGTTCCGGGAGGCCGACAAGCCTGGGAACATATTCAGACAGGATATGAGCCCGCCTTTCCGACCATTACCGGCCCGATATTCGAGTTTGGTTTCAGTGATTCAATTCTCCAGATGTGGGCCGCCTTTCTGTATGAGTTGGCCCAGCGCAAACCGTTGAAGCGGTTTGCCGGGTGCGTGACACCCGAGGAGACGGCCGTGAGCCACGAGATCTTCACCGCCGCCCTGGAGTCGCAACGCCACGGCGTTACCGTGACGCTTGGCCATTAACCCTTCTCGTATGCAGAGGACCGAATTCATTTCCCGCCGCCGTTCTGACACCGAAGCTCGACGCCGCCGCACTCAAACACTTATGACTGAATCAAATGCCAAACCATCCCCCTCCACGCGCCCGCAATTCCACCCAGTCTCGCTCTCGATCTCCGACCTGTGCGGCGAGCCCTACATTCGGGCGCTGTGTTCCAACCGTGCTTTCCTGACGGGCCAGGACGCTAGCGCCTTGATCGAGATTGCCACGCAGCCGGTCGAGTTCTTCCCCATTGCATTCGAGCAGCGGCTCCACCAATTGCTGCGCCAAGTGGGCCAGAGGGTCGGCACGCCATTGACCACCACACCCCGAGGCGCCAGCACCGACCCGTTTGAGCGGCATACGAAGGTCGAAATGGCTCCGCTGAGCGCGCTCGGCTATTTCCGCCTGGGGGAAAACGGCACGCTCTACCTCACCACCAAGAGCGAGCACTATCATGCGTCGCTTGGACATTCCTTTCCTGGGTATGCCCTGATCGACCGGGCGCGCCAACTCGGCATTCCGAATGCGACACATAACAACACTCGAGGTTTCATCACCCGCCGCCTCGAGGAAGAACTCATTGCCTGGGCGAACGGGATTGATCCCGCTGATGCAGGCGCGCTTGCGGCAGTGCGGGATTCGTCTTCGCCGCACGTCATCAATCGGGTATTGAACTTGGAAACGGGCAGCTTGGCGGCGGAAGCAGCCCTGAAGCTCGTGCTGGCAAGATTCTATCGCTCGGATGAATCCATGCCGTTTCCAAAGTATCATGGCCGGATCCCGGTGATCCTGGTGTTGGGAAATGATGGCGGTGGTCTGAAGGCCAACTATCACGGAACGACGATGCTCACCCAGATGATGCGCGGCATGTGGCCTGAATTTTATTCCACATTCCAGGATCGAGGCTTGCGGGTCGTGCCCATCCGGCCCAATTCCCTGGCCGATCTGGAAGCCGCGTTTAGTCGGTACGAGCGGGATGACTTCAAGCTCGCCGCGTTCTTCCACGAGATCGTCATGATGAACTACGGCGGGCGCCTGTTGTCGCGGGAGTTCCTCCGCCGCGCCTACGAGCTTTGTGATCAGCACGATGTGGCCACTGTGGCGGACGAGATCCAATCCTGCCTCTGGGCGCCGGGCTTCTTCCTGTTCCGCGAATACGGATTACGCCCCTCCCTGGTGGCGGTGGGCAAAGGCTTTCCGGGCGGGGAATACCCCGCGTCGCGCATCCTATTCAGTGCTCCCTTCGATGCGCTCGAACAATTTGGTGCCCTGGTCACGAACGGGCAGGAAGAACTCGCGGCGCTGGCCTATCTGATCACGATGCGTTGGGCCACCGCCAATCGACACGTGACCGCCGAGATCGGGGATTACTATTACAGCCGTGTTCAGGAGTTGGCCGGCGAATTCAGCGGATTGCTGGTTGGCATTGATGGTTATCGGCACATGACATGCCTGCGCTTCGGGGACACCCGAATCGCATCAGGGTTTGCCAAGCTGCTGGTCGAGCGGGGGTTCGATATCAGCGCGCAGACTTACAAGCGTGATTTCTCGCCGAGCGTGCTGACCAAGCTGCCGCTGATCGCCGGCGTTGGGGTGGTGGATTTTGTCATCGAGTGTCTGCGGGGCGCGCTCAGGGATCTGGACCGGGGGACCGCCTGCATTCCAGCCGCCTCCAGCGCAGGGCCGTTGTGAGACACGCATACTGCCCCCCGCAACGGCGTAGTTGAGCTCGGGATTTACGTCGGCCGCTTTCGCGAGCTTAAAAAGGCGGAAAACATGCGCACTAACAGTCTCTTCCAGGCAGGATCACAAAACACAACCGCGGAACGCGATAGAAATGAGCGATTCATTGAACAAAGGGATCACGAGCATGAGATCGATATGGCTTAATGAACGTGACGTAACGAAACGCTGCGCCCGGAATGAGGCTTTCTGGGAGGGATGCTTGGACGCGGGTCCACTGCTGTGGATCACGGTCCCGCACGCGACAAGGGGCGTTCCCCCGAAAGCGCCCGCCACCGAGGAGGCCTTGTGGACCGATGTGGAATACGTGTTAGACAAGGGGGAATACGACCTGGCACATACCCACTTTGCCGGGGATGCCTTGCCGGTTTTCCATCCCTGGCTCGGGCCGGACCAGTTCTCCGCATGGCTTGGCGCCGAAATGGAACTCAAGCCGCTCGAGAACACCTCCTGGATCAAGCGGTTCGTGACGGACGCCAACGCTTATCCGCCCTTCCGGATCGCCCCGGCGAACCGCTGGTGGCGGCTCTACTTGGAACTTGTACGGGGCGCCGTCGAGCGCGGCGCGGACAAGTGGGTCACCGCCTATCCCGATCTGCATACGGGCATAGATGCTTTGGCGGCGATCCGGGGGCCGGAGAACCTGATGATGGATCTGCTGGAGAACCCGGACATCGTTCGGCGCGCGATGACGCAACTGACCCGGTTGTGGAAGGACATCGTGGACCTGGTTTCGGCTCTGGTGTTACCAGCAGGCCAGGGAACGTCCAACTGGACGATGGGCTGGAGCCAAAGGCGGTTTCTGTGCCTCGGCCAGAACGACTTCAGTTGCATGATCAGCCCGGAGATGTTCGAGACGTTTTGCTGGCAGGACAATCGGGAGTGCTGCGGGCACGTGGAGCATACGCTCTATCACCTCGACGGTCCCGGCGCCCTGCGGCACGTGCCGTTGCTGTTGCGGTTGGAGCAACTCGACTGCATCCAGTGGATTCAAGGCGCGGGCAAGCCTTTGCCGTCACAGTGGCTGGACCTCCTGCGGCAGATTCAAGCTGGCGGGAAATCCATCCAGCTTTACTACGGCGGCGACCACGGCGGCCACGCCGACCTCAAACACGAACTGGATCTCCTCTGCGGCGCGCTGGACCCGACGCGGTTGTTCATCTGGGCGACTGTGGATTCGGCGGAGACCGCGGAGGACATTGTTCGCTACAGCCACCGCGCTGGTCTGCGGCAATCACGGAAAGCGAGAAAGGGTTCCACGCGCTGGTGAGCGAAGGGGTGTTCCTTCGGGACGGGGCGTTTCTGCCGCTGCCCAAGCTGGCGACCGAGCCCTTCCTCAAACTCTGGGAGCAGGAGGTCTTCACGATCTGCCCGATTCTACCTTG
>SESF01004472.1_pt1 | contig 15068 bp, 12 predicted proteins | sample 3171521 | NCBI WGS metagenome assembly SESF01 (sample SAMN10866945, study PRJNA518727) | freshwater metagenome | biome: subpolar coniferous forest; feature: holomictic lake; material: water; isolation source: holomictic Lake 227, 6 m and 8 m depth | place: Canada: near Kenora, Ontario | collected...
AGGGGCAGCTGGCAAGGTTACGGCGTTAGAGGATATCACCTTAGACGTGAGGGAAGGGGAGTTTCTGGCGGTCGTCGGCCCCTCCGGTTGCGGTAAATCGACCCTGCTCAGCTTACTGGCCGGGCTGGAGCATACGAACGAAGGCCAAATCCGGCTTGGTGATCAGGAAGTCGTGGCCCCCGGCCGCGATCGCTTGGTGATGTTCCAACAGGATGCACTGTTTCCTTGGCTCAATGCGCTGGAGAACGTGATGTTCGGTCTTCGCCTCAAGCCTGACCTCACCGAAGCCGAACGCCTGGAGTCGGCTCGCTATTACCTGAACCTTGTTGGCCTCGGCGATAAGGAGAAGGCCCGTCCGCATGAACTTTCCGGTGGGATGCGTCAGCGCGTTGCGCTGGCCCGTTCACTTGCCCCGAATCCGAGGGTGTTACTGATGGACGAGCCGTTCTCCGCCCTCGATGCGCTTACGCGTGAGCAGCTCTATGGTGATATCCAGGAGATCTTCACGAAGCGGAAGAAGACCATCGTGCTCGTGACGCATAATATCCGTGAAGCGGTCTGCCTCGGTGACCGGGTCGTACTGTTTTCGCCCAATCCTGGCCGCGTCCAACAGGTCTTCGATGTGAAGTTGCCTCGTCCGCGCCGCATGAACGATCCCGCCCTCGCCACGCTCGCCTCCGAGGTGACTGAAGCCCTGTCCGCCCATCTCGCTAAGTGATCATGGCTTCGAAGCTTCCACGTCCGGTCATTCCGACCCTCATCGCCGTTCTCTTCCTCGGCGGTTGGGAGTGGTTCGTGCGCACGGGCCACGTTAACGAAGTGCTGGTGCCGGCCCCTTCCCATATTCTCAAATGGTTCTGGGAAGCTCTTCTCAGTGGCGAATTACTTTCAGCTACTTGGGTGACGATGCGCCGACTCATCATCGGATTCGCTATCGGTGCCGCGCTGGGCGTGCCGCTGGGTGCCCTCTGCGCTCGCGTCCGCTGGATTCGTGATACGCTGGGCGTCCTTGCCCTCGGCCTGCAGACCTTGCCTTCTGTTTGCTGGGTGCCCCTAGCGTTACTCTGGTTCGGCATCCGGGAGGAAGCCGTGCTCTTCGTCGTCGTGATGGGTACGGTCTGGGCCGTCGTCATTGCCGTCCAGGAATCAGTGCTGAACGTCCAACCGCTCTACTTGCGGGCAGCCCAGACTATGGGATCCAAGGGCTGGCATCTTTGGTATCGCGTGATTTTCCCTGCCGCGCTTCCGGGCGTGCTCAGCGGGATGAAGCAGGGATGGGCCTTTGCTTGGCGCTCTTTAATGGCGGCGGAAATCTTCGTGGTGATTGTCACGGGCTTCGGCCTCGGCTCCCTCCTTAACGCTGGCCGTGAGTTGCTCCGCATGGATCAGGTCATGGGTGTGATGGCGGTCGTGATGCTGGTCGGACTTCTGGCGGATCTCATCTTCTTCTCGCCGATTGAGCGCTGGTTGCGTCGTTCGCGCGGGCTGGAGCGCTAAACCGTCGCCTTTCCTCCTCGCCCTCGGGGCAGGGGAGGCCTACTTAAGGGGCAAATGTTTATCGACGAAGCCAAGGTTGTATTGAAGTCCGGAGACGGCGGCCACGGCTGCGTCAGCTTCCGCCGCGAGAAATTTATCCCAAAGGGCGGCCCCGACGGCGGTAACGGCGGCAAGGGTGGCGACGTCGTCCTGGTCTGCGATCGTAATGAAGGCGACCTGCAGCACTACCGCTGGCAGCCTCACCGCCGCGCTCGTAATGGTGCCCCAGGGATGGGTCGCCAGTGCGCTGGGCCTGATGGTGGCGATTTGATTCTGCCAGTGCCTCCGGGCACGCAGGTGCTCGAAGAGGGTTCCAACCGTCTCGTGGCTGAACTCACCGAGCACGGTGAACGCGTCATCCTTCTCGCCGGTGGCAAAGGCGGCATGGGCAACATGAATTTCAAGAGCTCGGTCAATCAGGCTCCGCGCCGCACGACCCCGGGTTACCCCGGCGAAGAAGGCACCTTCCGCATCGTGCTGAAGACCATCGCCGACATCGGCCTCGTGGGCTACCCGAACGCCGGCAAGTCGACGCTTACGAATCTCCTCACGGCCGCCCGTCCGAAGATGGCGCCGTATCCGTTCACGACCTTGCACGTCAATGTGGGCGTGATTGATTACGAAGACCGTTTCGACCGCATCGTCATGGCGGACATTCCTGGTCTCATCGAAGGAGCCCACGAAAACCGGGGCCTCGGTCACCAGTTCCTTCGCCACGTCGAACGCTGTTCGTTGCTGGTGTTCATCATCGATATGGCCGGCAGCGAGAACCGTAATCCGTGGGACGACCACCGCATCCTTGAGCGCGAACTTCGCCTCTACTCGCCGATTCTCGCCGCGAAGCCGCGCATCATCGTGGCCAACAAGATGGACCTCCCCGAAGCCGCGGCGAAACTGAAGCTGTTCCAGGAACGCGTGAAGGATATCGTCATCCCGATTTCTTGTTACTCCCAGGCCGGCATCCAGGAATTCCGCGATAAACTTTGGGCCGCCGTCAAAGGTCCGGTCGATCAGCGTCCGAAGGCCCCGGCCCCTTACGTTGAGCCAGCGGTGGCCAAGCGTCTCGCCAAGGTACACGTGGCGAAGGTGGTGGCTCCGAAGGCCAAGGAGAAGGCGAAGCCGGCGAAGAAGGATGCCGTCAAAGCCAAGGCCAAGCCAGTTCCGGCCCAAAAGGCCAAGGTCGTCGCCAAGAAGCCTCTCCCGAAGAAGTCCAAGCCAGCCGCAAAGAAGAAGTCGCCCGGTAAAGCGGTGGCTAAGAAGAAGATCGCCCCGCTGAAGAAAAAGAAGGCGACGGTCGTTAGGGTCAAAGCGTCAAAGAACCGTCGCCGATAGTCTTTCCGGCGGGGTATAGGTTTGGCAATCAGGCAAGGGAACGCACATTAGGTGCATCGCCCCTGTCTGGCCTTCCTTGTCTGCTCCAGACGAGAAAGCGCAACGCATCCCATGTCGCCCCTTCGCCCAGTTTTCCGATTAGCAGTTTTACTGGGAATGGCATTGGGCTACGTTCTTGCCGCCGGTCCGACCAGCGATTCCTTGCCGCCCGTCGTCCTGCCTTTCTTCGAAAAACATTGTACGGAGTGCCATGACGCCGACACGAAGAAGGGGAATCTCGATCTGACGGCTTTGAAACTGCATTTAGAGGATTCCGAAAATTTCAACCGATGGGTTAAGATCCATGATCGGATGGAGTCCGGCGAGATGCCCCCGAAGAAGAAGGCACGTCCCGCGGCAGCGTCGCTGGCCGTGGTGCAATCCGCACTGGCCAGCTCACTGGTCCGGGCGGAGGCGACCTGGCTGGGCGGCGACGGGCGAACGACGCTACATCGGCTGACCCGCTCCGAATACGAGAACACGGTCCGTGATCTTTTCGCCCTGCCAGGTATCGCCGTTCGCGCCGGGTTGCCTGCCGACGGGTCCGCACATGGTTTCGATAACAACAGCGACGCGCTCGATATTTCCCATGTTAATCTGGCCAAGTATATCGAAGCCGCCGACGCGGTGCTGGACATGGCGATCGCCACCCGGCCGACCGCCCCGCCTTCCGCGGTGGTGCGGCTGTCGCTGGCCCGCAACTACGAGCCCGACATCATGCTGATGCAGGGCGACGCCATGCTGTTCCGCGACAAGAAGCCCGACCCGATCTTTCCGCCGGCCGGTGAATTCGCGCATGTCGATCAAGGTCCGCATGAGCAGCTCGGCATCTTTGATCGGATGAGCAGCGTTGGGGTCTTCCGTCACGAGGATGAATCTTGGAACGCATACTTCCGGCATTTCTCCGCGCTCTATCCGGGAAAGTATCGCATCAGGGCTTCTTTCTGGAGTCTGCTCTGGGATAAGGGTGAGGTCCGACCCTCCCGTGGTACTGAAGCCGCCCGTCTTTCGGTGGTACAGTTCAATGAGAACGGCCGCGGCGGTCAGCATCCGAGCTACGTACTCGGCTATTATGCGGCACCTTCCCTGGAGTCCCGCGTACACGAGCTGGATGTCTGGTTCAATAGCAAGGAAACCATCGGCTTTAACACGGCTTCGCTCGCCCCTGTGAAATTATACCGGGTGGGCAACTACGGTCCGAAGGGCCGCATCATGGGCTTCACGGGGCCGTGTATTGTCAGCGACTGGCTTGATATCGAAGGCCCTTTGCATGACGTCTGGCCGCCTCGCAGCCATCAACTTCTCTTCGGTTCGCTTCCGGTGTCCGAATTCAAAGCCGCCGAGCAGGCAGGGGCGCGCGCGCCCGTGCGCGTTCCGCTCCGACAGGAAGTGATTGGCTGCCGCAATAAACCCGAACCGGAAAAAGGCGTCTGGACGGTCGCCAGCGCCCATCCGCGGGAAGATGCGGACCGCCTGCTGGCTGCGTTTCTACCGAAGGCCTTCCGCCGCCCCGTCGATGCAGAGGTGCGTGCGCAATACCTGGCTCGTTTCGAGGAGCGCCTGAGGGTAGGAGACTGTTTCGAGACCGCGATGCGCTGGGTTTACCGGGCGGCGCTCTGTTCACCTGATTTCCTCTACCATGTCGAAGTCCCGGGTCGGCTAGATGATCATGCGCTGGCTTCCCGGCTCTCCTATTTCCTCTGGAACTCTCAGCCCGACGAAGTTCTCGCCGCCTTGATTCCGGCGGGTCACCTGCGTGATCCGGAGGTCCTCGACCAACAGGTCGAACGCATGCTGAAAGACCCGAAGTTCGGGCGCTTCGTGGAAGAATTCCTGGGGCAGTGGTTAAAACTGCGTTCCATCGGCGTCAATGATCCGGATAAGAAACTTTACCCGGAATTCAGTCCTTACCTCCAGGACTCCATGGTCGCCGAGACTCGGGCTTATTTCCGTGAGTTGCTTGAACGGAATCTCGATGCAGGTTTTCTGGTACGCTCCGACTTCGCGATGCTCAACGAAAAGCTCGCCGTGCATTATGGTATCAAGGGCGTCAGCGGTCCGGAAATCCGACGGGTGACCCTGCCAGCCGGCTGCGTCCGCGGCGGTTTCCTCACCCAGGCGGCGATCTTGAAAGTCACCGCCAACGGCACCACGACTTCTCCGGTGGTGCGCGGTGCCTTCGTGATGTCGAGATTGCTGGGACGTCCGCCCGAGCCGCCGCCCGCCAACGTGCCTGCGGTCGAACCCGACGTGCAGGGTGCGACGACTATCCGCGAACAGTTGGCGAAGCACCGCGCCGATGCGAGCTGCGCCTCCTGTCACGCCAAGATTGACCCCGCCGGCTTCGCGCTGGAGGCTTTCGATGTCATCGGCGGTGAAAGATCACGCTACCGCAGCATCGGGGAAGGGGAGCCGGCCGTCCGCGGCAGCATTGATCCCCTCATTAAAATTGACTTCAAACTGGGACCGAAGGTGGACGCCAGTGGCAGTCTGCCCGACGGCCGGAAGTTCGCGGACATCGGCGAGCTCCAAGGATTGCTGGTCGCCGAACGCCGCCAACTGCTGCGTAATCTGGCCGAGCAGTTGATGGTTTATTCTACGGGTCGAGCCATCGCCTTTGGCGACCGCGCCGCCCTGGCTCAGATTATCGAACGCACCGAGGCCGCGGGCGGCGGCATCCGGACGCTCTTCCATGAACTCGTGCGCAGCCCGCTTTTCCAGACTCGCTGAACCCATGCGTCATCTTTTGAAACTAGCATGGGTGGGGTTGCTGATCGTCGGTCTGGTCACGATTCTGCAGGCGGCTCCCACGGTCGAGGTATCGCGACGGGTCAGCGGGTTGTTCGAGCCTTCCCGCGTGGATGATCTACGTGCCGTGGTGCCGACCCTTCCTGGGGTCGAATGGGTCAGCCTGGATTTCGCTTCGACGGTCGTCGTGCTGCGCGTGGACCCGGCCCAGTTGATGGGGTCTTATAATGCCAAGCGCCCGCCTTCCGACGAGCAGCTGGCCCGCCGCCTAGACGAACAACTCGCCTCGGCTTCCAATCGCACCTTCTCGCTCAAGCCCCTTGCGTCTGCATCCGCTGTGCCAGCGGTAGTCGTCGAGGTCAAGACGGGTCTCCTCGACTGCCGGGGCTGCCGCTATGCCGTGTACAATGGCGTTTCCAGACTCGATGGCTTGGAAAGCGCGACGGTCACGACTGACGGACGTCTGATCGCGCGCATCGACCCCGCCAAGCTTGACCAAAAAGCCCTGCTGGCGGCCCTCAAGAAAGTGAAGGGGCTAGAAATCCCCGCCCAATAAGCCAGCCTCACTTTATGAATAGTCTCCACCTCGGCCTCCGCCGTTCTCTTTCTCGCCGGACATTTCTCCGCGCCGCCGGCGCCGGTATCGCACTGCCTTTGTTGGATGCCATGATGCCCGCCTTCGCGAAGGAGGAGGGTGCCCGGAAGATTCCTCGGCGCATGGTCTGCATTGAGACGAACATGGGGATCATGGCACCGTTCTTCTTCCCGGAGAAGTCCGGTCGGGATTTCGCGCTGCCCGCTTACCTCCAGAAACTTTCCACACATCGCGAGAAGATGACTGTCTTCTCCGGAGTCAGTTTGCCCGGCGTCACTGGCGGGCACGCCGCCGAGAAGTGCTTCTTGACGGGCACGCCGCATCCCGATCGCGGCGGCTTCCGTAACTGGGTTTCGCTGGATCAGCTCGCCGCCGAGCACATTGGCTCGGCCACGCGCTATCCTTCGCTTCCGCTGGCGATGGTCAGCGATGGCTCCCCGACCCTGAGCTATACCCGCAGCGGTGCCCCGATCCCGGCCGAGAAGAGCCCACGTCGGCTGTTTCAGAAACTATTCATGCAAGGCAAGGCCAGTGAGATCGAGGCGAACGTCGAGGCGCTTCGCCAAGGGCGCAGCATGCTCGATTTCGTGGGCGAACAGTCCCGCCGACTGAACCGGAGTCTTTCGCATGCTGACCAGCAGCGGATGGATGAATATTATACCACTGTGCGTGAGCTGGAAAAGCGCCTGCACAGTTCTGAGGAATGGGAGTATCGCCCCAAGCCGGTCGTCAAGGCCGCGGCCCCGAACGATATCGACGATGCGCGTGAGTTCGTCGCGAAGACCAGGCTCATGTTCGACGTCATGAAGCTGGCGCTCGAGACAGACTCCACGCGCATCATCACGCTGTTCGTCGACACAAGCGTCATTCATAATATCACCCACCACGGCAACCGCCCCGACGCGGTGGCCGAGCTGCGCGCCAAGGAGGAAGCCCAGTTCGGGGCCTTGAATGATTTCCTGACGGCTTTGGACGGCACCAAGGAAGAGGGCCAGTCGCTCCTGGATCGCACCCAGGTCCTCTATGGCACGCCGATGGGGAGCGCTAATTCCCACTCGAATGTGAATCTCCCGGTCTTGCTTGCCGGGGGTGGTTATCGCCACGGCCAGCACTTGGCCTTCGACACCGTGAACAACTACCCGCTCAGCAATCTGTATGTCACGATGCTGCAGCGCATGGGCATCGAGACGGGTGAATTCGCCTTATCCAAGAGCACCCTCCGCGGACTGGAGATGGCCTAAGCGGGCTTACTTCTTCAGTTCCTTGAACTTAAGCGACTCGGAGTTCAGGCAAAAGCGGAGGCCCGTGGGGGCGGGGCCGTCTTCGAAGACGTGTCCAAGGTGGCAGTCGCAGCGGGCGCAAAGGATTTCCGTGCGCTTCATGCCGTAGGCATTGTCCTCATGGGTGGCCACGTTCTCCTTAGACACGCCTTGGAAAAAGCTGGGCCAGCCGGTGCCGGAGTTGAATTTGGCGGTGGAGGAGAAGAGCGGCAGATCGCAGCAGACGCAGTGATAGGTCCCGTCTTTATGATTATCTAGCAAGGTCCCGCAGAAGGGGCGTTCGGTGCCTTTGCCGCGCGTGACGCGGTATTGCTCGGGGGTGAGCTGGGCGGACCAGGCGTCATCGCTCTTGATGACCTTATCGACCAGCACGGGTTTGCCGACGCCGCCTTTGCCGTCGTCGGGTGTGACGAGGACTTTGGGGGTGTCGGATTTGGCGGCAGGATCTTTCATGGGCTTGGAAGGGGTGTCGGACTTAGTGACCGCGGCGCTGAGCGCAGCTGTGATGAGCAGGGTGAGGAGGGCGAAGGTCTTCATAGGTTTAATTGAAAGATTTTCCGCAGCCGCAGGTGCTGGCTGCGTTGGGGTTGCGGACTTCGAAGCCTTTACCGTGCAGGCCGTCGTCGAAATGCACGGTGGAGCCGTCGAGGTAGGCGTGGCTGGTCGGGTCGATGAGGATCTTCATGCCTTGGCTTTCGAACTCGAGATCGCCGTCCTTGCGCACGTCGAACGCCATGCCGTATTCGAAGCCGGAGCAACCCCCGGTCTCCACGAGCACGCGGAGGACGGACTCAGGGTTGGCCTGGGCTTTCTGGAGCACCTGGATCTGCTGGGCGGCGGCTTCGGTGAGGTTGATCATGCCTTTAAGTTTAGGGGCAAACGGCGGGAGTCAAGGGGCGGCCGCCGTCCGGGGCTTTTCCTTGGCTAATCGGGCAGGCAGGATAGGGTTCGGGTACCCCGCCATGCCCCGCATCCTTGTTCGCATTCTGGCCCTCTCTGTGCTGCTCGCCTTCGCGTTTAATTTCGTGATGATGGTGGTCGTCGCCTTGGTAGCTTGGAATGCCGACACGTTGACCCTGAAAGATTTGCTCGGAGCGGGTGTCTTCGAGGCCTCCGGGAAGGATTGGTTCTGGGTCCTGCTGCTCTGGGGATTCGCTCTCCTGCAGGCCTGCCTGTTGCTCCTCCCGATGCCGGTCGCACCTTCGACAGGCGGCAAAGCCCCGCTGGGCCCACGCATCATCGCCGCCGCTTTCTTGGGAGGACTCTTCATCGCGATCCCGCTCTTCGCTTCGATCGATTTTCTTTCGGCCAAGGCTGACCCGAAGGGTTTCAACGCTGAGCCGTATGTGATCGGTGTCCTCGCCGTCTGGGTGCTGTCGTGGTTGATCTGGACGCCGATCCTCCTGCACCGTTCCCGCGGTCAAGCCGACGCGGTCGAGCGCTTCGTAGGCAAGAACATCGCGGGCTCCGCGGTGGGACTGGCGCTCTGTCTGCCTTGGTATTTCGTGCTGCGTCGTAAGCAGTCCTGCATCTGCAGCCTGGGCACGTTCTGGGCCCTGGTGCTGGGACTCTGGTCGCTGCTGGTGATCGGCGGTCCGCTGCTCTTCGTGCTCGCTCGTGACCGTCGTATCCGTGCCGGTGTGCGCGAAGGCTGAGTCTCAGAGCTCGCAGGTTTGCTGCGTTTCGCGCGTCGGCCTGGCAATCAGGCCGCGGTATGGCTCGTCGGGATAGGCTTCGCTCGCGCGCGTTCCCAGTAGGTGCGCGTCACAGCACTTCAAGAGGTCCGCCAGGTTGTCGGTCCGGCGCATGTCATGCAGGAACCTGCCTTCGGTATCCACGGCGAGGCCGACGAAGTTAAGGAATTTCTTGAGGCGTCCGGCCTGCTTGTCGGTGGCCTTGGCGGCGTCGCAGCATTCGTCGGCGAGCTCCTGGATATAGGTCCGCACGTCCGCCAGCGTGGGCACGAAGGGCGTCTGTCCCTGCTGGACTTCGCGCCACTGGCGAAAGATCCATGGATTCCGGATGGCGTGGCGGCCCATCATCATGCCGTGTGCCTTGGTCTCGGATGCGAGGCGCTGAGCCTTGGCGGCGGAGGTGACGTCGCCGTTGGCGATGACGGGGCAGGGCACGGATTGTACGGCCTTGGCGATCGCGACGTAATCGACTTCGGACCAATAGAGTCCTTTGACGGTGCGGCCGTGCACGGTGAGGAGGTCGACCTGATGCTTGGCGAGGATTGCGAGGATTTCCTCGAAGCGCTCTTGTCCGTCGAAGCCGATTCGCATTTTAACCGTGAAGAGGCCCGGGATCTCCTGGCGCATCGCCCCGATTAGTTCGTCGATTTTCGAAGGATCGCGGAGCAGGCCGCCGCCGACGTTCTTGCGGTACACTTTCGGTGCGGGGCAACCCATGTTGAGGTCGACGCCCGCCACGGGGAGCTGACGCAGTTCGCGGATGGTGCGCAGCATGTGCGGCGTGTCCTCGCCGATTAATTGAGCGAAGACCGGCCGGCCGGTGCCATGGTTCACGACCGAATCGACGATATGCTTCTCGAGGGTCGAGGTTTCGTGCACCCGGAAATATTCCGTCACGAACCAATCTGGAGCGCCGCGGCGTCCGATGACGCGCATGAAGCCGGTCGTGGTCACGTCCTGCATCGGCGCGAGTACCGATGGGTGCGTGCCGGCGATGGCCGGGACTGGCAGCGGTCCGCTCACGCCTGCTTGCGCAGGCGCGCGAGCATTTCCGCCATGTCATCGCACGACTCCAGGACGGATTTCGCGATGAACACTGGTCGCTTGGCTTTCACGGCGAGAACGAGCGCGTCGCTGGGGCGGGCGTCAACTTCGGCGATCTTGCGGGCCACCGGACCGTCCTGACCGAGCAGGATCCGGGCGAAGAAGACGCCGTCTTTGACATCAACGATTACGATATGGATGACCGCGGCGTCCAGGCCCAGCAAAAGGTGGAGCATCAGGTCATGCGACTGGGGGCGGTCCGGCGTCTTGCCGGCCAGGGCGCCTAGCAGGGATTCGCCGACGGAGGGGTCGACCTGGATGACCATGGTCTTGTGCTCGGTCACGAGGAATACCGCCGTACCTCCCTTGGTGGGGACGACTTCGATGCCGGTGACGGGTACTGCCTCCAACTTGCTCATGCCGCAAAGTGTGTCGCCCAGGCCCGTTTCGCAAGCCCACGGTGCATCCCGACGGGCTTTTGCACAGGGTTGCCTTGAAATCAGCCGTCCAAGTCGCACCTTGAGGGTGTGCACCCTTTCCTCGCCGATGAGTTTCTTTTCGACTGGAGCAGCCTGAAGGCCGAAGCCGTCGAGCCTGACATCCGCGAGGCCCTGCGCCGCGCGCGCGCCAACGTCGATGCGTTTAAGCTGACGAAGGGTGCCGACCTGACCTATGCGCAGGTGCTGCTGGGATTTGAAGCGACGACCAAGGAACTCTCCCGTGCATGGGGTCTGGTCTCGCATCTAGACGCCGTGTTGAACTCGCCTGAACTGCGCAAGGCCTACAACGCGATGATGCCGGAGGTCACGGCATTCTTCACCTCGCTCACGCTCGACCCCGAACTCTGGGCCGTCTTCAAGGCTTATGCGGGCACCCCGGATGCGGAGGCGCTCAGCGGCGTCCGGCGTCGCTTCTTGCAGGAGACCCTCGCTGATTTCGAGGAGAACGGCGCCGATCTTCCGCCCGCCGGCAAGGAGCGCCTCGCCGTGCTCAATGCCGCACTCGCCGCCAAGACGCAGAAGTATTCCGAGAACGTCCTCGATTCGACGAATGCCTGGGAGCTTTTCATCGACGAGGAGAATCGACTCGCGGGGCTTCCCGCCAGTGCGCTCGCCGCCGCCAAGCAGGCCGCAACCGCCAAAGGCCGCCCGGAAGCCTGGCGCTTCACGCTGCATTCACCCTCGGTCTTCCCTGTGTTGCAGTATGCGGACGACGAGGACCTGCGTCGCCTCTGCTGGGAAGGCCTCGGCGAGGTCGGCCTGAAGGGTGCATGGGATAACACCGCGCTCGTCGGCGAGATTCTCGCCCTGCGTCACGAGAAGGCCCGCCTGCTCGGCAAGCAGCACTTCGCTGATTTCACCACCGCCCGGCGCATGGCCCGCAACGGCGAGACCGCCTTGAAATTCATCGAAGACATCGGCCGACGGATTCGCCCGAAATTCCAGGCCGAAGGCGTCGAGCTGGAGCAGTATCGAGCCGCCAAAGTGGGCGACAAGCTGCGTTCGTTGCATCCTTGGGAATTTGGATACTATTCCGAGAAGATGCGCCGTGAGCAGCACGGCTTCGACGACGAAGCCCTGCGCCCGTGGTTCCCGGTCGACGGCGTCATTGCGGGTATGTTCAATCTTTTCGGCGGCCTTTTCGGTATCCAAGTCGTCGCGCGCGACACGATCTTCGTGGACCAGGTCAGCGGAGAAAAGACCTTGGTGCGCGCCGCGGCTCCGCGGGTGGAAGGTGCTCCGGTCGATGTCTGGCATCCGCAGGTGCGCTTCTATGAGGTGCGCGACGGTGATCGTCTGCTGGGCTCGTTTTATACCGATTGGTTTCCGCGTGAATCCAAGCGGGGCGGGGCGTGGATGAATTTCTTCCGCACCGGCGGCCCTCGGCCCGACGGCTCCTTCGCTCCGCACCTCGGCCTGATGTGCGGCAATTTCACCCCGCCCGTCGCGGGCAAGCAGGCGCTGCTTAATCACGATGAGGTCACGACCGTCTTCCATGAGTTCGGCCATCTGCTGCATCATCTCCTCAGCGAAGTGGAGGTCGAATCTCTCTCCGGGGTGCGGGTCGCCTGGGACTTCGTCGAACTGCCCTCGCAGATCCTGGAAAACTGGTGCTGGGAGGAGGAGTCGCTCGCGCTCTTCGCCCGCCATCACGAGACGGGAGCGCCGCTGCCGGGCGAGCTTCTCGCCAAGCTCGATGCCTCGGCCAATTTCCGTTCCGCCTCGACGTGCATGCGCCAGCTGGCCTTCTCCAAACTCGACCTCGACTTGCATATCCGGGCCGAGGAACTGAAGGGGCGGGATCTCGACTCCCATTGGAACGAGGACTTCGCCGAATGGCAGTCCCGGACTACCCGCCGCGGCCCGGCTATGGCCCGTCGGTTCAACCACCTGTTCTCGGACGCCACGGGGTACGCGGCGGGCTATTATTCTTATAAATGGGCGGAAGCCCTGGAGGCCGACGCCTTCACCCGTTTCCTGAAGGAGGGGGTACTCAACCCCCTTGTCGGTCGGGAGCTCCGGGTCAAAGTCCTCTCAAAGGGCAATTCCAAGCCAGCCGAGGAACTTTTCCGTGATTTCATGGGCCGGGACCTCGATCCCGAGGCCCTGTTGGTCCGGGATGGACTGGCCTGAGCCTCTCCCGGGCCGCGGGATGCCTTAAAACCTGCATTAAGTGGGGTCCGATGCCTTATTCCCCTTGCACAAGGGGGGATTTTCCTATGCGTAAGGCCTTTACAGATGAATCTACGCAACATCGCAGTCATTGCTCACGTTGACCATGGCAAAACGACCCTGACCGACCGCCTCCTCTACCAGTCCGGCATGTTCCGGGCCGAGGACCTCGACAAGCTCGCCGGTGGCCAGCACGGACTCATCATGGACTCGGGGGACCTCGAGCGCGAACGCGGTATCACGATCACCGCCAAGAACTGCGCAATCAAGTGGACCGACCCTCGCGATCAGAAGGAATATAAGATCAACCTGATCGACACCCCGGGCCACGCCGACTTCGGCGGCGAAGTCGAACGCGTGCTCAATATGGCCGACGGCTGTCTGCTCGTCGTCGACTCTTTTGAAGGTCCGATGCCTCAGACTCGCTTCGTGCTTTCAAAGGCTCTCGCCCTCGGCCTCAAGCCCATCGTCGTCATCAACAAGATCGACAAATCCTCCGCTCGCCCTGACGCCGTCGTCGACGAAGTCTTCGACTTGCTCGTCGCTCTCGACGCTCCGGAGTCCGCCCTCGACTTCCCGATCATCTACGCTTCCGGCCGCGAAGGCTGGGGCACCCTCGATCGCGCCAAGACCGTGGAAGGCCAGCGCCCGAAGGACCTGATGGACCTCTTCTACACCATCGTCGACAAGATCCCTGAGCCCTACGCCGAAGGTTCCTCGCGTGGTGCCGCCGCTGGCTTTAAGTCCCGTGCCGAGGCCCTCGCCAACCCCCTCCAGATCATGGTGACGGCCATGCTTTACTCCGACTACGTCGGTCGTATCGCCGTCGGCCGCGTGACCGCTGGTAAGATCGCCCCTGGCATGCCTGTCATGATGGTCACACGTAATGGTGAACAATTCAAGCAGCGCGTCCTTGAAGTCGAAGTCTTTGAAGCCCTCGGCCGGGTGAAGGCTGAAGAAGTCTCCGCCGGCGACATCTGCGCCGTCATCGGTCTCGACCACGTCGAAATCGGTGCGACCATCACGGACCAGGAGGACCCCCGTCCCATGCCCCCCGTCAGTGTCGACGAGCCCACCGTGACTATGGCCTTCCGCGTCAACGATTCGCCCTTCGCTGGTCGCGACGGCAAGTTCGTCACCGGCCGCCAGGTTGGCGAGCGCCTCATCAAGGAACTCGAAAAGAACGTGGCCCTCCGCGTCGATCGCGTTCCAGGCGATGACTCCTGGAAGGTCTCAGGCCGCGGCCTGATGCACCTCGGCGTCCTCATCGAGACGATCGGCCGCGAAGGATATGAACTTTCCGTGGGTAAGCCCACCGTGATCATGAAGCAGATCGACGGTGTCGAGTGTGAGCCTGTCGAAACCTTGGCTGTCGATTGCCCTGAGGCCTCCCAGAGCGACGTGATGTCCCTCGTCCTGGGCCGTCGTGGAGAACTCCGTTCGATGGACGCCAAGGCCGGCACCAGCGGCTGGATTCACATGGAGTTCAAGGTTCCTTCCCGCGCCCTCTTCGGTCTGCGCACCCTGATGCTCACCACCACGCGTGGCGAAGCCGTCATGTACCACAATCTGCTCGGTTATGAGCCGGTTCGCGGCGAAGCCCCTCACCGCGCCGCTGGCGTGATGATCGGCGGAGAAGGAGGCGCCGTCACGGCCTACTCCCTCGACCGTCTGTACGACCGAGGCGACTTCTTCGTGAAGCCGACCGACGAGATCTACATGGGTCAGATTGTCGGCGAGCATTGCAAGGATAACGACCTCGAGATCAACCTCGTCATCAACAAGAAGCTCTCGAACGTGCGTGCTTCCGGTTCCGATGACGCGGCCAAGATCAAGCCGATGCGCCAGATGTCCCTCGAGGCCTGCCTCGAATACATCGAGTCCGACGAGATGGTCGAGATCACCCCGAACTTCATCCGCATGCGCAAGCGTTACCTCACGGAAAACGAGCGTAAGCGCTTCGACAAGTAAGCTAGCCCGCGAGGGTCAGTTGAAACCGATGACCGCCATCCGCCAGGATGGCGGTTTTCATTTGCCACCTTGCCGAGGGGAGTCGCGCCGCGACTTTCTCCGGCCATTCCACCACCACGTTCCAAGGCGATTTCGCCAGGTCCCAGATCAGCAGGTC
>SESF01000615.1_pt1 | contig 15067 bp, 11 predicted proteins | sample 3171521 | NCBI WGS metagenome assembly SESF01 (sample SAMN10866945, study PRJNA518727) | freshwater metagenome | biome: subpolar coniferous forest; feature: holomictic lake; material: water; isolation source: holomictic Lake 227, 6 m and 8 m depth | place: Canada: near Kenora, Ontario | collected...
GACAATGCTGGGACCGACGCCAACCTGCCAGCCGCCCGTGTTGTTCAAGTAGGCCATCGCCGAGTCATTCATCAGAAAGAGGGCGTAGCCGAAGGATTGGATGCCAGCTTGCAGGCCATACGAAGCCGCGGTGATGTTATAGTAGCCAACAGTCTTGCCATTCTGGCGGAGTACCCCGTTGCCGAGCTCTCCTCCCCACAGGAAACCGGCTTTCACGACGTCGGGAAAGATAAGGATAGCCTTGGCTTTGCTGCCGAGGGCTTTGGCGGCGGGGCGGCTCGCATAGAGGTTCTGCAACGCGGCGGTGGCCGCCGCGTCAGCCTGTGCCGCGTTGTTGGAGCCGAGCCCCGGCCCCGGGTCGGTGACACAGCCGCAAGGGATCAGGGCCAGTGCCACGGCGAAGCTGAGGAGGGTGGCGATTTTGGTCAGTTTCATAATCAGGGTAGTCGGTTTCATAGTTCTGTTGGTTCAGTTCGGCCGAGGGTTCGCTCCTGGCGGAGCGACCCACGTGGTTCACGGGCAAATCAGTTTGCCACCATTACGCCCGGCGGTTTCCATGTTCCTTCGCCGGGTGGGAGGATGGAGGGCGGCTCTGTCTTCGGCCAATAGAGGCGCATGGCCATGTAGATTGGGCCGCTGGGCGCCGGCAACCAGTTGGATTCTTTGTCCGCACCGGGCGAATCGTGCTGGATGTAAATGGTCAGCGAGCCGTCGTCGTTCTTCTTGAGGTTCGACAGCATCGGGGAGTTGATGAGGTACCGGTCGAGGGGGTTCTTGATCAGCAACTCCGTCTTGCCGTCATACATGGTCACCGACCAGAAGGCGTTCACAGGGGGAAGCTGCCCGGCGGCAAAGGTCAGCGTGTAGTTGTGCTTGCTGCCGTCCAGGAGTTGGTCATTGACATCCTTGCGCGTGAGGGGGTATGTGGCTTCCTCGGCGGTGTTGCCATAAATGCCGGACTTGGCGGCGGCAGCACGCAGCAGCCAGTCGCCATGGAAGAAGGTCCGATCACCGAACGCGGAGCCGACGCGCCAGCCGTTGATGTCCTTGCCGAGGTTGGCGGATTTCTCCTCGACCTGCTTTTCGCCCTCCTTCATGCCCAAGCCGACTTCGACTTTGTGCTCCAAGGAGAGGTCCTTGAAATCGAAGCTCTTGCCGGGGCCGATGCCGATGCGGGCCAGTTGGGCGCGGTTTTCCCTTTCCTCCGGACCGGCAGGGGCGAACTGCAGGGCGAAGTCGAGATACTCGAAGAAGTTCTTCTTCACGAGTTCCTTATTGATATTTGGGAAGTTGATAACGCGTGCGGCGGGGGGCGCCGGCTGGTGGAGAAAGGCGGAAAGGGGCTGCACCTTGTAGCCTGACTGGACTTTCTCGACGTTGGGCATGTCTTCGGGGCTGACGAGTTGCGTCCGGTAGATCGCCATCGAAAGCATTGTGGAGGAGCGAAACACCTTCTTGATGCCGGGGGGCGTCTCGCCCTGCCAATCCGGGCCGACTACCATATAGTCACCGGCCTCCGTGCCGGTGGCGCGGCTGCCGATGTAGCCGTAGTTGAAGGTGTTCCCGTCGCAGAGCTGCACCGAGTAGTAACGCCCTTGCTCGACGGCGGGAACCGATAGCACCAAAGGCTCGGCGCGCAGGTCCATCCCCACCACGGAATACGGCGTATCGCTGTTGGGCCCGATCACGGTGGTGTCTTTATAAGTGAAGACGCGGTGCTCGTTCTGGATCTGGTTGAACGGGGCCTTCCACTGGCCCGAGTTGCGGTCCGCGAAATACTCATACATGACCGCATAGTTCATCACGATGGGCAACCCGTAGATGAAGCCTTGCTTGGCGATGGCTTTGGTCTCGGCGATGCCGGGCCAGTTCTTCTCGGTTTTCTCAGCTTGGGCAACTGTGTCGTTTTTGGTCGCGCAGCCGGTGAACAGGCTCAAGGTGACGGCGCCAGCCATTGCGCCGGTAAGGAATATGAGCTGGTTTGCTTTCATAGTTTGTCTGTCTTGTCTATGGGAGATTTAGCAGGAGATAAGCCCTTCCGCCAGGCGCGGCCGAGAAAGATCGCCATGACAGTGTGCAACCCGGCTGCCGGCCACAAGAGAAGCCCGACCCAGTGGCCGCGGATGCCGAGGTAAGCGAAGAATGCCGCTGCCAGGGCGTTGTAGGCCAGCATGCCGCAAAGGGCGGTGCAGCCGGGCCAGCAAGCGACGCCCAAGGCGATCAAGGCGATGCCGGTCACCCGAGCTACCGGGATGGAAACTCCGGTCAGTTCCGCGCCGAGCAAGAGCCGCCCGACCAACGACGGCACAATCAGTAACGCCAACCCGGTCGCCGCTTCACTGACTGCAGCGAGAACAAGCACCTTCTTCATCACGTCTGGTCCCGGTCCTTTCTCGCTCTTGATCAGGTTCACAATGAAGGGCTTCAAGCTACTAGCGCCTCGATGTGTCGATAGGATCGGGTTCCGGTGCTGTCATAGGCCCTAGCTCTGCTTTAGGTTCCGGTGCTGCCTTCTGCTCCGGTCCGAGGTTGAATGTCAGCTTGTCAATCGTGCCGGTGAACTTGAACGGACATTCATAGCGATACTTCAGCATCGCGACCCCGCTGCGCGTGTCGCTGCCGACGTCGAAGCTTTCGTCCTCGGGGAATGTGATCGGGGTGCCATGTTCCATGGACTTTTTGGCCACTTCCTTGCCATCCACGGAGAGGACGCCCTTCCCGCTCTTACCCAGGCCCGGTTCATCTGGCTTGTAGTCGAAGACGATGGTGTGCTTGCCGGCGCCCAGTGCCGGCCCGGCCCAGATTGTGCGCTTGAGGTTGAGCAGGTTGTAGAGGAACACCGGCTTGCCCCGGCCAATGTTCACGACGCGAGTGGCAAACACCGCGACCACCAGAAGTGCGGCGGAGAGAACGATGAATTTGCTCAAGCCCATTTTCAGCCCTGACCAGTTCTTCCTCCGCCCGCGCCAGACCAGCAACAATCCGAAGGCGAGGATTCCCAGGCCCAGATTCCGGAAGAAGCCCGCCTTGAACCACCAGTTGAAGGCGGGACTTAGAAACAAGCCGTAGCCGCCGAAGCGTCCGCCGTCGGTGACGATCATGCCTTCCGCGCCACCCTTGGGGATGGTGACCTCGGCGGTGATGGTGTAGGCTTTGTTCAGGATGCTCGGCGCGCCGCTGTTGGGCACGCCGGTCAGTGTGCCCGTGTAGGTGAAGTTGGTTCGGCCTCCTGTGAGGTTCGGGCGCGCCGTGTTCCAGCGCGACAGCGACGAGTTGTCGAGCGGCAGCACGTTATACTTCGCCGCCTCCGCGTAGAAGAGGTCCTGCATCTCCTTGAGTTTGTCTGGCATTTTGGCCGCGAGGTCGCTGGATTCGGTGGGATCCTCCGCGACGTTGTAGAGTTCCCATTTGTAGCCCATGATCACGTCGGGCGGTGTTTTGCTGCTGAGTTCCCACGGGAGCGTCGCCGGGGTCGTGCAGGCCACCCACCCTTCGTGGTAGATGGCCCGGTTGCCGAGCATTTCGAAGTATTGCGTGGTGCGTTTGGAGGGGGCGTTGGCGTTGGCCTGGTCCCAGGTGTAAGTCATGCTCACGCCGTCCATGGGGCGCTGCGGGGTGCCATTGATCGTATCCGGAACCGGGATGCCGGCCGCTTCGAGGATAGTCGGAGCGATGTCAATCATATGGTGGAACTGGCTGCGGACGCCACCCACGTCCTTGATGTGACCGGGCCAGGACATGCACACGCCCTGAGCCGTCCCGCCGAAATGAGAGGCCACCTGCTTCGTCCACTTGAACGGCGTGTCCATCGCCCAGGCCCAGGGTGCGGCAAAATGCGGGAAAGTTTTGTCCGATCCCCAGAACGGATACCAGAGGAACTGAGCTTTGACCGGCACGGCGACGCCGTTGAAGGTCGTGAACTCGTTCGGCGTGCCGTTGAGCATCCCTTCGGGGCTCCCGCCATTGTCGCCGCTGATGTAGATGATCAAGGTGTTGTCGAGCTGGCCGAGGTCTTCGACGGCCTGGATGACGCGGCCGATCTCGTAGTCGGTGTAGGCGAGGTAGGCGCCATAGACATCCGCTTGCTTGATGAAGAGCTTCTTTTCCAACTCACCGAGGGAGTCCCACTCCGGCAGTTCCTTCGGCCAGGCGGTCAGTTGGGCGTTCGGAGGCATGATGCCCAGCCGTTTCTGGTTGGCGAAGGTGGTTTCGCGCAGCTTGTTCCAACCGCCGTCGAAGAGATGCATGTCGCTGATTTTCTTGATCCACTCCTCCGTCGGATGATGCGGGGAATGCACGCCGCCCGGGACATAATAGACAAAGAAGGGTTTGTCGGGGGCGACCTCTTTGAGCTGCTTCATGTGCTGGACCGCCTCGTTGGCCATGTCCGTGGTCAGGTTCCAGGTGCCCGGCGGCTTGCCCTCGAAGGGGTAGATGGGCGTCGTATTGCGGAAGAGGTTCGGCTGCCACTGGCTGGCGTCGCCGCCGACGAACCCGTAGAAGTACTCGAAGCCCATGCCAACCGGCCACTGGTCGAAGGGCCCGGCCTGGGTCGCCTGATAGAAGGGCGTGTTGTGGTCCTTGCCGAACCACGAGGTCGCGTAACCGTTATCCCTCAAAATGGTGCCGATGGTGCCGTTCGCTTTCAAAATGATCGAGTCATAGCCCGGATACCCTGTGGCAATTTCCCCGACGACCCCAAACCCCGCAACGTGGTGGTTGCGCCCGGTGATCAAGGCCGCGCGCGTCGGCGAGCAGAGCGATGTGGAATGGAAATTGGAGTAGCGCAACCCGTTCTTCGCAACGCGATCCAGAGCCGGCGTCGGGATGACGCCGCCAAAGGTGCCGGGTGAGCCAAAGCCACAATCGTCGGTCATGATGAGCAGCACGTTTGGCGCACCCTTCGGTGGCACGACGCGTGGCGCCCACCAAGGCGTGGAGTCGGTGGCTTTCTCTTTGATCACACCGCCGAACTTCGGGTCCGGCAGCGGGAGTTGTTTACCGCCAGTGGTGGTGGTGGCGCTGGGCGAGCCCGGGACGCCGGTGATTTGTTGAGCGGGGGCGGAGGATGCCGCAGTGATGAAGGCCGCGCAGATCGCGAGGCCGAGTGTGCTGAGGGAGCTAGGTTTCTTCATGATGTGCGTATTGGATTGGTGTTCTTTATCTGCGACCTCCGCCCCTGCCGCTGCTGCTGTGGGAGCCACTGCTGGAACTTTGCCACGACTGCGCTTTCTGAGTTTGCTGGTTGCCGTACTGGCGCGCCTGGGACTGTGATTCCATGCTTTGCTTGTTCTGGCTCCAACTGCTCGAGGCGGAGGAGGTGCTCTGCGGGGTGGCCCGTTGCTGCGAATAGGAGCTGGCCTGGGACTGACGGCTGGCGCTGGAAGTACCGCTGTAGGAGCTGGACTGAGGTTTGGAGGTGCTCTGCCAGCCGCTGCCCGAGTTTTGCGACCAGCTGCCGTTAGAGTCCTTCTTGTAAACGTTCCCGTCCTTGGCGGCGTAAACATCGCCGGATTGCGTCTTGCCGACGGCGCCCTGGCCATTCTTGGTATCCCAAGCCGCCATGCCGCTGCCCTCGGTGGTTCTCACCGAACCGGCGCTGCCATAGGCACCAGAGGCGTAGTGACCTGCCGCGCCCTTTCCGGTGCTCGGGTTATAGGCGGCGGCCCGGCCGGCCGAGCCGTAAGCGGTGTTGACCTGCCCACCGGCGGCTCGAGCCCCCGTGTAGGGATTGTAGGCGGCACCCTGCTTCGCGGTGCCATAGGGAGTGCTCACTGTGCGGCCTGCCGCCGAAGTGCCGGTGTAGGGATTATAGGCCGCCCCCCGACTGGCGCTGCCGTATGGACCGTAGGCGTAGCTCGATCGCGCGTAGGTGCCGGTAGCAGGATTGTAGGAGGCTGTCTTGCCCGCCCCGCCGTAAGGCCCGTAGGAGACGTGCGCCGAGGCGTAGTAGCCGCCGCCGCCGTAGTGGTACACCGCGCCGCAGCCATACGAGTAATGACACGGGGGCGGATAGCAGTAGTGGTGGTTGTTGTTGGCGATGATTGCGCCCACGGCGATGCCCATGCCGAACATCAGCACTCCCGTCGCCGCCACGTACTGGCCGCTGTAGCCGGAGGTTTGACTGTAAACGACCGTCGTGGGAGTCGCGTTTTGGACGACCACGTAGGTGACGTTGTAATTGGGGTTGGATGGCGGAATCGTGTAGATGGCCGGCGGTACACTGGTGCAGTAGGTCCATGGCCCACTGGCGCTTGGCCCATGGAGCCAGGCACCGCCGTAGCACCAGTAGTAACTGCCGCTGACCAGGAACACCTGGTTTGGGGTATTCACGGCGTACTGGACGGTCGTGCTCGGGATGGGAGCGAATTGGGGCGCGCCACTGTAGGTCACCGTCTCGGTCACTTTGGCAATCTGCACCGTGGTGGTACTGGGGATGGAGGCCAACAGGACCGCGTCTTGCGCTTCGCGGGTGCCGGGAACCGAGGCCTTCACGAAGGCCGCGGGGTCAGTGTCGGGAATCTGCGCAAAGTCGCGAGGCAGATCAGTGCTGGCGGCGGACCATGGGCCATTGAGGGTGGTGGCGCGGAACCAGCGGCCCGCGGCCAGAAAGTAGAGCTGGCTGTCACCCGCGTTGAGGAAGAGCACGCTTTCGGTGTTATTCACCCGCAGCAAGCGGGTTCCACGAACGGGCGTGTAGCGCAGATCGCCATCGGTGAGGATCATCTCGGCGGGTTCCGTGGTGGTAAAGACAGTGGGCGCGATCTTGGCCGGTTTGCCGGGTAAACGACGGCGGGCTTCCACCCAGTTTTCGCTGTTTGGCAGCGAGTAGATGGAGGGCGGTAATGTTTGGGCCGGAATCCACGGTCCCTTGAGCACGTCGGCCGTCGTCAGCCAGCCTTCTCCATTGAGCAGGTAATACCGCCGGCTGGCGGCGTCGTAGAGCACATCCCAGTTGGTGTTGAGGGCGAAGAGGAGGTCGGTGCGGTTTGTTTCCACTGGCTTGAACTGGGGCTCGCCCATGAACATCACGAGGATCGCGGGCGTCTTGCTGGCAAAGATGCGGGGCGGCTCGAGGTTAACTGCAACGGGCGGTTGAACTGGTTGTGTGGCCGGGTTCAAGTAGGCAATCACCCGGTCCAGTGAGAGGGTCATGGCTTGACCTGGCGGCTTCAATTGATCAACCGCACGACGCAGCGCGGCGAGCTCGGAGTCCGAGGTGTTGGCGAAGCGCAGTTCGCGCTTCAGGGGGATCAGGGCGACTATCCGGGCGCCATGATCGGTCACAGTGAGCGCGTCCACCTCGGCTACGCCGAATCTCTCCTGTTTCAAGACGCCTTTGACCGCAATGGCGCAGCGGAAATGGAGGTTGGTGTAACCGTTCCAGTAGTCTACTTGGGGCTGATAGACGGTAAGCTGCTGCTCATCCTGCTTGAATACTCGCGGCCAGCCTGGATCGCCGGATTGCGCGGTTGCTTTGAAGCCCCAGGCAGACACCATCATCAGCTGCGGCAGGAGCAGGAAACGACGGATGGTCGCTTTCATAGTGCGGGTTTGTGTTTGGCAGCGGGCGACTACATCGTTTTTCGGTAACCGCTGTTCTGCACGGTGACCTTCAGGTTCTTGGCTTTCGCGTCGAGCGTAATGTCCGAAGCGTAGGTCGTGCCGTCGTTCAACTGGCCCATGCGCACGTCCAGTGTGACCGTATCCTTGGCCAGGTAGGTGGAAACCTTCATCCCGAGCGGGCGATTGCTCACCAGGTCCACTTCCACGCCGAGATTGTCGCCGGGCTTCTCATAATCCCGGAAGTTGAGCCGGGCGCGTTTGCCTGGCTGGAGGACATCGATTGAGACCTTCCCCGCGTCCTTGGCCGCTTGAATCCTCCCCGGGCTGGGGGGCACGTAAGTCTTCACCAGGCTCACGGCGCTCTTCATGTAGTCGGTCAGTGCTTCTGTCTTCTTCTCGGCGATCCGTCCACGCAAGCCGCGCTTTTTCGTCGGCTCCGGGCTCTGGCTGATCTCGATCTTCTGCAGGCCGCCGTCGGCGCCGTAGTAGCAGCGCTCCTGCTTGCGGGATTTCTCATCGCCTTTGAGGCTGACCACCGTGGTTTGAATCCACTCATATTGTTTGAGCACCGCCTCACTTGCAGCCATGGTGGCCTTGAGCATTGCCGCGCGCTCGGCGACCGTTGGTTGTTGGGCGATTGCTGGCAGGGCGAACGCGGCTAAGAGAAGGGTCAGGCAGGACTGGTGTGACAGCCAAGAGAATGATGTATTCTTCATATTTGAATGTTGTTTGATCGTTTGCTTGTCGGTTCGTTTGTTTCGTTGGTGAATTCGCGGGCCGCTCTTTGCGGAGCGGCCCGCGTGGTTCACGAACGAAATGACTTACTTCGCGTCGGCCGCTTGCTGCATGCCCGCTTCCAGCTTCTTGATGTCCTCGGGTGACAACTGTGGGCGGTCCACTTTGATCGTCAGCTTGTTGAGCTTGGCGGTCAGGGGGAACGGAGGCTTATAGTCCTCATCGTTGACGCCGGTCAGCGTGTCGGAGCCGATATCGAAGCTCTCGTCCCATTGCAGGATCATGGGTAGCGTCTTCTCCATCTTCTGCGTGGCGACTTCCTTGCCGTCCACCTTGAGCGTGCCGGTGCCGGGACGACCGAGGCCGCTCATGTTGTTGAACGCGAGCGTGCCCAGGCCGAGGCCGTCATACTTGAAGTCGAACTCCAGGATGTGCTTGCCGGGGGCGAGTGCCTCGGGGCCTTCCCACTTGATGCGCTTCAGGTCAATCAGGTTCCAGAGGAACACCGGCTTGCCCTTGAGCAGATAGAACCCGTATCCGGCAAAGCGTCCGCCGGAGGTCAGGATCATGCCCTCCGCGCCACCGTCGGGGACCGTGATGTCGGCGGTGATGGTGTAGGAAGCGTCGAGAAGCATGGGCGAATCGCCCTGCGGCAACCCGACCATGGGCCGGGTGTAAACAAACTCCGTGCGGCCGGCGGTGATGTTCGGACGCGGGGCCACGATGCGCGCGGCCACCGAGGCGTCCAGCGGGAAGACCTGATATTTCTTTCCCTCCTCGATGAACATCTTCTTCAGCTCTTTCACCTTCTCCGGATGCTTGTCGGCGAGGTTCTGGGACTGGCTGAAGTCCGTGTTCAGGTCGTAGAGTTGGAGCACCTGGTTGTTAAGCGGGTCGGGATTAGCGGCGCCGAAAGCCTCCCAGGGCGCGCGGTTCACCTCGGTGCTCAATAGCCACCCTTCGTGATACAGGGCCCACTGGCCCATCATCTCGAAATACTGGGTCTTGTGTTGTGACGGTGCCTTGGCGTTCTTCGCGTCAAACGTGTAGGCCAGGCTCGTGCCTTCCATTGGCTTCTGCTTGATGCCGTCCACCGTCTCGGGCGCGGGGATGCCGCAGACCTCGAGGATGGTGGGCACAATATCGATGACGTGGCAGAATTGCTCGCGGAGGCCGCCCTGGTCCTTGATGTGGCCGGGCCAGGAAATGGCCGCACACTGGCGGATGCCGCCGAGCCGTGAGGCGTTCTGCTTGAACCAGGTGAAGGGCGTATCAAAGGCCCAGGACCAGCCCGCCGACATGTGATTGTAGGTTTGTTCCGTGCCCCAGACGTCATACCACTTCATCTGGAGTTCGACGGGCACGGCGACGCCGTTGAAGAACGCGACTTCGTTGGGTGTGCCTAGCGGGCCGCCCTCGGCGCTCGTGCCGTTGTCGCCGTTGATGTAGATGATGAGCGTGTTGTCGAGCTTGCCCATGTCCTCGACGGCCTGGATGACACGGCCAATTTCGTAGTCGTTGTAGGCCTCAAAGGCGGCAAAGACCTCGACCTGCTTGATGAAGAGCTTCTTCTCCTCGGCTGTGCAGTCGTCCCAGTTCTTGATGACTTTCGTCGGCCACGGTTCCAGTTGGGTGTCCGCCGGAATAACCCCCAGGCGCTTCTGGTTCGCAAAAATCCGCTCCCGCAGCTTGTTCCAGCCGTCGTCGAACAAATGCATGTTGTGGATTTTGTCCACCCACTCCTTCGTCGGATGATGCGGCGCGTGGGTGGCCCCGGGAACGTAATGGAGGAAGAACGGCTTGCTCGGGTCAATCTGGTTGACCCGATTGAGGTAATCAATGGCATCGTCGGCCATCGCTGTGACCAGGTTCCAGCCGGGCTTGCCCTGAAAGGGATAGATCTGGGTGGTGTTGCGAAACAGGTTCGGCTCCCACTGGTTGGCGTCGCCGCCGACAAAACCGTAGAAATACTCGAACCCCATACCGGTGGGCCAACGGCCAAACGGCCCGATCGCGCTGGCCTCGAAGGCCGGCGTGTTGTGGTCCTTGCCAAACCAGGAGGTGGCGTAACCGTTGTCCAGCAGGATGCGGCCGATGGTGGCCTTGTCCTGGGCGATGATGCTGTTGTAGCCCGGGAAGCCGGTGGACTGCTCCGAGATCACGCCGAAGCCGGCCGAGTGATGGTTGCGCCCGGTAATCAGCGCGGCGCGCGTCGGCGAGCAAAGCGCCGTGGAGTGAATGTTGTTGTAGCGCAGACCGGTCTTCGCAAGCCGGTCCATCGCCGGTGTCGGGATAACGCCGCCGAACGTGCTCGGCACGCCGAAACCGGAGTCGTCGGTCATGATGAGCAGCACGTTGGGCGCCTGTTTGGGAGGCACGATGCGCGGCGCCCACCACGCTTTCGACTGCAGGGCGCCGTTCTTGATCACACCGCCGAACTTCGGGTCGGGCGCTGGGAGCTGCTTCCCGCTGATGGTGGTAGTGGCGCCGGGCGAGCCCGGCGTGCCGGTGGTTTGGATTTCCGCTTTAGCGAAGGGCGCCGCCACCACGACGGTGGCCGCGAGCAGTCCACTGAGCATGATGTGTTGTTTGGTCTTCATATTCGGTCAGTAGTTAGTAGTCAGTTGTCGGTAATCAGTAATCAGTGATCGGTGATCGGTGATCAGGTCCCCTCCGCAGCGGTACTGCTACGCAGGGCGGGTGCTCCTGTTGAAAGCCGCCTTCTTCAGAACTTCTTTAGTAGGTTGATGCTGAAGGACGCGCCCTGGACCCGTGCGTCCGCGTAGTATTCATAGAAGCCGCGGAAATTGAGGATGAGGTTCCACGGCACATAGGTCAGGCCTAACTGTCCGCCGATGGCGCCGACGCGGGTGCGGGAACCGGGACTGGTGGTCAGGCTGCCGGTGGTGTCCGAGACCTGCCATTCGTAGTAACCCGCCGGGCCGACCTCGAGCAGCAGTTTTTCATCCTTGGTCAAAGGCAGGTACTGGCTGATGCCCCAGTTGAGCCACAAGTTCTGCCCGTACGTGACGCCGGTGTCCTGTTGCGGATTGTTGTAATCGTAAGTCATGACCAGGGTGACTGCGGTGGCCCGGTTGGTCCAGGGGTACCAGGCCGCTGCTCCCTGGAATTGCTGCGTCCAGAAGCCCAGGCCGATGTTGTCTGCCGACGGCACCGTCAAGCTGCCCACCGTCGTGGTGCTGTATTTGCCCACCGGGGCGTAGAAGCCGTAGGCGGCTGAGAAATCCCAGTGCGGAAGCGTCCAGCCCAGCCACACCGGCTGCACAAACAGGTCCCCGGGAGCGAAGGTCGAAGTGGACCCCGTGGCTCCGAAGCCCCGCGAATTGTAAACCGAGCCTTGAATACTGGCGTTGGCGAAGGATGGGGCCACATACGCGGCATACTTCGCCCCCAGAAACTCCCAGGGCGACACCCAGATAAAAGCCGGGGCGAACACGTACATATTCAGGTTCACGCTTGTGTTCAAGGTTGCCCCTTGACCCGGGCCGGGGTTGAGGGTGATGGAACTCACCTTGTTGCCGTTTTGATCGTTGTAGTGGTTCGCGGTGTAGAAGTAATTGTAGAGCGCGGCATAGAAGCCCGGGTCCGGCACAAAGTAATCCCGGATGTCCATCATGCCGCCGACGTAGTGGCCGGCATCGCCGGCGCGGGCAGGGCCGCAGGCGGCAAGCAGCACCGCAGCGGCAGTCACTTGTGAGAGGTGTTTGATCGTAGTTCTGGTGTTCATTTTGATTTTCGTCTGTCCTTTCTGGTTTCTATTGTATGTTTGTGGTTGCAATAATTAGTCAGGGCTAAGGTGTTTCCACGAGGATCGTGGTGGTTTCGGTGATGCGGACTGACACGGTGTCGCCCGGGTTAAAGTCCGCCAGGTTAACGGCTTCCCGCACGCGCACGGTCCTGGTCTGGTTATCGGCCAACTGGAGGGTGGCCTGGTGGCCGATGAGGTCGATTGCCAGCACCTTCCCGGTGAAGCTCAAGATGCGAAGCTTCTTCACACCCGGCTTCCCGGTGTCCGGCAGCGCGACCGTGGAATCGGTTGCGCTGACGTTGCTCAGCGTGCCCCCTTTGTCGAGCGAGAGGGCACGCTCGTCTGCCAGCGTTAAGCGCAGAAGCCCGTTCAAAAACTTCGAGCTCCGTACCGGCCGAGCTGGCGAGACTGCAATTCGCAGGCCGGGCTGTGAACCGGTAAGAGCCTCGTTACCTCGGCTGCTACCTCCTGGAACGGCCGTCAGGGCTGCGGACTTATTGAAATGTAGGTTCATAGTTGTTGCTTAGGGGTTCGGTTTCGGGGGCTTAGGGCGTCTCCTCCAGCCATTTCCAGGCGGATTCGACGTCCTTGACGTCGAAGTATCTGATCTTTGCCATGGTGAAGGGTTTGCAGACCGCTGCCATCCATTTCTCCCACGCTTTGTCGCCGACCAGCGCGACTCGCTCCATGTCCGCGCAATGCTTCGTGGAGAACACGGTGTCGTCCCACAGCGCATGCAGATCCCAACCGTGGAACTCCTCGAACTGAGCGAGCAAGCGGACCTTGCCGTGCGCCTTCATGGCCGCCTCGACGACGGGGACGAAGAGCTTGTAATCCTCGTCATGGAGCTTGCCGCTCATCTTGAAGCCAAGAATCTTCCCGGTGGCCCGGTCAATTTGTTGAATCATAGACTGAGTTTGTCGGTTCTTAGATAGCGTTGCTTGAAAATTGCCATTGGTTTGGAAAAACTATGGCCGGCCTGGCCAGTTACGGTTTCTCGACCGAGATGGCCACCGCTTCGGTCACACGGATCACCACCTCTTCGCCGACCTGCCGCTGAGTCAGGTCCACGTCGTTGCGGACGGCGAAAGTCTTGGTCGTGCCATCAGGTAGTTTGAGCGTAGCCTTATGGCGCTTGAGGTCAATGGCCGTAACCTTGGCGATGACCTGCACGGTGTTGGCCATGAGACCGCCCGGCTTGGCGCCCTTCGGCGCCAACGCGACCAGCGCGGCTTCCCCTTCGCTCGCCGGCGGATTGTCCTTCGCCATATACACCGCCACTCGTTCTGTGACCGTGGCCTTGACCTGGTCACCAACCCGGATTTGGTCAAAGTTGATGACCTCCGGCCCAGCTTTGAAGGAGTCGATGCGCCCGTCCGGCGTGACGAGCGTCACCTTGCGGCTGGCGGCATCAATCGCCGTGACGGTGGCGGTGTTCTTGTAGGTCTCGACGAAGATCCCCCCCGGCACGCCTTGCTGGTACACGGCGGACGTAGTCGGTTCGATTTTCGGTTCGGATGAGCACGAGGTGAAGGCGAGCATAGCCGCCGGTGTGAGCGCGATAACTGACCATTTAAGCAAGTTGGTTCTCATAATTCCTGTTGTTCTCTTTGGTTTGGTTTGTCTCTAATAAACTTTCTTCTGGTTTATCTATCCCTTGGCTGCGCTCAGCGCGGCCTGGAGCCGGGCCTCATCGTCGTGCGAAAGGGACGTTTTAATAATCCTGCCGCCCGTCCCTTTGATCTCCTCCAGCACCTTGTCCGGCGTGGCCTTTCGCACCAGCACGAAGAGGGCAGAACTGCCGTCCGTCATGGTCGCCGCCAGTTCCTTCATGAAATCATCATTTATCCCCACGTCGCTCAACGCCCCCGAGACCGCGCCCGCCGTCGCGCCAACGGCCAAGCCCAGCAGCGGGTTCAGGAAGATCAGCCCAACCAGCGATCCCCAAAAGCCGCCGCTCACCGCGCCAGCCGTCGTCAGGTTGACCGCCTGGTGCAGCTTAACCTTGCCTTTGGCATCTTTGACCGCGACGACGGCGTCCTCCAGGTCAATGAGGTATTCGCTCTGCAGCCTGCGGAGCTTGAGACGGACTTCTTCCGCCTTGTACAGATCATCATAACCGACTACAATTAATGTGCTCATTTGTTATCTTCTTGTCATCTTACTGTTGTTGTCTGCCTTTAGGGTTTCCTGGGGGAGGCGCGCCGACACAATCTACCCGGTCGCCCAGCCACCAGTCGGCCTTGACTTTACACCTATTTCGAGAAAAGGCAAAGACCTGATTCCCGTGGCTCCTGAGACAACTTCTGGTGAAATGGGAAGCATTGCCTTGTTTCCAGCCTTCGCGTCTTCGTGCTTTCGCTGTTCACCCGTGGCATCCAGGTTGAACGCTCGCAACACGGGAAGGCTGCCACGGGATAGCGTCCGTTTTAGCCCTTGATAAACGAACCCGCCGTCGTAAATTCAGTTCACGGTGCGGTGATACTGGCGCTGTTCAACAGTTCACACAAAGAAAGAGGTCAATACTATGAATGAAGATAGCAAGTGCCCGGTAACGGGCGGAGCTCACCAACACACAGCCGGCGGCGGCCCGACGAACCGACAATGGTGGCCGAACCAGTTGAGGCTCGATATCCTGCACCAGCATTCCTCCAAGTCCAATCCGATGGGCGAGGGTTTCGACTACGCTAGAGAGTTCACGAGTCTCGACTTAGGGGCCGTGAAGCAGGACCTCCGTGAACTGATGACGAAGTCCCAGGACTGGTGGCCGGCGGACTTCGGCCATTACGGAGGTTTGTTCATCCGTATGGCGTGGCACAGCGCCGGCACCTACCGCATCGGCGACGGCCGTGGCGGCGGCGGCAGAGGCCAGCAGCGCTTCGCGCCGCTCAATAGCTGGCCGGATAACGTCAGTCTGGACAAGGCGCGCCGGCTGCTCTGGCCGATCAAGCAGAAGTATGGCCGCAAGATATCCTGGGGCGCATTCGCGAGTTCCTG
>SESF01030282.1_pt1 | contig 15050 bp, 13 predicted proteins | sample 3171521 | NCBI WGS metagenome assembly SESF01 (sample SAMN10866945, study PRJNA518727) | freshwater metagenome | biome: subpolar coniferous forest; feature: holomictic lake; material: water; isolation source: holomictic Lake 227, 6 m and 8 m depth | place: Canada: near Kenora, Ontario | collected...
TCGACCACCGGAATCCCCGAGATGCGGTGATACGCCATCAGTTCCAGGGCGTCGGCCAGGGAAGAGTCGGGGGTGACGGTGATCGGGTTGACCACCATGCCGGACTCAAAGCGCTTGACCCGGCGCACCTCGTCGGCCTGCCGCTCGATCTCCATGTTGCGATGGATGACGCCGATACCGCCGGCCTGGGCCATGGCGATCGCGAGCGCGCTTTCGGTCACGGTGTCCATCGCCGCCGAAAGCAGCGGAATGCCGAGTTCGATGGTCCGGGTCAGCCGGCAGCGGGTGTCGACCTCGTGGGGCAGCACCGAGGAGGCCGCCGGGACCAGCAGCACGTCGTCGAAGGTCAGAGCTTCACGGAATCTGCTGTCGCCGGCCATAGACCCTCTCCCTGACAATTCGCGGCACTATACACAGGCGCGGCGGCTTGTGAAGCACCGCCACGGCACCGCAGCTCAGGCATCCGCCGCCCGGTCAAGGCAGGTGCCACGGAGATCGGCGCCGGCCAGCAGGGCCGCGCTGGTACGAACCCCGGTCAGATCGGCGTAGCTGAAGATCGCCCCCTCGACCTCGGCACAGGACAAATCCGCCCCGGCGAGCCGGGCATATTGGAGATTGGTCGGCCAGGGCCGGTCGGAATCGCCACCGAGCGGCACCCGGCGCAGCACCGCGTCCTTCAGGCTGGCCCCGGACAGATCGGCCCGCCGCAGCACGCAGCCGGAGAGATCGCCGCCGGAAAAGTCGGCCTTGCCCAGCGAGCAATAGCTGAGATCGGCCAGCACCAGAGTGGTGCCACGAAACCTCGAGCCCTCGAGGTTCGAGCGCAGGATGCGCGCCCCCGAAAGGTCACGGCCGGAAAAATCGGCGGCCGACAGGTCGACCATATCGAGATCGAGCCGCTTGCCGCGGCTGCCGCCGGACTCGACCCACAGCTTGTGCTGCTGCAGCAATTGCGGCACCTGGACCGCCAGCAGCGGCAGCTTGCCTTTCGGATCGAAGCCGAGGCGGAGAATCTCCGCGATGGTCCTGGTGTCGAGTTGCAGACCCGACAGCACAGCCCCGTGGAGCCTGACATCGGTCAGGGTGACACCGCGCAGATCGGTGGCCACCAGGATCGCGCCGCTGAGATCGGCCCCGGTCAGGTCGGCGTCGATCAGTTCGGCGCCGGTGAGGTCGCAGTTTTCGAGTTTGGAGCCCATCAGCATCGCGCGCGACAGCTTGGCATCGACCAGTTCGCTACGCCGCCCCGGCACCCCGCCCGACCCGGCCCCCCCCATGCGGAGATCGGCACCGGCGAGATTGGCGTCGGCGAGATTGGCGCCGTTAAGGCGGACGCCGCGCAGATCCGCACCCATCAGATTGGTGCCGCGAAGATCGGCACCGGCGAGATCCGCCATCACCAGTGTGGCCTGGGAAAGATCCGAGCCGGCAAAATCGGTGCCGGCGAGACAGGCCCCGGTCAGCTTGGCCTTCGAGAGCCCGACCCGGCCGAGAGACAAACCCGAAAGATCGGCAAAGCTGAAATCGGCCTGGTGGCCGCCGCGCTGGCCCTGGGTCCATTTGCCGTGCGCGGCCAGCGCCTTTTTGACGTCAGCGACGAATTCGGGCTTGTGCCCCGTCTTGTGATCGACCATGCCCGACACCATTCTTGCCACCAACACCCGTCAGGACAGCCGCACCTTCAACACCACCACCGCGGCGCCGGCCACCGCAAACACCAGCGCCGCCAGCGTCATCAGCATCGGCAGCGAACGCAGTTCGCGACGAAACGACGACAGGGTCTCGGCCTGACGGCGGACCCGCTCCTCCAGCCGGGCGATGCGTTCGGCCTGCACGCGCTGGCCCTCGGCACCGCTCTCCTGTTCCTCGGTCAGGCGCAGCACCGCCAACCGCAGCCCCTGAAGATGGACCGCCTGAACATCGTGGGCCGAACCGGTCTCGGCGTGATGGCCCGAAATATCCTCGCGCAGTTGCTCGACACCGTCGATCAGCGTGCTCTGGCCGGCGAGCAACTGGTCGGCCCCGTCCATTTGCCGGGCCTGGGTCTGGGCCAGCCGCCGCTGTTCCTCGTGAATCTGCTCCATCAGCCGGCGCACCTGCTGGTGAGTCTCGGCCAGTTCATCAAGACCGCGGCTGAGGCGCTGGGCGCTTTCCGCGACCTCCCGGCCGCCGCCCTCGGCGCCGGCGCCAGCGACGACGGCGCCATGGCCACCGGCGACCTCGATCAGGTCGAGGGCACCCTGGCGCAGGGTGATGACATCGGAGGCCACCCGCAGAAGCACCGGCTCGACCCGGCGCAAAATGTCCAGGCTGTCACGGGAGGGCGATGATCTTTTTCGGGGACTCTCATCATCCATGCCGCGACACCTTACGGCCCCTGCTGGAGCAGACTCTGAAGGACGGCGAGAGGGATGTCGCGCTTATCAGGAATGACGCGGTTGCGGCCCGAGCGCTTGGCGGCGTAGAGGGCCTCGTCGGCACGCTTGATCAGGGTGTCGACGGTGTCGCCAACCCGGCCGCCAACGGCGACGCCGACGCTGACCGTGATCGTGACCTCGTTGACCGGAGCCGTGATCTGAAACGGGGTGTCGCCGATGCGCTGGCGCAGCCGCTCGGCCACCATCAGCGCCGACTCGCCGTCGGTGTCGGGCATGATCACTACGAATTCCTCGCCGCCGAGCCGGGCGACCAGATCGAAGTTGCGCAGGTTGCGCGCCGCGCGCACCGCCACTTCCCGCAGCACCTCGTCCCCGACATCATGGCCAAACGTGTCGTTGACCCGTTTGAAGTGATCGATATCGAACATCAGAATCGAGACCGGCTTGTTGCTGTCGGCGGCGCGGTCGAGCAGGCGCGGCAGATGGGCGCTGACATAGCGGCGGTTGAACACCCCGGTCAGCGAATCGGTCAGGGCCAACGACAGGCTTTGTTCGTAATTGGAGCGTAACCGGTCCTGGTACCGCTTGCGCCGGACCTGGGTGCGCACCCGCGCCTGCAACTCGTTGCGGTCGATCGGTTTGATGACATAGTCGTTGGCGCCGAGTTCCAGCCCCTTGGCCACCCGGTTGAGGTCGCCCTCGTCGATCATCAGCAGAATCGGGACCTGCCGGGTGCGCTCGTGGGAGCGCAGCTGGGAGCAAAGGCGCAATCCGTCCTCGTTGAGCAGGGTCAGGCTGACGATGACGAGTTCGAACTCCTCACCGAGAGCGCGCTCCAGCGCGCTGGCGCAGTTGGCGGCCGAATAGACTTCGGCGCCGTCGCGCCTGAGGGTCTCGGTGATCTTGTCGAAATCAAGAGCGCTGTCTTCCAGCACCAGCACCCGCGCCTTCTCGGTCGACTCGGCAAGCAGGCTGACGCCGCTGTTGAGCATGCCGAAATGACCGGACGTGGTCTCACGCAACCGCCACTCATCCATCATCATCTTGAGACGGACCAGCGAACGCACGCGCGCGAACAGGGCGATGTCGTTGACCGGCTTGGTCAGAAAATCGTCGGCCCCGGCCTCCAGACCCCGAACACGGTCGGAGATATCGGACAGAGCGGTGACCATCACCACCGGAATATGCATGGTCGCCGGGTCGGAGCGAATCCGCTGGCAAACCTCGAAGCCATCCATCCCCGGCATCATCACGTCAAGAAGGACAATATCCGGGCTTTCCTTCTTGACCAACTCCAAGGCCTGCTGCCCGTTATAGGCAGTCAGAACATCAAAATACTCGCGAGTCAACTTTGCCGCAAGCAGCTTGACGTTCGGCATCACATCATCAACTACGAGCACTCTCGCGGACATCTGCGGTCAGCTTTCCACCCTTCAGGATCTCGCCGTCAGGCCATCAGTTATTTAAGAAGCGTTGGACCGCCTGAAGGAACTTGGTGACCGAAATCGGCTTGGCAAGATAGTCCTCACAGCCGCCTTCCCTGATCTTCTCCTCGTCGCCCTTCATGGCGAAGGCCGTCACCGCGATGATCGGAATCGTCTTCAGCTCCTCATCCTCCTTGATCCACTTGGTCACTTCCAACCCCGAAACCTCGGGCAATTGAATGTCCATCAGGATCAGATCCGGGCGATGTTCCCGCGCCAGCTTCAAGGCTTCCATGCCGTCCTTGGTCTGAAGCGTCGCATAGCCGTGCGCTTCCAGCAGATCGTGGAACAATTTCATGTTGAGTTCATTGTCTTCCACAATCAAAACGCACTTTCCGGTGGAATTTCCCCCGGAGCCCAGCGTGGTCTCCTTAGCTTCGGTAGACATTTCGACCTCCCCGTGACCAGCGACCGGCATGAGTGCGTCTCATCGCCGCCGCCAAGATAACGCGGCCGGCACCGACATGCACCCATAAATCGATGCTAAGCACACTTCAGTTAACGCTTCGTTACCAGACCCCGGTCTGCGTCGCCGCAGCAGCCCGGGATTTGCCGGAACTCTCAAAGGAATTTTAACCGGGCTCGGGTCGATCAGCGAGTTGGCTTGGAGAAACCGACTCACCATCGCGGCGATTACCCGTTACATCCGGTCCGCCGGAGCGGGCCCGCAACCGTACGGGACTCAGTAGGCCTCAGCGGCCCGGAACATATAGCCGACCCCCCGGACGCCCAGAATCGCCACCCCTGCCCCGGCCTCGCGCAACCGCTTGCGCAGACGCGACAGGTGGGACTCAATGGCATTGGAGTCGGTTTCCTCGCCGTTGGAATAGACCGCGCTTTCGAGCGCATCCTTGGTCACCACCCGGCCGGCCCGTTGCATCAGCAGTTCCAGCGCGGCCAGTTCACGACGGGGCACCAGCAGGGGCTGGCCGCACACCGCCACCTCGCGGGTGGAGGTGTCGAAGGCGAGGTTGGCGATTTCGAGTCGCATCCCCAGTGCCGTTTCCGGCCGCCGCAGCACCGTGCCGATCCGCGCCACCAGATCTTCCAGGGCGAACGGCCGGGCCATGTCGTCGCCGGTGCCGTCCCGGCCCCCGGGTGCCCCCAGGCAATCCCGCGCCGCGACCACGATCACCGGCGTCGGATGGCGCGAATCGCGCACCCCGCGCAGGACCTCGAGGCCATCGCCATCGGGCAGGCGCAAATCCAGCACCACCGCGTCGTAATTGGTGACCTGCAAGGCTGCCCGGGCCGCCTCCGACGAGCCCGCGACATCGACAGTGAAGCCGTCCCTGGCCAGCTTTGTCCGGACCAACTCCGCCACTGCACTCTCATCTTCGACCAATAGCAATCGCATGGAACCCCCTTTGCCGCCACGTTACCCCGGCCCAATGTTCCCAAACGGAACTTTGCCCGTGTTTCCGTTCTCTGTCCAGGACAATACGCCTCCTTTCTTAATGAATGTTAAATACCCCATACCCGGCTCGTCAAATTCCGGGGGCGTCAATCAGGGGGTATGTGGAATTTTACGAGTTCTAAGCTTGTCCCAATAGTCGAGCCGTTTCCTGATCTCCCGCTCGAAACCGCGCTCCACGGGGCGGTAAAAAACCTGACGTGTGAAATCGTCGGGAAAGCAGTTCTGACCCGAAAAACCGTCGGGGCTGTCATGATCGTAGCTGTAGCCGACGCCGTAGCCGAGGTCCTGCATCAGCCGGGTCGGGGCGTTGAGAATATGTTTGGGCGGCATCACCGAGCCGCTGGCCCGGGCCGCCTTCATCGCCGTCTGATAGGCCAGATAGGCGGCGTTGGATTTGGGTGCGGTGCCGAGATAGATCACGCACTGGACCAGCGCCAGTTCACCCTCCGGACTGCCAAGGCGCTCATAGACCTCCCAGGCGGTCAGGGCCTGAACCAGCGCGTCGGGGTCCGCGAGCCCGATATCCTCGCTGGCGAAGCGCACCAGCCGGCGCGCGATGTAGCGCGGGTCCTCGCCGCCGGACAGCATGCGCGCGAGCCAGTACAGCGCAGCGTCGGTGTCGGAGGCGCGCAGGCTCTTGTGCAGCGCGCTGATCAGATTGTAGTGCCCCTCCTGGGCCTTGTCGTACAGCGGCGCCCGGCGCTGCACGGTGGCGGCAAGACGGTTGGTGTCGAGGCGGTCGTCCGGCGGCAGCGCCAGCAGTTCCTCGCAGAGATTGAGCAGGAAGCGGCCGTCGCCGTCGGCCATCGCCTTGACCGCCCGCCGGGCGTCGGCATCGAGCGGCAGCGGCCGGCGGCAATCGCCCTCGGCCCGCAGCAGCAGCTTTTCCAGCGCCGCCTCATCGAGCCGGTTGAGCACAAACACCTGCGCCCGCGACAGCAGCGCCGCGTTCAGCTCAAAGGACGGATTTTCGGTGGTGGCACCGATCAACGTCACGGTGCCGTCTTCGACATAGGGCAGGAATCCGTCCTGCTGGCTGCGGTTGAAGCGGTGAATCTCGTCGATGAACAGCAGGGTGCCACGACCGCCCGCCCGGCGCGTCCGCGCCGCCTCGAACACCTTGCGCAGGTCGGCCACCCCCGAAAACACCGCCGAGAGCGGCGCGAATTCCAGCTCCACCGCCTCGGCCAGCAGACGGGCGATGGTGGTCTTGCCACAGCCCGGCGGCCCCCACAGCACCATCGAGGCGAGGCGTCCGGCCGCGATCATCCGCCCGAGCGGCGCATCGGGCGCCAGCAGATGATCCTGTCCCACCACCTCGCCCAGCCGCCGCGGGCGCAGCCGGTCGGCCAGCGGACGCGGCGCCTGGGACTCGAACAGACTCACTGCGCGTCCGCAGGCTTGGCCGAAGCCCCCGGCGCGGCCCCCGGTACCGCCTTGCCGCCGGGCTTGGCCTTGGCCTTGGCCTTGGCCGCCTCGGCCTGGGCGGCGACGGCATCGCAGCTCTTGAGACAGTCGGTCACCTGGCGCTGACAGGCCGCCCCGGCGCCGAAGAACGAGGCACCGCCGCGATTCGCCCCGGCGCTCTCGGCGCAAACGTCGTAGTCGCGGTTGCAGGCCTGCGCGCAGGTCCGCTGCCGGCCGCCGGCAGGACCGGCGCAGCCGGCCAGCACCAGCGCCATCGCCGCCGCACCAATCCATCGTCCCGTCATCGCCCGCCCCCGCTGATCTCTGTCCCGGTCGCGACACTGGCATCGTGACGGGACATGATAAGCCGTCGCCCCCGCTCTTGAAAGCGGTTGCTCCCGATCATAAAATCGACTGGCTGCACCAAGGGCGGACAAAACCCGGAGTTGGAGGACCCTACTCGTGGCACAAGCAACCCTGAAGGATCTGATTGTCGATGCCTATTCCCAGGCCCTGCTCGCAGCCTGCCAGAAGGGCCTGACCGGCGAGGACGCCAAAGCCGCCGCAGTCAAGGCGGCGGCAAAAGTGACGACCAAGGCAACCGGCAAGGCGGTCACCCCGGAGCTGGTGGCAAAAGCCATCGCAACGTCTTGACAGGATGCCCGGTAACCGCTACGGATTCTCCAGACAAAAAGCGGGGGCGCGAATCTGTGCGGGATTCGCGCCCCCCGTCGTCAGCCCCCCGGATCCCGCTGAGGAGCAACGAACGGGCAGCCTGCTTCCCCTCCCCACCCGTGGGGGGCCGGGAGCAGGCGCTGTCCCGGTTCAGACGAACAGGATCAGAAACGAAATCAGCAGGGCAAACAGCGCGATGGCTTCGGTCAGCGCGAATGCCAGAATGCCGAGCGGGAACACCTTGTCACGGCATCCCGGATTCCGGCCGACAACGGTGATCATGTTGCTGAAAATGTTGCCAAGCGCCATGCCTACACCCAGCAGCGGAATAACAGCCAGAGCGCCAGCAATGTATTTGGACGCTGCGACGATTTCCATTTGACTCATCCTTTCACATATCTTGAACAGGAACGATGGCGAACCCATGCGCAGGCCTTAGCGGACGCCCCACAGGCTGGATAGCCACGTTTTTTTGGCCGCCATGTCAAAACAACCAAAAGACATTTTCAGGTAACCATAAGAGACAGTAATACTCAATTCAGGGGGCATGCTTACGAAGCTGGGCTTAGACCTTAACACATAAGGGTCAGTACGATCGGTTATCGTCCCGAAATACTCTGTCAGTCCTTATGGACATCACCCTAATTTGAAGTCCTTATGGTACACCCCGGCCCGGAGAGACCCGGGCTGCGCCGCCTTCGGGCGCGAAAAGTCCGGGCCATGGCCCGCTGATGCCGGGCCGCCACCACGCTTCGCATTCGAAGGCCGAAAATGGCCACCCCCCGACATCGCCCTTGCCCGACCCCACATCTTGTGGCAATAACCTCCTTCGCTACTCGATATCGCGGTGATCACTGGCGTTGACGAGGCAGCGAAGCGGTGCAAAGTCAAGCTGAGGGTGGGATGTCATGCGTATTGAGCGGCGGTTTACCCGGGACGGCGGCGACGCCTACGAATCCTTTGAGTTCCGGACCGTAACCAGCGAGATACGAAATCCCGACGGCTCGGTGGTGTTCCAGCAGTCCGACATCTCGGTCCCGGCCGCCTGGAGTCAGGTCGCGGCCGATATTCTGGCCCAGAAGTACTTCCGCAAGGCCGGCGTTCCGGCCGCGCTCAAGGCGGTCGAGGACCACAAGACGCCGTCCTGGCTCTGGCGCCGCACCGCCGATACCGCGACTCTGGAGCGGATGCCCAGGGAGCGCCGGACCGTGGGCGAAAACGACGCCCGTCAGGTCTTCGACCGCATGGCCGGCACCTGGACCTGGTGGGGCTGGCAGGCCGGCTACTTCGACTCCGAGGCCGACGCCCGCGCCTTTTATGACGAGAACCGCTATATGTTGTGCCGGCAGATGGCGGCACCCAACAGCCCGCAGTGGTTCAACACCGGCCTCCATTGGGCCTACGGCATCGACGGCCCGGCCCAGGGCCACCATTTCGTCGATTTCCGCACCGGCGAGCTGACCGCCTCGCAGTCGGCCTACGAGCATCCGCAGCCTCACGCCTGCTTCATCCAGTCGGTCAAGGACGACCTTGTCAACGAGGGCGGGATCATGGACCTCTGGGTGCGCGAGGCCCGGTTGTTCAAGTACGGCTCGGGCACCGGCACCAACTATTCCCGGCTGCGCGGCGAAAACGAGCGGCTTTCGGGCGGCGGGCGCTCGTCGGGCCTGATGAGCTTCCTCAAGATCGGTGATCGCGCCGCCGGCGCCATCAAGTCCGGCGGCACCACCCGCCGCGCCGCCAAAATGTGTACGGTCGATATCGATCACCCGGACATCGAGTCCTTCATCGACTGGAAGGTGGTGGAGGAGCAGAAGGTCGCGGCGCTGGTCGCCGGATCGATCACCACCCGGACCCACCTCAACGCGATCATGGCCGCGATCGCATCCGGCCGCGACAGCGGGCTCGATGAGGCCGGCGCCATTGATCCCAGGGCCAACAAGGGCCTGAAGAAGGCGATCATCGCTGCGCGCAAGGCGGCGATTCCCGAATCCTTCGTCCAGCGGGTGATGCAGTTCGCCAGCCAGGGCTTCACCGAGATGGAGTTCCGCACCTATGACACCGACTGGGACTCCGACGCCTACCTCACCGTCGCCGGCCAGAACTCCAACAACTCGGTGCGCATCACCAACCGCTTCCTCGAGGCGGTGCAGGAAAACGGCGATTGGGCGCTGATCCGGCGCACCGACGGCAAGGTGGCCAAGCGGGTCCGCGCCCGCGACCTCTGGGACAAGATCGGCCATGCCGCCTGGGCCTGCGCCGATCCCGGCGTCCAGTTCGACACCACGATCAACGAGTGGCACACCTGCCCGAACTCCGGCCGGATCAACGCCTCCAATCCGTGCAGCGAGTACATGTTTCTCGACGACACCGCCTGTAACCTCGCCTCGCTCAATCTGATGCAGGTGCGCGATGCCGGGGGCGAGATCGACGTCGGCGCCTTCGAGCACGCCTGCCGGCTCTGGACCGTGGTGCTGGAAATCTCGGTCCTGATGGCCCAGTACCCCTCGAGGGAGATCGCTCAGCTCTCCTACGAGTACCGCACCCTCGGTCTTGGCTTCGCCAATGTCGGCGGCCTGATGATGGTCTCCGGCCTGCCCTACGACAGCGACCAGGGCCGGGCGCTCACCGCCGCGCTCAGCGCGATCATGACCGGCGTCGCCTACGCCACCTCGGCCGAGATGGCCGAGGAACTGGGCGCCTTCCCCGGCTATGCCGCCAACGCCGAGCCGATGCTGCGGGTGATCCGCAACCATCGCCGGGCCGCCCACGGCATGAACGGCAACACCGCCGGCGGCTATGAAGGCCTCTCGGTGCCGCCGGTGCCGCTGATTGCCGCCGATTGCCCGCAGCGGAGTCTGGTCGACGCCGCGCGCCGGGTCTGGGACAGCGCCCTTGAACTCGGCGAACGCCATGGCTTCCGCAATGCCCAGGTCACGGTGGTGGCGCCGACCGGCACCATCGGGCTGGTGATGGATTGCGACACCACCGGCATCGAGCCTGACTTTGCGCTGGTCAAGTTCAAGAAGCTGGCCGGTGGCGGTTACTTCAAGATCATCAACCGCGTCGTTCCCGAGGCGCTGCGCACCCTCGGCTACACTGCGGCCGAGGCCGAAGCGATCGAGAAATACGCCGTCGGCCACGGCACCCTGAAGGACGCGCCCGGCGTCAACCATGCCCGGTTGCGCGCCGCGGGTTTCACCGATGCCGCGCTGGTCGCCCTCGAAAACGCCCTCGGCAACGCCTTCGACATCCGCTTCGCCGCCAACCGCTGGACGCTCGGCTCCGAGTTCTGCCTCAACGCCCTCAAGGTGCCGGAGGCCGAACTCGACCGGCCGGGCTTCGACCTTCTGGCCTGGCTGGGCTTCTCCCGGGCCGAGATCGAGGCCGCCAATACCCATTGCTGCGGCGCCATGACTCTCGAAGGCGCGCCCTTCCTGCGCCAGCGCGATCTGCCGGTGTTCGACTGCGCCAGCCCGTGCGGCCGGATCGGCACCCGCTCGCTTACGGCCGAGTCCCACATCCGGATGATGGCGGCGGCCCAGCCTTTCATCTCGGGCGCGATCTCAAAGACCATCAACATGCTCAACAGCGCCACCGTCGCCGACTGCAAGGCGGCCTATCTGCTGTCCTGGCGCCTGGGGCTGAAGGCCAACGCCCTCTATCGCGACGGCTCCAAGCTCAGCCAGCCGCTCTCGTCGAGCGTGCTCGAGGGGGTGGAGGCCGAAGACGACGAGATCGTCAGCGCGATCATCGAGGCTCCCAACGGCGTACGGGCACCGCTGGTCGCCGAGCGGATCGTCGAGCGGATCGTCGAACGGGTGATCGAACGCTCGTCGCCCCAGGGCCGCTCCAAGCTGCCCCAGCGCCGCAAGGGCTATACCCAGAAGGCGGTGATCGGCGGCCACAAGCTTTATTTGCGCACCGGCGAGTATGAAGACGGCCGGCTCGGCGAGGTCTTCATCGACATGCACAAGGAGGGTGCCGCCTTCCGCTCTCTGATGAACAATTTTGCCATCGCGATTTCGATCGGCCTGCAATATGGCGTGCCGCTGGAGGAATTCGTCGAAGCCTTCACCTTCACCCGCTTCGAGCCTTCGGGCCTGGTTCAGGGCAACGACGCCATCAAGATGGCCACCTCGGTGATCGATTACATCTTCCGGGAACTGGCGATCTCCTATCTCGGCCGCTCCGACCTCGCCCACGCCACTCCCGAGGACCTCACCCCCTGCACGGTCGGCGGCGGCGAGAGCCAGAGCGAACTGCGCGATCAGCCTGATACTTTGGAAGAGACGGTCAAGCGGGTGGCCAGCAAAGGCTATGTCCGCTCCAACCTGCGGGTGCTGCCCGGTGGCAATGCCGGCCGCGCGGTCTCGGGTTTCGCCCTGGCCAACACCGGCACCGACGCCCGCGCCGCCGCGACCGGCCACAGTCACGGCCACGGCCAAAGCCACGCCCATCTCCGCACCGAGGCCCTGGCCCTGGTCGGTACCGGCTCAGGCTACGGTGTCGACATCAAGCGCGACCAGATTCTGGAAGCCCGGGCCAAAGGCTATGTCGGCGACGCCTGCGGCGAATGCGGCAACATGACCCTGGTCCGCAACGGCACCTGCCTGAAATGCGAAACCTGCGGCTCAACCACCGGTTGCTCGTAACACGGGAGCTGGTTGGTGTTGGGGAACGCAGCATAATTTGCCTCCCTGCGCCATAGTGTGTACCGAATCGCAGCATCAGCCTGTCGCAGTTTCGTCTGCGGCGGGCTGATGCCCGAAACCCCCGATTTCCGCCATTTTCCTTTAGCCGGCACCGGCTCGGTTTTTCCGGGTCGCGGGCGGCTTCTGGAACCGGCCGGAAGCAGAGCTATCCAACGGAGTTGTCATGCGCGCCTTTGCCGGTCAGCACTCGGACGCGGTCGCGATCAAGCGGACACAGCCCCAGAAGCAGGCCCAACTGGCCCAGCTTCGGGAGCAGCTGGCCACGATGAAGCCCACCGTCGCGGCCTCGATGCGGGAATCGATCGTCAAGCGGATTGCCGACCTCGAGAAGGAACTGGGCGTACCAGCCGCCTCCAATCGCCGCGCCTGAAAGTGGCAGCCACTCGCCACCCGGTTGCGCCCACAAATCGACGCCAGATAGGGGAATCGAGTCCTCCCCTTATCATTTGACCTCCGCCGCCGACATGCGCTCTACGCGCCCTGTATCGCGTTTAAGATCTGCCAGGCCGCCGTCGCCGGGCGCCAGACGTCGATGGTTTTTGGTCAGTGAAATCACCAAGGCGAGCCGACAATGGACCCGTTCAAGCCCTACCAACCGAAGTCCGTCGCAAAAGCGCCGCCACGGATGACCGACGATGCCGCCGAGGCTATGGCGCTGCAGGCGATCACCTATCTCATGGCCGACGAGAACCTGATGACCGGTTTTCTCGCCGCCTCGGGTTGCGCCCCCGAGGACCTTCGAGGGCGACTGAAAGACCGCGGGTTCCTGGTCGGCGCCCTGGACTATCTCCTATCCGACGACAGCATCGTGATCGCCTTCGCGAGGCACATCGACGTCGCGCCCGAGACGCCCTTTAATGCCAGGGAAAGACTCGCCCCCACCGTGAGCGCCGACGCATATTGAACATCGGCGACCCGATGCTCATCGCAAGAATTCGGTTGCCTGTAGAAGATATCACCAGTTCAACCCAGGTACCGGCCTCAGTGCCATGGCTGGGTTGTGTGTGAGGCCAATGATACGGCATGCTGGCGCCTTATTAAGCGCCGCTTTGTAGCCATTCCTGGCAATGACGGCTGCGGCGCTCCTAGCGGCTCCGAGCATCACACTGCTCGGCCCGACCCGATTTTCTGCGTCCTTGACTACGTCGGATGCATCGATCTTACGAAACCAAGCTTTGACCTTCTCGTCATCTGCTTTCATCGCATTCCATCCCATGGGCGGAGGATCATCGAGCATGGATTCGAGCATTGCGAAGGCAATCTCCCAGATGCCCTGCTCAAAATCCATGTCGTCTCCCCTCATCGAAACGACACTGACAATTTTACCAGCGTGCCAATCGCTTATGGCATCCCGAGCGTCCATTATTGCCTCCATCTGTTCGGCACCAACTGCCTGAACCAAATGTCGAACGGACGGATGCAAGAGAGACGAGTGATGGAAATCGGCGAGTTCACCTGCACGACGGCGACGAACCCGCAGAGCGCGCCTGCCCGAACCCCTGCAACCTTGGGCATCGTCGCCGCCTTCGCCGCCGTCAATCCCGACCCGGTGTTGGCCCACCGTTCGCGGCATGACCGTGCTCGGCATCGCCGGCGAATTGGCGCGCCAGCAATCGAAAGGGCCGGGGTCATTTGCCGTGGCGCTGATTGAAACGCTGGCGACTCTCGACAGGTCGACCATCATGAAACAGGCACGGATTTGCCATGCCCCCACCAGCTTCAGTGACAGATCGCCGTCACCGGACTTCCAGTCGCCGCCCTCATCTTGCCGTCAGTGAAGGGGAAGACGCTGATGCAGATACGATGCCCCTCGGGCAAAGGGATACGGATAGCTTCGCTCGTACCATGATATCTGCAGACCAACGTCGCCGGTAACGCTGTCGTGACATCAACGGACCAAGTCTGTCTGGCAAGTCCCCGAGATACCTCAGTGTCATCCGGTGCAAGCCAAGCGGGATATTCGGTCAGTTCCTGTCCCGGCGGGCCGGCAAGTATATCCAGGTGTACGAACTCGGCTCCGCCAAGTGAAAGCGTTGGCGGACACCTCACGTCTCCTGCGGCTCTTGCATCGGAGCGCGGCGCTACGAGAAAGACGGCTGCTACCAGCATAAACGTCATGCGCATTCAGGTATTTCCTTCTTACGTTTTGGATTAGCAGGTTTACATCCTAGGCGTCCGATATAATCACATGGCGCAGCTAAAAGACGCGTAGAAGACAAAATAACAGGCTGAACTCGATCCGATGTTGAGCGCGCAAGCATTGGATTGTTACATCGAACATACCGTCGAAGAGTAGGTTAGGATGGCAGTTCCGCCGCCACCACTAGTGGCTGTCCATGGAGTTCCGTTACCATTGCCGTAGCCGCCGCCAACGCCACCGCTGTGCCCACTGTTGACGGTGTAGTTGTCATAGCCGTATTGGCCGATACGCTCCCCACCAGCGCTGCCATATCCACCGCCAGACCCTGCACCGGATCCAGGCGATGCTCCGACGGCGCCCTTCCCACCGGTCCCCGCACCGTGAAAGTAACTTGCCCCCCCGGTGCCATTGCCACCGCCGCCGGCACCTCCCGGATCAACGCCACCGCCACCGGTCCCGCCCGCACAGCCAATCATGCCGGAGCCACCACCGCCACCGTCGTCTCCTCCGTTAAACCCTGCCCCACCACCACCACCGACAGTGACGGTAATTTGGCTTGACGGAGCGACCGACAGACTGCCGACATCAGTCGCGCCTGCGGTCCCTGAGCCTGATCGACTGCCATTGCCGCCGGTGGCACACGCCAGAAGCACCCCACCCTGAGAGATGCCAGTACCACCACCGCCGCCACCGCCGGCGGTTCCATCCCCAGACCCTCCGCTGCCTCCTTGCAGCCAAAAGCTGATTGAAGTTACGCCAGCCGGTACAGTTAACGTCTCAGAAGTTCGAACCTGTCTCTGGCAGCTTATTCCTCCTGACCGGCCCCCACTGACT
>SESF01031899.1_pt1 | contig 15048 bp, 8 predicted proteins | sample 3171521 | NCBI WGS metagenome assembly SESF01 (sample SAMN10866945, study PRJNA518727) | freshwater metagenome | biome: subpolar coniferous forest; feature: holomictic lake; material: water; isolation source: holomictic Lake 227, 6 m and 8 m depth | place: Canada: near Kenora, Ontario | collected...
CGCGGCGGCAGGCACGGCCGCGACGGCTGGAAAGGGCAGCGAGCGGGTCGTGGCCGTCATCGAGCTCGGCTCTACGGGCATCAGGCTCCTCATCGCTTCAGTGGACGAGGGTGGCGACTACCGTGTCCTCGACCGCGCAGGCAAGCCGAGCCGCGTAGGCCGGGACGTCTTTACCAACGGTGTCGTCAGCCGTGAGGTCACGCGGGAGAGCATCGCCATCCTCGCCGGCTTCAAGGAACTCCTCCGCGGCTATGGAATAGGCCCCGCCGAGGCCCGTGTCGTAGCCACCAGCGCCCTCCGCGAGGCGGGCAACCGCGACACCTTCATCGACCGGGTTGCGCTCCAGACCGGTTTCCACGTGGACATCATCGAGGACCTCGAGGAGAACCACCTGATGTACCTCGCCGTCGTCCACGCGCTGTCAGACGAGCGGAGGATACTCACGCGGGCCAACGCCCTCATCCTCGAGGTAGGCGGCGGCTCCACCGAGATCATGCTGCTGCGGCGCGGCAGGATGGTGGCCTCGCACTCTCTCAGGATCGGCACCGTCAGGATCGACGAGTTCGTGCGCGGGACGGGGCAGGTGGCCGCCTCGCTGCGACAGTTCCTCGAGGACAACGTCCGCACCGCCTGCGACCTCCTCGACGAGGAGCTCTCCCTCGAAGGGATAAAGACTTTCATCGTAATTGGTTCCGATGCCCGGCTCGCGGCCTCCCGGAGGGCGACCGAGCGCGCCGAGCAGTATTCCATCGTGCCCCGTGACGACTACGTGCGCTTCGTCGAGGAGACAGGCGCGCTCAGCACCGAGGAGGCAGTCGCGCGCCTCGGTGTCTCCTGGTCCGACGCCGAGAGCCTGGGTTCCGGATTGACGATCCAGCGACTCTTCCTCGAGCGCACCGGCGCAGAGCAGGTCATCGTTCCCTCGGTCTCCATCCGCGAGGGCCTCCTCCACACCCTGGCAACGGGCCCGGATCCCGAGCACGAGGAAGAGATGCACCGCCAGATCACCGCAAGCGCCATATCCTTAGGCCGGAAGTTCCACTTCGACGAGGACCACGCCCTGCAGGTCGCCACGCTGGCCCTCGGCCTTTTCGAGGCCCTCAGGCGGGAGCACGGCCTCGGGGCCAGGGAGCGCCTCCTCCTCGAGGTTGCGGGCATCCTCCACGACATCGGCACCTTCATACGCACCTCGGGACACCATAAGCATTCCGAATACATCATCCAGAATTCGGAGATCTTCGGGCTCTCGCTCAACGAGTCGGCCGTCGTCGCCAACGTCGCGCGCTACCACAGGAAGGGCCAGCCGGCCAACACCCACGTCAACTACATCGCCCTCTCCCGGGAGGACCGCACGGTGGTGCGCAAGCTCGCCGCGATGCTCAGGATCGCCGATGCCCTCGACCGTGGCCATGACCAGCGTGTCTCGGCTGTCGCCGTGGATCGCCGCGAGGACAGGCTCGTCATCCGTGTCAGCGGCAAGGACGGTGGCCCCTCCCCCGACCTCTCCCTCGAGCGCCTGTCGCTCGGAGAGAAGGGCGACATGTTCGAGGACGTATTCGGCATGGAGCCTGTGCTGGCCTGAGTTTCCGCGGATAAAGGCAATTGTCCGGAAGGACGAGGGCCGAGGCGGGCTGCAAGGTCGCGCAAAAACATGAGGCCGCCCGGTCATCCCGGGCGGCCTCGGCATCGTATCGAAACAAGCGTTTATTTAAGAACGATGTTATCCTCGGTGATGGTGCCGAGCTTTGCGACATAGGCCATGAAGGAGTCGGCGTCCAGGGGGAATTCCTTGTACTGGCGACCCTTGAGCATGTTGTACTCGTCGCCTCCGCCCATCTCGAAGTTGAGCGTGCAGAAATTGTACTTTGCCTTCTCGTCGGCGAACTTGCCGTCAGCGAAGACCTGCTTGCCCTTGACGGTCATGGTAAGGACGCGGCTGCCCACGGGTTTGGCGGCGTCGAAGGTAAAGCTGGCGCCGGCGAGGTGGGGATAGCGGCCGTCGATGGCGGGGAGCTTCGAGACGCCATTTTCAAGGACGGCCTTGAGGTCGGCTCCACTGAGCATAGTGGTCCAGAGGTAGTTGCCGAAGGGAAGTACCGTGTAGACCTGCTTCTTCGTGATGTTGCCGGCGGGGATGCCGTCGCGGATGCCACCACCGTTCATGAGGGCGATGTCGGCGCCAGTTGTGAGGAGCATGCCATTGGCGATGAGGCGGCCGAGGTTGGACTCCTCCTTGCGCACGATCTCACGCTTGCCCACGAGTTCGATGCTGGTAGTACCGACGACCGCGTTGAGGGCCCCTTCCTGGGCCTTGGCAATGCCGTCAGCTGCGGCCTTGACTGCAGCCTCTGCCGGCATCGCGGGCGTGTTCACGAGGTTGACGCTCTGCGGGATCACAGAAACGACCGAGCGATTCGCGTTCACCAGGATGTCGACGCGGCCGAGCGTCACGCCAAGGGAATCGGCGCTGACGATCATGACTCCGGTCGTGTTGTTCGTGATCTCCTGCTGGAGGCTGGAATGGCTGTGCCCATCGATGATCAGGTTGATCTCGGGGCAGGCCTTGGCCAGGGTGAGGCTTGTCGGATTCGAGGAGGTATCGATGCCGAGGTGGGAGAGGACGATGAGGACGTCATACCTTCCCCAGAGCTCGCCGTTGATCAGCCTGTAGACCGTGCTGACCGGGTTCTCGAAGACCACTCCCTTGAGTCCGGCCGGGTCGGCCTTGTAGAGGGTTTCGGGGGTGGCGACGCCGATTATTGCGACACGGACCCCTCCCACACCCTTGATTTTGTAAGCGTCGAAAAGAGGCTCACCGTTCCTGTAGACATTGGCTGCCAGGATGGGAAAGTTCATCGTCTTCCAGAGTTCGATGAGCCGATCCACACCATAGTTATAGTCATGGTTGCCCGTCGTCATGGCTGCATAGCCGCTCAGGTTCATGAGATTGACGACCGGGCTGCCCTTCTCGAGGTTGGCCCAGGGCATGCCGTGGAGGGTGTCTCCGGCATCGAGGAGAAGTACGTTCTTTCCCTGGGCCCTGAGATCTGCGGCATAGCCGGCTATGCGGGGATAGCCGATCTCGGTGGACGAGGGAAGCCCGTGGGCATGCATGTCGTTGGTATGGAGAATTGTAATGGCCACATCGCCCTTGAGCGGCGGCACGGATTGCGCAAACCCGGAACCGGCGACCATGAGCGCGAATATCAACGTGAGCCCCAGCAATCGCTTCATTGGAAAACCTCCTTGAAAAAGAACGATGCCTTACACTAGACCCTGGCGAAGAATTCGTCTACGGAATGCCCCCTCCTTCTTTGCGCGGCAATTGTTATTGCTAAACCGGTTTACAATCCATATACTTTCCACAGCACGGAGGTATCCATGCACATGAATCGAAGTTCGGGAGTACTGCTGCACCCCAGCTCGCTTCCCGGACCTGGCGGAATAGGCGAGCTTGGGCCTTCAGCCTTTGATTTTGTTTCTCGTTTGGCCGAATCTGGCCAAGGGCTGTGGCAGACCCTTCCCCTCGGACCTACAGGATATGGGGACTCCCCCTATGCGCCTTTTTCGACCTTTGCCGGAAATGACCTCCTGATTTCACTTGAACTCATCGCCGAAGAGGGGCTCCTGGATCGCAGGGAAATCCTGCCGCCCTTTCCTGTCGATCCCGAAAAGGTGGATTTCGGGCCTCTCATCGCCTGGAAAAAACCCCTCCTCGACAGGGCGGCGGCAGCCTTCCTGGCAGCAGCGCCCCGGGAGAGGCGGTCGGAATACGAGGGCTTTGTCGCCGCAAATGACTGGTGGCTCCCCGAATATGCGCTCTTCATGGCAATAAAGACTGAGTACGACGCCAGCTCGGTGGCGGCGGGCCGCTTCGGCGACCTCTGGTGCAACTGGTGGCCGCGGGATCTCGCCCTGCGAGATCCCCTCGCGCTATCGCGCGAGCGCGCGAAGCGCGCGGCGGCCATCGAGAGGGTACAGGTACTCCAGTTCCTCTTCTTCGAGCAGTGGGGCCGGGTCAAGAAGGCTGCCAACGAGGCGGGAATCCTCGTCATCGGGGATATCCCGATCTTTGTGGCCCTCGACTCCGCCGACGTGTGGACAAACCGTGGGCTCTTCCTCCTCGACGCGGAGGGGATGCCGACCGTGGTCGCCGGCGTGCCCCCCGACTACTTTTCAGCCGATGGACAGCTCTGGGGGAACCCCCTCTACGACTGGGATGCACACCAGTCCGAGGGCTTTGCCTGGTGGGTCAAGCGCATCCGCGCAGCCCTCGAGGTCTCCGACGCAGTGCGCGTCGACCACTTCCGGGGCTTTGAGGCCTTCTGGGCGGTACCCTACGGCGAGAAGACCGCGAGGAAGGGAGAATGGCGCAAGGCCCCGGGGGAGGCACTCTTCGCGCGCCTCAGGGAAGCCTTCGGGGCTGCGGCACCCATAGTCGCCGAGGACCTGGGCCTTATCACCGATGAGGTGCGTGCCCTCCGCGACAGTTCGATGCTTCCAGGCATGCGTGTCCTCGAATTCGCCTTCGACGCCAACGAGAGCGGCACTGCCTTCAACCCGGACAACTCCTTCCTTCCTCACAATTATGTCGAGCAGACGGTGGTCTACACCGGCACCCACGACAACGACACCCTCGGCGGCTGGCTGGACAAGTCGAGCCCGGGTGAGCGCAATTATATCGACAGCTATCTGGGCTATCGTCCGGACGACAGGATCCGCGCCCTGGTCAGGGAGGCCTGGAAATCGGTGGCAGCCTGGGCCGTCGCGCCGATGCAGGACATCCTGGGCCTCGGCGCCGGAGCCCGGATGAACACGCCCTCGACCCTCGGAGGCAACTGGAGCTGGCGCATGAAGGGCGGTGCCTTCTCGAAGGAGGTTTCGGCGGAACTCGCCACGCTTTCGCGGCTCTACCGGAGGGGGAAGGGACGAGGCTGAGCGGAAGCCTGCGCTCCTGCGGGGTCGCGGACCTGCACCCGCGGGCTTGAACTCCCCTCTGGCAGGCAGGGTATCATAGGCTCGATGTTCGAACTTGCAGGCAGTCTCGCCCTTGCCGCCATTCCTGCGCTGCCCATCCTCGCATGGATACTGATCCTCGACCGAAGGCGGCCAGAGCCCCTCGGCTTGGTCGGCAGGGCCCTCGCGCTCGGACTGCTTGCGGTGCTGCCCGCAGGGCTCATCGAAGGCGGACTGGGTCTTGTCCTTCCCGAAGGCCCGGGCCTGCCCTCCATGCTTACGCAGTCCTTCATTGTCGCCGCCTTGGTAGAAGAGGGCGTCAAGCTCGCATTCCTCAAGCGCTTCCTGGAGTCGCGGCCCGAGTTCGACGAGGCGGCCGATGGCATGGTCTATGCAATCGCGCTCAGTCTCGGCTTTGCGATCGCAGAGAACTTCCTTTACACCTGGAACAGGCCCGAACTGCTCTTGGCGCGATCATTGACGGCAGTGCCGCTCCACGCGATCGCCACGGGGCTCATGGGTTACCAGCTCGGTGTCGGACGGCTTCGCAGCCTCTCAATGAGCAGGGGCCCTGAGTCGCCCACGCTTCCTGGCGACCTGCCACCGGGCGGATGGAAAATCGGCCTCGCCATCGCGGTGGGCATGCACGGGTTATACGACTTCCTCCTGCTCTGGGGCGGATTCGGAGCCCTCCTCGTGCTCCCCCTCCTCGCCCTCGGGGCCCTTGCCCTCCGCCGACGCTTCGTATTGGCGAAAAGCTTCGATGGCCGCTTCGCCACAGGCGCCGATACTGATAACGACCACCTGCGATGAACGACTACGACCGCCCCGGAGTACGAATGAGACCGCGCCTTCTTCGCCTTGTTTTCCTCGCCCTCCTCGCCTCGGGCCTGGCCATTGCCTTGGTCTTTGCGGTTGACCAACGTGGCAAGGCCGCGAACGGGGCTGCCGGGGCAGGCGCCTCTGCGTTGGCAGCCTCGGGGCAAGGAATGACGGTAGCCCAGCCGGCATTGCTGCCGCGATCCGCGCTGCCGAGCCCCGAAGCCGGCTCGGGACTGGCCGCGGGGGAGCTCCTCGTTGGCACGCGTGAGGGGCTCTTCCTGTACTCGGTGGCCGGTGGGGCTCCAGGGGAACTCTGGACAGGGGGAGAGGTCCGCAAGATCATCCATCCGGCACAAGGACAGCTTTGGTACATTCTCACCTCGAAGGGGATTTTCGCCACCGCCGATCTTGGCAGCTTTACCGACCGGAGCCTGGGCCTGCCCTTCAAGACCTACAAGGATATCGTGGGCGGCCAGAAGGTCTTCACGCGGGAGGTCATGGACCTCAAGGACCTCGAATGCGACCCAAGCGGCGCGACCCTCGTGACCTGCACGAAGGACGAGGTCTGGCTGTCGCGCGATTCGGGGGCAACCTGGTCCAACCTCGGAAGTCCCTCGCCGACGACGGGCTTGAAGTGCGTTGCCCTCGCGCCGATGCCGGGCAGCGGGGAGGCCGCAGTCTGGGCTGCCCACCCCATCAAGGGCCTATTCGCCAGGAAGCTGGCTGCCAGGACGGGCTGGGTCCAGGCGGACAAGGGCCTGTTCACCATGCCCACGATGAAGACCACCGACGAGGTAGCCGACCTCCTGTGGGTACCGACTCCTGCACTGGCGGCCCAGGCTGACGCATCCACAGCGCAGCTTACCCAGGTCGCGGCTCCTGCGCCATCGACGCGGGCTGCGGCTGCGGCCGCCGCCCCCGCCCCCGCCCCCGCCCCCGCGAGGGCGGCCGTGCCTGCGGGAAGGCTCTGGGCAGGCAACTCGTACCAATGCAAGGTATTCCGCTCGGAGGGAGGCCAGGTCCCCTTCACGCAGGCCTTTGACGACGGCAGGGACTTCGGGACGGCCGAGTCCCTCGCGCCGCTGCCGGACGGCTCGGTGCGCTTTGTGACGGCAGGGGCGGTCATGCGCATCTCTTCGGCCGGCGATGCCGCTGCCGACACTGCCGCCAACGCCCTGGCCGGCGCCCTCGGGGCGGCCTTTGCCACGCGCGGGCTCCTGTCGGCAGCCTGGAACGAGGGCGGCGCCACCACGGGCCTGTCAGAGCTCTGGCTCCTTGCCCCCGACAGGAATGCCGGAGTGCGGAAGGAGGCGGCGGGCAAGGATTCCCTCTATTTCCAGGCTGGATACATCGTCAACCCGGCGAGCCGCACGAAATACCTGAACCTCATCAGGGACAAGGGCCTCAACTCCCTCGTGGTCGACCTCAAGGACGACTACGGCAAGCTCCGCTACGCGCCGAATGACCCAATTGTCAAGGCATATTCCCGCTACGTGAACCCCATGGACGTGGAAGCCGTGGTGTCGGAGGCGCACGCCCGCGGCATCTGGCTCGTGGCCCGCATCCCCGTATTCAAGGACCAGGTCCTCGCGGCAGCCTCCGGCTCGCGCTTCGCCGTATGGGATGCCGCAGCAAAGCGGCCCTGGCAGGGCTGGCGCATGGTCAAGCCCGATCCGGCGACAAGCCCGGCCCCTGCACCGCTGGTTCGTCAGAACTACGAGGAACACTGGGTGGACCCCTACAGCGAGGATGTCTGGGCCTACAATGTCGCCATCGCCAACGAGATCGTCGCCCGCGGCTTCGACGAGGTCCAGTTCGACTACATCCGCTTTCCCACCGACGGCGTCAACCTCGGCGACGCCTCCTACCGCTGGAAGGACGCGGGCATGGACCGGGAGAGCGCCATCACCTCCTTCCTGGCCTTCGCACGTGGTCGCATAGCCGCTCCGATCAGCATCGACATCTACGGCGCCAACGGCTGGTACCGTTCGGGAGCGCGCACCGGCCAGGACGTGGAAACCCTCGCGAAATACGTCGATGTCATCTGCCCGATGTTCTACCCCTCGCACTTCGAACAGGGCTTCCTGGCCCAGGCTCCCGCCATCGAGCGCCCCGGACGCATCTACAGGCTCGGCTCGCTCCGGAACGCCCACATCGCCCGCGGCCGCATCATCGTCCGGCCCTACGTGCAGGCCTTCTACATGGGCGTGAGCTATGATCGCAGTTATTACAATCCCGACTACGTGGCGCGCGAGGTCGCGGGAGTGATCTCCGGCCAGAACCTCGGCATGACCTTCTGGAACAACGTGGCCCGCTATGAAGACGTGCCCTGGTTCATGAAGTCGGAGGATGGCGGCCTTGTCATCCGCTCCGCAGGGGCTGGGTCGCCGCCGGCGGCAGGCAATGCAGCGGTCATTTCGCCTGCTGCAGCACCGGCTGCCAAGGCTGCGGCCGAGGGGGCCGTAGCTCCCGACCCGACGATACTGGAGTAAGTCCAGATCCTCGAAGGCGCGACGGCGTCGATTTCAGGCAACGTGCCACCTCTGGGTAGTGGAAAACGCGCTGCGTAGGGATTATCCTCGGCTGCGTTGCACCACTCACCCTATGGAGGTATCATGCCCGTGATACGACCGGGTAAGGAGCCATCTCTGTCCGTTCAGTCCAGCACGAGGGGTTACAGCCAGCAGGAAAAGCGCTTCGGGTCCTTCATCTTCGCGGTGGCGATGGTCTATTCGGCCGTTCTCGTGGCCAATGACCTCAGGTTTCCGACAACTTCCTCCGTGACGGCCGCGGTGCTCGCGATCCGCGTCCTGGGGACCCTGGGACTTGGCGCCATCCTCCTTCGCTGCAGCAAGAGGCCAGAAGCCGACCTCGACTTCTGGTTTGGACTTGCTTCGTTTGTCACCGTCGGAATGGATGTCTCGATCGGCCTCCTCCGTCCGCCAGCGGCCATTTTCTCCTTCCTGCCTTCCTTCATGATAATTGCGACGCTCTATTTCGCGGTTCCCACCACGGCACCCATGAAGATAGCAGCCGGGGCATCGCTGAGCCTCTGGCACCTCGTGGAGTGCGTGACCATCAAGCAGCTCCCCTTCGAGGCCGTCCTCGTGATGGCGATCACCTATCTGGGCATCAATGTAATAGGCATTGTGAACATACTCCTCATGCGGAGGCTCAGGGCCGTGGAAAGCGGCTATCGGGAGCGCCTCGTCGAGGAACTCGGGAAGGGCCATGATCCCGGGAGCGGGCCGGACGAGCCGGAAGCACCCCAGGCGGCAGAGGCCAGTTCCGGCGGCACCGCGCTGCATGCCATCGCGAACCGGATCGAACTCATGCCCCTCTCGCCCCGAGAGCGCGAGATCGCGGCACTGCTCGTCGAGGGGAAGTCACGCTTCTCCATCGGCTCGGAGCTGGGCATCTCCGAGGAGACGGTGAAAAAGCACATAACACATATTTATATGAAACTCGGCGTGAACTCCCGGGTCGAGCTCATGCGCCTGGCCATGGGAGGCTGAGCCGCCCGCAGGCGGGAGCACCGCCTGGATCGAATCCGGGCGGCCACTCCTTCGTACAAGCAATGCTTATTTGAATTTCAGCATACAGATTTCCGTCGTGTTGCTCGTGGCGCTCGCCCTGCTGGAACCGATGGCAAGGACCTCGTTGCCCGAGACGCACAGATCCGTAAACTGGGAGCTGTATGCAGTGGGGAAGGGCGTGAAGACACCCTTGGTCCCGAAGGCTGTGTCAGGAAGGCCGGTGAGGGTGCTGAAGGCGTACACGAGGGCCTTTTTCGCGGCTGTGGAGCCGGTCGTGTCATCCTGGACATATCCTGCCGCGTAGAAGGTCGTTCCGACGCAAACGGAAGCCGTAGGCCAGAAAGCCAGGCCCTGGAGTTCGCCCATCGCAACGCCTGTGCCGGAACCCGGGAAGCGGTAGACCCTGAAACCGATGTTCGTACTACTGCTGTCCTTTTCCCCCAGGGCCGCCATGAAGGAACCGTCAGGGGCAAGGGCCGACAATTGAGACACCAGGAGGCTTGGAGCTTCTGCGGGAACCCCTGCCTTGAAGAAGCCGCTGCTTCCCCAGCTTGTATCGAGGACTCCGCTGGAACTGACGCGGAAGGCTGCAGCCTGGGCAGGATTGGGGCTGACGCTCGACCTGAGGCTGACAGGAATATGGATTTTCCCTTGGGAATCGGAGACGAGGCGCAGGGGGACAGGACTCGAATTCAAGCCTGGAATGTTTGTGACATCAAGGGCGAAAAAGCCCTTGCCTCCACTGAATGTTGTGTCGAGCTTTCCCGAGAGGTCGTATTTCCGAAGGCCGTAGTTGCCGTTGCTGGCCCCTCCAAGCACGAAGAGAGCGCCATTGATCACCTCGATGGCGGTCACACTGATGTCATTCATCCCGTCTCCGCGGATGACGCCTGAGCTTCCAAAGCTGGCGTCAAGGCTGCCCGTTGAGTCCACTTTGATTATGAAACTGGGGCTTCCTGTGCCAGAATCCCTCGCCTGGCCGCCCAGGTAGACGGCACCCTCCAGGCCAAGGGCCATGGTCTTCGGGCTGAGCGAGACCAGGGTGCTGGAGACCGTTGCAGGAGCCAGCGTCACAATGCCAGAACTTCCATAGCTCGAATCGAGACTTCCATCCAGCTTGTATTTGAGAACTATCACCCCCATTTTCGAGGGCTGCCTGGGATCGGACATCTTGGAGGAGCAGCCATAGAAGGAGCCATCCGCGGCGTTCCGTATCAGGGTCGCCGCGTCCCCGCTTACCGTAACCTTGCCCCCCGTCCCGAAGCCGGCCACCAGTCCGCGCTCGCTCTTCTGTATGGTGAGCGTCCAGGACCGTGTCACGTTCGTGGCACCGGTCTTGGATACCGTGGCGCTCAGGGTAACCGCCTGGGCTGCGCTCGCCTGGGTCGCGGTGACGGTCTTGTCGGCGGCGATCGCCAGGACTCCCGAGGGCACAGCGCTCCAGGCCACCGTGCTGCCGTTCTTCTGGAGCCCGGAGTGCCCCACCCGAAAACCGCTCGTAATTGTGTCCTTGTCCTCGGTGCCCTCGAACCAGAGGTAGAGGGCGTCCCCGGTGGCACCGACCTCTGCAGTCGGATCGGCCGCCTTCACCTTGACGGTCACGCCCGCCTCGGAGCTCTTCGTGCTGTCCGTGGCATTGCTCAGATTGGCAGTCAGGACCACGCTCTGGTCCGTGCTGCCGGGCGTGACCGTGCAGAGATACAGTCCATTGCTGGAGCTCGGCGCAATGGCGATGGAAGGCGAATCGCTGCTCCAGAGGAAGTTGCAGCCCCTGTCGCTGGTCGCCGGCAGGGAGAAGGTCTGTCCACCGCCGGAAAGCGCGGCTGCGGCAGTGGACGCGACGATTTCCGGGACAGCCTCGGTGTCCTTTACAAGGGCCGTCGCGGGATCGAGGGGCGGAATCGTGATGGTGATGGGAGTCCCCGGGGTTCCGGAACCAGCGGCCGCAGTTTTTTTCTTTACCTTGGGAGTCAGCGTGACCGTCCTGTCAGTCCCCGTCGAAGTCGTCGTCACCGTGGCCTTGCCCGTTGTCTGGTCGATGGAAACCGCGCTGGTGTTGCTGCTTTCCCAGGTCACCACCGTTCCGTAGCTGCCATCCACAGGCAGGGTGAAGGAACCGCTTACGGAGCCTGATGTGTCTTTTCCTGAAAGGTCGAGGGTACCCGCAGCAAGGCCAGCGATGACTGCGTCTACTGCAGCGGTCGTACTTGTCATGGGCTTCAGGTCAAGGCTGAATTCCTTTGTTGCCGTATCGGTAGCCCGGCCGGCCAGAGCCCGTGCCGCCGGCGACGCGGTGACAGTTACCTTCACGGCCAGACCCGTCGGTATGGCCTCGGGGATGTTCACAAAGACCTGGCCGGAGAGCGGGTCGATCTTGGATACAAACTCGGAGGTACTGGACCAGGCAAGGGTGTAGTCTCCCTTTGTCAGTGGCACGGTGAAGGATGTTGAAAGGGCGATGAACGCACTCCCGGCGCTGAGACCCGGAAAGGTAAAATCAGACAGGGTAAGTCCTGCGAGGGCCTTTTCTGCGGGAGACAGCGGAACGCCCGCCGCAGGGCTCGTGCAGGAAAAACTCGCAGCGAGCGAGAGGGCCAGGGCCACAGCGCATAACCTGTGAAGCGGATTCGTACCGATCGGATCATGGATTCCTCCTAGGGCGGCATTCAAGGCGGGCATTCTAGGCGACATTCGGCAACTACGATATTCCCCAAAAGGGGAATTCCGCCGTCACCCCCCTCCTCGGCCGCCCACTTTCTCCGCTATCATCGCTTCCATGAAGGGCATCATCGTCGCTGCCGGCTACGGCACCCGCTTCCTCCCCGTCACCAAGACCATCCCGAAGGAAATGCTCCCCGTCGGGACGAGGCCCTCGATCGCCTTCATCGTGGACGAGTTCGTCGCCTCGGGCATCACCGAAATCGCGATCATCACCTCGCGCAGGAAAAAGATGCTCGACGACTACTTCGACCGGGAGATCGAACTCGAGGAGATCTTCAGGCGCGAAGGAAGGCCGGACAAGCTCGCCCTCATCGCGCCACCGAAGGCTGTCATCAGCTTCATCCGCCAGACCGAGATGCGCGGCACCGGCCACGCCCTCCTCCAGGTGAAGGGCTTCGCCGGGGATGAACCCTGCGTCGTCGCCTATCCCGACGACCTCCACGTGGGCACGACACCCCTGGCCGCCCAGCTCGCCGCCGTCCACGCGCGGACGGGCAAGACCGTGATGGCCACCATCCACGAAAGCGGCGACGTCTCCCGCTACGGTGTCGTCGACCCCTCGGCCGACGGAGTCTCCGTCAAGGGCTTCGTCGAAAAGCCCGCCCCCGGCTCCGAGCCCTCGCATGAAGTATCAATTGGTCGTTATTTATACACGCCGGAATTCTTCGCCCTCCTGGCTGAAGGTTGGGCGAAACACGAAAAGGGCGAGTACTTCCACAGCTACGCCCTCGACCGGCTCATCGCGGCAGGCAAGGTCGCCTACTGTCGCACCGAGGGAGAGCGGCTGGACACCGGAGAGCCGGGAGGCTACCTGGAAGCGATACTACGCAACGCTGCGGCCGACCCGGCCCTCCGCCCCGTGCTCGAACGCTTTGCGCGCGAGCGGCTCGGTCTTCATGACTGACAGGGTTAGCCGCCCTGGACTTCAATTACGAGCACATGCCCGGCCAATTCCCTGGGCATCGCCGCCTTGATGCCTCGATCAAAGGTAGCCAGGCTACCACCCTTGGCAATGGCCAAGGACAAGAGGTAGAAATCGGTAACCTGGCGATGCCCCGCCAGAAGCGGCAAGGGCATCAATGCAGCCTCAATGTCCAGGTCAGCGGGCCAGAATACATGACCGGGCAATTCCTTGAAGCGAGCGAGGACAGCCAGAACCGTCGGAGTCGATTTCGCCTCCCCGACTATCTTTGGATTGAGCGAAATCCGCACAAAGCCTGCTTCAGTGATCGGGCAGGTCGCAAAGCCTTCATCTCCATGGGCAAGAAACCAAGCTGTTGCCGCTTTGTGGCAGAGGTGGTTTGGCCAGGCGAGGCTGACGAGGAAGTCTACATCGAGAAGTGCGATGCTCACGCCTCATCCTCGGCAGCGGCAACCTCATCGGGCCCGAAGGGAGGCGCAGACTCCGCTACTGCAAATACAGGCAGTCCTGATTCGGACTGTGCCGATTCAGCGGCTCGCAGTCCCTTCCGGGCAAGCTCTGAAACAACCTTGCCAAGGCCCTCGTGGCGGGCTTTTGCAAGCCCCTGGGCCGCTCGGTACACATCATCAGCCAAGGCAAGTGTGGTGCGCATACCGACATCATAGCATCAGCGCATCATGACTTCAAGAAAGGCCGGTCAGAATAGAGCCGAAGCTTCGTGGCGGCAACCTTGTCGCACGGCGGTCATCCGGCGCAGTTGGCCGGGCTAGGTGCCCGCCATTCACTACCGCTCATGTGAACACATGATCATATGATCATGCGTTCACATGAGACTGCGTGTTCTTTCGGCAAACAAGGCAGAGCTTCCCTGCCGAGGTCCCTCAACGTGGGCCGACCACAATCAAGGACGCCGGCTGCTGACTGCCCACCGTACACTGCCCGCTGCACATTGCCGGGAAACCGGCCCGGCACAAGCGCCGGGCTGTCTCGCCGGGGGCAGGAACCTCATTTCATATAGATCGGCCTTGCCACGTAATGTGTATGGAGGAGTCCGTGGGCCTTGTGGCTGCCGGGCTTTTCGAGGAACTCGGTGTAGATCTTCTTGATGTAGGGATTGTGGTGGGAGCAGCGGTAGGTGGACACATCGTCCTCGTCGTAGATGCCGCGGATCCGGAGCTTCCTGACCTCGTCAGTACAGCCGTAGGGCTGTCCTCCGCCGCCGATGCAACCGCCCCTGCAGGCCATGACCTCGATGAAGTGCCAGGGAGTCTCCTTCCCGGCAGCCCTGGCCTCGGCCACCTGGCGGAGCACGGTCTCGATGTTTCCCATCTGGTGCGCGACCGCGACCCTGATAATTGTGCCCTTCATGTTGATCTGGGCTTCCTTGATGCCGGTCATGGAACGCACGCTCGTGAAGGCGACTTCCTTGAGCTCCTCGCCGGTGACCAGGGTATAAGCCGTGCGGAGTGCCGCCTCCATGACGCCGCCGGTAGCGCCGAAGATGACGCCCGCCCCGGTGTAGGGGCCCAGGGGAGAGTCGGCATTCTCGTCAGGCAGATTGACTAAGTCGATGCCTGCCTGCTTGATCATGCGGGCGAGCTCGCGGGTCGTCAGTGTTATGTCAACATCCTTGTGCCCCGAGGAGTACATCGTCTCGTTGCGGGAGTTCTCGAACTTCTTGGCTGTGCAGGGCATTATGGCGACGCTGAAGATCCTCGCCGGATCGACCTTGGCCTGGGCTGCCCAGTAGGTCTTTATCATGGCCCCCATCATCTGCTGCGGCGACTTGGCCGTGGAGAAATTCGGGATCATGTCCGGCCAGTACTTCTCGAGGTAGTCAACCCAGGCCGGACAGCAGGTCGTGATGAGGGGAAGGGGCGCGCCGACGCCGGCCGCAGTGAAGCGCCGCACGAACTCGGTGCCCTCTTCCATGATGGTGAGGTCGGCCGCGAAGTTGGTGTCGAAAACCATGTCGAAGCCAAGCCGTCGCAATGCTGCGTAGATCTTCTTCGTCACGTTGGTACCCGGCTTGAGCCCGAAGGCCTCGCCGAGGGCGACACGCACGGCGGGGGCGATCTGTACCACGCAGGT
>SESF01013599.1_pt1 | contig 15043 bp, 6 predicted proteins | sample 3171521 | NCBI WGS metagenome assembly SESF01 (sample SAMN10866945, study PRJNA518727) | freshwater metagenome | biome: subpolar coniferous forest; feature: holomictic lake; material: water; isolation source: holomictic Lake 227, 6 m and 8 m depth | place: Canada: near Kenora, Ontario | collected...
GTTCAATTTTGGCACTTAGAAAGTCTGGTGAAATTTGCAGAGCAGCATTTAACTCTTCTTTCGCCTTGGTTTTATCGCCGAGTCCCAAATACCCCAAGCCGGACAGGTAATGTTGGAAAGCTCTGTCATCAAGGGAAGGAAGTTTTTTCGCGCTAATAAATTGATAGTCTTTATCGCCTGAGTTTTTGGCAAACATATTCTTGTCTTTATCCGAAAGCTCACTAAATGTTGTTTTCACATCTGCTTTTGGATCAATTTTTTGGCGGGCCATTGCAGCAAAATATCGCTGAGTTTGCCGGTTTCCAATTTCGCGCATTCGCCACAGAATGTTATTCAAAGTATCTGAGGCTGCAACTTCTTTCCACAATTGAACTGCATTTTCCTTTTTGCCAAGGGCATCAAAAGCACAGCCAATCCAGTACTTAATTTGATCTAAACGTGAAATTGAACCCTCGGCACGTAAATTTTCCGGCGGAACCAGAGCATTCTGGAAGTCAGTCAATGCGTTCTGATATTGTTTCTTTTTGAAGTAATTCAGGCCTCTGATCAAATGCACATCTGCCCATGCCTGGCCGGTGTTGAATGCATTACCACCTTCCCAAATACTGAAAGTACGGCCTTTCAGGAGCGAAATAGATTCATCGGTTCTACCGGCAAAGATTTTGAGATTGATCATTGCGCCAAGAGCGTCGTCTTTTTTCATAACTATCTTTTGGTTCTTTTCGAGCAAAGCCAAACGCTTCTCTACCGGAGTGCCTTCCGATTTATAGAGCTGGTCGAGCTCTGCCAAATGTGTCGGATAAGGATTGGGAATACTTATTGCTTTTTCGAGACAGGCAATGGCTTTGTTTTTTGATCCTTCAGCGGTTTGGTGTGAATAGGCAATGGCCAGGTTTCGCCAGGTGATTGGGGCATTGGGATCTAATACGGAAGATTTTTCCCATAAAGCAATGGCTTCTTCAGGTTGCCAGTCGTAAAGCAGATTTCCCAGATAATATGGAGCACGAGCGTCCGTTGGGTTTGCCACAATTGCACTTCGAAGAACTCCGATAAGCTCCTGCTGAAATGGAAAAATATAGTCCGGCGGTTGCAGGCTGGCCTGTTTGCGGTAATCCGTAGCTTTTTGTGAATCACCCTGCATTTCGGCAAAGTACCCAAGATAATAGTACACCAGCGGCGAAATTTTTGTTTTGTCTTTTGTTTGCGTAATTAATTCTGATAAAACTGCCATGCCATCATTCCAAAGTCCGCTGTTTAAATATCCGGCGGCAATTTCCTCCGCATTAATCGGATGGTTAATTAAGGTTGAAAAAAGCGTTTTCGCAGTATTGGCATCTTTGGAAGCAAGCCATTGCTCAGCCATCAGTTGTGCATCGAGCGGATCACATTTTTCTTTGGCAAAAGCAAGCAATTTTTGAGCCTCCTCATTCCGGTTGAAATGGCGCAGCAAAGCAGCTTTCAAAACATAGGCGCGAACATTGTAAGCATTGGCATCCAGCGCACGATTGACATGATCGAGCGCGGTTGAATATTTTCCTTGTAATGAGGCAATCTCGCCCAACGAGTAATAAGCCGGTCCCTTCCATTCCTGTTTCCAGGTTGCTTTGTAAAAGGCGGTATATGCTTTGTCAAAACGTCCCTGTCCTTTCAGCGCTACTCCCAGATAATAGATTGGTTCAACATCTTTTGGAGTTGTGTATTGAGCTGTAAGCCGCTCAATGGCCTTCTTAAAATACTTTTCAGCAAGCACATATTTTGCATTTCTCAAGCATAAACGCCCCATTCCCGTATTTGCGGCAACGTTTCCCGAATCGCGACGAAGTGCTTCTTCCCAATACGGGTCGGCATCAAGTGTCGGGTTATGAAACTGGTCGATTCGTTGTCCTGCCAGAAAAAGTTCCTCATCATTTTTAATCTGAGCAGGTTCTTTGGGTTCAGTATAACCAACAGGTTTTGGTGATGGCTGAAGGGAGATAGGAGAATAAGCAACCAATTCATGCCCTCCGGCTGAAATCGAGGCGCGGAGTTTATGTTCACCCTGACTTGCAGGTACCAAAATTTGCCTGGCATAAGGTTTCCCGGGATTGATCGATATGTGCTCTTCTGAAAGTATTTGATCTCCTGCCTGGAGCGTTACCGTGGCATCGGAGTATGCTTTTGTAGTGTAAAATCCATAGTTGATTTTACCATCTTTTACTTCAAAATTAACAGCCGCATCCAGATTGGCATTTTTTACCCCGTCGATACCCCGGAATGGGAAAAGTGACATGACAAACGAACGCTCTTCGTTAGGCTGCAACCACGAATAATCCGGCTGATTGTCGGAATATGCGCCAACCATGATTTCAAGATAAGGTCCGTCGTCGTCAGTAAGGATTTTGTCCCACATATTTCCGACACCCCAGGTAAAGAATTTTTTGCCTGCTACGATGTTGTGATCGGCAATATTCAGGATTCCGGCGTTTTTACCATGATCGTATCCGGCAACAAAATCATCCTCATAATTCACCGCAAACCAAGAATTTGAGCTTTTGTTGTTCTTGTACCAGCTCACATCAACACCGTCAACCAACGGCCAGGGCTGAAAATTACGTTTGCTGTGGCCCGTAGACCATTGTGTACTTGGCGGAAAAATTACCTGATAATCTTTATTGATAGAGACGGCAATATTGGCAAAGCAAAGCATGGTGTTTTCGACCGGCGTGCGGTTGATGATTTTAACGTTGCATTCAACGATTGAGCTGCCTGGCCTGAGTGTGTATCCAACAGCCCAGCGCATGCGGTGACGTATTTCAAGTTCGCCTACCCAGATGGTTTTGCTGCCGTCGGCGCCTTCTTCAATGCTATATTGAACCGGAATAAATGTACTCGCCCTGTGATGATGAGGGACATTCCACTCAACTCCTCCGGAAATCCAGGCACCTGTTAACCCGATAAGCGCTGGTTTGATGACGTGCTGCGGATATATGAAATTGTAATTGTTTGTCTTATCGACAGCAGAAAACAATTTTCCTCCCAATTCGGGTAATACACTTATTTTGACATATTCGTTTTCCAGATAAATCAAATGATAGGTTTTGTCCCCTTTCTTGTTGGTTAGATTATCATAGAGCGGATAAGGATAGATTCGTTGTTCAGCACCCTGAGTCCCTCTTCCAAAGAAAAACATAGGATTAGGCTCAGGTGGCCCGGATAAATAAGTCGGGATATTTTCATCCACTTCGCGCACAGTAACGGGTGATTGTGCAAAAGCACTCAGTGAAGCAAACAGCAACAATAAGCTGATGAAGTTAGTAATTGGTTGGTTTTTCATTTATTGGTTGGTTTAACAGGTTTGTCAAACTAAAGTAACTTATACTTCCGTCAATTTCAAAATAAGATTGAATATATCCTATTTGTTTCTCAGGAAACAGCGAAGGACTGACTGCAAACGGAGGATTAATAAATTGTGCCATTGGTCTTCGAATACGAATGCCATAGCCGAAAAATATGGCCTTACCTTAATCCTTGAACTTCTGAACACCAATGATCGTAAAGATTATGTCTAATTTGATCTGAAGTCATTTGCTGAGTTTGAATAGAAGTTATCCCACCATTTCAGCAAACAGGGCAGTAAATGTTTTTTCCAGATCATCACAAAGACCGGGGTGGGGTCTTGAGGTCTGAATAGATGCACTGCGCACTGCGCTGAGCCATCGAAAGCGCTCGGCATGATCAAATGAGGCAATAGGTCCGCCCTCTTTTTCTCCGTCAGCGATGATGCGAAAAGCCTCGAGGTTTTTGCTGATCTCCTCCAGATCAGCATCAGGCATCAAAGCCCGAATCTTATCTTCGCAAAGGCGGTACTTCATACGAATGAATTTTTCCTTTTTACAGAAAAAAATCACCCCCGCATTGACGAACTCTTCACGCTCGACTACCGGAACAACCCGTACTATGGCATATTCATATTGATGTTTCTGCTGCATCCTGCGCGGTTTGAATAAACTGGTTTGAATAATTTAAGCGGTTGCATAAAAAGGTGAAATAGACTTTTCTTAATTCCTCAGGGGTTTCGTCCTGCAATTCCCATTGAAGCCATTGGTCGGGTATCATTTGAACGATTTTCCGGATTTTATCTTCAGTAATCAGCTCCATGCAAATTTGGTTCGCCTCTTCCATTTGTGTCGCCTGCGGAAGTAAAACATGATCTTTTATATATAGAAAAGGACTTACAGCTTTTTGCTCCCAACCCTCCCATGTATATTGAAAATACAGGCAGGACCCATGATCGATCAGCCATAATTCTTTGTGCCACATGAGCATATTGGTATTCCGGAACGAGCGGTCAACATTAGTAATCAAACTATCCAGCCAAACGATTTTGGAAGCCAGAAGAGGATCTATTTTAGTCACTACCGGATCGTAGGTGAAAGCGCCTGATAGAAAATGCAAACCCAGGTTTAAACCCTGACTGGCTTTTAAAAGATCCTGGATCTCCTCATCACCCTCCGAACGGCCAAAGCATTCGTCCAATTCAGCAAAAACAAGCTCAGGCACTTTTAACCCCAGGGCACGGGCAATCTCTCCTCCGATCAATTCAGCAATTAGGGTTTTTACACCATGTCCTCCGCCTTTAAACTTTACAACATATTTGAAGCCATCATCGGCTTCTGCCAATGCAGGTAATGAACCGCCCTCCCTAAGGGGTTGCATATACCGGGTGACTGTAACTGTTCGAATAGTATCCATTATAGATGGTAAAAGTAAGAAAAAGGGAACACTGATTCTACTGACGTAACGGATTCCCACCGATTATTTAAGGAATACGAATTACACGAATTGTGACGAATTACACGAAGGGCGAGTATATATGGATAACACTTATTGCGACAGATTTGCTGAGTTGTGACATTTAGTGCGGTAAAATCAACAAATACAAATCGCTAAATAGTTAGTAATCTGGAGTTTAAAATTATATTCTTTCGTAAAAATCAAACACGTCACAAGTCTGGCCAAGTCAGAAAAAACTATGATCCAAAATAAATATTTCAACTGGCTCAAAGGCGAAGCAAAGTCACTAACTTTTAGTACAAAGCAAATCGACTGATTCAAATTAACGAATCAGTCGATTTACTTCCGGAAGCAGAATTCTTGTCAAGTGATTATTCAACTTTCACAAAAACAGGTATGATTCGCACATTCATGTTCACATCAACCACCGTAAGTACTATTTTGTGATAGGACTGTGTGATTTTCATTGTTGAACCATCACTGAAGTAATAGTTTTCGAGCCAAGGCGTAGTAACTGCGTTGCCAGGCACCACAACCTGTGCTGTAAAGGTATAACTTTTTGGTTTTAACGGAATGTCGCCTCCAGGATTCGTGAAATTTATATATTTGGAAAACAACCAGTTGGAATAGCTAATCTCAGCAGTCTTTAAAGCTACATTATCGCTGATAACCACGCTGATGTCGACCGTCGAACCTTTAGTCGCCGTTACCGTGGGCAGTGTGATTTTTTCAAGATTTGTTTGCGGAACAAGGCCCCACAAAAGCAATGAAGATATATTATCGTCAATCACTTTGGTCTGTCCGTTTGCTGAAATCGTAAGCTTTTTGCAATCAGGAACCTGATGATCGAGTCCATTGCTGGTATCTTCAGATGATTCGCATGAAGCCATTCCAAGCGCAAAGACGACAATGGCAATATTGATGATGTGTTTCATTTTCTTATGTATTTCTCAGTAAATCAATGCTTAATATTATTTTATTCCCACCCTGGATTCTGAACAATTGTTTTTCCTGCATTTTGGTATTTCAGAATTTCCCTGCGGGGAATAGGATACCAGTACATTTTTGGATCGAAAACGCGTGAATCGGCTTCAAAGACAGTGTAGGTATAACTTCCGGCATTATCTTTTGTTATACGCATTCCTTTAACCGGTTGGTTTAACACCGTTTCAGCATCTTTCCAGCGGCGCAAATCCCAAAACCGATGTTCCTCGAATGCCAGTTCCAGCCTGCGTTCCTGTTTAATGTACTTGCGCATTTCTGCCTGATCTTTCAACAGTGTTTTATCCGCAGTATCAAATGTCCTCAAATTTGCCCGGTTTCGTAGCAAGTCCAGCGCATTGGTGATTGCTGTAAAATTAGCCACATTATCATATTCGTTAAGTGCTTCGGCATAATTTAAAAGGATTTCGGCATAACGCATATAAACCCAGGCACGCAGACTGGTATTCCCTTTGGCCAAATCGAGTGATTGGTCAATGAATTTGCTCATATAATAGCCACTTTTTGTTGCCGTTGGCGAGGAGAAAAGGCCATCTTTCCCGCCTACAAAGGTAGCGACAATGGTATCCTTGAGCCGGCTTTCGTTGATAAACGCCGAGTATTTTAGCCGGTCTTCTCTTTTCTTTGGATTTGTCAAACTATAAGGATCTGCTGGATTGTAATCAATATACCTGTTTTTATAGGTCTTTGCAGTCATACCAAAAGTACCGACCAAATCTTCGGATGGATTCATATATCCTGAACCTTGATAACTAACCGGATAATTGTTGGTTTCAATGTCATTCCGGTTAAAAGCTCTGGCAGCAAATATAATTTCATTGTTATACAAAGAGGTGAAAATTGTACTCAAGGTACCCAATGTGTATTTCTTTGAATCGACAATAACTTTGGCTGCACTGGCTGCACGTTGCCATTTGGTTTTGTCGTTTTCCGGATTATTTAAAGGGCTTGCAGCATAAAGCAAAATACGCGATTTAAGAGCCAAAGGCGTCCAGCTGATCGGACGACCTTTATAGCTATCATCAGGATAAGCCAAAGGCATCAAAACTGCTGAAGCATCGCAATCGTGGACGATAGAATCAACGGCCTGATTGTATGTGATTTGAACACTTGAAAACAATTCATTTTCGTTAAACGGATCAAGAACTTTACTGACGTAGAATATTTTGCCATATCGTTTCAGTAATTCGAAATGATAGAAAGCTCTCAAAAACAGTGCCTGTCCTTTATAATAATTGCGTACGGCAACGCCTTCCTTACTTTCAGGAATACTGTTTGTTTTTGTAATTATTCCATTCGGACCCAATTCCTTCAGGAAGATGTTGCATTTCCGAATTCCGCGATACATGGCATCCCAAACATCATCAGGATTAGTCGTTGCATTGATCGCATTTTTATTGAACAGGTTTATAGGTGAACCGGAGTTGGAACAAACGCCCTCGTCACAGGCAGCAGCCAGCATGGCACCACCAAACCGGGAATAACCATCGGGTAATTCGTTGTAGGCATTGTTCAGAAATCCGGGTGCATCATGTACATCCGCAAAGAGTTGTTCGTAGGTTAATTTGGTATCAACAGCAGGGTCTTTGTCGAGATAATCCGTGCAGGACTGCATAAAAAACAAAGAAAGGATTGCCAACGATATATTAATTAGTTTTTTCATATTCATCCTGATTAAAATTTGAGGTTTGCACCGATGTTAATTACCCGAATCTCCGGATACAAAGTTACGCCGGCATTGGGAATTTCGGCACTCAGATTAAATTTGCTCATGTTATCGAACGAGAATAAATTATATCCGTTCACAAAGAAACGCACATCGCCAATGTTAGCTTTGCTCAATATCTTTTTTGGTAAACTGTAGCCTACTTCCATAGTCTGAATTCGTAGGTAGTTCACATTTTTCAACCACAATGAGGAGGGTTGATAGTTGTGAGGATTCAGCTGTGTGGTAAGTCGCGGATAAGTTGGACTGGTAATGACTCCCCAGGAATTCTGAGCAACATCTGCTGTGATTTTGTTGTTATCCTGCATTCCCCAGAAAACATTGTTATTCATAAACAAACTACGGTTTGCGATACCTGTTAACAAAACATTGAAATCAAATCCTTTGTACTCACAACCTAAGGTTAGTCCAAAATTCAATTCCGGAACAGAAGGTTTTCCAAGCGGAACGTAGTCCTGACTATCGATAATACCATCATGATTTTGATCGATGTATTTCACATCTCCGGGCTGTACTGAGCCATAGGATGATTTCGGATAAGCGTCAATATCGGTCTGATCTTTAAAGAACTTGTCAGGACTTACCTGCAATCCCCATTGCTGCATAACAACCTGACCGGTCCGGTATTCCCATGGATTCATGCCCACCACTTCTTCTTGAGCAGTGATTTTGTTTTTCGCATACGAAGCATTTCCCTGGATGGTGTATGAAAAGTCCCTGATTTTCTTGTTATGCTTTAAAGTCAATTCAAAACCTCTGCTGAGGACAGAACCGCTGTTTTCATATGGCAGATCTTGCCCGATAAAACTTGGGAGTGTGTTCCAGCGTCCGGTAATAATCTGGGTGCGATCGTTTCTGAAAACATCCAGATCAAGGTCCAGCGTTTTTAGTAAACCGAGCTCAAGACCTATATTGCTGTTTAATGACTCTTCCCAGGTAATGTTAGGATTTGCAATCCGTCCTTCGTAGGAACCATCTGTTCCAGCCGTGCCAAAATAATATCCTCCACCCGAGTAGTACTTTTCCTCAAATGGGTAACGGTATCCAACGCCAATATTCGAATTGCCTACTTTGCCATACGAACCGCGGAGTTTCAAAAAACTAACGACCTGATTATCTTTCAGAAATCCTTCGTTGGAAATTACCCAGCCTGCTGAAATCGTTGGGAAGAATCCAAAGCGGCTTGCACTTGCGAAATTTTCTGATCCATTGTTTGCGAAGCCAAATTCAGCCGTGTACCGTTTGTCAAAAGTGTAAGTTACACGTCCGAATACGCCCTGATTGCGGTAATCGGGATTATCTCCATCGACAGACATGCTTGATTGCATGTATTTTAAATCGGCAGCAAGGTGGTTTTTACCTATCGTGTTATCGTAAGCAAATCCGGCCATATAATTAAGCATCAGACCAAAACTGCTATCCCAGCCCGAAAAATTCAGATCAATACTTGAGCTTTGTCCAAATTGAGTGTAACTGCCATCTGCATTTTGCTGGTAAACCGCATAGCTTTGATTTTTTGAGCGTCCATAAAACTTAGAAGCATCGAACCCGAATAATGCGTTGGCAGAAAGTCCTTTGAGAATCATATCCAATTTTAAATCGGCCGTAGTTGTTCCCTGAATATAACGTGCAAACCGATCCTGAAATCCAGTCTTGGCAATCATTCCATAAGGATTGTATTTAAAGATTGCAGAACCTGCAATCGAATTGTCTTCGTTTAAAACCGGCATGGTTGGAGGCAATTTTGATAAGGCTGAAATGATTGTACCTGCACCTGTATTTGGTACATGGCGGCTTTCAACACGTCCTCCCAAATTCACACCAACTTTCAGGATTTTACTCAGATTCACATCTACCGCAGTTCTGAAATTGTATCTGGCAAAGCTGTTTTGGGTAGTAAAACCTTGATTTTCTTCACCAAAATTGTACATGCCTTGTTGATTAACTACACCAGCCATCACATAATACTGTGCGATATCGGTACCTCCGCGAAATGATAATTTATACGATTGCTGAGGTGCACTGCTTTTCAATGTTGCTTTTTGCCAGTCGGTATTTGGATACAAATATGGATTGCTCCCATTGTAATTGGCAGGATTATTCTTTGGGTTGCTTAGAAAAAGTGAGTTAAACTCATTGTCGCTTAGCTTATTGTAATCGTTCCGCAAAGCCAGATTCCGATATCCTACATATTCCTGGGAACCTGTATATGCAGGTAAACGTGTTGCTGACTGCATTCCATATTGTGCTGTTAGTGAAATGACCGGTTTACCAACGAATCCTTTTTTGGTAGTAACCAGAATTACGCCATTGGCACCGCGCATACCATACATTGCAGTAGCAGCGGCATCTTTCAATATTGTAAACGATTCAATTTCTTCCGGATCCAATTGCGAAAAATCACGTTCCACATTGTCAACCATGACCAGTGGAGAAGTTCCACCGCCAAAAGTCTGGACACCGCGAATGTAGATATTCGGTTGATCCCAACCAGGTTCGGCACCTACCGTGCGCAAAACCGTAAATCCGGAGCCAAGGCCCTGAATGGCATTTCCCAAAGTTGAAACTGGTGCTTTGGATAAATCGACCGCCGAAATTGTTGAAATTGATGAGGTGAGTTCTGATTTACTTCGCACACCATAAGCGACCTGATAAATTGGCTCGGTGTTCTCTTTTTCCAATTGCATGACTATTGCGACACGGTTAATCAGTGTATAATTTTTCTGGATAAATCCCATTTTGCTGAACTGAAGAACTTTGCCCGGAGCAGACGATATGCTGAACTTCCCATCATTGTCCGAAGTAACCTGTGTAAATTCATCCAATACCGAAACGATCACATGATCAATCGGTTTTCCTGAACCATCTTTTACACTTCCGTTAATGATCGAATTGTCTTGTGCATAGGTATATATAGAGAACAGGGAAAAAATCATCAGGAGCAATATTGCCGGTTTTTTCTTTAATGTCATCATAATTTTTAATTTTCGAATGTGACTAAATAGGTTTAGTAACCGGGGTTTTGAACAAATAAAGGATTTTTGTACATCTCACCCAATGGTATTTGATACAAATTATTGTTAGGCTGATAGATACGCGTAAAATATGCTTCTTCTTTGTATGTCAAAGCATTTCCGGATTTGGTAATTACCATGCGATTGAAAGGTCCTCCAAACATTTTTGTAGCCAATTCACCTTCCTCACCGGTACTCCAGCGGCGCACATCCCACCAACGTTGTTCTTCAAAAGACAATTCCATTGCCCTTTCGCGTTGGATGCGCATCCGCATCGATTTCTTGTCACCGGTTAAGGCAACAGGTAAATCAATAACTCCTGAACGGGCCCGAACGATATTGACGGCATCGCGAACCTGCTGGCTTGGACCCTCGGCTTCATTCATGGCTTCGGCATAATTCAGATACATTTCGGCTAAGCGAAAAAATATCCAATTGTGGTATGCCGTTGTGGATGAAGCTTTTTTGATTTCTTCAGGAATGTATTTCCGGACAAAATATCCGGTCAGAAAAGTACCTGCCGGAAATTGAGCCGTAGTCGTTGAAAGATCCATTGTTGCACCTTGCCAGGTACTTCCGTGGTAGATAATAGTTTTGTAAAAACGGGGATCTCTGTTCAAATATGGTTTTGCAGGATCATAACCTGAACCCTGTTCGTCGATGTATTTTCCGTTCGCCATTTCATAAAGATTAACGAAATTCTGAGTTGGTTCAACTGCTCCGGCACCGCCAAAGTCTCCACTTGGCATCCAGACATTGATTTCGGCACTGTTAAAACCTACAGGAGCTTCATGTTTGTAGAAAATGACTTCCTTGTTTCCGGTTTCACGCCGTTTAAAAAATTGTTTTTCGTAATCATCGGCTTTGTTGGCTGCAGCGGTACGGTATAAAGCATAAGCCAGATTTCCATCTGCATCTTTAAGTTCAATCACTGCTTTTGCTGCTTCAGCGGCCTTCAGCCACCATGATTTTCCATCCTTATCCATCCAGTCATCAACGTTTCCGCCCATTCCCCAAATCCCTGTTTTCAGACTGAAAAGCGGACTGGCAGCATAAAGCAACATTCGGGCTTTCAGCGCCATGGCGGCTCCTTTAGTGGCGCGACCGTATTCATTGGTATTTAGAGTAACAGGTAGAAAACTGATCGCTTTACTCAAATCAGCCATAATGAATGCAAAACAATCGCGGTAGGTGTCACGTGGCCTCATCAGATCATCACCTGGCACCAACAAATCCTTTTCGGTCAGGATGGGCATGCCGCCAAATCGTTTCAACATTTCATTAAAATAGAATGCCCTCAGGAAATAAACTTCACCCAACATTTGATCTTTGGTCTTGTTGTCAGGAAAAGGAACTACCGCTGCATTTTTCAGAAAAAGATTGGCTTTTCGAATGGCCGTGTAACAGAAACTAATATTGGCATCCAAACCATCGTAGTTTCCCATGTTAAATCCCTTGGTGCCATGATAACCTGCTGGCGATTCTGACTCATCAGCGGCAGAAGATAAAGGAACCGGCTGGAAATTTCCAACTGCATTAAAACGACTGGTCAATCCGCTGTAAATATCCGCATGAAAGCGCTGCGCATTTAAAAAGTCGGTAAAGACTTTCTGTTCATCGAGGTTCACGTCGGGAGCGCGATCCAAAAAATTGCTGTTGCAGCCGGCGAGTCCCAACACCAGAAATAAGATGATATATTTTATATTTTTCATAACGATATCAATTAAAAGTTAACATTCAAACCGATGTTCCAGGCACGGGTAGCAGGCATTTGTCCTCCACGGGAATTTCGGTTATCCGGATCGAGGTATTTTTCAACTGCCCACATATAAGTGTTAATCGCTGAAAAATAAAGTCTTACGCCTGACATATTCGCTTTTTGTGTCCAAACAGCGGGTAAAGTGTAACCGAATTCGATGTTTTTAATGCGTAGATAGGTTCCGGAACCGGCTTCATAAGTTGAATAGTAACGTTCGTTGTTCACCCAGGATTTTCCATAAAAGCGGGTAAACTGGGCCTGATCTGCAATTTCGGGCGCCCAGTAATTATTGTGCTTTTCAAAAACATTGTCGTTATTGGAGAATGCCCACATAATTTCCCAGTTCTTCATGAAAAGTGCGTGTGTCGATCCCTGGAACAAGACCGAAAAATCAAAAGATCTCCAGTTCCCACCAAGGGTAACTCCGTATTGCATTTCAGGAACTGTTCCATATCCCTGACGATAAGCATCAGCTTGATTTATCACTCCATCGTGGTTATAATCCAGAAACTTTAAATCTCCGGGAATGACTTCAATGTTGCCGGGAATACCATTGTTACTGCCAATTTGGGTAGGACTGCTTTGAATTTCTTCATAGCTTGTAAAGTATCCGGTATTTTTCCACATCAGAGGAGTTCCGATTGGGTAGCCTTCTTCCTTTTGATAAGGCAGTAATCCAAGTGGATCAGCTTTTTTCAGGATTTTGTTCCGGTTGTAGGTAAAGTTTCCTTTTACAAAATAGCTGAAGTCTTTGTTTATCCTCAGATTATGATTCAGTTCAACTTCAAATCCTTTGTTCTCTGTTTCACCGATATTTGCAACTTTAAATTCAGCACCAACATATTCCGGTTTTACCGCGTCGATATTGGTCAGGATTTTATTTCGGAACTCATTGAAATAATCAAAGTTTATCCCCAGAAGTCCTTTATAAAAACTGGCTTCGAACCCCAGGTTAAGCTTTCGGGCAACTTCCCATGTTGCATTTGCGTTGGCAATGGCACCTTGCTGGATTCCACCAAAATAATTATCGCCTGCTCCAAAAGTATATCCTCCGGCGTTTGCAAATTCCTGCAAGAAAATAAACCTGCTATCGCTTTTGTCGTTACCAACCCAACCCAGAGAAGCTCTAAGTTTCAGTGTGGTGATGATTTTACCCAATTTCGAATCTGCAAAAAACGCTTCATTACTTGCCATCCATCCTGCGGCAAAGGCCGGGAAAACACCGTATTGTGAACCTTTCGGGAAGTTTTCAGAACCATTGTACCCGACGTTGAATTCACCAAAATATCGTTGGTCGAAATCATAAGTTGTGCGTCCAACCAATCCCTGATCGGCAAAAGCCACTTCTGCGTTACGAATCATCTGATTGCGGTTGGCAAGCAACAAAGCGCTTACGGTATTCTTACCAAAACTCCGGTTGTAACTCAACCCACCTTCCATATAAAACTTATACCAGTTGTTATTCTTTTGCACGCCAGCATAGGATAATGGACGGTCTTCCCCAAATTTCTGATACGTATCAGTAGCCTGATCATAGACGTATTCAGCGGTCGATTTCGACCAGGAACGACCTGTTTCGCCTTGTGTATCGAACGACAATTGTCCGCGGGCAGCAAGTCCTTTGGTAATGTCATCCAATTTGTAATTTAAGCTGAAACTCGATTCGAGTGTGCTCGTTACATCCTTGTATATCGCTGCCTCCCTAAGATTTTTTACTGTATTGCTTCCGGTTCCTGCATACGATCCATCCGGATTGTATATTGGATAAACCCGACCTGAAACTGCAAAGGCAGCACGATAAATATCCCAGCTCCCCCAGATTGTGCTGTTCGGCGAATTGAGGTTTTCGACCCGGGCACCAATACTGAGCGAAGCAGTCAGATTTTTGGTAACATCAACATCGAGGTTACTTCTGAAATTGAAACGTGAATATTTGGTGAGGTCATCATTTTGATAGAACCCATTTTGATTCAGATATCCACCTGAAACAAAATATCTGACCGTTTTTGTTCCACCTGAAATATTGACATTGTACTGTTGCTGAGTAGACTGGTTTTTCATCACATTGTCGACCCACCTTACATCGGGGTGCGTCCATGGTGAGGCTCCAGTGCGCCATAAAAGTAAATCATACGCATTGGTACCGCCTTTAGTTTGTGGGGTACGATTCCGGTATTGACCCCAATCTGCCAAATACTGCAGACTGGTAGCATCATAAGCTCCCAGTGGTTGCGGAATATTGATTGGTTCTGTAATTGCAGTTTGTGCCGTCACCGAAATTTTGGGTTTTCCGGTAACACCACGCTTGGTGGTTATAATAATAACGCCATTGGCACCTTTAACTCCGTAAACAGCAGTTGCCGAAGCATCTTTCAGAATGTTGATCGACTCAATTTCATTGGGGTCGATTTTAGCGAATTCGGCGCGGACAATGCCGTCTACCACATAAAGCGGAGTGGCATTATTCCAAGTGGCTCGTCCACGAACGTAAATATCAGCCACATCACCTCCAATTTCACCTGAGCTTTGAACAACCTGAATACCTGACAGTTTGCCTGCCAGTGATTGTGATATATTTGAAACCGGTGCAGTGACCAGTGTTTTATTGCTGATGGACGAAATAGATCCGATGACGGATTGCTTCTTTTGGGTACCATAACCAATAATAATTACTTCACTCAGCTGCTGGTCGGCCGAATTCATTTGAACGGTAATGTAGGTGCGGTTGTTTACTGGTTCCTGCATTGCCTGGTAGCCAATATAACTGAA
>SESF01024487.1_pt1 | contig 15035 bp, 13 predicted proteins | sample 3171521 | NCBI WGS metagenome assembly SESF01 (sample SAMN10866945, study PRJNA518727) | freshwater metagenome | biome: subpolar coniferous forest; feature: holomictic lake; material: water; isolation source: holomictic Lake 227, 6 m and 8 m depth | place: Canada: near Kenora, Ontario | collected...
TTGGCGTCCCGCCCGCGCGGCCAAGATGGCCACGCTCCTTCCCAATGCGCCTCCCCTCACCGCTTTACTTCATCGAGCAACTCTCCGGCGGGACCGAGAAGCTGGATGTGCAGAGGCATCCGGCCAAGAGCGTGCGTGGAGCAACTCAGGCACGGATCATAAGTTCGGATCACGGCCTCGACGCGGTTGAGCATCCCCTCCTTTAACTGCGCCCCGTTTACGTAATGCTGGGCCACCTGCTTGACGCTGCGGTTCATCGCAAGACTATTGTGTCCGGTCGCAATGACCAGGTTTGCCCATTTGATCAGGCCATTCTCGTCGATCTTGTAATGGTGGATCAGGGTGCCGCGAGGGGCTTCGGCCACGCCTACGCCTTCGAGCTTGTTCGGCTTGGCATACGCGCGGACGTGCTTATCGAGAATGTCGGGCTCGTTGAGGAGTTGCTGGATTTTCTCCACTCCATAAAGCATCTCCACGAGCCGCGCATAGTGCTGATGGAATGAACTCAAAATGACGTTCCGGCGCAGGGCGCGAAACTCGGTCCACTCCTGATCGGCCTTGGGCGTCCCGCAACGGTCGATGACATTCAGGCGAGCCAATGGGCCGACCCGATAAATCCCGTCCGGATAGCCGAGCGCCTTGTAATAGGGCGACTTGAGATACGAGAAGGGTTCCACAGCCTCCGCGATATGATCTTCGTACCGGGCGGGATTCACGCGATCAAGGACCACCTTTCCAAAGGCATCGATGAACCGCAGTTTGCCGTCGTAGTGGTCGAGGACCATGTTGTCTTCATTCTCCCCGTCTGGGGCGACCAGCGCCATGAACATGCTGGGGAAATTCCCGAACGTGCGAATCTCGTCCCGGAACTGCTCCATCACGCCTTTGAACCAGGAGAGCGTCCGTTCGGCGATTGAGAGGGCATCGGGAATCATCGCGAGCATGGCGTCCCGCATCTCCGGCGAGAGCGGTTCGCTGACGCCGCCCGGAACGATCCACGCCGGATGAATCCGTTTGCCGCCAAGCATGGCGATGATTTCCTGGCCGAACTTCCGCATCATGACGCCGTCGCGAGCGAGAGCTGGATGCGCTTCGGCGACGCCTAAAATGTTCCGCTTGGCCGGATCGCCATCCATGCCAAACAACAAGTCGGGCGAGGAAAGGTGAAAGAAGCTCAGGGCGTGGGATTGCACCAACTGGGCCAGGTTCATGATCTTCCGCAGCTTGATCGCAGTCTGCGGGACCTCCACAGCCAACAACGCGTCACAGGCTTTGGCCGACGCGATCAGATGGCTTACCGGGCAGATGCCGCAGATGCGGGCCGTGAGCGAGGGCATCTCGCTGAACGGGCGGCCCTCGGTGAATTTTTCGAACCCACGAACTTGCGTCACATGGAATCGCGCATCCTGGACTGTGCCGAGATCGTCAAGCTGGATGGTGATTTTCGAATGGCCTTCGATGCGGGTTACCGGATCGATGATAATTTGTTTGGACATGGCAATTTCCTTACTTTCCAAAACGGGTCTTGCTGGTGAGATCCGGAATTCGGCCGGCGAGCAGTTCGGTCAGCACGAAATGGATGGCGTCGGCGGGGGGTGGACAACCGGGCACGAACACGTCCACCTTTACATACTCGTGAACGGGGCGTGATTTCGGCAACAGCGGCGGAATGATTTGCCGTGGGACCTGCTGGTTGTGCTGCGCGTTCTCGATGTAGGCGCGCCGTTCCACCTCTTCCACCGTGAACTGGTTGCGCATTCCGGGGACGTTGGTTGTGACCGCGCAATCGCCGAGGGCCACCAGGATCTTCGTGCGCTTGCGAACCTTGAGGATTTTCTCCAAGTCTTCCTCGCTGGAAACGGCTCCTTCGATGAGAGCGACATCCACGTTTTCGGGATATTCCTTGGCGTCAACGAGCGGACTATAGACCAGGTCGATCAGGGGCGCGAGGTCGAGGATTCGCTCGTCAATGTCGAGGAGCGACATGTGACAGCCGGAACAGCCGTCTATCCAAACCGTTGCGATGCGTGCTTTACTCATGGTTGTGCTTTCCTCATTCGGGATAAATACGGCAGAAACTGGCGGCGCTTGGCCATTTCGCCCGCGGACTTGCCCTTCTCCGAGAGCGCACCGGTCGGGCAAACCTGAACGCATTTTCCGCAACTCGTGCAGGTCTCCGCTTCGCCCCAAGGCTGATTCATGTCGGTGACCACCCGCGACGGGGTGCCTCGCCCAAACACATCCCAGGTGTGCGCGCCCTCGATTTCGTCGCAGACCCGCACACAGCGCAGGCAGAGCACGCATCGATTATGGTCGGCCACGAAGCGCTCGTGCGACGCATCGACGGCAGCCTTCGGGAAGAGGTAGGGAAACCGGACGTGCGTCACGCCGTGGTTCGCCGCCAGCGTTTGCAGATCGCAATGACCATTGGAAACGCACACCGAGCAGACGTGGTTGCGCTCGGTGAAGAGCATCTCCAAAATCATCTTCCGGTATTTGCGCAGCGATTCCGTCTCGGTGGAAATCTCCATTCCCTCCTGAACATTGGTCGTGCAGGCCGGCAGCATCCTGCGCGCGCCTTTGATCTCCACCAGGCACAGACGGCAGGAACCCGCCGGGCTCAGGCCATCCATATTACACAGGGTCGGGATGTTCACGTCGTTCTCGCGCGCCACGTCGAGGATCGTCTGATCTTCGCGCGCGCTGACTTCGCGACCGTCTATTTTCAGCGTCTTGATCTGAACTGCGGGACTCATACTAAAGCGTGCTCCTTTCCGATTTTGCATACCCCGGCAGGGCAGCATTTCCCCCGAATGTGGGCGAGGTATTCGTCTCTGAAATAGCGCAGCGTGCTCATGACGGGATTGGGCGCCGTCATGCCGAGCCCGCACAAGCTGGTGTTGCGAACCATTTCGCAGAGTTCCTCCAGCAGCCCCAGGTCGTCCTCCGTGGCACATCCGCTGGTGATCTTCTCCAGGAGCCCGTGCATCTGCGTCGTGCCAACCCGGCACGGAATGCACTTGCCGCACGATTCCGCCATGCAGAAGTCCATGAAATATTTCGCCACATCCACCATGCAGGAAGTCTCGTCCATGACGATCATTCCGCCGGACCCCATGATGGAGCCCGCTTTGGTGAGCGATTCGTAATCGACCGGCATATCCAGGAACTGCTCCGGAATGCAGCCCCCGGATGGGCCGCCGGTCTGGACCGCTTTAAATTTTTTGCCTTCGGGGATGCCTCCGCCGATATCGAAAATGATCTCGCGCAGAGTCATTCCCATCGGCACCTCGATAACCCCTGCATTCTTGATTCGCCCGGCAAGCGCGAACACCTTCGTGCCCTTGCTGTCCGGCGAACCGATTTTGGCAAACCACTCCCCGCCCTTGCGCAGGATGGGCGCGATATTGGCAAAGGTTTCGACGTTGTTGATCAGCGTCGGGCCGCCCCAAAGCCCCACCTCCGCGGGGTATGGCGGTCGCGGTCGCGGTTGCCCTCTCCGGCCTTCCACCGAAGCAATGAGCGCCGTCTCCTCGCCGCAGACAAAAGCGCCCGCGCCAAGGCGGATTTCAATGCTAAAGTTGAACGTGGTCCCCAGAATGGCGTTGCCGAGCAACCCCATCCGCTCCGCCTGCTTGATACCCTTTTGAAGCCGGCTGACTGCCAGCGGGTATTCCGCCCGGACATAAATGTACCCTTTGTTTGCGCCGACTGCATAGCCGGCGATGGCCATTCCCTCAAGCACCCGATGCGGATCGCTTTCGAGAACGCTGCGATCCATGAATGCGCCGGGATCGCCTTCGTCGGCGTTGCATATAACGTACTTCTGCGCGCCGGGGTTGGCCTTGGCGACCGTGCTCCATTTCAGGCCGGCAGGGAATCCCGCTCCGCCGCGCCCGCGCAGTCCGCTCACGGTCACCTGGCGGATGACGTCAGACGGGCTCATGGCCGTCAACGCTTCCGAAAGTGCCTCGTATCCGCCTGCACCGATGTATTCCTCGATGCGTTCGGAGTCGATCACGCCCGCGTTTTCGAGGACGATCTTTGTCTGGTGTGCGAAAAAGGGCTGCTTGGCATCGCACTCCATCCGCTGGATGGGAGCCTGGCCAAGATGATCCACGATCTCGGCTGCGTCGCCGGGGGTAACATGTTGATACAGGGTTCCGGAGGAGCGGCTGGAAGCCGCTTCTACTGTAGAATCGGCATCCCTGCCGCTTTGGCCGCCATCGACCGAAACCAGCGGCCCCGCCATGCAGAGTCCCATGCAACCAACGCCCCGGACCTTGCAATGGTCCTTGAGACCGCGCCCGGCGATTTCCTTGTCGAGCGCTTCCTTGAGCTTATCCGACTGCATGGAGACGCAACTGGCCGCCATACAGACATTCAAAGTGTGCGTGGCGAACTGCTGCGCCTCGCGTTCGGACTGGGCTAATTTGTGAAGTTCTTCGGGTGTTATCATTTCATCCACTCCTTGATTTTCTCCGCCGCGACGACGGGTTTGCCTTTGGGAGTTACATCCCCGTCAAAAACCAGGGCCGGCGCCAAACCGCACGAACCGAAACAGCGTGCGGTCAGCACGGAAACTTTTCCGTCGGGAGTGGTTTCGCCCGCCTTGATCCCGGCCGTTTTCTCCACGGCGTCCAGAATCTGAGGCGCACCTTTGATGTAACATGCAGTGCCCATGCAGACCACGCAAGTGTGCTCGCCCGGCGGCTTGAGGTTGAAGAAGTTATAGAAAGTGGCGACGCCAAAAACCTTGCTGGGCGGCACATTGAGCGAGGCTGCGGTAAATTTCAGCGACGTTTCGTCGAGAAAACCGAAGCACTCCTGAACGGTGTGCAACACTTCAATTAAAGCATGCGACGCATATCCGTAACGCCGCATTTTCGCATCGACAATTTTCCATCGCTTGTCCTGCGACGGCAGAGGAGGCTTGGTGAGCTTCATCGTGGATTCTTCAGGAGGTTGGGTTTCGAACTTGGCAGGCTTTTAATGATAAGGATCCCTGGCGCAATCCCATTAACGAGAGCAACAAACGTGCGAAGTTGAATCGCAGTCGGGCATAAGCGTAGGAGGTTGGTATTGCCCGCCTGCTTCACAGCATGGCTTTGGCTTGATGGATGGATTAGTGTCGCCCGCTTCAGACTGCTGGCAACCTTTAATGATGGCCATCCGAACAAACTCCCCGATGGCCACTGCCGTGGCTTCAGGGAACGTGCGATAACTTCCGATCTCGCCCTCCTGGATCCGGGCTCCGCACGCGCACGGTCTGGCCGAGGAGAGATCGCTGATTCTGCGGACGACCCAGTAGGGTTGGGCAAGCAATCCGCTGCAGTCGAACAGGATGGCTCGAATCTCGACCAGGCCCCCAACATTTACGAGATGTTCGCCGCATTCAAGAGATGACGCAGGGAGGTTCAGCGCAGCAGCGGCCGCGCCGAGCGCTTCGCGAACGAATCCAGGATCGCATTGATGGGCGTTCCCTTTCTGGCAGGGGCTTTGCATCGGATTTCAATTACTCAAAACCAAGCTTATAACGGAACGCGCCGTTGACTCGCCTGCGATTGTCTAAATGCGGCTATTGGTTGGCATCAAAACGGCTCCGCTCGAAGCGGAGCGCCTTCCGCTAGCCTGCCCTGCGCGCGAAAGCTGCGGAGCACCGCAGCACTACAAGACGCTGCCGCGCATCAGAGGGCGTTGTATGTCGCGCGGCAGCGTCTTGTAGTGCGTGCGCTTCTGCGCCGCTTTGGGATAGAACACCGCCCCGCCGACAACCCGTCCATTATCCGGCAATCTGTCACGCCGGGCGCTTTCCTAACTTCCGCTTTGCCATCGCGATGACGTCATCGATCTCGTCAATCCGCAGGAGGGCCGCCACACCGCCGAAAACGACCGCGGCGACAGAGATGGTTCCCAAGACGGCGATCGCCTTCGGCAGAAAGGCCATTGTGGCCAGATCGCCAAAAAACCAGCGCTGGGCTGCCAGGCAGATCAGAGCAAGGGGCACGCTGGCCACCGTCAGTTTAACGACGTTCTCGATCAAGGCTCGGGTCTCCAGGCCACCGGCGTTCCGGGCCATCAGGAGATAGAGGATCACAAAATTGATCACCGCCACAAAACTCGTGGAGAGCGCCAGTCCGCGATGGCCAAATTGGAAATGGAAGGTGATGAGGAGGTTTAGGCAGTAGTTCGTCGCAATGGAAAAGAAGCTCACGATCATCGGCAGGTTGCGCTTATCGAGCGCGTAGAACGCCGGGGCGAGCACTTTGATGGCGGAATACGCTACCAGCCCGATGGCGTAAAATTTGAGCGCCGCCGCAGTCTGAACGGTGGCCGTGTAGTCAAACTTTCCGCGCTGGAAAATGAGGGAAATGATTGGCTCCGCAAAACAGATGAGGCCGACGGCGCACGGAATGGTGAGCAGAAAAGCAAGCCGGATGCCGCGTCCCAAGGTGGAGCGAATCCCGCCGATGTCGTTCGCGGCAGCAAAGCGCGAGACGACTGGCAGCGTCACGGTCCCGACCGCCACGCCGAAAATTCCAAGCGGAAGCTGCATCAAGCGGAATGCGTAATTAAGCCAGCTCACCGGGCCATTGCCGAGTTGGGACGCGAAGTTGCCGTTGACCATGACGTTGACCTGCACGGCGCTGGCGGCAATCACGGCTGGCCCCATCAATAAGAGAATTTGGCGGACCCCGTCATCGCGCCATACAAAATCCGGCCGGAACCGGAATCCGACCCGGTGCAGGGCGGGGAATTGAACGACGAGTTGAAGCAAACCGCCAATGAGCGTGCCGATGGCCAGGCCAGTGAGCGAGCGCTGCCCAAAACTCGGGTCCATCCACCAGCCGAACACCACGCCCCCGATGATCGAGCCCAGATTGAAGAAGCTCGAGGCCATGGCCGGCATTCCAAAGACGTGCTTGGCGTTCAACATCCCCATCGCCAGGGCCGCCAGCGAGACCATCAGGATAAAGGGGAACATGATCCGCGTGAGCTGGATCGTCAGCGCGGCTTTGTCGGCGGGAAAGCCGCCCGCCAGAATCCCGATCAGTTGCGGGGCGAACACAATGCCCAGGAGCGTGACCAAGCTCATGAAAATGGTGGCCAGCGTCGCCACTTTATTGGCAAGCTGCCAGGCGGAGGCGTCCCCTTCGGTGGCGATTTTCTTCGAGAACGTCGTGATGAATGCGGTGGAAAGCGCCCCCTCGGCAAAAAGGTCGCGCAACAGGTTCGGCGCGCGGAAGGCCGCAACGAATGCATCCATGGCGAACCCGGCGCCAAAGAGCTTGGCAAAGACCAACTCGCGAACCAGCCCGAGCACCCGACTGCACGCAACCGCAAGCCCCACGATGCCGGCGGCTTTGGTGCTCAGTTTATTGGGATTTTTGGACACTGCGGAAACGGGATCGCTCATTGACGCGGGTTATCGACTGAATCTTGTCCGAGCGCCACCAAAAATACGAATCGAGGGGTCAGTCTGTGAATTTTGCCCGGTAATAATCTACCGCATGCGCTCCAGTGTTGCGCAAAACTCACAAACTGACCCCCTGCCCTTTGTAAGCCGCTTTCCGCAGTCGGTCCATCATCGCGACGCCCAGCCCCGACTCCGGGAGCGGCTCCGCGATAATCTCGTCCAGCCCCGCTTCGTCCAGCCGGCGCATGGCGGCGAAGAGGCGGGCCGCGGCTTCGCGCAAGTTCCGCGTGGGACTTAGCACTTCCACATTTTCGAAGCCCGGCAAAGCATTTTGCCACGCCAGCAACCCGCACCGCTTTCCCGACACCGGCTGCGGACGAGCCTCGATCCGCAAAGGCGTGAGGGGCGCATAATGACTTTTCAATTGCCCCGGGGCGACCGGTTTGGCGACGGTTCCTGCCGCGACGACTTCCCCAAACCCGGCCAGTTCCTCCACGGTGACCGGACCGCTGCGCAGGATCTCCAAGCGTCCGTTGGAAACCGCGACAATGGTCGATTCCACGCCGTGGGCCGTCGGCCCGCCATCCACGATGAGCGGAATACGAGAGGCCAACTCGCTCATCACATGGTCGGCAGTGGTTGGACTGATCCGGCCAAACCGATTGGCGCTCGGCGCCGCAAGCGGTTTTCCAAATGCCGAAATCACCGCGCGAAACACCGGGTGCGCGCTCATTCGCAGCGCCACAGTCGGGAGTCCGGAAGCGACCACATCCGGCACCAGATCGCGCCTTGGCAGAACGAGCGTGAAAGGGCCCGGCCAGAAGCGTTCGGTCAAGCGGCGAACCAGCTCGACATCGCCCGGCGGAATCGCCGTGAGCCGATCGAGCCAGGCCAGATCCGGCAAATGGACGATCAGCGGATCGAAGAAAGGGCGTTCCTTGGCTTCGAAAATCTTGAGCACCGCTTCCGGGCGCGTCGCATCAGCGGCGAGTCCGTACACCGTCTCGGTGGGCAAGGCAACCGGTTCCCCGGCCCCAAGCAAACGAGAGGCTTCTACGACCGCGCGCGCGAGCAGGTCCGGCGTGTGGGTGGGTAGAAGCAGCGTATCCAACGGAGCCTTAAATTGCGCTATGGCTGCCGTCGCAGAATGGAGCATTCTTGGTCTGCTTGCAGTTGCAGAGTGCGACCTTCTTGGATTCAACCTGCACCAACTTCATGGGGGCAAATCCCGTTCCCTTGTGGGAGCCATCGCAGAAGGGCTGGCTTTTGGAATCGCCACAGGAGCACCAGTAATGGGTCCCGGCAGGCAGATCAATCACCGCGGGCTTTTTGTCAGCTACATTTCCATTTTTCATGGATGGGGCTTAGTTCCGAGGGGCGAAAATGTCAAGCCGGGGTGCCGGTGAGGCTAAGAATGGGACTTATAGGACGGATGGGACTTATGGGACGGATGTATAAGCTGTCCCATAGGTCCCATGTCCGGCCCTAGACATCTGGCTTTACATGAACCGACGGGTTGCCGAGCTTAGCGTTTCCCATTATGAAACCTTGGAAAACTCTCTCACGCAGCGTGCTCTGCCGGCCCAACCGATTTCTCACGGTCGAGATGCACGAATTGGAACTGCCGGATGGCCGCAAAATCAGCGACTGGCCGTGGCTGGTGACTCCGGATTACGCGAACATTCTCGCCCGCACCGTGGATGGCCGGTTCCTCTGTTTCCGCCAAACCAAATATGCGGTGGGCGGCGTTTCGCTTGCGCCAATGGGCGGATTTATCGAACCCGGTGAAGATCCGCTGGCCGCGGCCAAGCGGGAACTGTTGGAGGAGTCGGGGTATGCGGCACCGGTCTGGATTCCGTTGGGGAGCTACACTGTGGATGCCAACCGGGGAGCCGGAACGGCGCACCTGTTCCTGGCGCTGGATGCGCAACTCGAACGACCGCCAGTTGCCGACGATCTGGAGGAGCAAGAACTCCTGTTTCTGACTCAGGCCGAAGTGGAACGCGCGCTGGAGGCGGGAGAGTTTAAGGTGCTGGCTTGGGCAACGGTGGTAGCACTGGGATTGCAGAGGCTCGGAAGAGAAGCGCGAGGGTAAGAATGGGACCTATGGGATTTGTACATCCGTCCCATCTGTCCCATCCGTCCCATTTTCCCTCCCTACCAAAAAATAACGCCGGTGCGGCAGCTTATCGCTACCACACCGGCGTAAAAAACTCGTTCTAAGGGAGTTTAGTAACGACGTTCACCACGGTCGCGGCCACCGCCGCCACCGCCGCCACGGCGTTCACCGTAGCCACCACCGCCGCCGCCGCCACCACCGCGACGTTCAAACGAGCGACCGCCGCCGCCACCACCGCCGCCGCTGCGTTCTTCACGCGGACGAGCGATATTGACGGTGAGCGGGCGACCTTCAAGCGCCTTGCCATGGAACTGTTCGATGGCGCTGAGCGCTTCGGTTTCCGTGCCCATCGTGACGAAGGCGAATCCACGGCTTTTGCCGGTGAATTTGTCCTGCACGAGAAGCACGTCACTGACACTGCCTGCTTGCCCGAAAAGGTCCTGCAGATCGGGTTCCGTTACGTTAAAGGGAAGGTTCCCCACGTAAAGTTTGTTGTTCATACTATAACTGCCAAGCACTGCGGTGACGGTCCCCGGTCATCGGTCTCAAGTCGCCACTGATTATCTCAATTGACAAACTCCCCTGCCCCAACACTGCTGACGGGACCGCATGTTAGTGAATTCGGGTCACTTGAAAAGAGAAAAGAATATCTGGTTGACATCTAAAATACACGTTCCGGGAAACCCCTACGGAAGAAATGAACAGATCATTTCCACAGGTGTTTCGGGTACTTGCGCTGCAACTCCTGTTTGATCTTTGGATAGGATTCCCGCCAGAACGTGGCCAGGTTCTGTGTCACCTGGATGGGGCGATGGTTGGGTGCGAGCACCTGAATGGTCACAGGCACGCGACCGGCAGCAATGGGTAACGTTTGTTCCACTCCATAAAGATCCTGGATGCGCACGGCAATGGTGGGCTGCCCGGACTCGGCATAGCTGATTTTAAAGCGTCGGCCATTGGGCATTTCCAGGCGCTCGGGCGCGTATTTCTCGAGCATCTCTTCCTGCTGATGACTCAGCCACGATTTCAGCACCGGCCACACGGCGCGTCCTTTGATCTCTTTATAGGTTGCCGCACCGTAACAGATTTGCTCGATCAACGCGGCGCGATCGCCGGATTCCAAGGCCGGGAGACCCAGTTCAGGCATCCATTCGCGGAGTCGATTCAGCCGCACGATCCACTGCTCGACGGCGCTGTCCCAGTTCGCCAGCGGGCAGTTGCCCTCCAACACTTGCTCGGCAAGCAGGGCGGCGGTTTCGCTCGGCGGCACCTTGTCGGTCAAGCCAGTCTTCAAGACCAGATCGCGAAACCGCGTCTCGCGCCGGGCCATCACGCGGCGCAGAGCGACATCGTAAAACACCGTGGTGGATTCCGAAAATGCACTTGGAAAAAGTTCGCGGAGCCACTCTTCGCGGATGGCCGTGGCGAGGGTAAGCAGCGTCTGCACACCGTCCTTCCCGCTGATCTCCCGCACTTCGCCCGCCACCAGGAGCGCCGATTTTTGCACGACGCTCTCCCTCGCGAGCACGCCCCGGCGGCCATGCACCAGCGCGCAGCGAAGCGTCCCGGCGTCGAGCCGGATCGCCACCTGATCGGGAAATCCGGCCAGCACACATTTGGCCACGGCTTCCTCGGTCGCATCGGGATCACCGGGCCGCGCCCCGACCGTGAGACCCTCGGAGCGGGCAATGCGCAAAAATTGTTCGAAGAGCTGGCCTGCTTCGCGGGCGGCGATTGAACTGACGCCGATGGAGCGCGCGATGTTCCCGTTGTCGCCGGCCAGTTCAAAGGCGCGCATCATCAAGAACAAATCGGACGCGTGCTTCTCGCCGAGAGCTCGTTCGCGCGCATCCTGATCGCCTTCGCGCCGGATCAGGTTACGGCCCTGCGTGAGCGCCGCAGCGAGCGCCACTTCCCGCACGCAGCCGTATTCCTGGGCGGCCAGCAGCATTCGCGAGTAGCGCGGGTGAAGCGGAAAGGCGAGCATCCGGCGGCCGAGGTCGGTGATAATCCCATCCTCGTCCAACGCGCCCAAGTCCTGCAAAAGTCCCTCGGCTCGTTGCAGCGAGCGGGCATCGGGCGCTTCCAACCAGCGAAACGCCGTGACATCGTCCACGCCGCTCGCTTTTAAGGTCAGGACCACTTCAGAGAGGTCGAGCCGCTTGATTTCCGGGAGTTCCTGAGGCGCGCGATCCAGGTGTTCGCGTTCAGTCCAAAGCCGTAGCGCGATGCCCGGTGCCGTGCGGCCCGCCCGGCCTGCGCGCTGGTCGGCCGAGGCTCGCGAAATCTTCTCCACAAGAAGCGTATTGATGCCCCGATAAGAATCGAATCGGGCAATGCGCGCCAACCCGGCATCGATCACCACGCGCACGCCCTCAATCGTAAGAGAGGTTTCCGCCACATTGGTCGAGACGATGACCTTGCGCTTGGAATAACGGGCCACGGCGGCGTCCTGGTCGGCCACCGGCAGTTCGCCATGCAAGGGCAGCGCCATAAATTGGCTGCCAATGCGCGAGTTGCGGATCGCGCCGATGGTCCGCGAAATCTCGTAAGCGCCCGGCATGAAAATCAGAACGTCGCCTTCGGTCGATGGCGCAAGCCGTTCCAGTTCATCCGCCGCAAGATCCCATACCGCCGTCTGGTCCTGCCGCACGGGACGCGGGAGATACTGGATATCGACCGGGAAGGTCCGCCCCTGGGACTGAAGCATCTCGCACGGCGCAAGGTAGCGTTCCAGGCCCACCGTATCGAGCGTGGCCGACATGACCACCAGCTTCAGGTCGGGCCGGAGCGTGGCTTGCAAATCGAGCGCGCGGGCCAGGGTGATGTCGCCATAGAGATGGCGCTCGTGAAATTCGTCAAAAAGAATTGCGGAAACGCCGTGCAACTCCGGATCGTTCAACATCTGGCGCAGCAACACCCCTTCGGTCACAAACCGGATGCGGGTCTTCGCTGAAGCGACCTTGTCGAAACGAATCTGGTAGCCGACTTCCTCGCCCAGTCGGCAACCGCGTTCCTGCGCCACCCGCGCCGCCAGCATTCGCGTGGCGAGCCGACGAGGTTGAAGCACCACCACTTCCCCGGCGAGCATGCCATTATCCAGAAGCATTTGTGGCACCTGGGTGGATTTGCCGGAACCGGTGGGAGCCTGCAGAACCAGCCTCGAATGGCGGCCGAGGGAAGCGATCAGCGCGGACTCAAGTTCAAATATCGGCAGATCGCGGCGGTTCATCTAATTAAGGGGGCGGAAATAGAACCATAGGCCTACGGGTGAGGCAATGCTTTTGCGCTCCGTCGTCCATTCCGTCCATCTCGTCCATATCCCCAAAGCAAAATATCCCGTTCCCGCAGGATTTCCGCTGCAACCTGACGAATTCCGGTTTATCAACGACGCCGTGATGGATTGGATCGTTTACATTTTATACCGCACTCTTGCCCGCTGCATCATCCTGCTGCCGGTCGGTGCATCGTTCCGGATCGGAACCTGCCTTGGCTGGCTGGCTTACTGGGCTTTGTGGCCTTACCGGCGTCTGGCGATTGAAAATCTCACCATCGCATTCGGCGCAGAAAAGTCGCGTCGCGAAATCCGGGGCATCGCCCGGCGCCATTTTTCACGGCTCGGAGCCAATCTTTTCACCAGCATTAAACTGGCCTCGGTTCCGCCAGAGGAGATTTCGAAGCGCGTCACTTTTGAAGGCCGGGAATTTGTGGACGAAGCCGTCGCCGAAGGCCGGGGCGTCGTCCTGATCATCAGCCATCTGGGAAACTGGGAAGCGCTCGCTCAAACCTGCCCTCTCATTTTTCATGGCGCATCCGGGACGATTTATCAGCGGCTGGGCAATCGCTATATTGACGCAGAAATCCGCGCCTCGCGCGCCCGGCTCGGGATTGTGCCCTTCGAACGGAAATCGGGCTTCCTGGGGGCGATCGCATTCCTGCGCCAAGCCGGCGGCGTCGGGGTGCTGGTCGATCAACACGCGGGCGACTCCGGGACCTGGTGCCCGTTCTTTGGGAGGCTGGCATCCACTTCGCCACTCGCCGCGACTCTGGCGTTGCGCACCGATGCGCGGATGCTCGCGGCCGCGGTCTATACAGACAAACCTGGGCACTGGCGGATGGTGATTGAAAAACCGGACTTCCCGCCGACTCGCGATGGCGAAGTTCTGACCGCAGAAATCAATCTCGTGCTCGAACGCCAAATCCGGCGCGCTCCCGAAGATTGGTTCTGGGTGCATAACCGATGGAAAACGCCAAAGCCAAACTTCCTGCTGGCGGACTACAAACGCGGCATCGCACTCCCGAGCGGCTTCGATGCAGCCCAACTCAAGCCATTCCCGGTCGTGGTCCGGTCCAGCAATTGGCTCGGCGATGCCGTCATGACCGTCCCCGCCATCCAAGCCATCAAGCGCGGGCGGCCCGACGTCCGGTTGACGATTTTGACCAAAGCCAAGCTCGCCGAGTTCTGGAAGCGCGTTCCGGAAGGCGATGAAGTGATCACGATTGAGCCGAACGATTCCGTGTTCGCCGTCGCCCGAAAGCTGAGGGGGAAATTCGAGGCCGCGGTCGTCCTGCCCAACTCCATCCGATCCGCCCTGGAAGTCTGGCTCGCAGGCATTCCCCGGCGCGCCGGATACGCCGCCGAATGGCGCAGAAAGCTGCTCAACCAGCCGTTTGCGCCGAGTCCCAAGAAAACGCAACTCCCCCGCCCCGCCCGCCATCAGGTCCACCATTACCTCGACCTGGTCAACTGGCTTGGAGCCAACTCCGGCGACCTTTCGGAAGCCGCTTTCTTCAACAACCCGCGCCCCGCGCGAAGCGGAAACGGAGTCGTCAAACTCGGCCTCTGCCCCGGAGCCGAATACGGTCCGGCCAAGCGCTGGCTTCCCGAGCGGTTCGCGGAAGTGGCGCGCACCGTCGCCCAACAGGTCCCGTGCGAATGGCTGCTGTTCGGCGTTGCGGGCGACGCGGCGGTCGGAGAGACCATCTCGCATCAACTCGACGGCAAATGCACCAATCTGATCGGCAAGACCAACCTTGCGGAGTTAATGGACCGGATTTCGGAATGTGAACTGCTGCTCACAAACGACACGGGGACGATGCACCTCGCGGCGTTTCTTGGGGTGCCGGTTGTGGCCATCTTCGGTTCCACCGAACCCCGATTGACCGCTCCGCTCGGCCCCGGCCACCGGGTGCTCCGACATCAAGTGGAGTGCAGCCCATGCTTCCTGCGGGAATGCCCGCTCGATTTCCGCTGCATGAACGCCGTCACAGCGCAGGAAACGGTGGCAGCGGTGCTTGGCATGGTCCGGACGGGACCCGGACTTCGGCTGCCGTAACAAAGGAGAGTGGCCACTTGGCCGCTCAGCGGCGGGCGGGACGCCAATAGTGTTCGGCATCGTTATGCTTAGGACCAAAGGTCCGTCCAATACCAGCCTGGGGCAACGCCCCAGAAAAATTGGGAAGGCAAACCAGGGCTGAAAGCCCGCGCCATTCCGGGCA
>SESF01019841.1_pt1 | contig 15026 bp, 8 predicted proteins | sample 3171521 | NCBI WGS metagenome assembly SESF01 (sample SAMN10866945, study PRJNA518727) | freshwater metagenome | biome: subpolar coniferous forest; feature: holomictic lake; material: water; isolation source: holomictic Lake 227, 6 m and 8 m depth | place: Canada: near Kenora, Ontario | collected...
ACAACTCGGAACTGCGCCCCCGCCGTGATAAGTGATTGACTTTCGAATAGTTATAGAAGTAAACTATTTACTTCACGTTAAGTTTGTATAAAAAATAGTATGCTCATTCAAGATGTCGGATGAATAACACGTACAGGGAGGGGAATAATCATGTTGGGCAGAAGATCGTTTTTGAAGACCTCGATGGCGGCAACTGCTGTCTATAACATGCCAAGCGGGTTGAGTGCGATCGAAGTTCCGCGTAACCTTGTCACGCCCAACCCCACGCAGCAGGCGTGGCACGACATGGAACTGGGCATGTTCTTCCACTTCGATATTCCTGTCTATCAGCAGGACTGGAAGTGGCGCAGCTTTGCGAATTTTCCAGACCCCAACCTCTATCAACCCAAGAAGCTCGACACCGACCAGTGGATGGCGGCCGCCAAAGCAATGGGAGCCAAGTATGCGATTTTCGTAGCCAAGCACTGTAGCGGATTTCTACAGTGGCAATCCGACCTCTACCCTTACGGCGTGAAGCAGTCATCATGGCGTAACGGGCGAGGTGACGTGGTTGGCGACTTCGTGACGTCCTGCCGCAAACACGGCATCCGGCCCGGACTGTACGCCTCGGCCTCAGCCAACGGTTTTCTGGGTGTAGACAACCCTGGCCTCGTGAACCGCGGCAAAGGCGGCGACGCGGTGGGGCAGGCTCGTTATGTGCGCACCTGCGAGCGGATGATGACCGAACTCTGGACACGCTATGGCGACCTCTTCGAGATCTGGTTCGACGGTGGCGCGATACCTGCAAATCAAGGCGGACCCGACCTGGTTCCGATCCTCAAACGCCACCAGCCACAGGCCATCGTCTTTCAGGGACCCGCAGGGACCCCGAACCTCATCCGCTGGGTCGGCAATGAGCGTGGTGTGGCCCCCTATCCTTGCTGGAGCACCGCCAACGCAGGCACCAGCGAAGGCGGCACGATCGAGAAAACACTCGGCGGCAACCCGGACGGAACGCTATGGGTACCCGGCGAATGCGACGTGCCCGTCCGCAACCACGACTGGTTCTGGAAACCTGGAGGAGAACAAAAATTGTACAGTGTGGAGCAACTGGTCCAGATGTACTACAACTCTGTCGGCCGTAACTGCAACCTGCTGCTCAATGCGAACCCCAATCTTGACGGACTCATTCCTGAGGCAGACTTCCAGCGCTATGCCGAGTTCGGCAAGGAAATCAAGCGACGATTCAGTTCGCCACTCGCGCTGACCGCAGGTACAGGGTCAACGGTGGAATTGATCCTTCCAAAACCGCAGGCGGTCAACCAAATCACGGTCATGGAAGCGATCGCCCACGGCGAACGTATACGTACCTACGAAGTCGAAGGCCTTACACCTGGCGGCGCGTGGACGAAGCTTTGCGATGGCGCGTCCGTAGGTCACAAGCGCATCCAGCAGTTCGCCCGCATCGAAGTCGCCCGCCTGCGCTTCCGCGCAACCGCCGCCGTCGCTGAACCGCAGATTCGTCAGTTCGCCGCATTCAATGTCGATTAATTTTATAAGACTCAAAAGACCACTTTACAAAACGCTAGTAATCAAAAAAGGGAGGCAATCATTATGAGCAAACAAGAGAGAGCAAAAATACAGTTGTCCAGGCGTTCGTTCCTGGGCGCATCAGTCGCCGCAGGTGCGGCGTTTTCAATCGTACCGAGACATGTCATCGCAGGGTCTGGTCAAGTGCCACCCAGCGAAAAAATGAACATCGGGTGCGTCGGCGTGGGCGGCATGATGGGCGCCGGCGATGTCAACGGCGTCAGTAGCGAGAACATCTACGCGATCTGCGATGTGGACGAAATTTTTCTGGGCAAGTCGGCAGAAAAACATCCGAGTGCCAAGAAGTACCGCGATTTTCGTGAGATGCTGGACAAGGAACACAAGCATCTTGACGGCATCACAGTGACCATTCCTGATCACATGCACGCTACGGTAGCGTTGTGGGCCATGGAGCGGGGCTTGGGTGTCCACTGCCAGAAGCCGTTAGCGCAGTCGATATGGGAATGCCGCTTGCTCGCAAAGGCCGCGAAAAAATACAAGGTTGCCACGCAGATGGGTAATCAGGGTTATTCGCATCCTGCCACGCGCATCGCCTCCGAGACGATCTGGAACGGAGACCTGGGCGAGATCAAGGAAGTCCACGGCATGAACGGCGGTGGCTTTGCGCGCGACGTCAAAGCCTGGCCGACTGGAGAAGACGTTCCTCGCACACTCGACTGGGAACTCTGGACGGGACGCGCACCGCTGCATGCGTACAGCCCCAAGATCGCACCGGTTCAGTGGCGCGGCTTCTTAGACTACGGTACCATGATGGTCGGCGACTGGGGCGTCCACATCATGGGGCCTGCCAACTGGGGCTTACAACTCAAAGCTCCGCTCAGCGTGGAGTGCATCGCGGTCGACGAAGTCAATGCCGTAACCTATCCGCATTACGCATGCCGGTTCGAGTTCGGCGAACGGCCTAACACGTTCGTGCCCGGAGGCAAAATGCCCCCTGTGACAGTTTACTGGTACGAGGGCAAGATGTGCAGTAAGTTCAATGTCCCAGAGGGACTGACGCGCGAAGACGTCAAGCCGTTCAATGAAGTCTTTGTCGGAACCAAGGGGTTCATGGGCACAACAGGGCGCGGCGAAGGCGTCCGCCTGATTCCCGAAACAAAGATGAAAGATTACAAGAAGCCACCTGAGATCATCGCTCGCTCGCCAGGACACTACAAGGACTGGATTCGCGCGTGCAAGGGCGGTCCCGAGGCCTGTTCAAACTTCAACATCTCTGCCCCCTACACGGAATGGATGCTGCTGGGCACGATCTGCTGGCGCTTCCCGAACGAGAAGCTCTTGTGGGACTCGCATAACATGCGTTTCACCAACAACGAAAAGGCGAACGCGTTCATCAAGCCGCATTTCCGAAAAGGCTGGGAACTAAAGGATATCACGGTTTAAGAGCGCAAAGAACCCGATAACTTCAGAAGAAAATGAGAATATACACAGCGTGCGTCTTGTTCGGACTGGTGTTGGTAACGGCATGTCAGTCACCGAGCGTTTCACATTTCAACGGATTGGACAGCCACCTTGGAAACTTGGGGAGGCTGTCAACTGCGCAGACACGGTCGATCAGCCCTGAAAATTTCACAGGCGAGAAGGGCATGGCTGCAATGTCCACGAACGGACCAGCCAAAAACGCGGCGCGCGATCTAGGGCAGGGATGGAAGGTCTCGCCCTTTATTTTTGTGCCGGCAAAAGGAACCGTCACGCTGGGCGAAATCAGGGGTTCCGGTGCGATTCAGCAGATATGGATGACACCGGCGCCGCTTGACAAGACACGTTTCAATATTCTGCGCTTCTACTGGGACGGCGAGACGACGCCTTCGGTGGAAGTTCCACTTGGCGACTTTTTCGCCTGTGGCTGGGGCAAGTATTGCCAGATCAATTCCATGCCCGTTTGTGTGAATCCGGGTAGTGCCTTCAACTGTTATTGGGTGATGCCGTTCCGCAAGGGCGCAAAGGTGACGCTCGAAAATCTCGACGAAAACCCAATGCGTCTCTACTATCAGATCAACTACACGCTCACGGATGTCCCTGCTGACACGGGAACATTCCATGCACAGTTTAGGCGTGTACCGCAGGTGGGAGAGAAACCTGAGGTTACGATTCTCGATGGAATCAAGGGTTACGGTCAATATGTGGGCACCTATCTGGCCTGGGAAGTTCGTAGCCCGGGCTGGTGGGGCGAGGGTGAAATAAAATTCTTTATGGATGGGGATAAGAACTTCCCGACGATCTGTGGCACAGGCACGGAGGATTATTTCTGCGGCTCATATAACTTTGAGAATCAGGAGACAAAGAAATATCAGACCTTCAGTACGCCCTACGCTGGCTTGGCCCAAGTCCTGCCTCCCGATGTGGCCTATCAGCCAGGACAACGCTTTGGCCTCTATCGGTGGCATGTGGTTGATCCGGTGCGCTTCAAACAGGATCTCAAGGTGACGATTCAAACGTTGGGCTGGATGACCGACAAATCGGGTCGCTATCTGCCACTCAAGGATGATGTGGCATCAGTGGCCTACTGGTATCAGACCGAACCGCACGCGCCCTTCCCTGCATTCCCCCCCTCGGAGGTCCTGAGGGTCACTCCGCTTCAGGTAGCCCCACCCAAGAAATAATCCATAATGATTGAAAATAATATGCGAAGCATGATATTGATTGCGAGTTTCTTGTTACTCGGCGGCAATATTTTGGCTGGCAACACCCGGCACGAATGTTTTTCCGCCGACCTTGAAAATTTAAGAAACAGCACGAATAGATCAACGTGGAAAGGGCTTATCCTTCAACTTGAAGCTAAACACCCCTACTGTGCGGACTGGCTGGCGCAGGATGCCAATGATAAGGGTGCTGCTGACTGGCTTGTTGGCAAGAACAATGCCTTCTTCGGCACGCTGTGCCGGAAGGTTGCATTAGAAGCAGGCCGTATTCCTGCTGCTTTGACTGCACAACTCGAAAAGCTCGCGTCATCCCAAGACGATGGTGTAGCGCTTGCTCTTTACCTTGATCTTTGCGAACTGCGGAGACAATCTCGCTTGAACCCGCTTCTCGCAAAAACGGATAAGATCGTATTCACCAAATTCACCGACACCGCCAGCCAGGGCTACTCGCTGAACGCAGACGGTGGAAAAAGTCTCTGTATGCTGGAGATGGACGGTTGTTACGGCACGGTGAACATGTTATTCGCCGATCCAGCAGGCAAAGGGAAGATTCGTGATCCTGATGTTGATTTTGATGGAAAACGTATTTTGTATTCTTACAGTCCCAGCGGTCGGGGGGCTGATTTCAGTCTTTATGAAATGGACGTGGCGACACGCGCGATTCGCCGGATCACAGCGGAAACGGATGTTGCGGATATCCAGGGCGCGTACCTGCCTGACGGCGGCATTGTGTTCAATTCGAGTCGTTGCGCACAGGAGTGCGATTGTATAAGTGTTACGACGTTCAACATTTATAGGTGTGAACGCGATGGCTCTCGCTTGCGCCGGCTGGGTTACGACCAGGTCAGTGTCTGCTACCCAAAAGTAATGGACGATGGCTGTGTCCTGTACACGCGCTGGGAATACAACGACCGAGGCCAAATCTTTCCACAGGCGCTTTTCCAAATGAATCCTAACGGGGTGAACCAGACCGAGTATTATGGGAACAACTCGTGGTTCCCTACTTCTTTGCACCATGCCCGTGGCATCCCGGGCACCAAGAAGGCAATCGCCATTGCCTCTGGTCACCATACAAAACAATCTGGCAAGCTTACGATTGTCGATCCGGCCCTGGGGCGGCAGGAAAATACGGGTATCGAGTTACTCGCGCCTTCGCGCAAGCCAGTGGCCGTTAAAGTTGATCAGTGGGGACAGGAGGGCGATCAGTTTCAGTACCCGTATGCATTGAACGAGAACCTTTTCATTGTCGCCTATTCCCCCGAAGGTTTCGTGACGCACGAGTTAGAAAACAAAACGAAAATCAATAGCATCCGTTACCGACTTTATCTGATGGATCGAGAGGGTCACCGCGAGCTTCTTGCAGACGACCCGACCATATCCTGCAACCAGCCTGTGCCCTTAATGTCAAGGCCTAAGCCAGCCGTGCGTCCCAGCATCGTTGACCTGAACAAGACGGAAGGGACATTCTATATTCAGGATGTCTATACCGGTCCCGGGTTGAAGAATATCCCGCGCGGTACGGCGAAGAGCCTGAGGGTCATAGCCTTAGAATACCGCAGGACGTCCATCGGGTGTTCGCTCAACACCGGTCCCGCGGGTGGAAACTGGCATGTACGAACGCCCATTTCGATCACCGGTAGTTGGGACCCGAAACGTGTTCTGGGCGACGCACTAATTTATTCAGATGGTTCAGTGTTCTTTAAGGCTCCGGCGAACACACCTGTTTATTTCCAGGTGCTGGATGCCAAAGGACATTGCATTCAGACCATGCGCAGTTGGGCGACGCTGATGCCGGGCGAAAACGCATCGTGCGTTGGCTGTCATGAGGAAAAGAACAGTACACCGTTGACCAAGGAAGGTCCCACCGTTGCACTCCAATCGGGAGCGAAGGCATTGGTTCCTTTTTATGGTCCGCCTCGCGGCTTCAGCTTCATCAAAGAAATACAGCCGATCCTCGACCGTCATTGTGTCAAATGCCATGACGGAAGTCGCTGGCAGGCAGTTGAACAAAAGGCGTTAACGGAAAGCATTCTTGCTTACCCCGGCAAAGGTATCTGGTCGGAAATACTTAAGCTAAACGCGAACACGGCCGTTACACCGAAGGTTAATGTTAACGACAAACCGTTCAGCCTGCGCAATACGCTCGTTGAAGAACATCTTTCGGCCAGAAAATGGAGTGATGCTTATGTTGGGCTTCTGCGTCCCTTCCTCTTTCCACCAAACGTGATCAAACGCCCCGGAGGCGACGACAAGCACATTCTGCTTGCACTGCCGAATACGTTTGTCAACTGGGTCAGTCCGCAATCTGAACCTTCCATGCTTGAACCCTACCCAGCGGGTGCTTGCAAGAGTGGCCTCATAACCTTGCTGGAGAAGGGACATAAAGGAACCAAACTTAACAAGGAAGAGATGGAGAAGATCGCCTGCTGGATTGATCTTCAAGTGCCATTCTGCGGCGATTATCTTGAGGCCAACGCATGGACTGAGAACGAGACGCAAAAATGGCAAGCCCAAGAGCAGAAGGCTAAACGACTTGCGGCGACGGAAAATAAATTAACGAGTAACTTTGGAAAGGAATAATGGAATGCTGGAATCTTGGAATATTGGAAGAAGACTCTCTTGGGAGGGACGAGCGCCTGGCCGCCGTAGCCTTGGCGTAGGCGGGTCTGCTCGTCCTAGGCACGCAGACGCGTGCCCCTCCCAGAGCCGCTACTCGTCTTTCCCCATTTTATCCGCCGGAGGCGTATTCGCGTAGGCGGGCATTCCAACATTCCCATATTCCAATATTCCATTGAAGTTATAGTAAGACAAACAATCGTGCGTTATGGAGAATGCAATGAATCTGACCAAAGGCATTTTATTTCTAATGCCGTTCGCTTGTATGGCAGGCACCATCACGGTACCAGGATCGTGGGCGCTGCTACCGCAGAAGGCGGAAGCCATACAGGCTGCGCCGCCAGCGGTGCCCGTGAAATCATCGGGGCAGCTATCCACACTTGTCCAGACTGAGGTGCGTGTACCCGATGGCGCGCGCGTGACGGTGTTGAAAGATCAGCCCGGCGTGAAGATTGAAGGGGGCGAGGTCTCCTTCGTTTTTGGCGCAACGCACACACCTGACGGCTTCGCACGGATGGCCTCACCGCCCGTGAACGGAGCGGAGTGGCGTGGCTCGACATACTGGACAGGCGGTGATCCGTGGGCCCGTATCGGCAAGGACTGGTTGCACCCTGGCGAAGCCTCTGACGTGGCGCGTACATTCATCGCTCCGGCGGATGGCCGCGTATCGATCTCGGGCACAGTCAAGAAGCTGCACCTCGACGGCGATGGCGTTAAGGTGTCGATCCTTCATAACACACAAGAGGTCTGGTCTGCTGTGCTGGAAGGCAAAGACGCAGTCGGTAAAGAGCCAGCGCTCACCCTTGAGGTCAAGAAAAACGATGCTCTGCGGTTTATCGTCAATCGTCGCGGGAGCTATGGATGTGACACCACAGGCTGGGATCCTGCAGTCGCCTACGCGGGTGGCACAACATACCGAGCCTCCGAGGGGTTCACAGGTAAGCAGGATACGAACGTGTGGCACTACGAGTGTTCTGGCGGCACAACCGCACCGGCGAGCAAGTGCAAGATCTATGGCATCGGCAAAGACTTCCGACTTTTTCAAGACGTCATCGATACCTCTGCGGCGTTTCCCTTCATGATCCTTTCAGACGGCAACCGCCAAGACGGTTTCGGCGGCTACGTGATTTCACTGAACACAGACGGCGCGTGGAGAGTGATAACAGATGCAACAGGTTTAAAGATATCTGGCGCCAGTCTGATAACAGTCGTGCGCTACGACGGCACCTGGATTGAAGGGCTCAAGGTGTTGGCAACAATTTCTAACACAGATACACAAGGGCGCAAGGATTGCGAAAAGCTAGCCACCGCAGTCCGAACCGCATACGCAAAAGTCATCGCGGGCGTGCCACGTGCGCCCGAACTGGACCTGTTCCTGCTGGCGGTTTCAGAGTGGGTCCATGACGACGGGCTTTTCGGCGGTGGGGATGCCAAACGACTGACGGAGTGCACAGAGGAGCAGGCAAAACGGACAGAACAAATCACAGGAATAAAAGGTACGCCCATGGAAGCGGACTGGGCAGGCTATCTGAGGGCGCGTCTGCTCAAGCGCAGCGCACTGTTGTCCAACCCAAAACTTAACTTCGACAAACTGCTCTTCTGCACGCGGAAAAACCCTTCGTGGAACCATGAGGTGGCGCAGTACTTTGGCTGGCGGCAACGACCAGGAGGTAGCCTGTTTGTGCTGGAGCAGCCGGGCATCTCAATGGCTTGCCGCGATCTGATAGCCGGAAAGTTGCCGCTGGGAAATTTCCTCGAGCCCCGTCTCTCTTATAACGCCAAGAAGATTCTGTTCTCCTTCGTGGCAACGGATGGCGCGCTCGATCCGCGCACGCTGCCGCGCAACGAGTCCGACACGAACCACCACTACTATCACCTTTACGAAATCGGCGCGGATGGCACAGGCTTACGCCAGATCACCAACGACCGCTTTGATGATCTGATGCCCGAATGGTTGCCGGATGGCGGGCTTGCTTTCGTCTCCACGCGCCGCCGTGCGACTTCGCGTTGCTTCTGGTGGGGCTACAGCGACCGCTGGCACTCCTTCACGATGTTCCGAATGAACCCCGACGGCTCAAAGATCCAACAGCTCTCGTGGAACGACGTGAACGATTGGTTCCCCTCCGTGTCGAACAGCGGGCATCTGCTTTTTGCGCGGTGGGACTACATCGACCGCGACGCGGTCACGCACCAGAACCTCTGGTCGATGCGTCCCGACGGTTCCAACCCCATGGCCGTATGGGGCAACGAGACGCCTAAGCCACACTGCACCTTCCAAGCCAAGTCAGTCCCCGGCAGCAGCAAAATCGTCTGTGTGGCCTCGGCACATCACGCGATCACAGGCGGCCCCGTCATACTGATCGACCCAACCGTCCACAACAACAGCCAAGACGCGATAACGCACGTGACACCGGGACACTACCCGGAGTGCGAGTCTGGTCCGAACAACGAGTGGTACAACGCACCGTGGCCGTTCTCGGAAAAATTGTTTCTCGTGGCTTATAGCCGCGACAAATTAATGTACGAGCCTGCTCGCAATAATCCCGACTACGCACTCGGCCTCTATGTACTCGATGCCCAAGGCAACCGTGAAGTGCTCTACCGCGACGGCACCATCGGTGCGACCTGTCCGACACCGCTTGCGCCAAGGCCGAGGCCGCCAGAGTTGCCCTCGGTACGCAACCCGTTGCTGGCGAACCGCGGGTTGGGTGAAATGTTCCTCTCGGATGTATATGAAGGGTTGCCGAAGGCGACGCGCGGCATGCTCAAGCAGATCCGCGTGGTACAGGTATTTCCGAAGACCACACGGGATTCGATGTCGCCGCGCATCGGCGCAGCGGGCGAGGAGAACACGCGGGCGATTCTGGGTGTGACACCGATCGAGGCGGACGGCTCGGCGCGTTTTCTCGTGCCGGCCGGCAAGCCTATCCTTCTTCAGGTGCTGGATGCGAATGGCTTCGCTTACCGTACCATGCGTTCAAGCACGTCGCTCATGCCGGGCGAGCGCGTTTCGTGCGTCGGCTGCCATGAGAATAAAATGATGGTATCGACAGCCGCGGCGAAAGTGGTAATCGCAATGAAACGTGAGGCGGCTGAACTAACGCCCACACCGGAATCAGGTCGACCGTACGGCTTTGTCGAAAACGTGCAGCCACTCTTCGACGCTAAGTGCGTGAGTTGCCATAACGACAAAGAATCTAAAGGCGGCATCAATCTCTCACGCACCCTTGTGGGTTCGAATGGTTATACAGCGTCATACCAGACGTTATGTTACACCACGGGGGCAGACGGCAAGACCGTGCGGCGTCTGTCAAAAAAGAACGGTCGTCCGCTGGTGACCTTTTTTGCGATGCGCAACCAGATCCAAGTCACGCCCGAAGGTGGCCTGGATGGCGCGCTCGGGAGCGGCTTAATACAGATGCTCACGGCTGGTCACGGCGAAGTAAAGCTAACCGCAGGAGAGCTACTCCGCATCGGCACGTGGATCGATATGAACGCGGTCTTTTACGGCGTGTACGAACCCGAAGCGCAACTCGTGTTGCAGCGCGAGGGTAAGCCTGTACCGATGCCCGAAATTCAATAGCCCTGCGAGACAAAATCATCAGTTGACGGTATAAGGTTCATTAGTGTATCATTGGTACATGATAAAAACAGGAACGCATTACGACGTGCCGGGGCTACGCGCTGGCATCCTTATTTCAAGACTGCTATGCGAGTCGCCGAAGCCACTTGGACTGGCGGAAATATGCCAGGGCACGGGCCTTAACAAACACATGGCCTACCGTTGTATTCAAACGTTACTTTCGGAAGGCGTGCTCATCGAGACTGGCGAGGGACCAAAGTACGAGCCGTCGTTGCTTTCTTTCCATTACCATTCCATGCCTGTGGCCCGAATGACGATAACGCGCGCCGCTGAGGAGCCGCTACACACGCTGTGGGATGCGTTGAATGAATGCGTCTACCTCGGCGTACTGCACGAGAACCGCATTTTCTACCTGATCCACCACGAAGGCGGGCGCGAGATCCGCTCCGGCGGCGGGCGCATGGGCGGGCGTTACCTTCTGCACGCGGATGGCGCTGGCAAAGTGCTGGCGGCTTATGCGGACGACATGCTGCGCGACCGGCTCTTAAAGCAGGGGCTGGAGAAGTTGACCTCCAACACGCACGCCGATCGCAAGAGTTTTCTAGCTGAAATGGCAAAAATCCGTAAACAAGGGTTCGCCATCGACAACGAGGAATACATCAAGGGTGTGATCTGTTTTGGCGTACCCGTCTTTGACTGTTCGGGACATGTGGCAGGAGCGATCTGTTGTTCCGTGCTAACGATTCATTACACGGTCAAGCAACTTCAAGAAGAAATTGGCCCGAAAGTTTTGGCAACAGCGAAGAGGATCTCGCTTACGATGGGGTGGAAGATGTCGTTAACAGGTGACACAGTATCCTAAGGAGGCGATAAAACATGCCGCACAACGTAAACACAGCCTTCGTTATCAGTAACTTGACAACACTGCTCGCGTTTCAGGTCTGGCCTGCGCAGAAGCAGCCAAATAAAATTAGAGCAAGGGGGACGGAATGAAAAGAAACATAATCATGATATCGGCGCTGGGGATCGCCCTATCGGGATATGCGGCGACTGCGCCGCATTCAATCTGGGATTCAGGCATGCTGAAGGAGGCAATCACTGCACCTGCCGAGGTATGTGCAGTCACCGACAAAACGATGCTCCTATCAGGGAGTTATGCTCTTCGAATGGATGCTTCCTGTCTACCCGAAAAGCTAGAGGCCTTCTCGGTCAGCGCATGGGTGATGCCAAAATCTTTTGATCAATACAACGAACTTTTCCGCATCGAGTCTTCCGAGGGACGTGTCCTGTTTTCGTTTCAGGAGAAGGGTACGATCCTGTCGCTCGGACTGTATGTCAACGGTACCTACCAGGAGTGCGACGCGCGGATAAACCCCGAAAGCGTTCTGGACGGATACTGGCATTTCGCGGCGGCAACCTTCGACGGCAAAGAGCAACGCGTGTACCTTGACGGTGCACTGATCGGCCAACTTCCGCACGCGGGAACCGCAAAGGTCGCGCGCGGGACCGGCTTTGTCGGCTCCGCTGGAGGCTACGGCGAGTTCTTTCAAGGAGGGCTTGACGACCTGCGCTTGTATACGACGACGCTGTCGCCTGAACAAGTCACAGCCACCTTCAAGATGGGTGCCGCGCAATTGACGGTACTGAATCTGGCGACGCTGCCCGACGAGTGGAAGTCGTTCCTGAAGGAACGGCCAACCTTCTCAGCCACACTCCTCGCGGCCCGCCAGACGCTCAGGCAGAACAATCGCGCGTGCCCTCCTTCGGTCAGAAACCTGTTTGCGATGAACCTCGCAGCACGGTTTCCAGAGGCTTGCAAGAATTACACCCGACTTTACAACCAGGCGCCAATACGCTTCGTGACGATGCCAGACCTGAGCGCACTGAAAAGCGTGATGGAGAGTCAGGTGACCCGCCTGACCGAATACATGCCGCTGACCGATGCGCAGTGGGCGCGCTGTCCAGCGGACGAACGCCAGCACTGGCAGGTGCTTAAAACATGGGCCGACCGCATGGCCGCACGAATCCCGGCGAACGAAGAGGCATTGGGTCCCGTGCTACTCGATGCCGTGGCCGCCGACTGGCCAACTGTACCCGAACGCCCGTCGGTCGCCGAACCTGTCGCGCCTTACGTGGTGCCAGCAACTCCAGACGCCAGAACCTACACGAAGGAAGAGGCGCGGCAAACCATTGAAAATGATTGGTTATTCCAAGTGGATGGTAAACCCAATCTGACGGGAGAAATCGCCCGCACACGCGCGCTGGCGGCGCGGCTCTGTCTGCCTGCAGACGCACTCGACGCTGTGGCTGCCGAGGCGCTGAAAATACCGCTTTCCATGGAAAAAAATAAGGAGCTCTATCTCGCGGTGCGACGCATCAAACGCGGGTTGATGCTGAGTAATCCAGTAATCAACTTCCACCAGCTCCTGCTGGTAGACATGCCCTATCCTGCTGGGCGGGAGTGGCAACACGAGACGCGTCATCGGCTGGGCTATATGGCTGTACCTGGCGGGCAGTTGCTTGTGGTCGACGGACTGTCACTCGAAGGTAAAGTCCAGCGCCTGATGCCGCAGGCGCCGCTGCACGGCAGCTTCTGGCGGCCCGACCTCTCATTCGACGGCCGACGCGTGTTGTTTTGCTTCAAGCCACATAACGAGAAGGCCTTTCACATCTACGAGATCAACGTGGATGGTACAGGTCTGCGCCAGATCACCTCGGGGATCTTCGACGACTTTGATCCTATCTATCTGCCAGACGGCAAAAACTTCGTCTTCTCCTCGACACGTGGGCACACCTATGTGCGCTGCATGCCACCGACCAACGCCTACATGTTGATGCGCTGCGGCTTAGATGGTGAGAACCTCTATTTCATTTCCGCGAATAACGAGCCAGACTACCTGCCAACCGTGATGAACGACGGACGGCTCATCTACACGCGCTGGGAGTACACCGACAAGCCGCTATGGCGCGCGCAGAGTCTTTGGACCGTGAACCCAGACGGCACGCAACCGAACACCTTCTGGGGCAACCAGTCGGTTTGGCCCGACCTGCTGAAAGACGCACGTTCGATTCCAGGCAGCCGCCGCGTGATGTTCACCGGCAGCGCGCATCACAACTGGTTCGCAGGCAGCATCGGCATCATCAACCCGGACAAGGGCGCGAACTTTCCGAATGGGCTGACAAAGGTGACAACGGAACTCACCTGGCCTGAGAGCGGAAACGGCCCGTCGGATCCGATCGAATCGCCCGACTATCAAGCGTATGGCAAGATTGACGCTTACCAAAACCCCTACCCGCTCTGCGAAAAGGATTTTCTGGTATCTGCTCGCCGAGCAGGCAAGTTCATCCTTTACCTCATGGACACAGACGGAAACCGCGAGCTGGTTTACGAAGGTGCCAACAACATATTTCACGCCCAGCCACTCCGGTCGCGCGTTACGCCACCCGCGTTGCAGGACCGCGTCAACTGGCCGACGATGGCAGAGCGTCTTGAGCCGCAAGGGGGCTCGATTTACAGCGCGAACGTTTATAGTGGTGCACCGGCTGCGCTTCAGGGCAAAGCGAAGTTCCTGCGTATCCTACACATTGAACAGAAGACCTATACCTACTGGAACCGTCGTCCCGCACTTTCTACTGGCCCCGTGGTTTCGCTCTTGCAGTCCGACGGCGTCAAACGCGTCCTTGGCACCGTACCGATCCACCCCGACGGCTCATGCTGGTTTAGGGTGCCGTCCGGTGTAGCACTCCACTTCCAGCTTCTAGACGACCAGCAACGAGCGCTCCAGACCATGCGCAGCTTCGTGAATATCATGCCAGGAGAAACCCGTGGTTGCCTCGGCTGCCACGAGCAGCAAATGGGTGCTGCCCGAGCAAAAGCAGTCCCTCGCGTGGCCGATGTGATCACGCCCGTTCCTTGGGCTTACGCTACTGGTTTTATTGTTGCACCCGAGGGGTGTAAAACGCTCGCTCAAGTCCTCGAGAACGGTGCAATAGCGGCAGCGCAGGCGGACACTCAGAAGGCCGCGCACACGGCACGCTTCGGCACGTCGGTGAGTTATCTCAAGGACGTACAACCCGTACTGGATCGGTATTGCGGAAAGTGCCATCAGGGCGATGGTGAAGCACGTAAAAAACTCGACCTGACATTGCGCGGGTATGAGCCGTATACCACACTGATCGGCAGACCTGGCTGGGGACGGACCAATGCGGTTCCCGAGAATGTCCCGGGCTATGATCTGGCGGGCACACTGAAGGTCGAAAATTACAGTACCGTCGACCCGGCCGCATACCTTACGCCAGCCCCCATGACGCGGCTTTCGTACACGAGTAAACTGGTGGAACTGGCATCGAGTGGCAAACACCACCAGGTGAAGGTCGACCCGTACAGTTTGTTGCGCTTGATTCTATGGGTTGATACGATGTGTACATATCTTTCGGATGAAGACGTTCGTGCCGAAGAGGATCCTCAGTTCCAAGGTTCCGACTGGCTGTCGATCAAGCCGCGTCTAAAAACGGCGCCGACTGTCATCCGTCCAGGACCTTTTCATGCAAATGCGCCCGGCATCGAGTAATTGGCAAGCTCGCCGCCCACAGAG
>SESF01028627.1_pt1 | contig 15005 bp, 10 predicted proteins | sample 3171521 | NCBI WGS metagenome assembly SESF01 (sample SAMN10866945, study PRJNA518727) | freshwater metagenome | biome: subpolar coniferous forest; feature: holomictic lake; material: water; isolation source: holomictic Lake 227, 6 m and 8 m depth | place: Canada: near Kenora, Ontario | collected...
ATCTGTTACAATGGAAAGGGCTAGGTTTTCTTCTGGGTATTTAAAGTATAATCTTTCGCAAACAGGATTCCTGTTTTCATCAAATAGGGTAAAACTATTGATGCCATTTCCTAAACTAGTATTTGGAATTGAAATGCTTGCAATGCCATTTTCTACATTCAATTTAGTAACTGTTTTTACAACACCTCTGGTATGACCAATTAAATAAGCAATCGGGGAGCTAATATTTTTTGCTTCTACTAAAATTTTAATAGACCCTTTTTGATTTTCTGGTTGAATTAATTTTAAAGTAAATCCTTTACTACTTGCTTTGGGTAAATCTTCAGAAACAGTTCTGCCGTCAGCTAATTGAACGGAAAGTTTATAAGTGTGACCATCCTTTGGTACTAAACTAAAATTGCCCATTCCAGCTTGAAGCTCATTAACTTTTGCAATGATTGAAGATTGTTCAGTGATCGTAATGTTATTGGATACTACTCCCTTTCCGAATTGATTAGTGATTTTAAAAGCAACTTTATTTGTAAGATCATTAACAAGATTGCCTCCTTCAGGGAAGAGTTGAATTTTAATGTCTTCTTTATTAACAGTGGTTAATGAATTTGTCTGTTCTTTCTTAGTATTAATGATGGTAACAGTTTTTTGAAAAAAGAAATCTGAACCATAATTCTTCATCCAGTTCGTATATGCCCTAATTATATAATTTCCCGAGCCAATATTGTTGGGCAATTTGATTGAACCAGTACCTAATCCATTTTGAAGGGTAACTTTTTCCTGCACAATCGCTTTTGAATGATTATCAATGATGTCTACATAAGCTACTGTGCTAAGGGCTAGGGGTAGATGGAAAAATCCATCTACATTATAAATTTTAAACCAACAAATCTCATCAGATAGATAGACAGACTTATCTGTATGTAAAAATAGCTTTTCCTCTAAATGACTCTTGCTATAATTTTCTACCTTCTTGGATATTAGATCGGGTTCCTGTGCTTGAATATTATTTTGTTGAATTGCCAGCAAAATGAGAACAGATCCAATAAAATATTTTTTTATGTTTTGCATAGTAGTATCTTAATTAAGGCCAAAAACTTGGTTTTTTATTTGTTCCAAAAAAAGTGCAGTCCACACAACTTGGTGATGAAAAATAGTAAGATAGGATTCCTCCAAATGGACTCAGTTTTGCAACATCAATGGGGTAGAAACGATCATGAACAAATGTGATGGAATCAATATTGTTAACTATTTCTGTTTTCAAGCAAGGAGTCTTGTAGTTCCAATCTGGTAATTCTGTATTGTTAATGAATATTCTTTTTTCCTGAATGTTACAGATATCAACAAATCCAATCACAGGCTCTGTAGCGTTGCTAGTACAATGAATATTCCCGACTAGCTCCGATGGTTGCGCATCAAATACAGAACCAGTTCCCTCTGTATTTTTTTTCATTTTCTGTAAATAATTGTAGCGGCCTTCACTCAAACTATATTGTCTAGCAATGATACTATACAGTTGGCTGAGCTTTACACTTCCTTTTGAAATAAAAGTGATTGGCAGGAAAATTTTATTATCGGTTAATGTTACAGTAGATCCTGAAATAATGGTAGATGAATTCTCTGTAGGCCAACAGGTATAGATAGCTGAATTAAATGAAACTAATACAGGGTCGAAATAAGCTAAATAATATTTTATTCCACTAGGGGTATTAGTTGGCTGATAAGTTACCAACTGTTTATACGGTGAATGATATTCCCATGTTTCGGTATAATCCCATTGGTAATATTTAGTTAATCCAGTTGCATCATGCGTGCTTACAAAAAGTTCTAATCCAGTACTAGTATATTGCTTGCTGATACTATCTATCGCAGGTGTATTTCGCACTTCTACAAAATCAGATTCGTAAACCTTAGTGTCTTTCGTTTGTATGTGAAGCTTATATTTTTTTGCTTTGTTCAAAGTTAAATTGCTTCCTAAATAATGTCCACTGCCATTTTCATTTAAAGGAAAAATAGAATTGTCTTCACCTAACACACTTACAAGGGCACCAGATTCGAATACTATTACCGGATTATCTAACTTAACAGTTCGCTTCAAAATGATCTCTGTTGTTGTATTACCTGCGTTGATTGTGCCTTCCACAACTAGGTATCCAGTTGTTGGGGAAATAACTGGAGAAACATATTTTTCTTTGCACCCCCCAATGGCGATTATTAAGAATAAAAAACAAATGAGTTTTTTCATGGTTATTATTTGAACCTGATGTTTAAATTAATGTAGGGGATTGCATTACCAAAAATGGATAGCTTATACCCGTTTACGTGACCAGCCTCAGATACATAGTACACTGAGTATGGATTTTTTCTTCCTGTTAAATTATAAACACCGATCGACCATGTGTTATGGAACAGTTGATGCAGCTTATGGTTACCCTCTATATTCATAGAAAAATCTGTTCTGAAATAATCTGGGATCCTATAAGCATTTCTATCAGCATATAAGGTTCGCATAGATCCACCATAATCGAAAAGCCCTATTGGTAATGTAATCGGGCGGCCAGTACTATAGTTTGCATTCACAGAAATGCTAAAGCGATGGCTGAACTTGTAGTTTGATACTACTGTAATATCATTTGGCTTGTCGTAATTGGCTGGATACGGGTTGCCATTATTGATTAACTCTCCTGTATTAGGATCGTTCTGTTGCAATAGTATTCTAGACCAAGTATAGCTGACCCATCCATTTAATTTACCTGTAACTTTTTTCAACAATAATTCTACGCCATATGCTTTGCCCTTCGTACCAATTACATCTGTTTCAATATGGTGATTCATTACTAGTACAGCACCACTCTTATAATCTAAATAGTTTTGTATGTCTTTATAATATACTTCCACAGAAGTTTCAATAGTATTTGATTTAAGATTTTTATATAAGCCTAGTGAGAATTGACTACCTATTTGTGGCTTAATATTCGGGTCACTCAATTTCCAAATATCAGTAGGGGCCATTGCAGTTGTGTTAGAAAGGGAGTGAATGTATTGACGCTGGGTGTTGAATCCTCCCTTAATAGAGAATGTTTCATCAAACACATATCTAAAGCCAAGACGAACTTCTGGTCCGCCGTAAGTTTTGGTGATTTGTCCACTGTTATAATGTGTAGTACTTATTACGCTATTTTCTGATCTTGGCACACCCTCTGCATATATATTAACATCGCTCGCACCCATTGCATTGAACATCGATAGTCTGATACCAGCGTCGATTTTGAATTTCGGACTGATTGTATAATGATCACTAAAATAGATCGCAGATTCCAATCCCTGTTCAGACTGAAGATGATCAGGCTTAACGAGCGATTGCGGTCCGTTTGGATCAAAGTTTCCTGGATTCAGTTTGTATAAAATAGAATTGATACCAAAATCAAAACTGTGCTTGTTATTGTAGAAATAATTGAAATGTGCTTTAAAGTTTGTTTGCTGAATATTAAAGGCCAGCTTATAAGCGTTTAATGGCAGTTTTTCACTTCCGATTTCATAATTGTATTGATCCACCCCCGCACTCATAATACTATTTAGTTTTGCATTATAAGTATGTTTCCATTTCAAGGAAAGGTTCCTATTGCCATAACTATAAGCAGTATCGCTATTAAGATTGAATTTATCATGACTTAAATAAGCAGTAAAGTAAACTGTGTTATTTTTATCTAATTCGTGGGTAGTTATTAAATTGATATCATAGAAGTTAGCGGCACTATTTTTATAATCGTCAGGCAAATATTGGAAAAGCCAGTTCGAATAAGTAGTACGTGCACCCAGAATAAATGAAGATTTGTCTTTAACTAATGGCCCCTCAATATTTAATCTGCTTGTTAAAGGCCCAATCCCCGCAGAGCCAGTGAACTCTTTCTTGTTTCCTTCTCTACTATTAATGTCGAGTACAGAGGATAGCCTTCCGCCATAACTTGCTGGAATACTACTCTTATATAACTCAACGGTATTTACAACTTCTGGATTAAATGCAGAGAACAATCCGAAGAAGTGAGAAGGATTATAAACAGTTGCATCATTGAATAAAATTAAATTCTGATCTGCTGCACCTCCTCTAACATTGAAACCAGTGCTTGCTTCGCCAACAGTTTTTACACCAGGTAAAGTTGTGATGGCTCTGATGATATCGGCTTCGCCGAATAACATTGGGATTTGTTTAATGGTTTTAATATCTATTTTCTGAACACCCATCTGTGAGCCGCGGATATTACTGAGTTTTTTAGATGATACCGTAACCCTTTTTAAGGATTGTATGGTCTCAGTCATATCAACATTCATTTTGCCATCGCTATATAAAACAATTTGGCGTTTTATATCACGCATGCCAAGGCTTTGAATATTCAGTAAGTGCTTACCTCGAGGTAAAGACAGGGTGAAAGATCCAAACTGATCGGTAGTTGCTCCAATTCTAGGGTTTTCGATATATACGTTTACACCAGATACGGGCTGACCAGTTTTTGCATCTTTAATTATTCCGCCTACTAAAACGGATTTTTGAGTTTTATTATTCTTATCACCAATCTCATAAATAGTCTTGTCAACCAACGCTTCTTTCGTATCAGAAATATCTTCCTCTTCAGCTGAATTGTTATTTGCAGCAATTGCCGTTTTATTTCCTGTAAAATAACTTTCGGCTAAAATCAAATTCAGTGATTTGCTTTTCGTAAAAAATAAATTCGCTTGATCATCGAAACTAAAATGTAGTGATTCGCCAGAAAATAGTTTATTCAAAACTGTATTTAACGATTCGGATTTAGAGCTATAGGAAAAAGTTTTTTTTGCAAATGTGCTCGAATCATAATAAATATGTAAACGCGTCTGTGCTTCAATTTGCTTTGCTAAATCAACAATATTACATTTATCGCAATTGATAGAAACCTTGGTGGCAGTATCGGACTGACTATAACCTTTCTTGAAAAAGATTACAGAAAAAAGCAGGAACAGATATGGAGAATATTTTTTCAAATTATTTAGTTATGAGGTTATAGTATTCTACAGCATTACTTAATGTATAGTTTTTATCCTTTCTATAATTGAAATGTTGTGTTTTAATATATTTTTTGAGTTCCTTTTCTTTGTCTTTTAACAAGTGAAAGAATCCTTTCTTGTTTTGTATTTCGTAAAAGCGCCCCTCTTTTTTTAAATAATAGTATTGGGAAGTTCCAATTGTATAGCTCAATTCATTGCTAACAATTTTCTCAGAGATCTTTTTAGTTTCCTTCTTAAACAAACTGATTTTATTATCTACTAATATTTGGTAATAACCAGTCTTTAACAAGTCATTTGTACTTTCGTCTTTTTTTATGAGATAGCGAAAATGATTATCTCCAATGCCGAAAGCTTCTAACTTTTCGGTGATTAATTCAATTTTGTGAGAACTGTCCTGCAATACAACTAGATCTGCAGATTCATCAAAAACTAGATTTACATTGTCGTATAATACTTGATCATACACGATATATCCTTTTGTGAAATTGGGACTGATGAAGTAGGGGTTTTTATCTATTACTCCTTGAGGATAACCAATATTCTGACTGCCATTATACTTCCCTGATTGTTCTCCAATATTTTGGTCATAAAATGTCAAGGCATGATTAATGCTTGATTTTAAAAAAGAACTGTCTTTTTGAGAAACTTGGGCATGGGCTGAATTGGTTTGAAAAATTGACGTAACCGTAACTAGGCAAAAGATTCGCAGAGCAAGCATTCGTTGTATTTATTTATGGCCTTGAATATAGCCATTTTTTTTGCATGTTTTTGTAGTACCATCAAATTTTTGATGATTGGATGAACTAGTATTATGGAACCTTCAATTTGTATGATAGTTTCGTTTTTCCTATCTTTATGCTTCTTTTGATCATCTAGTTATATGTACGATTTCCGATTGCTTTATTCTCAAAACTCATCAATGAAAAAGATCTCTAAAACTTTATTTGTGGCGATTAGCCTGGCGGCATTTGCATGCTCACCCAAAAAGTCGGAGCCAGTTGACCCGGTAAAAATGTTAATTAATAATGAAGACCAGCTAACCCAGGTTATCATTTATGATGTATTTACACCTCCTGTTGCCAGTAGAATATATGTCTATTCCTCTATTGCGGCCTATGAAGCTTTGCGATTTTCAAAACCAAATACCAGTTCTATTGCAGAAAAATTAAATGGATTTGGCAAGATGCCTCAGCCTGACCCCGCCAAAAAATATGATTTTAATTTGGCCGCATCTGTTGCATTCTTTAAAGTTACACGTAACGTAAAAGTTTTCTCAATTGATTCATTAACTGCCTACGAAAATAAATTACATGAAAATTTTAAACAGCATTTAGATGAAGCAACCTATCAGGCATCTGTTGCATTTGGCGATAAAGTTGCAGCTGTAGTTTTGGAGAGGGCTAAAAATGATGGCTATTTTAAATCAAGAGGCAAGGCCAAATATTTAGGAAGTGAAGAGCCTGGTAAATGGCGTCCAACACCACCTGATTATTCTGATGGTGTTGAATGGTGCTGGAATACAATGCAACCAATGGTGCTTGATTCTGCTTCTCAATTCAAACCAAATACACCACCCCCTTATGATCCTAAACCTGGTTCTGTATTTTATGGTATGATGAAAGAAGTGTATGACATTGATAAAAATCTAACTGAAGAGCAGAAAATAATTGCAAGGTATTGGGATGATAATCCTTTTGTAATTGAACATTCAGGGCATATGATGTTTGGAAATAAAAAGATTACTCCCGGTGGCCACTGGATTGGTATTGCTGCTCAAATTATTGAACAGGAGAAAGCTGATCCTGTGAAAGCAGCACAAACATTTGCCATTACTGCCATTGCATTATATGATGGATTCATTTCTTGCTGGGATGAAAAATATAGAAGTAGTTATGTTAGACCAGTTACAGTTATTAAAGAACTGATGGATAAAAATTGGATGTCATTCTTACAAACACCTCCTTTTCCTGAATATACTAGCGGACATAGTACCATTACAGCTTCTGCTGCTACAGTGCTTACTAAACTCTATAGAGATAATTTAAGTTTTACCGACTCTAGCGATTATCATTATATTGGTATGAAACGCAACTTTACTTCTTTACATGCAGCAGCAGCTGAGTGTTCTATCAGCAGAGTATATGGTGGCATACACTATACGCTAAGCGTTAATACTGGCGCTGAAGTGGGTAAGAAAGTAGGCGGACTAGTTGTGAAAAAATTATTGGAGTAAGATATTTAGTTGGGTAATATTTTATCTAATAGCATCATTTTAAATCTTGGTTTAAAATGATGCTATTAATTTTTCTACTTGTTCCTCTACACCGTATAAATGAGCCAATTTTTTAATGACTAACTCAACAACTGCATCCGGGCAACTTGCGCCACTTGTAATTAATATTTTCACTGGCGATTTTTCGGGAAGAAAATCATGTACCGTATATTGATCTTTTGTTCTCCAATTACAATTCAGAATTTCGTTTTTACTGATGATACGGTCGGGTGTATCAATAAAATAGGAGGGAAGCTTTTCTTCACATAATTCAACCAAGTGCGAAGTATTGCTGCTATTATATCCCCCAATAATGATAGCAAGATCTGCAACTGTTTGTAACATTCCAGAAACAGCTGTCTGATTATCATTGGTTGCATAACAAAGCGTATCCCTTGTGTCAGCAAAATGCTGATCGATATTATCGGCAGTTAATTGATATTTTTTAATCATGACCGATTTTAAGTAATCAGAAATTGCTTGCGTATCTGTTGCTAACTGAGTTGTTTGGTTCACAACGCCAAAACGTATCAGGTCTTTTGTGATATCAAAACCAGCTGAATATCGTCCCTTGAATTGTTCATAAAAACCGGCACTTTCATATTCGCCAGTAATATATTTTGCAAGTTCAGCAGTCTCCTGCATATCGTTTACTACAAGTGAAGCTGTTACTGCAGATGCATGCGAAAATGTAGCCCTTGTTTCTTCGTGCTTGGGTTTGCCATGTATCACAATGCTGTATCCTTTTTCAGCTATCTGCGCACTTCTGTTCCATACTTTTTCTACGAAGGGACAAGTGGTATTATATTTTGCAGTTACAATGCCTTTTGATTCTAATAATGCTTCAATGGCAAGTGTGGTTCCAAATGCTGGGATAATTACAATATCATCAGATCGTATTTCTTCGAATGGGATGATTTGTTTTCCATAAGTATCTTGCATGAACTGAACCCCCATAGCCAGAAGATCGGCATTCACTTGTGGGTTATGAATCATTTCGCTCAATAGGAAAATACGCTTGTCGGGGTTTGATTCGATTGTACTGAACGCAATTTCAATGGCATGCTCTACACCATAGCAAAATCCAAAATGACGGGCCAGGTAAATTTGCAAATTTCCCAGATCTAAAAGGGTAGGAGTATCATCCTTCTTCAGTTTGTCCTGTTGCTTACGGTACTGTTTTACAGCTGTAATAAGTGGACTTCTATAACCAATCGGAACAGTAAATTGCTTCATAATAGTTAAATAACAAATGCAAAAGTACAAAGTTCAGTCCTCATCGCCTTGGGCTTTAAGCCTTATCTTTGCCGAATGCATTATGTTTCAGTAGAGGGATTGACAAAGAGTTATGGTATTAACCCACTTTTTCGTAATATTTCATTTCATATTAATGAGGGCGATAAAATCGCATTAATTGCACGTAACGGAGTGGGGAAATCCACTTTATTGCGCATTTTAGCCGGCCAGGAGACGGCAGATAGTGGCAAACATTGGATCAACAAAGATGTTACCGTGGCTTTATTTGAGCAGGATCCGCATTTTGAAGAGGACAAAACTGTACTAGAAAATATCTTTCACCTTCAACACCCTATTATAACGGCAATCCGTAAATACGAAGACGCAATGGAGAGTGAAGATGGGATGCTGATTGCAGAGGCGATTGGTGAAATGGAAGATCTGAATGCTTGGGATTTCGAATCGAAAGTAAAACAGATCCTAGATAAGCTTAATGTACACCATTTAAAAAATCCAGTAAGTGAGCTTAGCGGAGGGCAACGTAAACGTGTTGCACTAGCCAAAACCTTAATCGATATAGGATTTGAACACCAGCATACTTTGCTCATGATGGATGAGCCAACCAACCATCTGGATGTTGAAATGATCGAGTGGCTAGAGCAGTACTTGAATCAAGAAAATGTAACACTCTTATTGGTTACACACGATCGATATTTTCTGGATGCAGTTTGTGAAGAAATCTGGGAACTGGAGCGAGAAAATATGTATGTGTACACGGGCGATTATGAAAATTATGTAGAGAAAAAAGCTGCGAGAATTGAGAGCGAATTAGCCAGTATTGATAAAGCAAAGAACACTTTTCGAAAAGAGTTAGAATGGATGCGCAAACAACCTAAAGCTAGAACTACCAAAAGCAAAAGTCGTCAAGATAATTTTTACGAAGTGGAGGCCAAAGCCAAAACAAAAATCGAAGATGCGCAATTGCAATTGGAAGTGAAAATGAGTAGACTCGGTGGAAAGATCGTAGAAATGAAAAAAGTATACAAGTCTTTTGGCGACAAACCCATTTTAAAAGGCTTCGATTATAATTTTAATAAAGGAGAACGTATTGGGATCATCGGAAAAAATGGAGTTGGTAAATCAACTTTCATGAATGTATTGCAACATCTCGAGCCCGCAGATAGTGGTAAGATTGTAGTTGGCGATACGATCATCTTTGGTAATTTTTCTCAGCAAGGGCTTGTGATCAAAGAAGATATGAGGGTGATTGAATATGTGAAAACCTTTGCAGAAAACTTTCCGCTCGCAAAAGGGGGAAGCTTAAGTGCTGCACAATTTTTGGAATTATTTCTTTTCACTCCCGATAAACAGTATACTTATTTAAGTGCACTAAGCGGTGGAGAAAGAAAGCGATTACAATTACTTACTATTCTCTTTACGAACCCGAATTTTTTAATCCTCGATGAGCCTACCAATGATTTGGATTTGCCTACACTTGCTGTCTTAGAAAATTTTTTAAGCGATTATCAAGGATGCGTAATGATTGTTTCGCATGATCGTTATTTTATGGACAGATTGGTAGATCACTTATTTATTTTTGAGGGGGAAGGTGAAGTGCGGGATTTTCCTGGAAACTATACCCAGTATCGATTATGGCTCAAAGAGAATGAGAAAAAAGAAAACAAATGGGCCATACTCGAATCGAATAAAAGCAAGGGTCAGACCACTGAAGAAGCCGTTGTAAGTAATGTTGCGGTAATGGAAACTCCCAAGAAGAAAGCATCCTTTAAAGAGAAAAGGGAATTCGAAATTTTAGAAAAAGAAATGCCTTCATTAGAAGCCGAAAAACTTTCGATCACAGAAAAAATGAGCACGGGTAATCTTGGATTTGAAGAACTGCAAAAACTAAGTGACCGTATGATCGCAATTACACTAGACTTGGAAAAAATGGAATTGAGATGGTTGGAACTTAGTGAGATGATTTAAGATAAGAGATAAGAGTGAAGAGTGAAGAGTGAAAAATATTTGACTGTCCATTTTTCACTTTTCACTAAAATCTTATCTAAAGGAGATTAATTCCACTTCAAAAATCAACGTACTGTTAGCACCGATCTGTGCCGTGATCTGACGATCTCCGTAGGCTAACTGCGATGGAATAAAGAAACGCCATTTACTTCCTGTTGGCATTAATTGTAGACCTTCTGTCCAACCACTGATCACTCTGTTTAAGGGAAATGATGCGGGTGTTCCACGTTGTACTGAGCTATCAAATACAGATCCATCAATCATGGTGCCGTGGTAATGACAGGTTACTTCATTAGTAGCTAATGGTTTGGGTCCATCACCTGCTACCAGCACTTCATATTGTAGACCGCTTGCTAATTCTGTAATGCCCTCTTTGGTTTTATTCAATGCCAAAAAATCTAAACCTGTTTTTAAATTTGCAGCGGCTTTTTCTGCTTTGATTTGTGCTAATTGATCTGCTACTCCCATGTTTTTTAATTAAATTTTTTGCAATTGTAAAATAAAATTAGTTACCTGCTTCTTGTATGATGATCTGATAAAAGAAGACCATTCGCTTTAAATCTGAAACACCAATCCTTTCATCAATTCCATGAAAGCCTTTGGCATCAATAGTTGGAGAAAATTTGATCACTCCATCTGCGATTGATTGAAAATATTTTGAATCTGTAGCGCCGACAGAAAGAAAGGGCACTGGTATAACAGATTTCATAATTTGATAGGTTGCATTTTCTACTTTTTTATAGGCAACACTTTCATATGAAGCGGCTGGTCCAACTTTATCAGGGGGACTATAATGCGTTATTTTAACCCTGCCATCATTAATTTGCAGCATCATAAATGCTTCCACTTGTTCAACTGTTGTGCCCGGAAGGATTCTGGTATTTACAATGGCTTTTGCTACTGTTGGTATCACATTGTCCTTAATCCCGGTTTGTATCATGGTAGGTACGATGGTAGTATGAAACAAGGCATTGCTACTTTTATCTTTTTCCATTTCAGCAACCAATTGTTTTTCGAAAAGCCATGTATTGGCAATTGCCATTCTTTGTGTAAAAGGCATACCAGGTCCCACACGATTCAGCATCTCCTTAATAACAGGTAAGAACTGATAAGGCATTTGTTTTTCTCTCAAATGCACCAAGCCTTTGTTCAGGACATCGATAGCAGTTTCTGGTGCGGGTGTAGAACTATGCCCACCATGCATTTCAACTGTTAATTCAAAACTCATATAACCCTTTTCTGCAACAGCAATCAATGCAACTGGTCTTTTTAATTCGGTAAAGTTCTCTTCAGTTATTTCGCCACCTTCATCTATCACTACTTCAGGATGAATCTTATTATCTTCTAAATATTTTGCAATTGCTTGTGCTCCCTGACCAATTGTTTCTTCATCGTTTCCAAAACTGAAATAAATAGTTCTTTCTGGCTGAAAGCTTGAGGCTAATAATTTTTCAGCAGCTTCAAGAATACTTATCAAACTAGACTTGTCATCTGCGGCTCCTCTTCCGTAAATAGTGTCGTTTTTAAGAAGCCCCCCAAATGCAGGGACGGTCCACTGTTTTTCTGTAGCCCCTTCTACCGGTACCACATCATAATGCGCCATCAAAACATAGGGCTTTAGTTCAGGATGTTTGCCTTCCCATTTATATAATCGACTGAGTTCTTTAAAATTTTGATGAGAAATTGTTTTATGTACTAATGGATAATTTTTTTCAATGAATTGCCAGAATGCCAAGTATTGTGCTGTATCCACAGGCATGGCGTCTCCAGCACTAACTGTTTTAAACTTTATAGCTTGTTGTAGATGGCTGATAGCAGAATCTGGGAGGCTAGGAATTTCCTTTGAGGGCTTCGTTGCAATTGCTTTACTAAAACGAATGGTGTTGAAAATAACTACCCCAGTTATAACTAGTACAATTAATAAAATGCTTAAAATTATTTTTTTTATCATAGAGGAGAAATAGATGCTCAATATAGTTCATTCAATGCTTTGGAAAATTGGTCGCCATTTTTTTTCGGCGCTTTTACCGAAAATTAATCTACATATCTATATAAATGCTGGAACTTTGCACAAAATATTTACTTATGCAAAAAAGGGCTTTAGGTAGGCAGGGAATTATTGCTTCTCAATTAGGATTGGGTTGTATGGGGATGAGTGAATTTTATGGTGTAGCAAATGATTCAGAAAGCCTTGCGTTATTAGATGAGGCATTAGAATTAGGCGTTAATTTCTGGGATACAGCAGATATGTATGGCCCTTATAAAAACGAGCTATTAATTTCCAAAGCCCTCAAGGGGAAGCGCGATAAAATTACGCTCGCTACAAAATTCGGAATCGTAAGAACTGGTGAAAATTTTGCAAATCGCAGTTTGAATGGTAATCCCACTTATGTTCAGACTGCTTGTGAAGCTAGTTTAAAAAGACTCGAAACAGATTATATCGATTTATATTATCTACATCGCAAAGATCCTGCAACAGCTATTGAAGAAACTGTAGGTGCAATGAGTAGATTAGTGGAACAAGGAAAAATCAGGGGGATAGGTCTAAGTGAAGTTTCTGCAGCTACATTACGAAAAGCCCATGCGGTTCATCCCATTTCAGCTTTACAAACAGAATATAGTTTGTGGAGTCGCGATCCTGAAGATGAAATATTGGCAACCTGTAAAGAATTAGGAATTGCATTCGTCCCTTATAGTCCACTTGGAAGAGGGTTCTTAACTGGACAAATCAAAAAGTTTGATGACTTTGCTCCTGATGATTATCGTAGATTCTCACCACGTTTTCAGGGCGATAATTTTCAAAAGAATCTAGAGCTTGTGAAATACATCGAAATCATGGCTGGAATTAAAAACTGTACGGCTTCGCAAGTAGCATTGGCATGGGTAATGTTAAAAGGCGATAATATATTTCCGATACCGGGTACTAAAAAATTAAAGTACTTGAAAGAAAATATTGGCTCTATAAATATCACATTCACAGAAGACGAACTAATGCTGATCGATGAACGTTTCAATAAAGAAGCTATATCTGGAACAAGGTATCCGGAAGCGATGATGGGCTCTTTGAATGCGTAGAAGAAGATAAGAGATAAAAGATAAAAGATAAAAGATAAAAGTGAAGAGTGAAGAGTGAAGAGTGAAGAAGATGTCCGTGCCTAAATAACGTTGACCGTTTTTAATTGTAGTTTATTTTTAATATTTAGGTTGTTTTGGATATTATATTCTTTGGAAGTGAAGGGAGCCTTCTGTGCCCCTTTCTCTTCCTCTGATTTTTTGGCATAACAATTATACTCATTTTCAAATATAATCGGTGCTTTTCTTTGTAACGCAATGTGGGGCTTGTCAGAGTTATAAAGATGAACACTTCGGTCAACTTCTTTTACGAGCTGTTCAAAGTGTTTGATGTCTCTATGGATGAGATAGTTGTTTTTAATCACCCCGTTTATTCGTTCAGCTTTTCCATTTTCCCAAGCATATTCACACATGCTGTTATTGATTTGATGTTGAGCAGTTAGTTTTAGAAACTCCTTGTCATAGTATTGACCACCACCATCAGAATGAAAGATTAGTCCCTTTAAATTATTCTGCGACCGTAGTGCAATTGCCATTTTAAGAGCCGGTAATGTTGTTGTTTCGGTCGATAGACTTTTGGAGCATTGATGACCTACTATTCTTCTAGAAAAAGCATCTATGATGAAGGTTATGTAATAGAACTTATTGTTCAGTTCAAAGTAGGTGATATCACTTTGCCACAGTTGGTTAATTGCAGTTAGTTGAAGGCTTTCCATTAGATTATCAAATCTCGTGGTACCATTGCTATCAGTGGTTCTTCTCCAGTTTTTCATGCGTGCTACCATCAGGTTTTCTTCTCTACAAAAGGACTCAAATGCATCTCTTCCCATCGAGATGGGTTTGAGTTTATGATACATGTCACGACAGCCCATTGTAGGATGTTGTTGCCTCAATTGATGAATGATAAGCAGGAGTTGTTTCTGTTCTGATTGGGTCTTAATTCTACGCTCCAACCATTGGTGATACCCTTGCTTGCTAATGCCAATACACATGTAAAGTTGATTTAAGCTGAAGGAGTATTGTTCTCGGTTTTTCCAGATATGCCAGAGGGTAAAGAGGAAAATTTTTTTTTAATGTCGACCCCGTATTGTTCTTCGGCAATCTCAATCATCTTATCCTTAAAGTCGATCATGATCTGTTTCTGACCAACAATACGTTCCAGTTCTGCCACTCTTTTTTTGAGTGCCAGGAGCTCTTGCGTATCACTTTGAGTTTCTACAATGAGTCGTTCTTGTTTCTTTGACATACTCCCAAATTTATGAATCCAGCGGTAAATAGTCGCATAACTTACCTGATACTGGTGTTTAATCTGGCTAATAGATGTTGCCTCAGACTCGATCTCTCGGACTTTAATGATCTTAAAATTCTT
>SESF01010592.1_pt1 | contig 15000 bp, 14 predicted proteins | sample 3171521 | NCBI WGS metagenome assembly SESF01 (sample SAMN10866945, study PRJNA518727) | freshwater metagenome | biome: subpolar coniferous forest; feature: holomictic lake; material: water; isolation source: holomictic Lake 227, 6 m and 8 m depth | place: Canada: near Kenora, Ontario | collected...
TGATCGTCGCGACGATTTGCCGCCGCCGCTCCGCTGTCACCGTGCCGCGTTGGGTGTTCAATGCGGTCTTTGGTAGCGTGTAGAGCAGGTCACACTTGCAGACCGTTGGCCAGTCCAGGCCGTCGCTGCTGTCCGGAATCACTTCGTGAGGTTTGGCCGAGCGCGTCGCCGGCTTGCTGCTGCACAGCAGGATCGTTACCTCGGGCTTCATAGCGACTCGATCGGGGTGCGACACGATCACCGCCGGATGCGGTTCCAGCCAGTCGGGATGCCGGTAGCTATAGATTTCCCAGGCCTTCATTCCTCGATTCTGGAGATGGGCAGCCCGGACATTGCGGCGGTCACTGCATCCCATTCAGGATCGGGCGCGAATGCCTCCCGGGCCTCTTCTGGCGTGAATGGTTTGGGCGATTGCGTGGTTAATTGCTCCCGGAGCTTCGGAAGACCAAGCTTTAAACTTTGTCGCATGGCGTCAGCCAGGGAAAGGCCAACCTCTTTGGCCGTCTGGCGAGCCTCGCCCAGCAAATCCGGCGGAAGTGCCAGTGGATACGTTTCGTTCTTCATGGGAGAATGTTATCCCGGTTTACCATCGTTTCAAGCCCCCCTTCACGCTGAAATATCAAGCAAGTAATTCCCCAAGCTGGGCTGATGCTCGTAGAACGCAGCAGCCTCCGCAAGATCCCTCCTCACCGACGGCAAAATGACGATTGTCATTAGAGACAACGGGACTACTGACCTCTGTCTTCTGTCTTCTGACTTCCGTCTTCTTCCATCTCCTATCTCCTATCCGCGGCAGAGCGCGGCGCGGACTGGGGCGCTTTGGGCAAGGGCGGAGCGCAGGATCGCGCATATCGTGTGAATCATCTCAGGGGTTACGGCCTGCCCGGTGGGGAGCACCACGATGCGGGCGGCGAGGCGCTCGGTTTCGGGCAGGAACATGCCTGCGTAGGGATAAAGTGACCGGTAAGGCTCCATGCGGTGGCAACCTGGCCAGAAATACTTGCGGGCGAGCACATTCTCCGCGTGCAGGACCTTGACCAACTCGTCCCGAGTCAGACCGGCCGCGGCTTCGTCCACCTCCATCACCACGTATTGGTAATTGGCGCGCTCGGTGGAATCGTAAGGCATCAGGGCGACGCCAGGAATTCCGGCCAGGCCAGCCCGGTAGGCTTCGTAATTGCGGCGGTTCACCGCCACTAGGTCCTCAATGCCTTCCAGGTTCGTCAACCCCATGGCGGCGCAGACTTCAGTCATCTTGCCGTTGGTGCCGATGTAAATCACATTGTCGTAGCCGGAGAAGCCGAAATTGGTCATCAAACGGATCTTCGCGGCGAGGTCGTCGTTGTTGGTGGTGATGGACCCACCTTCGAAGGAGTTCAGGAACTTGGTGGCGTGAAAGCTGAAAACCTCCGCCAGACCGAAGCCCCCGATCATGCGCCCACGATGGGAGCAGCCAAAGGCGGGCGCGGCATCAAACATTAGCTTGAGCCCCCGCCGCTGTGCGATCTCGGCAAGGCTCTCCACGGGGCAGGGCCGACCCCAAACATGGGTGCCGAGAATCCCGGTGGTGCGCGGGGTGATATGCCTCTCGATCCGGGCCGGGTCAAGATTGTGCGTCGTAGGATCAATGTCCGCAAAGACCGGTGTAATCTCCTGCCACTGAAGCGCGTGGGCGGTGGCGATGAAGGTGTAGGATGGAACGATCACTTCGCCCCTGAATCCGGCGGCGCGGATAGCGATTTCGAGGCCGATGGTTGCGTTGCACACGCAAATGCAGTGCTTCACGTCTAGGAAGGCGGCGATGCGACGCTCGAATTCCTGTACCAGCGGCCCATTGTTAGACAACCAACAGCGGTCCAGCATCTGGCCGGTGCGTTCCAGGAACCGTTCCCGGTTGGCTATGTTGGGCCGGCCGACGTGCAACGCTTGCGTGAAAGCTGGTAATCCCGTCAGGATAGCGAGTTCTGGCATTGTGAATGGGTTGGGTTCAGAATAGCAGCGTTAGCGGAGCGTGTTGATGCGCCTGGCGCGGGCGCTTGTGAGTGGCGCAGATATCACGGCCCCATGCGTCCGTCTCCCACATCAGCTATTACATTGCGTACAGGACGACATCGTCGGCGACATCCTTATGGATTCTGAGGTGAAATCTGTAGTCGTTTCGCAATGACCGTATGAACTGAGGAATTTCAAAGATGTCTTCTCGCCTATGGTACACCGCCACAGCCAGTTTCGGTTTGTGCCTTTTGACGGTTTCGGCCGCTCCCGACAAGACATCCATTTCGCTGCCCTCGACATCCATCTTGATCAATGTAGCATCCCCACTGATGTTGTCTATCGTATCGCAAGCGACAGTCTCAGCGCCGCCGCCCGTCACGAACGATGTCGCCGTCCCTTGGGAATCGAAGCACAGACTCCCCTTCCTGCCATACGCGCAACAGGGCACAACAGCAACGCTTTCCAGCCTTGCCGCTTCGATGCAATTCTTCAATTCCACGATGTTCTTCGGATCCGGCTCCCATGCGTAGATTTTCGCGTAGTGGCCGCCCACGGTCTCGACAAACCACCGCACCGAATCCCCCGTAAACGCACCGCAATCCACCAAAATCTCCTCGCTCGAAAGGGGCATGAAGTCCAACCCAAAATACTGATGGCCTTCCCGGAGTGACGACAACGCATGCAAGTTCCCGTAAATCTTGTTTTCAAGAAACGCCACAAGGCTCTTTTTCGACAAGTTGTCAGCCAACAAGTCGAATATATCCCGAAAATCGTCCCAGTGGGCCCGGATGAACTCTTCGTCCATGGCAAGGCCCCTTGCATAGCCAACATTTGGAAAGATAGAGCAGACTTGGCCATGCTTTTCAAGGCAGGTTAGATCCGGTAATCTCGTGCCGATTACAACTGCCACGTCGAAATGCCCCAACGAGCGGGCCACATCCGCGAAGCGCTGGATCCCGACACCGTGAAATGACGTGTCGCCTGTGCAGAATGGGTCGTCGACAAAGACGGCGAGAGGACTTCGCCCGAACGGTGCAATTGTTTGGTAAAGGCTTTCGGCGCAATTGGCAGCGCCGTAGAACACAATGGGATTTGGCGAATTGTTGATTCGCTCAACGACGATCCGCTCCTTCCGCACTGCGATTACTTCATCGAATTTCACACGCTATGCCTTTCCATGCGAGGTCTCACGAACTGATAGGGATGCGGAACAATCCACCTGCCAGCGGTTCGTCTATGCCGGCTGCCTTTGCCGTAGTGACATAAAGATATTGAAAATCATCGCCGCCAAGGCAGCAGGAAGAGGTATTGGCGCAGGGGAGCTTTATCTCATGGAGCTTTTCGCCTGTTTCCGGATTCCACTTGCAAACGCGGCCCCCGCCCCATTCCGCCACCCAGATCATGTCGTCCACGTCCACGCACATCCCGTCAGGCCAAGCATCACCCGCGACTTCAACGACATGGCGGTCGAAGACAACCTCTCCCGTTTCCAGATTGTACTCGTAGCGCCCCACCTTCTTTGTCGGGGTGTCGATGAAGTACAGGATGTCGCCCGCCTTCGAGAACCCGATGCCGTTGGAAATGGTCGTGCCGTCCACAAGCGTCCGGGTTTCCTTCCCATCGCACGAGAACAGCCTCCCCCGCCCAGGCAGGTCTTCCGCGTCACCCTTGGTGCCGACCAGGAAGCGTCCGCGAGGGTCGAGTTTCCCATCGTTGTAGCGCATCGCCGGATTGCCCTCCAACTGCACCAGGAAGGTTCTCTCACCAGTCTTGGGATTTATCCTGTAGATGCCGCTCTTTTCGGCGGACAGTAGCATTCCACTTTCTTCGATGACTACGCAGCTTACCGGCCCGTTCGTTCGGAACGACTTCACTTCGCCCGTTTCGGGGTTGATGCGGTAGATGAGGCACTGATTAATCGAAACGCAGTAGATGACGTTTTCCATCGCATCCCAGCATGGGCCCTCGAGCAGTGTCGAACCGCCGTAGAAAACCAATTCTGGATTCATGCCCATGCCGCTACATCTCCAGCCCAAACTTCCCTCGCAGCTTGGGCTCGATTCAGTCGTTTCCCTATATGTACTCACCACCGGTGATGCGCAAATTGGCACCGGTCATCATGGATGATTGATCAGAAAGCAAATACAAGACTCCCTGAACATAATCGCTCCTCTCGAGCATTCTGCCCATGGGAAGGACTTTTGCGGCTTCTCTTCTGAGTTCGGGTTCCGACATCCCCTGCGTCGCTCTCAAGGCGACCTCCCCCTCGGTTGGCGTCCAGCCCATCGTAAGCAAGTTACACCGGATATGTTCCGAGGCATAATTATGAGCGATGTGCTCTGAAAGAGTCATCAAGGCGCCCTTAGAGCAGGCATAGCCAGCGCGGTCCTTCTGGCCCCCCCATGCATGGGCTGAACCCACCAAAACGATGGAACCACCGCCATTCAGCCTCATGCAGCGGACGGCATTCTGGCAGCAGAAGAATGCGGCCCGGAAATTGATATCCATGATTTCATCAAAGGTCGCTTGATCGCAGCTATCGAGCCCTGAAACCCACGTCACGCCGGCATAATTAAACAAACCATCCACCCTTCCAAACCGATCCATCGCTTGTTCAAAGAGCTTCTTGCAGTCGCCCGTGTCCCTCAATTCCGTGTGGACAAAAAGGCCTTCGCGCCCTTGTGTTTCTATCATTCTGACTACCATTTTGCCTGCCATTTCGTCGCGGTCGCCAATGACCACCGAAGCGCCTTGAGCTGCGCTCTCCTCGGCCACCGCGCGGCCCACGCCCTTAGTCCCGCCACTAATTACTATGACCTTGTCTTTGAGCAAATCGGCCATGTTGTCATTTGGTCTCAATCGGGAATTGCATACAATACCAAGTCGCTGAAATTGTGGTGTATACGCAGAGCGAGCCTGTATCTAATTACTGACCTAGCGCGGCCGCCACATCGAAGCCCCTCAAAAGCATGTCCTCACCTTTGATGTTAAGTACTTTAACAGATGCCATAAAAGACCTGAGTTTGGCACCCAACTCCTGCTTGGTTTCGCAGACGATATATAGCCGGGCGAGCACCTGTTTTTCGGTGCCGACCCATTCCTGTTTTACCGTGTCGCCTTTATAGAATCTTTGGACAAGACCGACGAGTGCCGGGTCGCTGGCCGCAGTTTCAAGACCTTCAATTTGGCCTATTGTGCCGGCCCGGAGCAGGAACCAAAGTGTGGCGGCATGTTTCCCGCGAAAATATGCGTCGTCCGCGGCAGCTAGATCCAAATCGCCTTGGGAGCCCGTGAGGGCGAAGCGGATGAGCATTTCTCGCTGGTCGAAACCGTGGATGGCTTTCATCAGCAAGTGGGGTGCCTCTCCCTGAAGATGGAAGCCCGTGTCATAGACAAAGAACTCGCCGTCTTTAAAGAAGGCGGACAGCATGAGCACGCCGTTCCTAATGCCCATGTCCCGGAATAGCCGCAGGGCATTGGGGTGCATCCTGTCAAAATATGTGCCGATATGTTTGGAGGGATAGGTGCCTCCAAGGCAAACCCGGCTCAAGCCCGGCTGCTCATTCGTGGTATAGCGATCATAAATACAGGAAGCGCTGCATATTCCGTCCTTGAAGGTATAGTATAAGCCCATGTCGTCGCATTCCATGTATTTCTCGACGATGAAACGCTTGCCGCGGGACACGGAAAGCGCCTTCGACACGGCCGGCACGAGTTCGTCGGTTTTGTAACAGACGGTCATGCCGGTGCCGCTGGTACTATCCACCGGCTTAACCATGACAGGGAATTCTATCCTCGCCACATCCTCTTTTCTAACATCCGCGTCGAGATAGTATTCCGGAATGCCGTGGATGCCGTATTCCTCACACTTGGATTTGAATCGGTCTTTCTGCGTGAAAACATCCCCTATCGCCTGTGTTGCATAACACGGAAAGCCCAGGGCATCACATACCTTGCAGTAGGATGGAACGAGCGGGTCGGCCACTCCCACAAGGACGCCATCCACAGCCTCAGTCCTGGCCAGGGCAACCAGGCCTGGCACATCCATGCCGTCCACGTCGCAGGCCTTGTCGGCGAATTTCTTCGCGTAGGCATGATGGTCATAGTCGGTGACTACGGTGTACACCCCCATGTCCCTGGCCGTCTGCACGAGCACGGCGGTCTCCGGATTTGCGCCCATGATGAGCAATTTCTTCCCGCCCAATCTGTGCGGTAATCGGTTTTCAACCGTTCTCGACTTAGGCATTTTAGACGGCCTCGCAGAAGGACGCACCATAGTTTTATTTGCTAGTCTCCGACTCGTCATGCACCTACTCCTGTGGTCGACTCGTTAGTTCGCTAGTGCCTACGCTATAGGGCATACAGCACTGCACCCATTCCCAAGTGATCATGTAGACGGAAATACAATCTGTATTCCGGGCACGTACGTTTGATGAACTGGGGAATGGCAATCAAATCCTCAGTCCTGTGGTAGACAGAGACCGCTAGTTTGGGCCTGTTATACCGAATCGTCTTCATTGAACCAGACAATGCCCTTAATTCAGCCCCTTCAATGTCCATCTTTATGAAAGTGGCGTTTTCACCGCATATGTTGTCTATGGTATCAAGGTCTATTAGACACGAGGATTTCTCACCTTCCACCGCCTCCGCATGCGATTGGTCGCCATCTTGAACAAAAGCTAGGCGCTCCTGCTTATCCCATGCTCCCACCGCTAGGATCTCAACATCGTGTAAGTTGTTGCGGGTAACAACTCCCCGGAGCTCTTCCAAGTTGGGGGGACATGGCTCCAGTGCGTAGTAACGGCGGAATCGCCCACCGGTGCGGCGGACATACTCCATCAAGGTGTCCCCGGTATAGGCCCCGCAATCCACAACGACTTCCTCGCTCGTCAACGACATGAAATCGGGAAAATACTCGTTGGCGCAAATATACGGGAGTATGTGTTCCCAATTGTTGGTGGCGCGCGCGGTCACATAGGCTAAGAGGCTTTCGTGTGAGGCCGCATCGGTAAATTCATTCCATAATCCATCCAAGGCAACGGCATTCGCTTGCAGAAAAGCAGGGCTATAGTGCATCCCGAAGCCATTGATATCTGAAAGGATATACACATTGGCAACTTGAGGATGCCCCCTATATTTGCCCGCCAACTCAGGCCGGCCATGCGCAACTAGTATGTTGAACTTGCGATAGGCGGAACAGACGTCGTCGAAACTGGATATGTCGAGTCCATTTAACTTCATGCCCGCTAGGCGAATATCGACAAAAACCGCGGTAACGGGGATGTCGTTTCGCGCCAGAAGGCGGCAGAAATTTTGGGCACACTTTGCAGCACCCCACAGGACAAGGGGAAGTTTTGACTGCCTTAGTTCTGCTAACACCTCAATGTCGGAAGGCAAGGAAGGCGCCCCTAATGCCAGCTCGGTAATGGATGTATGTTCATGCATAGCTAGCAACAGCCTGCTGTGCCTCCCTCCTATCTCCCTAGATATCCCCCATCCGCGGGGATGATGGCGCCACTGATATAATCGCTCGCCGCAGAAGCCAGGAAAACGGCAAGGCCCTTCATATCCTTCCCGGTTCCCCACCGTTTTTGTGGGATTCTGGAAAGGGCTTCGGCATTCCGGACGGGGTCGTTTATCAAGGCCGTGTTCAACCGTGTATCCATATAGCCCGGAGCAATGCCATTGACGTTGATGCCCTTTGCGGCCCAATCGTTAGAAAGCGCCTTGGTAAGCTGCGCCACGCCTCCTTTGGAAGCGGCGTAAGCAGGGATTGTGATGCCGCCGAAAAAGCTCTGCATGGATGCGACATTGATAATCTTCCCGCGACCCTGTGGAATCATGGTCTTCGCCGCGAGCTGGCAATAAAAAAAGATGGCCGATAAGTTGACCGCTAACACATCGTCCCAATCCTTCTCGGGAAACACTTCGCTGGGATGACGCCGTTGGATGCCCGCAGAATTTAGCAGGATGTCCACGCGCCCACCGAGGAATTCCAAGGCCTCCGCATAGGACGACCGAATCTGGTCGCGGCATGAAATATCGGCCTGGATGGGATGAACCGAAAATCCCTTGGCGGAAAGCGACTTGGCCACATCGTGGACGGATTCACTCAGGTCGATGACGACTGCTCGGGACCCTGCTTCTACCAAGGCCTCCAGCATGGCCACGCCCAAATCTCCAGCGCCGCCGACAACGACGGCGTTCTTTCCTGTTAAATCAAACATTTCAAGCATAATTCAGTTCCTTCAAGTGTATTGCCGCACCGCTCAGATGCTTCCCTCCGTTCCATCACCCCATAAACATCCCGCCGTTCACGTCCAAGACGGCCCCCGTTGTGAACCCCGACTCTTCGCTTGCGAAGTAGCAGGCCGCAGCCGCCACTTCCTCTGGCGTGCCTAGCCGTCCCAGCGGGAAACGGGCCAGTAGTCGGGTGCGGGCCGCTTCGTCGTACGCCCGGGACATGTCGGAGGCAATTGTCCCGGGCGCGATGCAGTTCACCGTGATGCCCATGGGGGCCAGCCGTCTGGCGAGGCCGTAGGTTAGAGCAATTATTCCACCCTTCGACGCAGTATAGGCCAGCCCGTTCTCGTATCCCCCCATCCTCCCGGCGTTGGAAGACATGTTGATGACCCTTGGCGCGCGACTCTTCTCGAGATAAGGCAGGGCCTGCTGGACGACTAGAAACATGCCCTTTAGATTGACCGCCATGACGTTGTCCCAGTGCTGGGGCGACATTTCCGGAATTGATGAAACGTCGAGTATCCCGGCGCAATTAACGACTACGTCTATCCCGCCGAACCGGCTGACCACCTTCCTGATCGCGCTGCGCACCGATTCCACATCGGACACGTCGCACGATACGCCTTCGCAAGAATATCCGGAGTTGGCAAGTTTCTGCGCGGCCCCCGTCGCGCTCTCCACGCGAAGGCTCAAGATTCCGACGTTCATCCCGTCCTTGACGAATGCCCTCGCAATCGCGAGGCCTATGCCCCGCGAGCCACCCGTCACGATCGCCGTCCGTCCCTTCAGAGTCAGCATATCTTTGTCTCCTGTCCGGTAACGCTACAAAACAACGACCGCCTGCTTCAGATGCCCCGGACATCGAAGCCGTCAAGCAGCATGGGAATCCCCTTCTCAGTATAGGCCATGACCTCGTCCTGGAGCTGCTTCAACTTGCCAACGAGCTCCTCCTTCGTGTTACAAGCCATGTACAGGCGGGCAAGGACCTGCGCCTCAGTTCCCACCATCTGGCGAGTCACCAAGTCGCCCTCGTATAGACGCTGGACGACCTTGAACACAGCGGGATCCGCAGCCACCTCTTCGAGCCCCTCGATGCGGGCGATTGTCCCCTCCTTGGCCAGATACCAAATCGTGGCGGCATGTTTACCCCGGAAACGGCAGTCGTTCATTGCGCCCAGATCTTGCTCACCCATGGATCCAGTCAGGGCGTAGCGAACCAGCATGGCTTTCTGATCGAACCCGTTAACGGCTTCGATATGCAGGTTTGGAGCCTCTCCCTGAAGACGGAAGCCGGGGTCGTAGACGTGGATAACGCCGTCCTCGACAAAGGCCGAAACCATGAAAACGCCGTGTTGCACGCCCATGTCCTTGAACATCCGGCAGAATTTCTCGTGGAGCGTGTCAAAATACAAATCCACGTGTTTAGAAGGATAGGTCGCGCCAAGGCAGACCCGGCTCAAGTTCCCCTGCTCTCGAGAAGTGTACCGATCGGCAACGGCCGATGGCCAGAACTCGCCGTCCTTGAAGGTGAAGTTAATGAACAAATCGTCGCAATCCATGTAACGCTCCACCAAGAAGCGACCGCTCCGCGAAAAGGCCAGTGCCTTCTCGATGGCGGTCCGAACTTCACTTTTCTCATGGCAAATAGACATCCCTTTCCCGGAATTGCCGTCAACGGGCTTGATGAACAGGGGGAAACGCAACCTCTCCAAATCATTCTCGCAGAACTCGCGGCCCAGATCGAATGAAGGAATAGGAGTGATCCCGTATTCAAGACACCGTTGGTTGAACTTCTGTTTGTCCGTGAATATGGCGCACTGTTCCAGAGTCCCGTAGCATGGCAGACCCAAGGCCTCGCAAACCTGCTGGTATGGCACGATCAGCCGGTCGGCCACCCCCACAAGGACGCCATCCACTACCTCAGCCCTGGCCAGGGCAACCAGGCCTGGCACATCCATGCCATCAACGTCGCAGGCCTTGTCGGCAAATTTCTTCGCGTAGGCACTATGGTCATAGTCGGTGACCACGGTGTAAACGCCCATGTCCCGAGCCGTATGCACGAGCACGGCGGTCTCCGGATTTGCACCCAAAATCAGTAATCTTTTCCCCCTGAGATCCATAATCGTTATGACTTGCTCTGCAACTGTTTGATGGTTGGCGCTGGGGTCACACGTCGGATGCGTTCACGCAAGGTTGCGTACCCCCAGACCAGCCCGAGTGCGGTGGAGTAGGGCAGTTGTATCCGGATTGCATATGGCGACCGCTGGACTTACCGTCCTCCGTAGCAGCGCCCGCCCGCCGTAACGGAACCAGTTTTGCGTAGTTGAAATGTGCGAGGTGGGGTGTCGTGGGTACGCTGCGGAGGGTGGACGAACTTCCTGCCTCGAAAAGCCGTCTGAAACCACCTCGGAGCAAAGGCAGAGTGCAGGATGCAGAAGAACCGGGCCAAGCCATCTCACAACCAACGGGATTGGGAGGTGGTCCAGGATTCGGCCTTCGGGCTGCGGCAAAGTTTGCAAGGTACGCAAAGTAAGGTAGTTGAGTCGTTAAGCGACTATGGGAACCCTCTCGTCTGACGCGCTCGTACCCCAGTGCCCGTAAGGCTTGGATCAAGTCGGTTCCAGAAACATCGCGTGGGAGTTTCACACTGCTAAGACTTCATCACTCGCGAGATGGCCACTTGCATACGCGCCGGGGTTGCCGGCGAGCCCGGATGATCTTACGGCCCGATTGCTCCTGGCGCTTTCGCAGGTCGTCCATCATCGCCGTAAAGTCAGCCCCATGTTCTCTGGCGTTGGCATCCTTGATGGCGTGGATTTCTTTAAGGATTTCGTCGGTCATAGTTCACCTTTCACATGAGTTCATCTGGCGTGCAAATGATGGGGAAAATGTAGCCCGCTTTGGCGCAAACTCCACTCAAGAAAAGACGGAGCTCGGCATTGGCAAGGTGGCGAAAGTTCCAGGTCAGCAAATACGAGATGCCATGCACGCCACAGAGCGCGAGATGCAGCGCATCATCTTTGGCTTTTGCAGGCATGCCCTCCGCCCGAATGAACCGGGCCGCCAAGCTAAAAGCAGCCGGCGTGGCATCCACAAGCGGGAAATTCTTGAGGGCATTCAATCGGCGTGCTGCGGCCTCCGAATCCCCACGCGTCGCCTCATCGAGGACAAGCTGCGAAATCATCGGGCTGAATCTTGGCAACTGTGTTTCCCACCAAGCCATCGTGATTTGTTGGCGGGCCATGACGATCACGTCACGGGTTGGCCTCGCGGTTAGGTAGCTCGCCACAGTGGTTTCGATATAAACGGTCGATTTCACTTGGGGTAGAACATATCCTTGATCACCCGGAATTGCTCGATCTCCTCGCCTTGGCTGATCTGGCCACCGCGAGCCAAAGCGCGCGTATTACGTCCAAAGCTCCGCAGGCCGGAGATGCGTTTGCGCCGGAAGGTGATGTTCATGGCGGCACTCCGTTTTTGCGGAGGCTAGAATATTCACGCAACGGATCCCACTCCTCTTGCGCAATTGCAAACGCGCCGGGGTTGCCGGCGAGTCCGGATGATCTTATGGCCCGATTGCTCCTGGCACCTTCGCAGGTCGTCCATCATCGCCGCAAAGTCAGCCCCATGTTCTCTGGCGTTGGCATCCTTGATGGCTTGGATTTCCCATCTTTTCGGTGAAATGGGGGAACAGCATCCCCTGCCGTCCGCCCGCCCCACCGGAGCTCCCACGGAGTCTCCCCGTAGTACCTCTGATCGCCGATCAGAGGTACTATGGGGAGACTCTGGCGCGGCCCGCGGGACCCTCTGGTGCAGGGTGGGCGGAACCGGGGGGCCACAGGCTCTGCGGTTTGGGGCGGCAAGCTGGGTTGGGACTCGCAGGAGCCGGCGTAAGTTGTCTCTAATCAGCACGTTCCGAGAGAGCGCAGGTTTGGGCAGCAGGCCAAGAGAACAATGACTCCTAACGTCGTCTCCTACAATGGCTTGAAAAGACCTTGTCACTGGCCCTGATCGTTCATCCTCCCGAGCCGCCATTCAAGGCTTCGGTGCGCCAGGCCAGCGGGATCTGAACGGCGCTCGGCTCGCGACCCATACAGCCTGTTTCGCGCTTTCGCAAGTCTTCCACCGAGAACGAAGCGATCCCTTCGTCTGTAAACGTGACTGAGCTGCCGTCTTCGACGACTAAGAACCTCAGGCGGTAGTCGCCGCTGTTGAGCAGGTTTCCCGGGATCATGCAGCGGCTCCGGTAGCGGCCACACGCAGCCGGATAGTAGCCGGGCGAAGTGGTCAGCACAGTCACTTCCTGCTGGTTGACCAGGTGGAAGGTGCAGTGGACGGTCTTTCCCGGCTGCAAACGCTGGACATCCAGCTCCACCAGGACCGGCGTTTCCATGGCGATCAGGCCGTCCTTGCTATCACCCGAGGGCTGTACCCGGATGGCGGCGACCCGCACAAGATCGTTGCCGGGCGCAGAACTCAGATCCGTCCAGGTCCGCTCCCGGCCCGAAACCGTGCTGGCAGTCTTGAGGTAAAGGGGGACAACTTCTCCAACTGGGCCTAGGACCTGAGCTTCCCCACCGGACAAGAACAGCGCCCGGCCGCAAAGGCTCTGGACCGCCACCATGTTGTGACTGACAAACAGAACCGTGCGGCCATGCCGGGCGACTTCGCCCATCTTGCCGAGGCATTTGCGCTGGAATGTGGCGTCACCCACTGAGAGCACCTCGTCAATGATCAGAATCTCCGGCTCGAGGTGAGCGGCCACCGCGAAGGCCAGACGGACATACATGCCCGAGGAGTAGCGTTTGACCGGCGTATCAATGAACTCCTCGACTTCCGAGAACGCCACGATTTCGTCAAACTTGCTCCTGATCTCGGCCTTCGACATGCCGAGAATGGCGCCGTTGAGGAAGACGTTTTCCCGTCCGGTCAGATCGGGGTGGAAGCCGGTCCCCACCTCGAGCAGGCAGCCGATGCGGCCTTTGATCCGAAGCTCACCGGTGCTCGGAGCGGTGATGCGGCTGAGAATCTTCAACAGAGTGCTTTTGCCGGCGCCGTTGGCGCCAATGATCCCCAGCACCTCGCCTTGCTTCACCTCGAAGCTGACATCTTGCAAGGCCCGAAATACGCCCCCTTCGTTCCGCTGGTGGTGTTCCGAGCCGATTATCTTCATGGGGTCAGGCTTGCCGCGAATGCGCGACCAGGCCCGATTCAAGTCGTCCTTCAACGTGCTCGATCCGATCGTGCCGAGCCGGTAAACCTTGCTCAGGTGGGAAACGCTTATGACGACGTCGCTCATCGATCAAAAATATGAAAGCAGAAAGTAGAAAGCAGAAATCACTAACTCAAAAGCGGTAAGCAGAAATCTGTTTCAGCTATTTCCCCTGGTTCGATTGATCATCGTGGTCATGATCGCCATGAGTTCATCGGCTTCCTTTTCCAAGGGCACAGTGTTTGCCTGAGCAATGCCACAATCTTCACGCAGCAGTTCCAGCCATAACTCTGATTCGTTCAGCTTCCTGGAGTGCACCGCCCAGCTTGGATACGAACTCGTCGTCAGAACGGGCGCGGGAGGCCTCGCGGACGTGCGCAGCGACTGAGGTGCCGGAACGTAACAACTGCTTCCCGAGAATCCGAACTTCGTCCCGGCCTTTCGGGAGCGCCACAAACAACCGAATGGTCGCTGAGGCAAACTTCTTTGTCCGATCTCGAAACTCCTTTGATAGTCGTCCTTGGTTTGTCATTTCTGCTTTCTGCTTTCCCAATTTCTACTTTTCCCCCTCAGACCGTATCCACAAACGTCCTCTCCGCCCGGAGATACACCGTCACGCCGATTACGAGCAGGACCATGAGTAGGAGGAGGCTGTACAAGAGGAGGTGGTTGGTGGAGGTTCCGACACCCAGGCAGACGCGGCGGAAGGTTTCGATGATCGCCGCCAGCGGGTTGACGTTGGTGAGCCAACGGTAGCGTTCGCTGACGAATGAGGCCGGGTAAATCACCGGGGTGGCAAACATCAGGAGCTGAGTGGCGAAGCCCACCAATTGCGACAAATCGCGGTAGCGGGTGGTCAGGGCGGAGCAAATAAGGCCCAGGGCCAGGCCGTAACCCGCCAGCATGGCGACTAACAGCGGCACCATCACCAGCCCCGGGCTGGGGTGGACGGGCGCTCCGCGCCAGGCGAAAAGCGCGGTCATCACCGCAAAAATGCCGCACTGGATGGCGAAGGAAATAAAAGACGACAGGACCACGGACAACGGGACTACCAGACGGTGGAAATAGACTTTGCCGAACAAGCCGACGTTGCCGGCGAGCGAGTTGTTTGTCTTTATGAAGCAGGCGGTGAAATAGTTCCAGGCGACGGTGCCACCCATATAGAACAGAATCGGGGGCAGTCCGTCGGTGGGAAGCCGGACCATCCGCCCGAATATTAGGCTGTAGGTCAGGGCCGTGAGAATTGGATTAATAACATGCCAGAGCGGGCCGAGAACGGTCTGCTTGTGGACGGTGACGAAGTCACGCCAGACCAGCAGCCAGAGGAGGTCGCGGTGCTGCCAGAGTTCGCCCAAGTGCCAGTCGAAGAGACCGGTTTTGGGGCGGAGGACGAGGTCCCAGGAGGCGGGACCACCGGACGACGGGACTACGGGACTACTAGACCTTTCTAAGTGCTGAGAAGCTGACATGCTGAGATAATGGGACTGCGAGACTACTGACTACAGGACCACGGACTACAGGACCACGGACTACAGGACCACGGACTACAG
>SESF01018442.1_pt1 | contig 14996 bp, 19 predicted proteins | sample 3171521 | NCBI WGS metagenome assembly SESF01 (sample SAMN10866945, study PRJNA518727) | freshwater metagenome | biome: subpolar coniferous forest; feature: holomictic lake; material: water; isolation source: holomictic Lake 227, 6 m and 8 m depth | place: Canada: near Kenora, Ontario | collected...
TCAGCTGGTAGTGGTTTAGTGCCCGCTGCCGATCCAGGATGACGGATCGCTGATCCCGTCTCAGTTGGACCTGTCGCCAGAGGCAAAGGCCGCCTGGGTTGTCTTTCATGATGCTGTCGAGTCTGAATTAGGTGGGTTCGGTGAACTTGCCGATATCAGAGACGTTGCCGCCAAAGCGGCCGAAAATGCTGTTCGTCTAGCGGCGATATTCCATGTCCTTGAGGTTGGAACAATTGGTTCGGTATCACTCGCTAACTTTAACTCGGCGTCACGGATCGTTGCATGGCACTTGGGAGAATCAAAGCGCTTCTTCGGTGCCATTGCCCTGCCGGTGGAGCTATCGAACGCGGCTAAGCTCGATAGCTGGCTGATCGAGCGCTGCCGCTCACAGCGGACAGACGCGGTATCAACCAGCGATGTGCTGCAAGGTGGCCCCTACGGTGTTCGTGTTGCGGCAATCATTGAGGAAGCCGTCTCCGTCCTGGCTGACCTCGACCGCGCCCGGCTGGTCCAGCATGGCCGCAGGAAATTCATCAAGATCAACCCTGCCCTGATCAGGGAGGCCAGCCATGGGGATGCTTGATCGGCTGATCCGGGGCGAAGGGCCGCTTAACCAGGGCGGCTCATTAGCAGGATTAGCAACATTAGCATTAGCAGACACCCACAGGGCAGAAACGCGTTTGCCCAATGTGTCGCCCGAGAACGCCAATATGGAGGCGCTGGACAACTTTGTCTGGACGGTGGACCCGACCCGCCGTGTCTCGCAGCCACTCACCGATGCGCAGCTTGACGCCATCGACGCTGAGTGGCGTGCGCGCTTTCCTGGTCGGTAAATTCATGACCGCCCGCAAACTCTCCCCCGACCAACTGCCTCATTGGCCGCGCCTGCTATCGGCAGAGATGGCGGCGGCGTATGTTGGGCTTTCAGAGGGGACGTTTGCGACACTCGGAATAAGATCGGTCGAAGTCAGGGCGCGCAAGCTATATGATCGAAAGCTTCTTGATGAATGGGCCGACGAACTATCCGACTTTGGGCGCGACGTAAGCTCTGACGATTGGACTAAGAGGCTGGAAAATGCGAACACAAATAAAGGGAATAAATCGCGTTAAGGCCAGAGGCCATGTGTATTATTATCATCGAGCAACGAAAACACGCATCCATGCAAGGTTCGGTTCCCTGGAGTTTGCACAGGAAGTTTCTCGGTTGGATAGGCAGTTTGAGGCCAGCCGTGATGCCGAAAAAGGTTCAAAGGATAAGCGCGGAACTCTCGGAGAATTGATTGCCGCTTATAAATCAAGCCCTGAGTTTCATGGGCTATCGCAAGTTACAATAAAAGATTACTTATATGTAATGGATTGGCTACAGCCGATTAAAGATATTCCTATTTTTAAGATTGATGCTCCATTTATGCTAAAGCTCCGCGATAAGGGGTTTGAACAGCGCAAGCGCCGTTTCGCAAATTACCTTATTGCTGTGGTTTCAATATTGTTTAATTGGGGAAAGCCTCGAGGCTTTACATCAATTAACCCTGCCTCCGATGTTGAAAAAATCAAGCGTCCAAAGGGAATGGATCAGGCGAACCGACCTTGGTCTGATAAAGAGCTTGAAACAGTGCTTATCGAATCACCACCGGGGGTTCGTATTGCCGTTGCTCTGGCAGCATATACCGGGATCCGCCTGGGTGATGTTCTTGTGCTCCCATGGAGTTCCTTTGACGGAAATGCCATAGCCTGGAAGCAGAACAAGACTGGTGAACCGGTGTGGATCCCAGTTCATAGTCAGCTTCGCTCCGAGCTTGAGCGGGCTCCGAGGGTTTGCCCAATTATCGCTGCCAATAGCCATGAAAAGCCGTGGACCATCAATTCCCTATCTGGTGCGTTCTTTAGGGTAATCCGTAGGCTTGTGGCAGACGGGACGGTTGAGCCAGGGCTAACCTTCCATGGGCTGAGGCATACGGTCGGGGTGGCATTAGCAGATGCCGGGTGCGACAGCCGAACCATCATGGCGATCACCGGCCATCGTACGGAGGCCATGGTCAAGCTCTACACCGAGGGAGCCGACAAGCGATCACGCGCTACGGCCGGAATTGCTCGACTCGAAGCCCACACGAGTCGTGAACGCCTCAAGAACAAACCATAGCGCGAAAGCCTAAAAAACCATGGGCTGCTTGCAAAACATTTGCAAAACATGGTTCCAATGCTAACGGAAAACTAGCCAAGTCATTGATAAATTGGCTGGGGCGCCAGGGTTCGAACCTGGGAATGGTGGAATCAAAATCCACTGCCTTACCACTTGGCTACGCCCCAATCGGCTTGCGGCGGGCACCATAGGGCGGGCGGGGCCGAGTTTCAAGCCTCTCCGGTTGACATCGCCGGGCCGGCTCGCGACAGTGGCCCGCTTCATGAGACCGTCCGGGGCGTCGAAGATGGATTTTACCGAACAGATGGCGGCCAAGCTGCTGGCCCATGCCATCCGGCAACTGGGGCAGGCGGTCAACGAGACCCTGTGCGTGACCCCGGACAAGGGCATGGTCCGGGCGATGCTGAAGGACGTGCGCGGCACCCTCGACGAATTCGAGGACGCCTATTTCGACGAGTCGGTGTAGCCGGCCGCGTGACGGACGGCTTCAGAGATAGTAGCGGCGCAGCTGGAACAGCACGTAAAGCCCGATCAGGGCGCCCAGAATCGGGCCGACGATGCCGCCGGTGAGCAGGCCGTAAACCAGATTGATGCCGTTGCCCAGCACCAGCAGCTGCCAGCCGACCACCTTGCGGCCCTGAAGTCCGGGCAGGGCCATGATCAGGATCACGATCAGGAACAGCAGCATGGCCAGGGCCAGGGCCAGTTTCAGGCTGCTGTCGGTGCCGGCCATGCTGGCGAAGGGCAGCATCGCCGCCCGCATGCCGAGGGCGATCAACTGGCCGGGCAGCACCAGCACCATCAGGCCCATCACCAGCCAGTGGCCGAACTTGGCCATAAGATACCGGACTTTTCCGGGAATCTGGATCGGCGCCTTGCTGCCGAGCAAATCGTCAAGGAAGGGGCTCGGCCCGCCCGCGGCCTTGGCCGCCGGGATGGCGCCCCGCCTCGCTGCCGCCGGGGGGCTGTCCGGTTGAGCTGCCACGGGCGCCACCTCCGGCGGTCCGGCTGCGGCGGTCGTCCCCGGCTTTGGGGAACGAGGCTTGCTGGTCATGGCGTTCCCTTGGCGTCTGGCGGCGGTTTCAGGTTCAGGCGGTGTGAACGGTCGATGCGGCGGATGCTGAAGCGCCCGCTCTCGGCATCGGTATGGCAGGCGGTGCAGGCGCCGGCGCCGCCGGAAAAGCTCTTGAACACCGCGGCCGGAATGTGGCTGTGCTGACGCTTCCAGAACGGGGTCGCGGTGATGCGCAGCGGCTCGGCGGCATCGACGGTGCGCAGGCGGTTGGCCGGCAGGGTATCCCAGGTCTCGGCGCTGTGGCTGGTAAGCCAGCCGGCGATCGCGGCGGCCCGCTCGGGCGGCAGGCTGGCGTCCTCGCCGAAATGACCGGCCAGACCGGCGACCAGCCGGCTCCAGGAGTCCGCCGGCAGCAGACTCGGATGATAGGCCCAATGGCAGCCGCCGCACTCGGCGGTGTAGAGCGGGTTGGCGGGCAGGCGCGGCACCGCCGGCGGCTGGCGCAGGCTCCAGATCAGGCCGAGGCAGACCAGATAGACGATGCCCAGCAGCACCGCCCCCGCCATCATCGGCCGGGCCTTGCGGGGCTTGGCCCCAGCGGCGGCGGGTGCGCCGCCGGTGTCACGCTTGACGCCGCTGATCATCGCCCGGATCAGGTTCTCGCCGAGCAGCCGGCTTTCCAGCCAGACGCCAAGCACGTGAACTGCGATCAGCCCGATCAGCCCGTAGGCCAGCAGGCTGTGCAGATCCCCGGCCCGGGCGCCTGCGGCGTAGCTGAACAGGGTGGCGAGCGGACCCTCCTTGAAGACGCCGCCCAGCCGGATATAGCCGCTGGCGATCAGGGTGGCCAGGGCCGCCATCAGCGCCACGACCATGGCGCCGCCGGCCGGTGTATGGCCGAAATGGCGGGAGGGGCGCCGGCGCAACAGGGCGCCCAGGTGCTCGGCCACCCGCCGGGGAGGGCAGGGGAAGCTGGCAAAGCGGCTGTGTTCGGGGCCGAACACGCCCCAGACCAGCCGGAACGCCAGCAGCGCCGCGATCAGGGCGCCAAGGACGACGTGGACGTTGAGCCAGTCGGCGGGAACGAGGAAGCCGGTGAGCAGCGCCAGCACCACCAGCGCCAGCTGCAACCAGTGATACAGCCGGGTCGGCAAATCCCAGACCGGACTCCCGCCCGGTTCTTCGTGATCTTTGATGGTCATCGGCGGCTGCGGCTTGAGCGGGGTCCTCGAGAGATCCGGATGGGTCGCCGCGATCCTAGCACGTCCCGCCCGACGCATGCACGGTTTCACCGTGGCGGCCGCAGGCGGTCTCGGCCAGATCGACGAAGGCGCCGGCGACTTCGTCGGGCCGGCGCAGCGTCTGCTGATCCTCGCCGGGAAAGGCCTTGGCGCGCAGCGCGGTGCCGACCACGCCGGGATCGATCAGGTTGACGCGCAATTCCGGCCGGGTGATTTCGGCGGCATAGGCGCGGACCATGGTTTCGAGCGCGACCTTGCTCGCGGCGTAAAGGCCCCAGAAGGGCACGCTCTCGCCCTTCAGGCCGTCGGTGACGAAGATCGCCCGCCCGGCGCCGGAGAGGCGCAACACCGGATCGAGGGTCCGGATCAGCCGGTAGTTGGCGAAGACGTTGACCGTCATTACCCGCTGCAGAATCTTGGGGTCGGAATAGGCCACCGGTGCCAGTGAGCCGAGGGTGCCGGCATTGCCGACCAGAATGTCGAGCCGGCCGAAGCGCTGGTAGAGCGCCGGTCCCAGCCGGTCGATCTCGTCGAGGTTCATCAGGTCGAGGGGAATCAGGGTCGCCGCCGGGCCGCCCGCAGCCCGGATCGCGTCATCGACCTCTTCGAGGCCGCCGACGGTGCGGGCGGTGAGCACGATTTCGGCACCCTCGGCGGCGAAGCGCCGGGCCACGGCGGCACCGATGCCGCGTGAGGCCCCGGTGATCAGGGCGACCCGCCCGGCGAGGCGGCCGGCGGCGGCTGGAGAAGAGGTCATGGCATCCGGTCCGAAAGAGGTCAAGCCCGCGCCGCCCACAGGGGGAGTTCGCCGCTGGCGGAGAGGGAATCGCGGTCAGTGAGCGCGATCGGGTAGTCGCCGGTGAAGCAGGCGTCGCAGAACTGCGGCGCCCGGTGGTCGCGGCCTTCGGCAAGGCCGGTGGCGCGGTAGAGGCCGTCGATCGAGACGAAGGCCAGGCTGTCGGCGCTGATGTAGGTGGCCATCTCGTCGATGGTCATGGCGTGGGCCAGCAGTTTGCTTTCTTCCGGGGTATCGATGCCGTAAAAGCAGGAATGGGCGGTCGGCGGGCTCGAAATCCGCATATGAACTTCGGTGGCGCCGGCGTTGCGCATCATCTCGACGATTTTCTTCGAGGTGGTGCCGCGCACGATCGAATCATCGATCAGCACCACCCGCTTACCCTGGAGAATACTGCGGTTGGCGTTGTGCTTGCGCTTGACCCCGACATCGCGGATCGCCTGACTGGGCTCGATGAAGGTGCGGCCGACATAGTGATTGCGGATGATGCCAAGCTCGAAGGGCAGGCCGCTCTCGGCGGCATAGCCGATCGCCGCCGGCACGCCGCTGTCGGGCACCGGCACCACCAGATCGGCATCGACGCCGGTTTCGCGCGCCAACTCGCGGCCGATGCGCTGGCGGATGGTGTAGACCGAGCGGCCGTCCATCACGCTGTCGGGGCGGGCGAAGTAGATATATTCAAAAATGCAAAAGCGCGACGGCGCCGGCTGGAACGGCCGCACGCTATGGACCCCCGCGCTGTCGATCACGAGAAGTTCGCCGGGTTCGACGTCGCGTACCAGTTCGGCGCCGATGATGTCGAGGGCGCAGGTCTCGGAGGCGAATACGTGGGCGCCGCCCTCCATCCGGCCCAGCACCAGCGGCCGCACGCCCAGGGCATCGCGGACGCCGATCATGGCGCCGCCGGCCATCGCCACCAGCGAAAAGGCGCCCTCGATCTGACGCAGCGCCTCGACCATGCGGTCGATCACCGAGCCGCCGCGGGCGGTGGCCATCAGGTGGACGATGACCTCGGTGTCGGTGGTGGACTGAAAGAGGCAGCCGCGCCGCACCAGCTGCCGGCGCAACTGCATGGCGTTGGTCAGGTTGCCGTTGTGGGCGATGGAAAAGCCGCCACACTCCAGCTCGACGAACAGCGGCTGGACGTTGCGCATCACGGTGACGCCGCTGGTGGCGTAGCGGACATGGCCGATCGCGGTGTCGCCGCGCAGCCGCCGCATCTCCTCGCGATTGTTGAAGGTGCGCGCGACGTGGCCGAGGCCGCGGTGAGTGTGGAACTGCTCGCCGTCATAGGCGACGATGCCCGCCGCCTCCTGGCCCCGGTGCTGGAGGGCATGGAGTCCGAGCGCGGTCAGCTTGGCCGCTTCGGGATGGCCGAAGACGCCGAAGACGCCGCATTCCTCGTGCAGGGTGTCGGCGTCGAAGGGGTCGGTGGTCAACATGGGGCATGTCCTTGGCGGCGGGCGCGCGCCCGGCTCATCGCGCGCACTACTCATATAGCTCATCATGCGGGCTCATAGCAAAATGGGGCCGCAGCTGTCAGTTGGCATTACGGATCAGGCGGTCGAGTTCCCCCCGGTCCTGCTTTTTGTAGGCGCCCTCGGCGGGCGGCTGAGCGGGCTGGGGCGTCTCGGGCTTCGGGGTGGTCAGCCGGCGCAGCGCCTCGGCATCCTGCATGGTCTGGCGGGCCTTGGCCGCCAGGGCGTCGGCCTGGGTGGCGGCGTCGCTCCGGACCTGGGCCGGGACCAGCGCCTGCAGCCAGGCGGCCCCGGTTTCGGCGAAGGGGCGGGTCTTGGAGTCGCGCAGCCATTGCGGCTGGTCGGGTCCGGGCACCAGCCAAGCCACCAGCATCCAGGCCAGACAGACCAGCAGCGCGCCCCGCGCAACCCCGAACAGGAGTCCGAGCGAGCGGTCGACCGCACTCAGCGCCGAGTCCCGGACGCCCTTGGAAATTTCGTGGGCGATCACCGAGAGCACCACCAGCGACAGCACGAAAACGCCGACGATGGCCATGCCGTCGGCCAGCACCGCCGGCTCGACGTGGGCGCGCATGTAGGGCTGTAGCCGCGGAAAGGCGTAGAGGGTCGCCAGCGCCGCCCCGACCCAGCCGCCCACCGACAGCACCTCGCTGACCAGACCGCGCATCAAGGCCAGGATCGCCGAGAACGCGATTACACCGACGACACCGATGTCGACTAGGTTCACGGATACTCTCCCTCAGGCGGCCAGAATGGCGTCGATTTTTTGTTCAACCCGGCATGTTCTCAACTTGATCGTATCAATCAACTCGCGCACGCCGGCGATGTTTTCGGCTTCCCAGTCGGGAGCGCCATTATCGCCAACAAACTGGAGGACGACAGGATAGTCCCAGCAGTAGTTGACGTCATCGATGAAGCATTTTACGCGTTTCTCGAAGACCCTGAGCTTGATTTCGTTGTATTCTGTCTCAAAGACCTGAGTGATTATGCTATCCGTCCCGCGGATCATATCGCTGGGCGGCGGCATCGCAGTCCACCGAACTTTGCCGTCCAAGGTCTCAAAGTCGAGCGTGGTGGCAAGTCGAGCAAGCTTGACACGGCTCATATTGTTCTCCTCAGCGTTTCCGGCCTTAGGCAGCGATCGGAAAGGTACACCTTTAGTTTATTGAGGTGCTGATACAAGTTGCGCAACATATTTCGTTCGCTACCCTGCTCGTGTTCGGAGCAAGTGCTTCGAATGTTTTCCAGGCAACGCAAGGCATTCTCGTTGTCGCTTTCGCTCTCACTAAGCTTTTGAACCAAGGCGTTTACGGTGCCGAGCATTCCGGATACGACGAGTGGGTTCGAGGATGAATCCTGAATTAGAGTGTGGATCGTCCCGCAAACAGACTCGATATCCTCGATTCGTTTGGGCCGACGCATCTCAGCTTCAGCCTTGCGCACCGCCCTTTCGATCGTGCCGGTGCGACGCAGAACCCAGATGGAAAGACCGAGGCCGATCAAGGAGATCGCCAACCCAACAACCGACGCCCATTCGCTCCATATGGTCAGGTCGAACCAGGGTACCATAAACGGCGGTCTCGCGGCAGCGTGTTGATCGTCCCGTGCACCCCGCCTTTACGGCATCGCGGCGCGCGCCGCAAGCCCGTCGTGTCCGCCCTTATCCCCGCCCGCGGCTCGTCACCCCCGCCCCACCGGCTTGGCCTTGGGGTCCTGGAACAGGGGCAGCAGGTCGGCCAGTTCGGCGAATTCCAGCATCCGGATGCTGTCCTCGCCCTTGGCGCGGCCGGGGCGGCGGGGCATCAGGGCGCTGGCGAAGCCGAGCTTGGCGGCTTCCTTCAACCGGAGGTCGGTGTGGCTGACTGCGCGCACCTCGCCCGAAAGGCCGATCTCGCCAAAGAGCACGGCGTCGGCCGGCACCGGCACCCCGGTCAGTGACGACAGCAGGGCCGCGGCCACCGCGAGGTCGGCGGCCGGTTCGTTGATGCGCAGGCCGCCGGCGACGTTGAGATAGACGTCGTTGGGGCCGACCGAGACGCCGCAGCGGGCCTCCAGCACCGCCAGCACCATGGCCAGGCGGGCGCCGTCCCAGCCGACCACGGCGCGGCGCGGCGTCCCCAGCGGCGAGGGCGCGACCAGGGCCTGAATCTCGACCAGCACCGGCCGCGTGCCCTCGATGCCGGCGAACACCGCCGCCCCCGAGACGTCGCCCCGGCGCTCGGCCAAAAAGAGCGCCGATGGGTTGGGCACTTCCGAGAGACCGCGGTCGGTCATCTCGAAGACGCCGATTTCGTCGGTGGGACCGAAGCGGTTCTTGACCGCGCGCAGAATCCGGAACTGGTGGCCGCGCTCGCCCTCGAAATACATCACGGTATCGACCATGTGCTCCAGCACCCGTGGACCGGCGATCGCACCCTCCTTGGTGACGTGGCCGACCAGCAGCATCACGGTGCCCCGCCGCTTGGCCAGCCGGATCAACTCCTGGGCGCTGGCGCGGACCTGGGCGACGGTGCCGGGGGCGCTGTCGAGGGCCTCCAGATACATGGTCTGGATCGAATCGATGACGCAGAAATCCGGCCCGTCGGGGCCATCGAGGCTGGCCACGATATCGGTGACGTTGGTGGCGGCGGCCAGTTGCACCGGCGCCGTCGCGGTGCCCAGCCGCTGCGCCCGCATCCGCACCTGATCGATCGCCTCTTCACCCGAGATGTAGGCGCAGCGGGCGCCGCCGGCGAGGCGGCACATCACCTGGAGCAGCAGGGTCGATTTGCCGATGCCGGGGTCGCCGCCGATCAGGATCACCGAGCCGCGCACAAGGCCGCCGCCGGAAACCCGGTCGAACTCGGCGATGCCCGAGAGCCGCCGCGGCGCGTGTTCGGGGGTGCCGTTGAGTTCGGCGAACGCGATCTTGCGGCCGCCGGCGCGGTGGGGCCGTCCGGGAGTATGGTCGGGCACCGCCTCCTCGACCAAGCTGTTCCATTCGCCGCAGGCATCGCACTTGCCGCCCCATTTGGGGAAGGCGGCGCCGCAGGCCTGGCAGACATATCGGCTGGTGGGTTTCGCCAAGGGCTTTTCAGGGGAGGCTGAAGGGTGGGGATGCCGGACCCACCCTAGCATGCCCGAGGCTCAGCGGCAGTACTCTTGCGCCGGCACGATCTTGCGAATCACCACCCGGGTGCCCTTGGGCACGACGTATTCCTGGGCGCCGCGCGGGCTCGATGCCGCCGGGTCCCAGTCATAGGTGTAGCCGAGCCGGGTCCAGGGATAGCCGGACCCCTCAATCGCGGGATCGAGTTTGTAGGACGAGATCAGGGTTTCGGCGAACCATCTGGTGAAGGCTTCGGGGCCGGCCAGGGTGTTGCCGCAACTGGTGGCGGCGGGGTCGGGGTTTGCGCAGGGGCGGAAGACGCCGATGCCGGCCGGGCCGGTGCGCTGGGGGCCGGCGATGGTCATCAGCACGAATTTGCCTTCGGCGTCGGCCGGCACCGCGGGCTTCAGCCCCAGCAGCTTGTGCAACTGGTCGATCACCCGCTCGGGGGGGGTGCCGCGGCAAAGGGCCTTGAGTTCGGGTTCGACGGTGATCCAGGTGTCGCGGCCGAGGGCGACGGTCTGCCCTTCCTTGCCCGCGGCCCAGGACGAGGCGTAATTGGTCAGGCTCGCGGCCTGGACCGGATAGCTCAGCGGCGTCAGCGGCAGCACCGCAGCCTTGGTGAACACCGCGGTCTGGCGGATCGACTGGTCATAGGCGGCGCGGTCGCCAGTTCCGGCGCCGGCGCAGCCGGCAAGCGCCAGGGCCGCGAGCAGGGCGGTCGCCCGCATGCTGTGATGAGACATCGCTATTCTCCTGAGCCATCGACATCGAGGGTCATAGCCCTGGAGATCATTCTTCACAACGGGAATAAGCCCGTTGCGCGCCTAGGCCGCAGCCGGGGCGGTGACCGCCGCCTATTCCTCGCGCTGGGTTTTTTCCAGGCGCTCGTGGCGTTCCTGGGCTTCGAGGCTGAGGGTGGCGATCGGGCGGGCGTCGAGTCGGCGCACGCCGATCGGCTCGCCGGTGTCCTCGCAATAGCCGTAGCTGCCGTCGAGGATGCGGTCCAGGGCCTCATCGATCTTGGCGATCAGCTTGCGTTCGCGGTCGCGGGTGCGCAGTTCGAGGTTGCGCTCGGTTTCGACCGAGGCGCGGTCGGCGATGTCGGGTTCCTGCAGACCGCCTTCCTGGAGGCTGTGCAGGGTCTCGGTCGATTCCTGGAGCAGTTCCGCCCGCCAGCTCAGCAGCTTCTGGCGAAAATACTCCTTCATGAGCGGACTCATGAAAGGCTCGTCATCGGACGGGCGGTAATCCGGCGGCAGAATGAGCGACGTCATTTGATGACATCCAATTCTCCACGCAACGGCGTGGTGGCAATCTCCAGGCAAGGGCGCGGGAAACGTCACCCTCTCAACGAGATCGACTTGCCTCAAGCGGCTGCGCAAGTCAAGGGCTGCGGTGAAAAAGCCGGGCTCGGGTCACGACCGGTATTTGGCCAGCTCGACCTGGGCGCGGAGGTCGATCTCGTCGAGAATTTCGGCCAGTCGGGGATCGTCGACCTGGGCGCGGCGCGACTGCACGTGTTTGGCGAGAGCCATCAGCTTGTCGCGGGAGAGGCCGCCGACCAGCAGGCCGTGGCGGATGTCGTCGAGGCCCTCCAACAGGTCCTGAGCGCGGCGCTTGCCGGCCGAGGCGCGGGCGGCGGCGTCATCGACCTCCTGGAGGGTGAGCAGGCCGTCGACCGCGTTGACCGGATTGGCGGTGGCGACCGAAGACGGCGCGGCGGTCTCCTGGTGGATGGCTTTGGAAAACTTGCTGCCCGATCCGCCGTCGCTCTTGCCGGTGCGTTTGATCGAGCCGCTGCGCAGGGAACTTGACCCCTCGATCTTGATGGACACGGGCGTGATTCCTGATCTGGATTGGGTTCTGGTCGAGTGCTCGCCGCGGGGGAATTTCTTCTGATCGACCAAGCATAACTTATTATGGCGGCAGCGGCAATTGGGCAGAATCTGCCGTGCCCCGGGCGGGCAGAACTTGCCGGGACCGCCACCGCCGCCGGCCGGGCGCGGTCAAAATCCGAGCAATGCCGCCGAATCCCGCCTGGCACGACTTTCGCTTGGGGCCGGGCGACGAACCCAGAGGTTTTTGGCCATGACCCCATCTTCGAGGATGCTTTCAAGACTTGCCGGCCTGGCCCTTGGTGTCCTGGCCGCCGTGGCGGGACCGCTTCCGGCCGCGGCCACGGTGCGAATCAAGGACATTGTCGACATCGAGGGCGTCCGCGACAACATGCTGGTCGGCTACGGGCTGGTGGTCGGTCTCCAGGGTACCGGCGACAGCATGAAGAACGCGCCGTTTACCCGGCAGAGCCTGATCGGCATGCTGGAGCGCATGGGTGTCAACACCCGGGTTCCCTTCGCCGCCCCCAACACCACCGCCACCACCCTGACCATGGATACCAAAAATATCGCGGCGGTGATGGTCACGGCCACCCTGCCGCCCTACGCTGCCCAGGGCACCCGGATCGATGTTTCGGTGGGTGCGATGGGCGATGCCACCAGCCTGAAGGGCGGCACCCTGCTGGTGACGCCGCTGGTCGGTGCCGATGGCGAGGTTTACGCCGTGGCCCAGGGGTCGGTGTCGAGCGGGTTCTCGGCCGCGGGGGCCAGCGGCAGCAGCGTCACTCAGGGCGTGCCCAACTCGGGCCGCATCTCTTCGGGGGCGATCGTCGAGCGCGAGATCGAGTTCTCGCTGGCCGAACTGCCGGTGATCCGCTTCTCCTTGCACAATCCCGATTTCACCACCGCCCGCCGGGTGGCCGAGGCGATCAATCACCGGCTCGGGCTGGCGGTTGCCCAGGCCACCGACCCGTCATCGATCCTGCTGACCGTGCCCCAGAACCGTCGCGGCGACGTCGTCAACATGATGACCGAGATCGAGCAGTTGCGGGTCGAGCCGGATCAGCACGCCCGAGTCGTGATCGACGAAAAAACCGGCGTGATCGTAATGGGCGAGAATGTCCGCATCAGCACTGTCGCCGTGGCCCAGGGCAACCTGACCGTCCGCATCACCGAGACGCCCCAGGTTTCGCAGCCCGGCGCTTTCAGCCAGACCGGCACCACCACGACCGTTCAGCGCAGCGATGTCCAGGTTGACACCGGGTCCGACCGCCGCATGGCCATGATGCCGGCCGGGGTCAGCCTTCAGGAACTGGTGCAGAATCTTAATGCCCTCGGCATCGGCCCCAACGACATGGTCAGCATCCTGCAGTCGATCAAGGCCGCGGGGGCGCTCCAGGCCGAAATCGACGTGATGTGAGTCCACGCTTCAAGGATTGCCGCCATGACTTCGCTCGCCTCCGCCATCGCCGCCCCGGTCTCCGCTCCCGCCAATGCCGCCGCCGCGATGGCCGCGCTGCGCGGCGCCCGCCTGCCTGCGGGGGCGGCCCGTTTCGCCGCCAGCCTCGGCGAGGCTTCGGCGCCGCCGTCGCCGCCGGTCGGGGCGCCGGTGAGGGACGCCCTCGCGGTCCGGCCGTCGGCGATCGCGCTCAATAGCCGGACCGAGGCCGAGACCCGGGCCGCCATTCATAAATCGGCCTCCGAGTTCGAGTCCTCGACCCTTGGCCAGCTGCTGGGTTTCATCACCCAGAATGTCGAGGTCGACCCGGTCTTCGGCGGCGGCCACGGCGAGGAAATGTTTCGCGACATGATGAATACCGAGTACGGCAAGATGCTGCACAAAGGCGGCCGGGCCGGCATCGCCGATCAGGTCGAGCGTCAGTTGCTGCGCGCCCAGGGGCTGAAGCCGCTCCGGGATGCCACCGCGAAAGCCTGAACCATGGCCTTCCAGAAACGCTTTCAGCCCCTGGTCTGCCGGCCGCCGCCGCCATCGCCGCCGCCGGCGCCGCCGCCGCCCAGTCTCGCCGAGCGCGCCGCGGTCCTGATCGGGGTGATCGATCGCCTGTCGGCGCTGCTGGGACGCGAGTGCGACGCCGTGACACGGGGGGCCTTGTCCGAACTTGAAGGGCTTCAGGGCGACAAGCGCGATCTTGCCGGCCGCTTTGACGAGATCGGCCGTTTGGTGCGGCTCGACAAAGCCGGACTGGCGGCCCTGCCGGCCGATCTGCTGGCGCAGTTGAAGGAGTCGAGTCGGCGCCTGCGGGAGATCACCCAGGTCAACGTCGGGATGCTCGATATCGAGGCCGCGGCGCGCAAGAGCGTGATCGCGGTGGCGGTCCGGACCGTCAATCATGAGCGGCAGGCCGCGGCCGCCTATGCCGGCCTTCGTCAGGGCTACCTGTCGAAAACGACGCGGGCGCCGCCCGGCCGCTCGACGACGCTGAACGCGACGCTATAGGGCGGCGGAGAGTTGTCGGGAAAACGTTTCCCCGGCCACTCGAATGGCTTATAGTGGCCGGTGGTCCGTTGTTCTTTTTGTGGAGCCGTTATGGCCGCGCCTTCCAGCACCCCGACCTCCAGCAAGCCCCGGGCGGGCGGGCGCAAATCCGGCGTCGCCGGCGGCCGGCGCGCCCCCACCGAGGCGCAACTGGTCTGGCTGCGGCGCGGGCTGCTGCAGCCCGGCGGCAAGTTGCCGTTGTTTGACGACTCGGGCCAGAGGGTCAGCAGCAGCGTGATCGGCGCCTGCCAGCGCGCCGGCTGGGCCGAGCCGTGGTTTCAAAACCCGATCAAACCGACCTGGGAAGTGTGCCGGCTGACCGACGCCGGGCGCGCGATGCTTGCCCGGGTTTCGGTGGTGACGGTGGACTTCCGCAAGGGCCGGGCGGTGCCGCCCGGGCCCTGAGCCGGTTCAGCCTGCCGAGGGCCGGAGGGCTTCGTGCTGGCTGTGGACGTACTCGCCGAGCTGCTTGTCGGTGACCAGGATGTGGCCGCGAATCCAGCTGCCGACGAAGAGCATCACCTTGTGCAGGGTTTGCGTGCCGTCCCCAGCCTGTCCGGCGACCAGATCGTTGAGGGCGCGGACAAAGGATTCGTGCTGGCGGCGGTGTGGCTCGAGGCCGGGAAAGCCGGTCGACACCATCACCCGTTCCTCGCTGGCGAAGTGGTAGTCAGCGTAATCGAACAGCTTCTTGATCACGCCGTCGATCAGGTCTTCGGCACCATCGCCGCGGATTCTTGCCACCAGATCATTGTAAATTCCGATCAGGTAGCGGTGCTCCTGGTCAACCGAATCGATCCCGATCCGATATTCATCGGTGAGGTCGATCGGCGTGAAACTCTTGTCCATGGCTGCCTCGCGAACTCGGGTGACCCCTGCAAGAGTCCATGCCTATCCGGTTAA
>SESF01007978.1_pt1 | contig 14993 bp, 9 predicted proteins | sample 3171521 | NCBI WGS metagenome assembly SESF01 (sample SAMN10866945, study PRJNA518727) | freshwater metagenome | biome: subpolar coniferous forest; feature: holomictic lake; material: water; isolation source: holomictic Lake 227, 6 m and 8 m depth | place: Canada: near Kenora, Ontario | collected...
CATGCGCAGATGGATCGGCAGTGTAGATATGCGACACCAAAGGTTTTGATAAATACTTTTTCTTCTTTGTATCTGTTGATTGAGCACATACATCAAATGTGATGATACAAAATAATAGTATGATCAGATGTTGTAAAAAAAGCTTTTGCTGATAATAACAATGCAAGCGATTCATGGCATTTTAGTTTAATTCGTTAATTGAAAATAGCATTTTTTAGAATCAGATAGTTTAGGAAACTATCTTTGCGCAATAATTCCAATATAATGATTGCTATATCACGATTGAAACTTGCTTTTCTTTTATTCGTTGCGAGTTTGTATTTATGTACTAGGTTAAATGGACAAACAAAAACACAAGACAGTGTTTATAAATTGGAAGATGTAATTGTAACAGCACAAAAAAGATCTGAGTTACTGCATAATGTGCCTTTTGCGATTAGCAGTTTAAGTGCTAAACAAATCGAAGATTTAAGAATCTGGCAGATAAAGGAAATTAATTCAGTGATTCCTAATTTATATAGTGCCGACCCGGGTGATGGTAGAGATGTTACTTCCCTCAGAGGTATTGCTACAACTTCCTATGACCCTGCTACTACTGTTTATATTGATGGTGTTAATCAATTCGGATTAGACACTTATATTCCTATCCTATTCGATATTGAAAGAATTGAAGTGTTGAGAGGTCCGCAAAGCACACTTTACGGAAGAAATGCAATGGCTGGCGTAATTAATATCATTACTAAGCAACCAACAAATTCAACTACCGGATCCGCTTCTTATAGTTTAGGAAATTACGGACAAAACAGAATGAACATTGGTGTCAAAACTCCTTTGATTAAAGACAAACTATTTTTTGGGGCGAGTATTTTATACGATGCAAGAAATGGTTACTATACCAACCAATTTAATAATCAATCATACGATAAACAACATGGACTCTCAGGAAACTATTTTATCAAATATATAGCCAATCATTCTTGGTCGTTCTTATTTAATCTAAAACATAGGAATCAGAGAAACAATGGAGCCTTCCCACTAACATTTGATATGGCAAATTCGATCGCAAATCCTTATGTTTTAAATCAAAATGCAACTACTACAATGGTTGACAAAACTTTGAATAGTTCTTTATCTATTCATTACAGTGGCCATAGTTTTGATTTTGTATCACAAACAGCTTATCAAAATAATTATCGTTATTATACCAATCCTATCGATGGTGACTTTTCCCCTTATGATGCAGTGAGCATTAAAAATAATTATGGAAGGCTTTGGAATAATGTTAAAGTATGGACGCAGGAATTTAAAATTGCATCTCCGACTTCTGATAATAAGCGTTTGAAATGGACAGCTGGATCCTATTTATTTTATCAGGATGCACCCAATAAACAAGCCACCAGATTTGGGGCAGATGCCAATAGTATAATGATGGTAGGTGATTCACTTTTCTCGCTCATCAACACTACTAAAACAACTAAACAGGGCATTGCATTTTATGGACAAATCACTTATTCCCTTAGTAAACAATTAAACCTAACAGCAGGCCTTAGAAACGATTATGAGCATCTTTCACAAACCGTGATGGGAGAATACCAACACGACCCAATGACTGGGCCAATCACCACTTTACCCGACACAAGCGCCACATTAAACTTTAGTGCATGGTCACCTAAATTGGCATTAGATTATCATTTCAATACACATACCATGGGTTATGTTCAATACAGTAAAGGGTTTAGAACAGGAGGCTTATCAGCATTGAGTTCTGATCCTTCACAGCCACCATTGGTTGGATTCTTACCGGAGCATAGTAATAACTTTGAACTTGGAATCAAGAACAATTTATTACAAGATCGATTAAGCTTAAACATTTCTGTGTTCTATACAAAAGTAAACGATGCGCAAGTACCTACACTGGTACTTCCTGACGCCATCACAGTTACCAAAAATGTAGGTAAACTTAATAGTAAAGGATTTGAATTAGAATTAAAAGCACAGGCATCTAAAAGCCTTTATATTCAATATAGCTTCGGATACACCCATGCCAGCTTTGAATCCTTAAAATTGTCATCACAGGGTTCCATTGTAAATTTAGATGGGAAGAAACAAATATTTAGTCCTGATTACACTTCTATGTTAGCAGTACAATATACGCATCAAATTACCCAAGGAAAATTATCTGTTTTTGTAAGAGGCGAATGGAAATATTTAGGTACTACTTATTTTGATCTAGCAAACAATATCAAACAAACACCTTATCATTTAATCAATGCAAGTGCGGGTTTAAATATTAAAAACATAATTATTCAGGGATGGATCAGAAATGCGTTGAATCAAAAATTCATTTCTTATGCTTACGATTTTGGTGCCGTGCATTTGGGCGACCCTTCCACATTTGGATGCACTTTATTGTATCATTTTTAAATAACAGTAACGATTACCCTTTTGTATCTGGTTAAACTTGGTGAACCATTATCATTTCCTTCCATTACAAAATGATAGGTTTCTCCCTTTTTTGCATTAGCAGGAATTTCAACTGTGGCGGATTTCCCTTTCAATACAATGTTTGCCTTTCCGCTACCAGCTTCAGGATAAGACCAGGCTTTCAATTGAACAATATTTTTATCAGGGTCAGTTGCATCAATATGTAATACCAATTTCTGTCCCGCTTTTGCATATAGATCAGCACCTTCCTTAACACTCACTATAGGCGCATGATTCGCTGCTGCAAAGGGTTTTACGCACCAATCTGCTCTTGCAGCAAAATCTTCTTGAATGGCTTTTAACCAACGTGTTTGCGGGTAATTATTATCCACTGTATTCGATTCAGGGTTGAATTCTGCAGAGTGAGGTCCGTCTTCATAACGAAAAGCATTGTCGGGCGACTTCACAAATCTTCCACCCCATCCACCATAATTTGGATGATCTAAATTATTTAAGCCCACATCAACCAATTGTAAAAATGCGGGTGAATCTCCTTCTGAAATAAAATCATACTGATTAAAATTCCCCCATTGTGAATTTTTTATCTTGCTAAGATCTCCATGAATATGTTCTGGATCGCCTGCTTGTTTCTTCCCATCTCCATAGGAATAATACATGGCTAACAACGCACCGTGATTTAAAATAATTTTTGAAGACATATAAGGGCCTTCAAAATAAGATTGCATCGATAACGGGATCATTTTTTTCCACGGATATGCAAATGCTGCGAACTGTGTAGAATTATAAAAGGTTAGGATTTTAGGCCAGTGTATTCCGATATATTTTTTATAAGTAGCATCCTGGTCCAGGATTGTATAGATGATGGCTTTATTCGACACTTTATCCTTTATTTTTTCCCAATCAGATCTTTTTGAATATTCATCTTCAATCGATTTTAAGGCACGTGCAATGGTATTGGTTCCTCCCCATGCTTGTAAATAAATAGGATCGGAATCTGCGTCTAATAATTTTGCTTTAATCCATTCTGAGCCATCTGTAATTTTCTCCATCTCACCTTCAAAATCTATATTACCCACTTTAACAAGACTCATTAAATAATCGGGACTAGGATAATTATTTGCGTTCTTCGACAGATTGGGATATACTTTTTTATATGCAGCAAGTAGTTCTTGAATCCATGTTACCCCAGCCCATCTTAGATCGGTCTTTTTCCCATACATCGCATTGGTCATAGGCATTTCAGAAGTAAAGAGTGTTCCTTTTCCATCTCCTTTATAATGCCACATAGAACTGGAATAAATCAAACCCTCCACTTTATATTCGTTCGAATAAAGAAGCATCCTGATAAATGTATCAACATCATCAATTTCACCATCCGTAGTTACAATGGTGCGTGGTAATTTAGGATATGCGAATGACTGATTAAACCCCAGGAATAAGGCAAGTACCAAAACGATCTTCTTCATTCGGCAGCTATTAAATATTCCCCTTTTTCAATTCAGAAACTGCAAATTCTGCCGCTCTAGCTGTTAATGCCATATATGTAAGTGATGGATTCTGACATGCAGAAGATACCATACATGCACCATCAGTTACGAATACGTTTTTCGCATCCCATACTTGATTATTTGCATTTAGTACAGATGTCTTAGGATCCTTACCCATCCTGGCAGTGCCCATTTCATGAATACCATGACCCATTGCATGACCCGTATCGTGCGTTTTAATTTCCTTCACACCTGCTGCTTCAAACATAGCTACCAGATCTTCTACGATTGCTTTACGCATTTTCTTTTCATTGTCTTTCAGTTCTGCATCCATCGATAAAACAGGCAAGCCCCATTTATCTTTTACAGTTTTATCCAATGTGATTTTATTCTCATGATAAGGTAAGATCTCACCAAACCCACCAGCCCCAATTGACCATCCTCCGGGTTCAGTCAATGCTTCTTTAAATCCGGCACCAATATTCAACTCTGCAATTTCTCTACTCCAACCAGATCTGCTGGCTGCACCCTGATAGCCGTATCCACGAAGGAAATCGCGTTTATCGCCAGAAAGATTTGCAAATCTTGGAATATAAAATCCATTGGCTCTTCTTCCGGAATAATAACTGTCTTCAAATCCTTCCACTTTACCTGATGCACCAAGATTGTAGTGATGGTCCATAATATTATGACCCAATTCCCCACTACTACTTCCCAATCCTTCTGTCCACACATCTGTAGCAGAATTCATCAATACCCATGCAGAGTTTAATGATGAAGCATTTAAGAACACAATTTTTGAATGGAAAGTATAAGTCTTATTTGTTTCTGCATCCAGTACTTCTACACCAGTTGCTTTCTTAGTATTCTTGTCATATAAAATTTGTGTGACAATACTCCATGGACGCACTGTTAAATTGCCTGTTTTCATGGCAGCCGGCAATGTAGAAGATTGTGTACTAAAGTATCCGCCGAAGGGACATCCTTCCCAGCAACGATTTCTAAATTGGCAGGCAGTTCTTCCTGGAATTGCAGCAGTTAAATTAGCTACCCTGCCAATAATTAAATGTCTGCTATCATTAAATTTTGCTTTGAATCTTGCAGCCACATCTTTCTCAACACAGTTCAAATCCATTGGAGGTAAAAAATGTCCATCAGGCAAGTGTGGCAAGCCTTCCATTGAACCACTGATCCCTGCAAATTTTTCTACATAATCGTACCATGGAGCAATTTCTTTATAACGAATAGGCCAATCAATGGCTACCCCATCTTTTGCATTAGCCTCAAAATCTAAATCACTCCAACGATAACTTTGTCTTCCCCAAAGAAGTGATCTTCCCCCTAATTGGTAGCTTCTCCACCATGTAAATGGTTTTACTTCTGTATACGGACATTCTTCTTCGTTCACCCATGAGTCCATCACTGTTTCAGATGCAGCCCATCCACGATGAATGACTGGATATTTTTTCTTTTGTTCTTCGGTGGTTCGTCCACGATGTTCTAATTGCCAGGGATCTTTATCGGCGAATTTATAGTCTTTAATATGCTGATGGTCTCTTCCTCTTTCAAGCATTAAAACTTTTAACCCTTTTTCAGTTAATTCTTTTGCAGCCCAGCCCCCACTAATACCAGAACCAATTACAATGGCATCATAAGTATTTTGATCGGCCGACTTTGTGTTTACATAAGTTGAATCGTTAGGCATATTGTTATATTTGATAATTCTGAATCGTTTGCAGAATGAAGTTTAAATCTAAAACTTTCTATTTAATTATCCGCAACAGAATTATCAACTTAATCCTTTTCTTTAAGGACGGCAGTAAAGTCTTTGTTAGACCATTCTTTTTTTTCATCGATCCAGACACAAATATGGTCTTTGATATCGCTTAAGGATTTCCAGGCATCAAAAATCAAATGATGATCATTCTCAGGAAAATCATCTCTTGAATATTTTTTCCCAAGTTTTGCAATAATTTTCCCGTTCTTTTTCCTGAAAGTATCTTTAAAGAATTTGCCAAGTGGAGATTTTGATTTGCCAAAAAAACAATTTCCAAGTATTACACCTAATACTTTTTCTTTTTTAACGTCAATGATGGCATTTTGATAGAGAAAGGCAATGATCTCTCCATCCTTGTTTACAATCGAATTCATAGGCGAAGCTAGTTATGCTATTGGAGATTTACTATTAATTTTATCTATTGTATTATCAATTTATTTACTATAGCGCAACTGAAACCTTTTGTAATGCGTTATTAATAATCTCAAATGCCTTATCCAATTCATTTCTAGAAATAATTAAAGGCGGGCATAATTGCAAAACATTGCCCTGTGAAACCTTAAAACTTAACCCATTTTGTAAGCATTCATACATAATTAACGCTGCTTCATGAATTGCTTTTTCTTTTGTAGCCCTACTTTTCACTAATTCAATGCCCCATAATAAGCCAATTCCCCTGATATCGCCAATGAGATCGAACTGTTCTTTTAATGCTGCAAATTTTTGGCGAACATAGATTTCGTCTTCAACAACTTTATTTAATAAATGATGCTGCTCTATATATTCAATCATTGCCAAACCTGCCGCAGCGCCTAATGGACTCTTCTCATGCGTATAATGTCCTAAAGAAACGTCCGCGGCAATATTATACTTGTCTCTCACCACAATTGCCGCAATCGGAATGATACCAGCGCCAAGACCCTTCCCCAAACATACCATATCAGGTTCAATGGAATAGTGTTCAAATGCGAACATCTTACCTGTTCTTCCAAAGGCAATGGGAATTTCATCAAGTATCAACAGGACATTATATTCATCGCAAATTTGTCTGATTCTCTTCCAATATGCTTGCGAAGGAATTTGAACATCCGTATTCCGAATAGTTTCTGCAATAAATGCACCAATCGATGGGTCTTGTTTAAGTATCTTTTCTAGTTCGTCAGCATATTTAATATCCGATCCATCTTCGTGTACATTTCTATAAGTTACTGGTTGGGCAATATTATTTACCTCATCGGTAATGGCAGCACCCATGTATTTTTTAAATTGTTCTTCCCCGCCAACAGCAATAGCATCGAGTGATGCCCCATGAAAAGAATCTTTTAGTGAAACTACCTTATGTTTTCCGGTTACAACTCTAGCTAGTTTTAACGCCATTCCAACTGAACTTGTTCCACCCGGAGCAAATAAAACGCGACTCAAATGATCTGGAAATAGTTTTACTAATTTTGAAGCAAACTCAATAGAAATTTTGTTTGTAAAACGTCTTGGAGAAAAGGGCAACAAATCCATTTGTTGTTTAACTTTTTCAATAACATAGGAATTTCTATAGCCAACTTGATGTACATTATTCCCATGAAAATCCATGTATTTTTTTCCGCTAACATCAGTAATATAAATTCCTTCACAGGATTCAATTACATCTAAACAAGGGGTCGATAAAGACTGATGCAAAAAAACAGATGCATCATCTTCTAATAAGTTTATGGTAGCTGAGTCTAAAACCTGATACCAATTTTTCCTAGTCTCAGAAAAATTTACATCACCCTCTGTAAGTAGGAAATTATCGTTCATGCATTAACTTTTATCGGATATTCTTTGATTTCAAATAATCAATCAACGCTTTAGGATGATCTGTCTGCAAACCTTTTAAACCAATTGCAATTGCTTTATCCCAAGCATCAGCAGCTTCATTTGCCGATTGAAAGTCTGCCCAAATTGGGATACCCTGTTCATTAGCTCCTTTAACTGTTTCATCATTGTATTCATCAAAACTTCCATCCAAAATATCTACTTTAAAAGATCCTAGTAATTGTATAATTTCTTCTTTGCTTCTTACTTTTTTTGGCAAACTAACAATTAAAGGCATTTGAGGAGCAATGGCTCTCCATTCTTTAAACTGATTAATCGAATTTATATAGACAACAATATTTTTTTCCATCCCCGCTTGAATAATTTTTCCATAAGTAGCAGCAACAGATGCGTCTTTAAAATCTAAATAGATATTGATTTTACCCTTACACAATTGTAACACTTCCTCAAAACTTGGGATTACCTGTTCTCTCCAGGTTGGCTGATCTGCATTTCTTACTTTAATTTGACGTAAAGAATCGAAAGAATAATCTTTAATGTAACCCTTGCGATTAGTCATACGATTAATATTGTTATCATGCATGATAACTAGCACACTGTCTTTCGTAGTTCTTAGATCTATTTCAACATAATCTACTCCTTCATCAATAGCGTGCTGATATGCCATTAATGTATTTTCTGGTGCTGCAACATGATCACCTCTGTGAGCAATTACAATAAAATTATTTTTTCCTTTTGGGATAATAGCTTTTTGAGCAAAAGCTTGAAAACTAATTAATAGTATTCCCGATAATATAAAAGATATAAATAAATACTTTATCATAAATTAATACTTTTGATAGTCTCTTCAGCAAGTCCAAAAGCAAGCGTCATCCCATTTCCTCCTAATCCGTTTAGAATATATACATTTGGCTCAGGGTGCAACAATAGTTCTGTTGCAGAATTCGTCATTTTAGTATAGATCCCATGCCAACTTTGAACCATTTCCCAGTTTTCGGACAATGCAAATGTTTTTAAATAATTAAGAATTCGATTATTTAAGTGTATTTTATCGAAGGGATCAAAAGCATGTGCATATTCATGTGTATCACCCACTGTGAGTTCCCCTCTTTCATTTTGAGATACCATTACATGAATACCATTATCTAAATAAACTTCCATTTCGGCATTATACCTATTTTTTAATTTTTGTAAGGAAGGGGCCGCTTTAAATGAATGGTAATGAATTAGAGATAGTCCACCACAGATTGATGTGCCTATTCGCCAATCATTTTCGAAAGGCACAAATCGCATCATTTGTAATTTACATTTTGTTATGGGTTGATCTAATAATAAATCAGGATATAAAGTCTCTAAATCTGATCCACTACAAACAAATATGATATCTGCTTTAAAATGTTGGTTTCCAGCTTTTAAATGGTTTCCATTGATTTCAACTATCGTTGTGTTCCAAATAAAAGTCACATCTAAGTATTCTGATAAATAATCAGGAACTTTTGCAATAGCTTCTCTTGGATCAATGATCATTTCCGTACTACTGAACAATCCACCCCGAAGGTTTTCAGGATTAATCCCATTATATGAATGCAAAATACTTTCCTGATCCATCAGTTTAACCTGTCGGCCGTTAGCCAAAAAAAAATCATACAATTCTTGTAAAACAATCCATTCGTCATCATGATATGCCAGGTGTAAACTTCCAACTTCATCATACCAAATCCCCACACTATCTGCTATTTCTTTCCAAATTTCTTTACTACGAATGGCACGATTGTATAAAACTCCATCGGGCTGACCAATTGGCCATACCATTCCAAAGTTTCTAATCGAAGCACCTACAGCTTTTTGATTCCTTTCAATTACAGTTACCTGATAGCCTTTTAAAGACAATGCTCTAGCAGTTGCTAAACCTACTATTCCAGCGCCAATTACAATGGCTGTTTGCTGACTCATACTAATGAAATATTAATTGGTATTTTTTATTGAAATATTTGAGCGCTAAGACCGATCCAATCACTCCAAAAATGGAGAGTCCGACTACACCCCAACTATATAATACTGACCAATGAATTTTAAAATGAAAAACAGTTTTGATAAGTATCACCGATACACTTCCTAAGTAACCAAAGGAATCTGCTAAGTACATTAAGAATCCAACATTACCAGTTACTCTAAATGTTGCAATCATCCGATCAAATAAGATGCAATTGAAGGGGATATATCCAATATATAAACCAAGCCCAACAAGTGTCATCCACAAAAAAGGGCCAATCAATCCTTGAATAAAAAGAAAAGAAGAAGTACCAGCTAAAATAAATCCTAGGATAATAATGTATTGGGTAATTACAAAAGCCTTCTGATTGTTTTTAATCAAAATCATACTCCCTATTAATACCAACACAAATAATGTAATGGGTATTTCTGTCGCTGTAAAAACAGATGGTTGATTACCAAATCCTAGTTCTCTCCAGATATCTGCTGCAAAATTATCTCGAATATCTCTGAACACGGTAAGAAACACATATATAATAATGAACAAGATAAGTCCGGGTTTGAAAGAGCTAATGAATGCAGTGCGCTCATCATTATTCATCGGAAACCTAGTAACTCTTAACTGAATATCAGTCTCAGATGGAGGCGGTATTTTTTCCATTAAATAAACCAATAGAATTAATGGAATAAAAAAAACTGCTCCGGTTGCAAATGGCAACCACCAATCAGAAATCGTGAAATTGATTTGTAAGGTTTTGGCTACAGACTTTACAAATCCTGATGAAAAAATAAAACTAACCGCAAGGGCTGCGCCAATAAAATCGGTGGCTTTTCTACCTTCCACAAAAGAAAAAACAACACCCCATATAATTCCTAATGGGAATCCATTAATAAATAAAAAAACTACCGACCAAGGTGCAGGTACTATAGCCAACATTAAAAGTGAAACCCAGGAAATGCCTACCAACAAAAGTATCAGTTTGCCTCTACCGATTTTTTTTAATTCGGCAATAAACTTAATACCATAAAATTTACTTGCCATATAACCCAATACCTGACTGATCACTAAGGCATCCTTAAAAGCTAATCCAAAAATAGTTGGTCCGTCTGCGAAAATCCCCACTGTAAACGGCTTTCTAAATGCATACACTGTTGCATAAGTTAGAAAGCAAATAATCGCTGCATACAATGCAATCCAATTGTCTCTGAATTTTTCTTGTCGTAAGTATTGGAACAGTTGTTTCAATTCGTTTTTGTTTACTTAAATATATCTCATTCAGTCTAGACCCAAGGGTTATTTGTTACCGGTGATTATAAACTGACTGGGTGACTGTTGTTGATAATGATTGGCGCGCATGTCAGATGCAGCATCCATTTTAGGGCCTTGCTCTATTTTGCGCCAGTCGAATGTTCGATTGTATTTTTTCATGGCTTTTTGTACATCAAAAACACGTTCATCATGCTTTTCCAATGTATAGGGTGTAAAGTCGGGCTTATTGGTAAAAAAGTCAGTCAGTAACGAACCGGTTGCATCATATTGATTTACATAAGGCACACCAAGAATATTATAAATTGTTTTTAGAATAGCGCCGAAATTAGCATGTGTATGACTTACATAATTCTTCTTCACATAAGGACCTGCCATCATTAAGATAGAACGATGTGCATCAATATGGTCCACCCCACCCTGAGGATCGTCTTCCGTAATAATCACCAACATATTTTTCCAATATTTAGTGCGAGAAAGAAAATGAAGAATTCTTCCAACAGCCAAATCATTATCTGCTACAAAAGAATGCGGAAAATAATATCCATCATTGGGTCTTGCTCCGGCTGTATGGTCATTAGGAACCTGCATAGTTATTAAAGACGGCATTTTTTCTTTTCCAAGGATCCATTTATCGCTAAACTCAGATTCGAACTGATCCATTCTAAATTGGTCAGGAATATTACAATTAAACCCAGCATAATTATGACTGGTATTTGGGAAAAGTGCTTTTTGCATAGGCACCATCACTACATGGCCAGCACCCGTTGCAGTATCCATCCATTCCTCACGATTATGAGCAGTTTCATTTGCTTCACCAAAATTATAAAACTTAATTTTTTCCCTATCTAAAGCCTCCCATACTCCACCCTTCTCAGCATAATCTTCGGGGTCCATACTTCCAGTTGTACCGGGAAATCTTCTTCCGGCTGCAGTTGAAAATATTTTTGCTTCTTTACTTACACTAGAGTTTACTTCAACCCACTCGTTAGGAATTACACCCATCATCCAATGATGTCCATGTATAGAAGCATCGCTATCGCAATAAAAATTATCACTTAATGCAAATTGTTTTGCTGCTTTACGATGATTGGGTGTGACTTTTAAATTTTTAAATTTCGGACGTAAAGAATCAGGAATTGTATATTCACAATTCACACCAAATCTTGCTAATGAACTATCTCCATTTGCGTTTTCAAACTGACCAAATACTTCATCGTAAGTTCTATTTTCTTTTGTGATATACACCACATATTTAATGGGAGTTTCGGTAATACCAGGTAATACAGGTAATGGGTTATCTTTTGTTGCAAGCACCATGGTATCTACAAAAGTATTGCTGATACATTTTTTTGTATACGCTTTTAAATCCTCAATATTAGGTATTGCAATTTTCTGAAAACTTCCTAATTGAATATCACCGATATAAGTTCCTTGTATCGGTGCTTTAAAACCCTGCCCTCCATTCGGTCCAGCACCCAACCCTCTGCAAGTAATAACATAAAGATCTTTTTCATCCTTACCTAACAAAACTCTGGTTGGCCCCCATCCTGTAGGAATTAAACCCTTTGTTTTTTGAGTTGCAATATCTACTACTGCCACAGCATTAAATCCTAGTAAAGCCACATATAAAGTCTTTTCATCTTTACTAATGGTTATACCAAATGGCAAAAGTCCACGGTATTGATCAATCCTTTTATCAACTTTTAAATTGATATGCCCTTTTATTTTGTGATTTTTTAAATCGATTATTGAGATATTATCGTTGGTGGCATTTGTAACATAAGCAAAGTCTTTTCCAACTGCAATACTATTGGGACTAGCACCGCCAACTACTTCGGTTCCTTCTATCATCTGTCCGATTTGAAATCCAGTTTTGAATTTATCAACCACTTTATTGGTTGCTAAATCAATAGTAAATACACTCATAGCTTCAGGGGCATTTGCGCTGCCAACACCTGGAATTTTTCTTCCCTCTACTTCTGTTCCTTCATTAGATTCTTTTGTATCATTTCCATAAGGATGATGTGAGATCATGATCGAATCGACATTCTCTTTATTTGCGCCAGTAATGAGTGGATAGGAATACATGCCAACATTAGCAACAATGGCTGTTTTCCCATCTGCGCTTAATGCTAATCCAAATGGTTGTCTCCCAACTGGAATAGAAGCAACAATTTTTTTTGCTTTTAGATCGTACCGAATCATTCTAAAATTGCCGCGATCCAGAATCAACAATTCAGAATTATTCTGATTCAAAATCAAATCAGAGGTAAAACTATCTTCATATAAAATTCCATCTACTTTACCATTCAATGAAATGGAATCAACAGTTTCCATTCTTTCTAAATCATATAATATAACAGCTCCATTATCTCCCCCGCTTAAAAATATTTTTTTTGAGTCCGCTGTAAAAGCAAGTCCCAAATAAGACCCATTAGAAAAAGGTGATTTTATTTTTTGATCATAAGAAGGCACTCGTGTAGCGTCTAAAGTAGTAACATTAATAAGCGTAAATACACCATCGTGCAAAGTCACGATTTTACTGCCATCGGGCGACAATTTCATTCCAAAAGGATCGTGGGTGATACGCAACAATTGTCCGGCCGGACTCACTATCCTACCACTAGGCAACACAGATTCTCCATTCACATTTATTGAACAAAAAGCTCGTATCGCAGGTACCTGCAGAATGCCTACTTTTTTTTGAGCCAATATTTGTGTTATAGAACAAATTAAAAAAATTACAAAAAGTCCTTTTTTCATGTACCTTATTTTACATAAAAATAGGAGCGAAATTTTACAAATCTCGCTCCTATCCTATTATTTACTTTAAGATAATCTACTTACTATTGGATTACCCACATTTTAGCGTTGATATCGTCTTTACCACCATACTGACTTGCAACAGCAGATGTTACATTGTCTTTATTGGTAGAAAGTTCAGATGATGGATATTGGAAACGCAATGGTATAAAGTTGCTATTTCCTGTTCCAGCACCTGCAGAAAAAGTAGGAACTCCAGTTCTTCGCCACTGATAATAACCTGCATAACCAGAGTTACGAGCTAAAGATAAATAGCGCTGCGTTAAAATTTGATTTAAACCAGTTGCATTATCTCCAGCATATTTAACTGAAGCCTGATTGAAATAATTTGCGAAGCTAAAGTTTACAGTATAGCTCACATAATCACCAGGAGCAGTTCCTTTTAAGAAGGATACAGTGTTTGCACCATCAACAATGCCATAGAAAGAAAACATCGCTTTCACACCTTTCTGATACCAAGTATCTGCAGAACCAGTGATCCAACCACGGTTAATAGCTTCCGCAATATTCAAACACATTTCAGGATAACCAACTAAGAAAGTATTTTCTCCCACAAAATTGTCATAATAACGCTTACGTCCAATTGCTGAAATATTAAAGCTGTTAATCTGACCACCTAATGTACTCATGTCATCACCAGCTTTACCGCCTACAAATGATTTATAAGAAGTATCAGCAAAGCCAAGACCACGAGCCGGATCTGCTACTTTCATAGCACGTAAATCGTTCAATCCTGCTAAAGTATTTAACCAAGTAGAAGCTACACATAAACGAGTTGCATCATTACCATAGTTACCCTTATTGTTTGGATAATAGTTAAATGCTGAGTTATATTGATATTCCCAGTTGTCTGATAAATCAGTCATCAAAGGATACTTAGTTGGGTTATTGATTACATCAGCAAACTTTTGCTTGATATTCAAATCAGCATCAGTAGACTTCTTGCTTAATTCAATCAATACACGCAATTTATATGCATTAACAACTTTTTGCCATTGTTTTAAAGTGGTTAAAGCGTCTTTTGAATTAGAGATTCTTTCTAAGAAATAGAAATCTCCTAAGATTGAAGTATTTGAAGCTGCTATCAAAGTAGCTAATTGCGTATTGGCATCTTCTAACAATTGCAAACTTTGAATGAATACTTGTTTCTGTGTATCATATTTTGGATTTGGCACTTCCAATCCTTTTAATGCATCAGACATTGGAAGATCTCCAACTTTCAAAGACATATTTACGAACAAATACGCTTTAAAAAATTTAGCCAAAGCACCATAAGGATTTACAGCGTTGGGATCTGTAGAAGCTTTTGCAGCTTCAGTTTCCATTGCCTTGATATTGTTCAAAGTGCCATAATCTAAAGAAGCACTTCCTGACCAATATTCATTTG
>SESF01002175.1_pt1 | contig 14986 bp, 11 predicted proteins | sample 3171521 | NCBI WGS metagenome assembly SESF01 (sample SAMN10866945, study PRJNA518727) | freshwater metagenome | biome: subpolar coniferous forest; feature: holomictic lake; material: water; isolation source: holomictic Lake 227, 6 m and 8 m depth | place: Canada: near Kenora, Ontario | collected...
ATGCCGTCGTTTCCCGACAGCTCGGGATGGAAGGAGGCGGCGAGGATCGCGGCCTGCCTGAGGAGGACGGGCCCGCCGCCGGCAGATGCGGGGCGGCGACCCAGGACCTCGGTTGAACCAATTGGCATGAACCGGGGAGCCCGGATGTAGATGCCGGGAAAGGGGCCGCCTTCGGTATCCACGGGCTCCTCGAAGCTGGAAAGCTGGCGGCCGTAGGCGTTGCGGATGGCCCGGGCGCCAAGGAGGGCAAGGGCACCGGGAACGGCGCCCTCGGGGCCTTCCACCTCGCGGCAGAGGAGGATGGCGCCGGCGCAGACTCCGAAGATCGGCATGCCGACTGTCACCATGCTGCGGATGGCTATATCGAGGCCATATTCCTGAAGGTACATTGCCATGACGCTGCTTTCGCCACCGGGCAGGATGAGGCCCTGAAGGCCCTCGAGGTCTGCGGGATGCCTGACCTGCACCGTCTCGACACCGAGCCTGCCGAGGACCCTCTCGTGATCCTGTACTGCGCCCTGGAGGGCCAGGACTCCGATCTTCAAGCTTACCAGCCCCGCTCCGCGAGCTTGGTTTCGAGGCCCTTCATCTCCAGGCCGCGCATGGCCTCACCGAGGCCCTCCGAGAGCTCGGCGAGCCTGGCCGGATCCTGCCAGTTGATGACAGCCTGGACTATGGCCTTGGCGGTCACGGCGGGGTTGGAGGATTTGAAGATGCCCGAGCCGACAAAGCAGCCCTCGGAGCCGAGCATCATCATGAGGGCGGCGTCGGCAGGAGTAGCGATGCCGCCGGCGACAAAGGTAACGACCGGGAGGCGGCCGGCTTTCTGGACCTTTTTCACGAGGGCGAGGGGAACCCGGTACTCGTTGGCCTTTTTCTCGAGGCCGGCCTCATCGAGGCCCTTGAGTTCGAGGATCTGGCGGCTTACTGTCTTGATGTGGCGTACGGCCTCGACCACGTTGCCGGTTCCGGCTTCACCCTTGGTGCGGATCATCGAGGCGCCCTCGTTGACGCGTCGGAGGGCCTCCCCGAGGTCGCGGGCGCCGCACACAAAGGGCACCGAGTAGGCCGTCTTGTCGACATGGGCTTCCTCGTCCGCCGGCGTCAGGACCTCGGACTCGTCGATGAAGTCGACGCCGATGGCTTCAAGTATCTTTGCTTCGGCGAGGTGGCCGATGCGGACCTTGGCCATGACCGGGATGGAAACGGCGGCCATGATCTCGCGGATCATCCTCGGGTCGCTCATGCGTGCCACGCCGCCGTCGCGGCGGATATCGGAGGGCACGCGTTCGAGGGCCATGACTGCACAGGCCCCCGCCGCCTCCGCTATCCGGGCCTGCTCGGGGTTGGTGACGTCCATGATGACGCCGTTCTTGAACATCTCCGCAAAGCCTGTATTGAGTTTCTCGCGCATGGAAGTCTCCTTTTGGGGTGCCGGCCTTGAACGCCAGCAATCGATGTACCGCTGACGGTGGAACAGGGTCGCGCGGCACTGGATAGGTCATGTAGACTTGTCCGGCAACAGGGCTTTGGTCAAGTGGAGGGGTCCCGACCGCCGGGACCTGCCACGTGCGGCACCTTGAACAGGGTGGCTGCTTCCGATACCCTCGGCCGGTGGGAATGCGCATACTGTATGTCGGGGAGATAGTCGGCAAATCCGGCGTCTTCGTGGTCAAAAGGCTCCTTTCGAAGATCAGGAAGGAGAACTCCATAGACCTGGTGATCGGCAACGCCGACTCGGCCACGGGAGGCGCAGGCCTTGGCCGCCAGCATGCGGTCTACCTCCGGAAGCTCGGCATCGAGGTCATCACCCTCGGAGAATGTACCTACTATAAGAAGGACATCGTGGAGCACCTTGGCCAGGCCTCCTACATCCTCAGGCCGGCCAACTATCCGCACTCGAACCCGGGACGGGGCTGGAAGGTCTTCTCGACACCGAAGGGACCCGTCGCGGTGATCAGCCTCCTCGGGCAGGCCGGCTTCCCCCGCGTCCACCTCGCCAACCCCTTCCACGCCCTGAGCGACATCGCCCGGAAGGCCCACGAGGAAACACGCGCCGTGATCCTCGACTTCCACGCAGCGACAACTGCCGAGAAGGAGACCATGGCCTACCACGCCGATGGGACCGTCAGCGCAGTGATCGGTTCGCACGGCAAGACCCAGACCGCCGACGCGCGCGTCTCGCGCGCCGGGACCGCGGCCATTACCGATGCCGGCCGCACCGGCTCCATGATGTCGGTTGGCGGGCTCGATCCGGCCACGCGCATCCGCGAGTACCTCACCGGCGTGCCGGCCTGGGCCAAGGATGGCACGGCGGGCCTCGAACTCCAGGGCTGCGTGCTCGATATCGACGATGCGGGGAAGGCCCTCGCGATGCGATCCATCAGGGTAGCGCTCAACGAGGAAATGAAGGTCGATGACCAGCCTTCCGAGGGCCGCAACCCCGACGCTCCCGGCCCGTCCCCTCAGCCTTCAACCAAGTAGTACTTTCCCGGCCAGTTCCCCGGCTGCGTCCCTCCCGAGGAGGGATTCCACGATGGCGACGGAGAATTCCCCGGCGCATCCCGCCGCCCGCGCGGTGATCAGGTTGCCGTCAACAACAACGCGGTCGGGCACGAAGGTCGCCCCGGTCACGGAGGCCTCGGTCCCGGGATAGCCGGTGAAGCGGCGGCCCGCCAGGAGGCCACAGGCCCCGTGGAGGACCACCGCCGGCGCCGCGCAGATGGCCGCCACGAGCCCGCCACGGGCCGACTGCCGCATGATTATCGCAATTGCTTCCTTCGAGGCCGCGATGTTGCTCGAGCCGGGCTGCCCCCCCGGCACGACCACCGCATCCCAGTCGCGTCCCGCAGCCGGGCCTGCTGCGTCGGCCACCGACAGGTCGGCGGCCACCTCGATGCCGTGCGAACCCGTGACGCGGAGGCTGCCAATGGCGAGGGTCGTGACCTCGACGCCAGCGCGCCTGAGGTAATCGACGGGAGTGAGGGCTTCGACTTCCTCGAAACCCTCGGCGAGGAAGACGCAGGCCTGCTTCACACCTCGGTCCCCGGGAGGCGTCGCACGACAAGCTCCTCGCGGTCGTTCCGCTCCTCGAGCTCGTGTCGCCTCCGGGCCTCCTCATGGAAATCGTCCTGGGCGGAATATGGAGTGCCTCCCCTGTCGACACGGGTCCACAGCCCATCGGGACCCAGCCTCCGGGCCTTGGCATCGTCGCGGAAATATGCGTCGAGTATGCCGGCTACCCTCGCGCGGATGCGCGGATCGAGGAGGGGGAACATGAGTTCGACGCGCTTTTCAAGGTTGCGCGACATCCAGTCGGCGCTCGAGAGGTAGATTTCCTCGTTGCCCCCGTTCCCGAAGCGCATGATGCGCGCATGCTCAAGGAAGCGGCCGACGACGCTCACGACTTCGATGTTCTCCGAAAGGCCGCTCAGGCCGGGCTTGAGGAGGCAGACTCCCCTCACGTTGAGCCTTACCCGCACGCCAGCCTGGCTCGCCCGGTAGAGGGCCTTGATGACCTCGATGTCGGCGAGGGCGTTGAGCTTGACCTGGATGAGGCCCGGAATCTCCGGAGAGGAACGCTGGATCTCCCGCTCGATGAGGGCGATGAGCTCGGCCTTGAGGGCAAAGGGAGCAGCGACAAGGCGGCTGAAGTCACGTGCTGCCGACCATCCGGTCAGCATGTTGAAAAAACCCGAGGCATCCTGGCAGAGCTCCTCGTTGCAGGTGAACAGCGAGAGGTCGGTGTAGAGCTTCGCCGTCCTTTCGTTATAATTGCCTGTAGACAGGTGCAGATATCGCCGTATCGTCCCGCCCTCCTCGCGACGGACGACGAGGACGGCCTTCGCGTGCACCTTGAGACGTGCCACACCGCAGGTGACTATGGCCCCCGCCTGTTCGAGGCGGTTTGCCCAGGCGATGTTGCGCTCCTCGTCAAAACGGGCCTTGAGCTCCATGACGACGGTCACCTGCCTGCCGTTGCGTGCGGCCCTGGTGAGGGCGCGCACGATGGGAGAGTTGCCGGAAGTCCGGTACAGGGTCATCCTGATCGCCAGGACCTGCGGATCATCGGCTGCGGCCTCGAGGAAGCGGAGCACAGGGTCGAAGGACTCCCAGGGCAGGTGGACGAGGCGGTCAGCCTTGGCGATCTCCTCCCAGATGCTCGAGCCCTCGGGCACCTCGAAGGAGGGTACCGGCGGCCAGGATTCGTAGCGCAGCGCTGCAAAGGCCTGACCGCCACCGAGGCTCTCGGTACTCGCGAGTTCCATGAAGCTCTTGAGCTCGACGGGGCCTTGCACGCGGGTGATGTCGCCTTCGCCAAAGCCGAGGGCGGCGACGATGCGGTCCGCAAGCGGGCGGGCCCGGTCGGAGACAACGAGGTGGATGGGCCAGGAGTTCTGCCGGCCGGCAAGCAGCTCTTCCATGGCCGCCACGAAATCGTCGTCGCGCTCCTCGTCGACCCCGGAATCGGCGTCACGGATGACCTTGAACAGGAGGGTCTCCTCCACGGTCCAGCCCGGGAACAGCGCGCCGCCAAAACGCTCCACCAGGTCGTCGACAAGGGCGAGCCTCAGCCCGGGCCCCTCGCCGGGCATACGTACAAATTTGTCACAATTAGGAGGGATCTGGACGACAGCGAGGCGGGGGCCGTCGTCGGCAGCGGAGCCGGAAGCCTCTCCGTGGATCTCGACCGTCCTGTCGCCACCATCCACAGCCGGCCTGTCGCCACCTTCCCCCGTCGGCCTGGCCCGGCGCAGGGAAAAGGCTGCATGGACGCGCAGGTTGCCCGTCGTCGGGAAGTCACGATCCTCCTCGACCGCCAGGGGAGTGAGGACGGGGAAGATCCCTTCCATGAACTTGCCTTCGAGGAAACGCCGGTCCTGTGGAGTCCAGCGCGCGCTCTCCACCAGGGTGATGCCCGCGGCTGCGAGGGCAGGCAGCAGTTCGACGCGCAGGCAGCGGTACTGCCTCTCATAGATGGATGCGACCCGCTCCGCTATGGCACCGAGGAGGGTCTCTGGGGTCTGTCCCGAGGGGTCGGCTCCGAGATCGCCCGACCGCAGGGCCGCCTTGAGAGCCGCCACGCGCACCATGAAGAATTCATCGAAATTGGTGGAAACGATCGAGAGGAACTTCAGGCGCTCGAGGAGGGGATTGGCTGGATCGAGGGCCTCCTCAAGAACTCGCGCGTTGAACTCGAGCCATGAAAGCTCGCGGTTGAAAAAGGGAATGATTCCTGGTATGGCGCTCAGAGACGTTCCTCCATGGCGGGACGCCGGTCATCGGCGTCCCGAATGAAGGAACTATACTGCGCGGCCACCGGGCGGACAAGAACCGGGGGCAGGACAGGGATTCCCTGCCGCACTCCTCACCTGGTCCCCGGTCCCCCGGCAATCCAGAGGTTGAGCATAGCGAGGGCGCGGTCAGCTGTCCTGAAGGTCGGCACGCCCTGGGCCGTGAGGGCCAGTGTCAGCGGATCGTACAAGGCGCCGGAGTCCACTACCGCGACCCAGGGCTTGTCGTTTTCCCTCATCAGGGCCCCGTAGCGCCAGGCGATGGAATCACTGCGGCTGACATCCTCCCCGTGCTTTCCAGGGTCGGCGGCCAGGGTGTTCATCATGACGGTCAAGGGCACGATCCCGACGATGCCGGCATCCATGCCCGGGTCTTCCAGGGTGGCCCGGAAGCTCTCCTCGTAGGCCTTGTCACCGGCCATGGGGGTGAGATCGATGGGATTGTGAACATCGACGATCTCGCTGATCCTGGCCTCGGCAAAGACCTTCTCAAGCTTCGGCAGCGTCCGGGAATCATAGGCGCCCAGCCTGAGGACGCCCAGGTTGTCGGCAAAGGCCACGCATTCGAAGCCCGCGTTGGAAACTGCGCCGAGTGTCGGTGCAGACGCGGTCGGCCGCCTCTTCTTCCTGAGCAGGTGGAAGGTGGAAAGGGTGTCATCGAAGTCGTCGAGGGTCTCGGCGACAACTGCTCCCACACCCTCGAGGAGGGCCTTCGTGACGGGCCAGTCGCCCGCGATGCTTGCGGTGTGGCTCGCGCTTGCAGCCGCCCCCGCTGCCGTGCGGCCCGCACGGTAGAAGATCAGGCTTCGGCCGGAGGCCACGATGTCCCGGGCAGCGCAGAGCAGCTTCGCACCATCCAAGGGTTTGAAGCCCTCGACATAGACCGCGAAGATCTCCAGTTCCCGGTCACGCGCGAGGTGCTCGAGGTAGTCGCCGACGGTGAGGTCCATCTGGTTGCCGACGGTGATGACATATTTGGGATTGAGCTGGGCATGCTTCGAGACGCGGCAGATGGCGAAGGCTCCAGACTGCGAGAGGAGGGCCACGGGAGCCACCTCGCCCCCAGGCATGGGCAGCTTGTACCCGGGAATAAAGAGGGTATTGTACCTTCCGGGGACTGAGCGGATACCGAGGCAATTGCCTCCATTGATGAGGGGGCCGCCCGAGGCACCTGCGCGCAAGCGCCTGCGCGAGCTCGCGAGGGCTTCGCGCATCCGGGCCACGATGGCTTCGGTGCCGCCCTTTTCCTCGAGGCCTCCGGGAATCACGATGATCGACTCGGCCTTGTCGAGCTCTGCCAGGAGGGCAATGGCCTCGGCAGCCTGGGCTGCAGGTATCACCAATACCAGGAGATCCACCTTCTCAGGGAGGCTGGCAATGTCAGGAACGCAGAGACATCCATCGAGTTCGGCGAGTCCTGGCTTGACAATATAGAGGCGCGTCCGGTCAAAGCCCTCATGGAGGAGGTTGTTCAGGATGATCCGCCCGTTGTTCATGCCCTTTTCGGAAACGCCGATGACCGCAGCACTCGCCGGACAGAGGAGGGCTTCGATCTTTGCGACAGGACGCTGCGACTGGGCGAGGTTGACGAGCCCCCTGCCCTCCACGATCCCGACAGCATCGGACAGGGAAACGTCGCCGACCTTGACCAGGATGTCCAGGGCCACGAGGACGGCGTCGCCTACACCCGCGCGCCGGGCGATCACAAAGGGATTGACCTCGAACTCGGTGATGCCAGCCTCGGCCAGCACCGGGGCCGCTTCGAGGAAGGCCATCACTATGTCGACGATCTTCCCGAAGGCGATGGCAGGCCGCGTGCCACGAAGCCCCCCCGAGGCCAGGACACAGATGGCGTTGTCTGCCAGCCTGCGCTCTACCGAGGCGCGGTCCGCCGTCAGGGGCGAGAAAAAGGCCGTCGCGACTCCCTCCCGGAAGGACTTTGCCAGATGTTCGGTGAAGACGCCTCCGGCGCCGAAACTGACAATTGCGCCGAAATCGGCGGCAAAGCGGTAACCGACGATGAGTTCATGCCCGATGCGGCTTTCGTAGTCGATGAACTCGTTGACCGTGTAGCCCTCGACACGTTTGCCGGAAAAGCGGGCGGCCATGTCGGCCACCGCCGCCTCGACCCCGTCCGCCAGGCCCTCCGCCTTCAGGTCCTCTACAACCAGGACGCCGCGGACCTCGGTCTTGTGGAGGATTTCCGGGCTCACGACCTTGACCACGAGCTTCCGCGCACCAGTGGCGGCAGCGTCGAAGGCTGCGGTCCTGGCTTCGCCTGGGTCGCGTGCGAGCCTGTAAAAGGGGCGCTCCACGCCCATGGCGGCAAGGAGTTCGAGACCCTCGAGGTCAGTTAGCGCATCGCGGCCCTCGGCCCTCGCCTTCGCGGCAAAACCAGCGGCGAGCTTGCCGAGGGCTTTGGGGCTACTGAGTGCGGCGGGGCTACCGAGTGCGGCGGGGCTACCGAGTGCGGCAGGCTTGCCAGCGTCATCAGTGTGCTGCATCGCGGCCCTTCCTGAAGGCAGCCAGATTGGCGTCTACCAAGGCCTGGCCCTTCCTGGCGAACACTTCCCCGATGGCTGCCTCGAGGCCTTCCACGGAGAGGGGCAGGAGCCAGGAGGCCGCGCCGACGAGGACCATGTTGGCCGCGCGGGCGTTGCCGGCCTCGCGGGCGAGGGCATCCGCATCGAAAAGCCGGGAGCGTGGCAGAGAGCGGATCGCGGACAGGACGGCCTCGATATCGGGGTAGTCGGGAATGTTCCTGATGGGAGCAATTGCCGAGATCACCGAGCCCTTTCCTGCAGAAAGCCAGGGCAGGTAGCGGAGGGCTTCGAGGGGCTCGAAGGCCATGAGAAGCGAGGCAGAACCGAGGGGGATGGTCGGGCTCGCGGGTTCAGTGTCGGAGATTCGGAGGTGGGCGAGCACCTCCCCTCCCCGCTGCGCCATGCCGTGGACCTCGGACTGCCTGACCCTGAGGCCCTCGGCCATGGCCGCCTTCGCGATCACGACCGAAACCGAGATGCCGCCCTGCCCGCCGACCCCGGCGAGGATCATGTCATAGTTCATAGCTTCCTCGCCTTTTTCGTCCATTCGATGCACTCGCGCACGAGGACCACCGCCGAGGGCCCCCTGTGCGCGAGTTCCTCCTTGATGGCGGCGACGTTGGCGGCGTGCCCGGTCCGGTGCGCCCGAAGTACGCGGATGTGGGCCGGATCGATGCCGATGCCTTCCAGCACGGGCACGAGCCGCGAGGCGGGAGCTATGGTCGGCTGCGCTCCTGTCATGCCCGTCGTGTCGTTGTCAAGAATGAGAAGCGTGATGTCAGTGTTGTGGGAGACGGCATCGACGAGGTTGGGAAGACCCGAGTGGTAGAAGGTCGAGTCTCCGATGACTGCGACTGCGGGGCTGATGCCCGCGCCCGAGGCGCCACGCGCCATGCCCACCGAGGCGCCCATGTCGACGCAGGATTCGATGGCATTCCAGGGCGGGAGGGCCGCGAGCGTGTAGCAGCCGATGTCAGAGTTCACTGAAGCCAGCGGGTAGTCGGCCAGGGCTTCATTGAGGGCCGTGTAGGAATCGGCGTGCGGGCAGCCCTGACAGAACTGTGGCGGCCGGCCCGGGGCCACGAGGGTGCTCGGGGCGAAGCCCTCGCGGGCAGGCAGGCCAAGGGCCGCGCGCACGAGGTCGGGCGACAACCCCCCGTCGAGGGGAAGCTCCCCTGAGCGTTTGCCGCCAATTGGTACGGGTCCCCCGAAGACGCCTCGGAGCTGGTCCTCGACATGGGGATAGCCCTCCTCAAGGACAAGGATCCTGTCGACGGTGGCTGCCAGCTCGCGGATCTTACCAACTGGTACGGGGTAGGAATTGAGGGACAGGACCGAGGGCATTTCACCCTGACTGGCAGCGAAGTCCGCGAGGTTCTCGGCCAGGTACTGGCGAGCCAGACCGCAGGCGATCACGCCAAGCTTCCGGCCTGCCAGGGCAAGGACAGCAGCATCTTCCGAGCGCGCCCTGAAGGCTTCCTGCTTGGCCAGCAGTCCCTTCCAGCGCTGCCGCGCCATCGCAGGCATCAGGATCCAGCCCTTTGTGTCCGTGGTCTTGTGCATGGGGTTGACCGCCCGCCCAGGCCGCGCCTCGATGATCGAGCGCGAGTGCGCGAGCCGCGTCGTGATCCGCAGGAGGACGGGGACCTCGTGCAGTTCGGAGAAATCGAAGGCTTCACGCGTCATGTCATAGGCTTCCTGCTGGTTGGCCGGTTCGAAGCAGGGCATGCGGGCGAAGTCGGCAAGCACCCGCGAATCCTGCTCGTCCTGGCTGGAGTGCATCCCCGGATCGTCGGCGACCACCACCACGAGCCCCCCGTTTATCTTGACTAAGGCGGAATTGATGAAGGGATCGGCTGCCACGTTGAGGCCAACGTGCTTCATGGAAACCATCGCCCGACGGCCCGCGAAGGATGCGCCGAGGGCCGACTCGTAGGCTGTTTTCTCGTTGGAGCACCACTCGGCGACCAGGCCGTCCAGGACGCCCCCAGCCGATCCGTGGGCTTCTCCAGCAGCCTTCCAGGCCTGGAAGGACTCCATTATTTCGGTGGAAGGCGTGCCGGGGTATGCGTAGGCCGAGGAAATGCCCGCGTGGAGGGCAGCCAGGGCGATCGCTTCGTCGCCCATCAATGTCTCAGTTGCCATGATGCCTCACTTCTCGGAGGAGGAGATAATAAACCCCTTCTTCCTTGAGGGCAATATTCAAAACGCCGTTTTGAATATTGGAAAATACGCGGAGGCCCGGCAAGCGACTATCCCGAGGAGGAGGTCGGCGAAGGACTATCGGCTACTGCGGGCCATCGGCCGCCGGCGGACTAGCTTCTATCGAAAGCGCGCCGACAACCCGGTTCCGACCCGTCGCCTTGGCATGATAGAGGGCAGCATCGGCGCGCGCAAAAAGCCTTGCGGAATCGAAGTCCAGGCTGACATCCATCGCCGCCACCCCAAGGCTGAGCGTGACACAACGCGAAATGGGCGAATCCTCATGGGGGATGGCGAGGGACTCGACCTCCTTCCGTATCGTCTCCGCAAGCACCATTGCACCATCCTCCGAAGTGCCTGGGAGCATCAGGAGAAACTCCTCTCCCCCGTGCCGGGAGGCGAGGTCGGTCGGCCTCTTGAGCGAGCCCGCGATGGCTGCGGCTACTGCCCGCAGGCAGGAATCTCCATCCTGGTGCCCGTAGCGATCGTTGTACTTCTTGAAAAAATCGATGTCGCACATCACGAAGGCCATCATGATGGGGGGAAGTCCATGCCGTTCCCTGATCAAGCGCTTCCTTTCGCTCGCCAGGCGGTCGGTAAAGCATCTACGGTTTGCCAGGCCCGTGAGGGAGTCCGTCGAAGCGTGGAGGGCAAGCTCACGGTTGAGGGCAGCGAGCTCCTCGTTGCGCTGGCGTTCGGCCTCGATGAGCCCATCGACGCGATCCGCAAGGATGCCTATCTCGTCGAGACGCCCCGCGGCCAGTCCGAGTCCGAGGGGAGAATCCACTGCACCTGCCACCGCCCTGGTCAAATGATGGGCAAGCTTCCAGATCGGCTTGATGACCAGAATCGAGAGTGCGAACGACAAGGCCAGCAAGGCCAGGATGATCGACGCAACATAGGCGGTCCCGGCCTGGAGGATGAGGGTGCGGGCAGCGGGAGCTGCGTCAGGGCGATAGACGATGCGCAGCGCAATTCCCGGAGTGGCTCCCGCGGCCATGAGGGGAATATCGAGGGTCCGCTGCTCTCCCGCATCCTGGACAAAAAATGGGCCGTCTGGACCCTGGATCGACCGACCGCCCTGGTCGGATCGTGGCAGCATCACACCGATCCGGAGCTGGGCAATCTCGCCGATCCGGATCATGGGTTCCCCGGCGAGATAGCGTCCGAACAACAGAAGCCCCTGCCCCTCATCCAGCATCGCCGTGTCGCGCACTGGCATGCCTGCCAGAATCAGGGCTCCCCGGGGAGACTGCATGATGAGGGTGAATCCATCCTTCCCGTAAGCCGAGGGGACGACAATATTCGGCAAGGAATCAGCCAGACAGGGCGCAAAACTTCCGCCAACGGAGTCGCGCATCCCGGACCAGATCGCAGCACCGCCCTCGGCCCGGAGCTGGATAAGATCCAGGCGAGATCTGGCAATCCACTCCGCCTGAAGAAGGGCTGGAACGCGCAATGGGTCGCGCTTCCTGACAACAGCGAGCATATCGTCCCGGATCGCGTTTTCGGCCACCAGGGCGAGGAGGTTCAGTTTCTCGCTTTCAATGACCGTCAAGGTCCGCCTGACATGCGCGATGCTCGCCCGGTCCTCGAGGGCACCAAAGCTACGGGAGGTGATAAGTTCGAGGGCCTCGAACTGGAGCAGGCCTATCGCCGCGAAAACAGCTACTCCTATGAGCGCCATCCGCGCTGCAAGCGTGATCCTGAGCTTCCCCATGGAAGGAGTATAGGCCAGTCTGCCGGGAGGACGCCATGCCTCCCATTGACGCCTCCTCCCCCACCACGCTAATCTCGCGCCGCTCGCCCGGATGGTGAAATTGGCAGACACGCTAGATTCAGGTTCTAGTGCCGTAACTGGCTTGGGGGTTCAAGTCCCCCTCCGGGCAATACCTAAATGCTTTTTGAATAGCGACTTAACGAAATACTGAGGGCTTTCTGAACCGCCATTGTTCCCCGATTTCATTTTCTTCTCGATCAGCTCTTGCGATCTACTCCTGCATCCCACGGATAGCCGTCTTGATCTTGTCGACGATTGTCGCGACTTTGGCGCGGCTCCGCTTTACAAAGGCGCGGAATGCGACTCGGGCAAGGAACCAGAAGCCACCTAAGCCTACGAGACCGCCGAGTGCAAGAAATAGTACGCTCATCGGGATGCTTAGATTTCCAATGCCAATTATCAGCATGGCGAACACCGCGACTTTCATCCCAACAATAGCGCCCAGTCCGCTTGATACCGCGAAAAGTGCCAACGCCATCGATTTCAGGCTGCAGAACGCCTCAATCTCCGTGCCACGCTTTCCTTGCCTCACGGACAGGCTCAACGGAAATCCGTCGAGCAAGGATTTCAGGATCCCTCGCCTCCACGAAATCGTGCCGCTGTCAACGACGCTCGATTCCGATAAATCGGTCAGGGTGGGAAGGGACTTATTGAGGCGCTCCAGTTCATCCTGATTCAATGCTTGGGGTAGAATGTCGATCCGCTCGAATGAAACATCGCTACCCAAGAGGAGCCTCGTTCCGCTCTGCTTTCCGCGTTCCGCGATCCCAGCGACAGCAATCCGGATGTGTTCGACGGAAATGCCTGTCTCTCGTGCAATCTCTTCGATTTCCGAAAGCAGGAGGCCATCAACGGCTCTTGTCTTTCCCTTGCGTTCGATGTCAAGTGCTGTCTTGACGATGAGTGCAACTTCACGATCGGAATACAGCCTTGAGTCATCAGACATGACTGTACTCTCATGGTATTCGAGGATGGTGTCAAGAAAGCGGCATTCAGCCTTTGCGGATAGAATCGGAATTCTACATCGATATGGGTAGAGGTCGCGGGATATGCCAATTCCATTCTAGTCAGAAAGGGAAGCCAGTGAAACGAGGATTGTCATGGCAAAGCTGAAACTCTTCCGTCACCCGGGCATTGTTTTCGAGAAGCCAAAGCGCATGACCTTCAAGTTCCTGCTGCTGGGGACTGTTCGTCCGCTGCTCTTGATGATCATTGCCACCCTCCTGGATTCTGTCTGGAAACTTTACCACACTACCCTCTTCCTCAATTCTGTCCTCGTCGTCTGCGCGATAGTTATAATCGGTAGCATTGTAAGATATGCCTATCTGCCATGGGTGTTGAGTGACAGGGAACATAGGGCAGCGAGGGTATTTTCAAGTGCCTTTGTCGTCCTGGTCATCCTTGTCCAGGTTTCCGGTTTCTCCTATGTGGCATTGGCATTGGGTATCCCTGGAATCATCCTTGCGATAAAGGGCAGCAAGGAGAATCCCCGGACCAGGGCAAGTAACGCAATGGATGCCGGAGATCCGCATGCGGCAGGAAAGCCGGCAATTGACCCCTTTGAGGTCTTGGGAATATCACCGGATGCTACCGATGAGGAGATAAAGGCAGCCTAGCGGCAGACCATCAAGAAACGCCATCCCGATGCGAATCATGGTACAGGAGACACAGCCAGGTTCAGGAGGGCAGTCGAGGCGTACAGGATCTTGATGGAAGCGGAAAAGCAATGGAACAAGCCTCAGGCCCACTGGCCCTTCAAGGTCTGTAGTCCCTCGAGGACCTCCGTCCTCGGGAGCCCGCCTTTCGCCAGTTCGACGTCCTCCTTGATAAGCAAGCGGTCATAGAACGAAAGACAAAAGCCATGCTCGGCATCCCCGGCAAGCGCGGCGAGGATGAACAGGAAATCCTCAGCCTTTCCGTAGAGCCTGTCTTCTTCGTAGTGAAGGATCATGGTCCGAAGGAGGCCGAGGTCGCCGGCCTCGAACTCGAATGAAGCGACGAGGGCATCAATCCGGGCATGGACCTGGGTCAGGTCGAATCCGGCCTGGCAGGCCTTCACCAGCATGGATACAGCCCCGGACTTCAGGCCATGAATGCGTCTATCCACAGGGGCGGCGCCAGGGACGGCGGCGCCAGGTTCGGCGCTGCCAGGTTCGGCCGCGCGTTCGAGGAGCTCCGCCTGTTCTGCGAGCAGGACCGCGGCGACATAGTAGGCATCAGGGCCAGGACCTTCATTGCTATCGATGAGGGCGGAGAGGGCCTCGGGCGGGAGCGAAAAGAAAAGCTCAGGATCGAGGCCCAGCATATTTTTGACCGTCGCTTCAAGCTCATTTCCGGCTTCGACGAGATTTCCTGCAGTCTTGTGGAACATGATGCGACCCAGGAACACCGCGAGCTGGTCGATCATCCTCATGATATAGTCCTGCTGGTTCATTCCCCTCACCCCCGCCGCCAGACAGGCAACCCTGCCCGCCAAGAACATACACAAGATACTCCGTATCCCCCCAATCAGCGAAGGTCCCCGGAAACATGCTCACCCCCTGGTCTTCCCTCCAGGCTTTGGCCTTCCCTCCGGGGGGTGGGTCGGGCTATCCTCGGCTACACATGGTACGCCCCTCAGATTATCTGGCCGGCATCGGCTACGCTTCGATATTCGGACTCTCCTTCGTCGCAACGAAGGGAGCCCTCGATGTGCTTGCTCCCTTCGAGCTGCTCTTTCTGCGCTTCGCCCTTGCGACACTCCTCCTCGCAGCCCTCGCTGGATTCCGGCTGATCCGCCTCGACTACCGTGACAAGCCCTGGGTGGGACTCGCGCTCGTGTGCGCCTTCCAGCCCCTCCTCTACTTCACCTGCGAAACCTTCGGGGTCAAGGAATCCTCTGCGAGTACGGCCGGCATCGTCATCGGTGCCCTTCCCGCGCTGGGAACGGTGTTGAGCGCCCTCATACTTGGTGAGAGGGTGGGTCTCCTCCAGTCGCTCTTCCTCGCGCTGTCGATCGGCGGCGTTGCGGTCATCGCTGTATTCGGCGGTGCTGCGGGAGGCTCTGCAGGCAGCCTCGCTGGATTTCTCCTTCTCCTGGGCGCGGTGGCGAGCGCGGCCTTCTACAACGTCTTTTCGCGGAGATCGAGCGCGAGGTTCAGCCCCGTGGAGACCACCTTCGCGATGAT
>SESF01008175.1_pt1 | contig 14980 bp, 14 predicted proteins | sample 3171521 | NCBI WGS metagenome assembly SESF01 (sample SAMN10866945, study PRJNA518727) | freshwater metagenome | biome: subpolar coniferous forest; feature: holomictic lake; material: water; isolation source: holomictic Lake 227, 6 m and 8 m depth | place: Canada: near Kenora, Ontario | collected...
GAGCACACATCGCGGGACCTACGATTAAGGATTGCGTAGTTGTTGGAGTTGGTGCATGTTTTCTTCCTGGAGTTGTCGTTGGTGAGGGCGCTACTGTTGGCGCAGCTGCATTGGTAACGAAGGATGTCGATCCTGAAAGCATCGTCTTTGGGACGCCTGCAAAACTCGCATCAAGGCCAAAATAAGATGAATTTCAATATTGATTCCTGCAAAATAATCGACCTGCCAAAAATCAGCGATCCGCGTGGCAACCTTTCATTTGTCGAAGGTGGCAATCAGATTCCTTTTGATATTCAGCGCGTTTATTACCTTTACGACGTGCCAGGAGGCGCCGAGCGGGGTGGGCATGCACACAAGGGATTGCAGCAACTCATCATTGCCATGTCGGGTAGCTTTGACGTGGTGCTGGATGACGGTAAAAACAAAAAACGTGTTCACCTCAGCCGCTCTTACAACGGCTTATATGTTTGTCCCATGATCTGGCGTGAGTTGGACAACTTTTCATCCGGCTCTGTCTGCATGGTGCTGGCCTCCAATAAATACGACGAAGAAGACTATTTCCGCGATTACGCAGACTTTATGCGCGCACGGTGACAAGTATGACTATTCCATTTTTAGACCTGGGCGCGGCCTACCGCGAATTGCAAACCGACATTGATGCGGCAGTTGCCCGTTCATTAGCCTCCGGTTATTACATCGGAGGGCCAGAAGTCGAAGCCTTTGAAGCCGAATTTGCCGCCTACTGCGGCGCAGCCCATGCGGTCGGCGTCGCCAACGGGCTCGATGCCCTGCACCTAGCGCTGCGCGCGATGGACGTGGGGCCGGGCGACGAAGTGATCGTGCCCAGCAACACCTACATCGCCACCTGGCTGGCGGTGAGCCAGTGCGGCGCCACGCCGGTGCCGGTCGAGCCCGATGCGCGCACCTACAACATTGACCCGGCCCGCATCGAGGCCGCCATTACGCCCCGCACCAAGGTCATCCTGCCTGTGCATCTGTATGGACAACCGGCCGATATGGACCCTATTTTGGCAATTGCCAGCAAGCACGGACTGAGCGTGCTTGAAGACTGCGCGCAGGCACACGGCGCACGCTACAAAGGCAAGCGCCTGGGCGCGCATGGCGATGTGGTTGCGTGGAGCTTTTACCCTGGAAAAAACCTGGGCGCCATGGGCGACGGCGGTGCCATAACAACAAACGACGAGCAACTGGCCGACCGTATCCGCGTGCTGCGCAACTACGGCTCGCGTGTGAAATATGTCAACGAGGTGCAGGGCTATAACAGTCGACTTGACCCGCTGCAAGCCGCGATTCTGCGCGTGAAACTGTCGCATCTGGATGACTGGAACACTCGCCGCCGCGCCATTGCTGCAAGTTACCAGCAGGGCCTAGTCGAGTGCGGATTAACGTTGCCTTTTGTTCCCGACTGGGCCGAGCCTGCCTGGCACCTGTTTGTGGTGCTGCACCCGATGCGTGATGCCTTGCTCAAGCATTTAGCCGATGCGGGCATTGGCGCCTTGATTCACTACCCCATTCCCCCGCATTTACAGCAAGCGTATGCGTCAGCCGGGTATACGCCGGGCCAGTTCCCACTGGCGGAGCAGGTTGCAAACCAATGTTTTAGCTTGCCGATTGGGCCGCATCTGGATGAGGTGGGCGTCACCATGGTGATCAACTCGCTGAAAGCAATGCCCTAACGTGACTGAACAAATCGCGTCCTACCGACGCATTCTCAAAAGCTCGTCCATTATTGGCGGAGCATCGGTCATTAATATTTTGATCGGACTGGTGCGCACCAAACTGGTGGCGGTGCTGCTTGGGCCAACGGGCATCGGGTTGGTTAGCCTCTACACGGGTCTGATGTCAACCGCCAGTGCGGTCGCCACCATGGGCATGGGCACCATCGGTACACGGCAAATTTCACAGGCTCTAAGCCAGGACGATGAGCGCGCCTTGGCCGTGGTGCGCCGCGCCATGTTTTGGGGCGCGTTGCTGCTGGCCAGTGCGGGCGCGCTGGTGGTCTGGTCGCTTCGGGAAATTCTGGCGGTCAAAGTGCTGGGCGCAGCTGAGCACGCCACTTTAGTGGGCTGGTTGTCGTTGGGCGTAGCCTTTTCCGTGGCTGGTGCGTCGCAAGGGGCGTTGATTCAAGGTATGCGCCGCATTGGCGACATGGCTCGCCTGAGTGTGTACGGTTCTATTTTGAATACCGTACTGGGCGTTAGCTTGCTCTGTCAATGGGGTCAAGCTGGGTTGGCTGCTTATGTGTTGATCGGCCCATTAAGCAGTTTTGTGCTGGGACACTGGTATGTTTCGCGCTTACCAAAAGTAGCGGCAAACCCTGTTGCTATGAAAGAAATGGCACGCCAGTGGCAAACCCTGCTGCGACTGGGTATCCCCTTTATGGGCGCGGGGTTGGTGGGCGCATTGGTGCAACTTTGGATTCGGGTTGAGGTGGGTAACACGCTGGGCGCAGAGTCGCTGGGGCATTTTCAGGCGGCCTGGACGATCTCGATGCAATACATCAGCGTTGTGCTGGGCGCCATGGGCGCCGACTATTACCCGCGCCTAACTGGCGTCATTCACGACCACAAAGCTGCGACCCGCCTGGTGAACGAGCAAACCGAAATCGCGTTGTTGCTAAGCGCCCCGGTTTTCATCGCCATGATCGGCTTTACGCCGTGGGTGATTCATCTGCTGTATTCAAATGCATTTGTCCCTTCGGTAGAAGTGTTGCGCTGGCAAATATTAGGTGATGTTTTGAAGGTGGCCAGTTGGCCGCTGGGTTTTGTAATCTTGGCTGCGGGTGCAGGTAAAGCCTTTTTTATGATAGAAACCATCGCCTTAGTAGTAATGGGAGGATTAATTTCAGGATTGTCGAGCTGCGTAGGTCTGCAGATCACTGGCGTTGCATTTTTAATCTGTTACGTGATTTACCTGCCATTGGTTTACTGGTTTGCCAAGCGTTGCATGGGTTTTGATTGGACGCGGGCAGTTACTAAATTACTGGTAATTATTTTTGTTTTGTGTGTCGCGGTTTCATTAATCAGTATGACTTATTGGTGGGGTGCTATCTTGGCTGCAGTGTTGTCACCGGCATTTGGTGTATATAGCTTGACGCGGTTAGCGCACATGAGTAATTTAGGGGGCCCGTTCGGAAAATTTTTCGCTCGGACGCAAAATTGTCGTCTAAAAAATAGTAAATAAAAGTAATCAACAAATGTTGATTTAAATCGGATAGTTCGTGTAAATAAAATTATAACTTTATTGGGTATATTTTAAAAATCTGTTTTAATAATGCAAAATTATTGTAATCATTCTACGTATATTTTATTGTTTTATATTTTCTAAGGTGGATTAACTGAGCGGTATAGATGAAATTATGATTTGAATAATTATTTTTATGAGGAGGTTTTTGAAGGCTATGGGGTTGTTTAATGCATAAAACAATTGAGCATGAATCTGTATTGGTTGTGAAGCCATTGGTAACTTTTGCATTATTTGCATTCAATCAAGAGAGATTCATACGTGCGGCAGTCGAGGGCGCACTGGCTCAAGATTATTCTCCTTTGGAGCTCATAATTTCTGATGATTGCTCCACTGATAAGACGGTTGAAATTATTGAGGATATTATTAAAGGCTACCATGGACCACATAAGATAATATTCAATATAAATAAGTCTAATATGGGATTGATCGGCCATGTAAACAACATGTTTCAAATGGCGAGCGGTGAGCTTATAGTTGCTGCTGCGGGGGATGATGTTTCTTTGCCACGGCGAACCACCATGTTGGCAGATATTTATTTCGAATCAAAACCGATGCTTATACATTCATCTGTGATAAAGATTGATGAAAATGGTAATAGGCTTGAAGTTTTTCGTCCAGAGTTGGATTTGAATGTAATATCTATTCAGGAGGCGGCAATAGCGCTGTCTCTCTATATTGGTGCAACCGCTGCTTGGAGTAAGCTTTTATATTCAAATTATGGCCCAATTGTATATTCAAATGCTTACGAAGATTTGGTTTTTGGTTTTAGAGCATTGCTCTCCAATTCTGTAGCCTTCGTCGATCATCCGCTTGTGATGTATCGAGTTGGAAGTGGTTTGTCAACAAAAAAATATGATTTTAGTAAGGGTTTTTTGTTGGTCTATTTCCATCGGTGTAGGAGTATATTAGTTAATATTGATGTTTATTCTCAAAGGTTATGCGATTTGTGTGTTGTTGGAAATGATTGCAGTGTATTTTTGGTTAAGAGTGTTTTGATGAGGCGGATTATTTTACAAAAAAACAAGTTAGATTTTTATAAAAATCCACTAAATTTATTTGAAAATTTGTTTAAAAAAGATTTTTTATTAGTCATTGTTGCTGTTACTCATGAGATTATTTATTCAATTAAAATCATAAAAAAGTATGTTTCATATGTTACTATAAATTTATTCAAGCAAATTTAATTTTCAATCCTAAACTATGATTAGAAATAATTCAATATCAATTGTCATTGTTAATTGGAACTCAGGCGCACAACTTGGTGATGTCATTTCAAGTATTGAGCGATATCAACATGGTTTGGTAGATTCGGTTACTATAGTTGATAATGCTTCGATCGACAAATCGCTTGACTACATTAATAGATATCCCGATTTGACGTACATGACGCATTTGATTCGGAATTCTGAAAATCTTGGTTTTGGCAAAGCTTGCAACATAGGGGCACAGAAATCCGAAAGTGATTTCCTGCTTTTCCTTAATCCCGATGCCGCTCTGCATGATGAAACTCTGCCCAGTGCATTGGCTTACATGCAAGATCCTGCGAACGTTGATGTGGGTATTTGTGGTGTGCAGTTATTGGATGAGGATGGTTGTATTTCGCGCAGTTGCGCGCGGTTCCCATCGGCAATCGGATTTATTTGTCATTCAATCGGCTTGGATCGATTCTTTCCTCAAGTTGGTCACTTTATGAATGAATGGGACCATGCTCAGACGCGTCAAGTAGATCATGTCATTGGGGCATTTTTTCTGGTGCGGCGTGATGCCTTTAATGCATTAAATGGCTTTGATGAGCGATTTTTCGTTTATTTAGAGGATCTTGATTTTTCCTATCGCGCCAGGCAAGCCGGGTGGCGAAGTGCGTACTTAGCTGGTGTGCAGGCGTTTCATCTCGGCGGTGGCACATCCAACCAGATCAAAGCACGCCGCCTGTTTTATTCCTTGCGTAGTCAGTTGTTGTATTCTGCAAAGCACTTTTCGAACATTGGGGCTTTCAGCGTTATGTTGATCACACTTTTGATCGAACCTCTTTCACGTTCAGTGCTTGCGCTCATGCGTCGTTCGTGGCCTGAGTTGAAGGAAACTTGGACTGCTTACGGCATGCTTTGGCGCTGGTTGCCGCAGTGGGCATTTAAAGGTGCAACCCGTTGATGCGTCTCAATGTGCTGGTGCTGACCAAGTACGGCATGCTAGGTGCCTCATCACGAATGCGCTTCTTGCAATACTTGCCATGGATGCAGCAAGCTGGTTTTGAAATTACTATCCAACCTCTGTTATCAGACGAGTTGTTGCTTGCTCGCTACCAGCGCGGTGCCTATGGTGTTTGGTCATTATTGCGTGCGTATGCACTTCGCTTGTTGGTACTGCTGAGGCTTCATCAGTTTGATGTGGTGTGGATTGAAAAAGAAGCCTTGCCATGGTTTCCGGCGTTGTTCGAAAGATGGCTTCTTCGGGGCAAACCCTATATTCTTGATTTTGATGATGCAATTTTTCATAACTACGATTTGCATCAGTCAGTGTGGGTGCGTCGTCTCTATGGGCAACGGATTGATCGTTTGATGGCCGGAGCACGGTTGGTCATCGCCGGCAATCATTATTTGGCTGAGCGTGCCATTTCAGCTGGAGCGATGCATGTGGAAGTAATGCCCACGGTGGTTGACTTGGCTCGGTATGCCGTGAAATCGAGTTATTCGATGACGATTATTCCACGCATCGTGTGGATTGGTTCACCCTCAACACTTAAGTATTTATGGGAGTTGTCGGCCCCGTTGGCCGCACTAAACAAACTGTATCCTTTCATTCTGCTAGTGATCGGGGGTGGGGATCTCGCTATGCCTGGTGTGGAGGTTGAGACCGTCGTATGGGCGGCAGAGACAGAAGCGAGTGCAATTTCCGAATGTGACATTGGAATCATGCCTTTGCGCGATACACCTTGGGAGCAGGGTAAGTGCGCCTATAAATTGATTCAATATATGGCGTGCGGTTTACCCACAGTTGCATCACCCATTGGTGCAAATCTAGAAGTGGTAGTCGAGGGGGAAACAGGTTTCTTTGCTGATGGGCATGCAGATTGGATTGAAAAGCTGGGGCTGTTGCTAAGTGATAGAGCATTGAGACATAGGCTGGGTCTGGCTGGCCGTACACGTGTTGAGGCTGAGTATTGTCTTCAACAAACAGCGCCAAAACTGCTTGGGTTTTTCACAGCTGAAATAAATAAATGAAAACTTGCGCGCCTAAAAAAATATTGTTTTTTGTCACAGAAGACTGGTTTGTCTGTTCGCATTGGTTGCCATTGGTTACCGGAGCCAGAAAAGCTGGTTTTGATGTGGTTGTGGTCACGCGTGTGAACAAACATGCAGACAAGATTTCCCAACAAGGTGTTCGGTTAGTTCCATTTGAAATATCGCGCCGTGGCGCTAATATTTTCAGTGAATTACAAACGGTTTTGAAACTCCTAAAGGTTTACCGGCAAGAGCGTCCAGATATCGTTCACCATGTTGCAATGAAACCAATGCTGTATGGGTCGCTGGTTTCTTATTTGGTCGGTATACCGCGTACGGTGAATTGGGTTGCCGGAATGGGGTGGCTGTTTGTTTCAAACAAATGGCAAGCAAAGATATTGAACATTGTTGTACGCAAAGTGCTGGGATTCTTGCTACGGAACACAACAGTCATCGTAGAAAACAAAGATGATTTTTCAATAATTAACGACTTAGGTGTTGCGGCTGAGAAGATTAATTTGATCCGTGGTGCTGGTGTCGATACTTTGTTGTATTGCCCATCACTCGAGCCAAAAGGCATACCAGTGGTTGTGTTGCCAGCGCGAATGCTTTGGGATAAAGGCGTAGGCGAATATGTGGAGGCTGCGACGCAACTCAAACAGCGTGGATTTGTAGCAAGATTTGTTCTGGTTGGGGAGCCAGACTCAGAGAATCCAGCAAGCGTGACGATTGAACAATTATTAAGCTGGCAAAAAGATGGGATGGTTGAGTGGTGGGGGCGACGTGAGGATATGGCGCATGTATTAGCGCAATCACACATTGTTTGTTTGCCATCATACCGGGAAGGTTTACCCAAGTCCTTGCTTGAAGCAGCTTCCTGTGCTCGGCCAATTGTGACAACGGACGTTCCAGGTTGTCGGGAAATCGTACGAGACGGCGATAACGGAATATTGGTTAAGGTGCGGAGTTCAAATGCTTTGGCGGATGGCTTGGCCAAACTGCTGGTAGACGCGGAATTACGGCAGCGAATGGGTCTTCGCGGACGAGAGCGAGTTATAAATGAATTTGCTGAAGACCGGGTAGTTGCCCAAGTGGTTGCAATCTATAGCCAGGCACCTTTGTGAGAAATATTCTTGTTACTGGCGCAAACGGGTTTGTTGGCTTCGCTCTGTGCGATCAATTGCACCGGCAGGGTTGCCAGGTGTTTGGGGCACTAAGGATAAATGGCAGGTTATCAAGGGACGCGAAGTTGGCGCATGTTGGGCCGATAGATGGCGATTCAAACTGGTTAGAGGCGTTGGGGTCTGTGGATTCAGTGATCCACCTCGCCGCACGCGTCCACGTCATGAATGACACAGAGGCTGACCCGCTTGCCGCATTTCGTGGGGTGAATGTTGCGGGCACCTTAAACCTGGCTCGGCAAGCTGCTGCGGCTGGTGTGAAACGTTTCGTTTTCATCAGCTCTGTCAAAGTCAACGGCGAACAAACCAAGCCCGGCCAACCCTTTACGGAAGCGGACGAACCCAATCCTCAAGATGCCTATGGTCAAAGCAAGCACGAGGCCGAGATGGGCTTGCGCCAGATTGCCGCAGACACGGGGCTGGAGGTCGTCATCATCCGTCCACCACTGGTGTACGGTCCCGGTGTCAAGGCCAACTTTGCCGCCCTCATGCGCGCGGTGCAGCGCGGTTGGCCTTTGCCGCTGGGTGCTGTGAACAACCAGCGCAGCCTTGTGGCGCTGGACAACCTGGTTGATTTCATCATCACCTGCACCACCCATCCGCAAGCGGCCAATCAGACCTTTATGGTCAGCGACGGGCAAGACCTGTCCACCACCGAGTTGATCCGCAGTATGGCTCAAGCAGCCGGTGTGCCTGTCCGTTTACTACCGGTGCCGGTCTGGGCCTTGCAAGCAGGGGCAACTTTTCTGGGAAAGGGTGACGCGGTGCAGCGCCTGTGTGGTAATTTGCAGGTCGATATTACCAAAGCCAGAACTTTGCTCGGTTGGATGCAGTCTGTCTCGGTTGAAGAGGGTTTGCGGCGGGCTGCTGCCGGGTAATTAGCCTCCGTTTGGCCAGGCAACTGCAGCAATAAGCGGATTGTTCAGTGCATCTTGAACCCATAACTGTTTGGACAAGTCACATTGTTCACTGGCCGAAACTTTGCATATTTTTTTTAGCCACTGCTGTGCTTCTAACGGCCGATTATTTAACGCTAAGGCTTTGGCCACTTTATAAATAACGCCAGAGCCAGGATAAGCATTTGCAACTTGCAACATCCAAACCAACTCATCCGGGCTCATGCCACGTTTGACCTCATAGCGAATGAGTCGAATTCTTTCTCGTAACTGCGTTAACAGAACCACTTCAGGTGGCTTGTCTTGCGAGCGATTTCCAATGTGGGCCAGTTCAAAACGAGCAGCCAGAAAACTGGCCTCAATCCGGAAATAGTCCAAAACAATGATTGAAAAAAGCATGGTCGTTACGAGCCACAAGACCATTAAGGTCCATCGTGGTGATGTCCAGAGGGCTTTGCCACCAATACTGTTATTCAACACGCCTATGACCAAGCCGGTGGGCAGCAGGAAATAGGCATAGTGCAGTGGTAGCTCAAGCAAAGCGTGAATACCTATGACGCCTAGAAACATGACAAGGATGGCCACTTTTGCATTTGAGACTGCACGAATGTAAGTGATGAATTGCCACACCGCTGCCGCAGAAATTAGCAGTCCGAGCGGTAGCCCCAACCACAACACCAGATCAAGGAAAAGGTTGTGTGCCTGTCCGAAGGTGGAATACAAAGGCGGGAAATCTGCTGCAACGGCCAACTGCGCTTTCGTCACCTCGCTCCACCCGTAACCAAACCATGGCTGATTCAGCGCGGCATCCAAAAACAAGCGCCAAGCCAAGGGGCGTAAGCCGCCTTCAAGTTGATCGCCTCTGAAGTTGGTTTGCGCCGAAGCGATTTGCAGTGCATCAGGCAGCGCTTTCAGCAGTGGCGTGTAAGCAAAAAAAACAAAAAATAGGGCGAGAAAACTCCAAGGCACCCACTTGGACCGCCATAGCCTTCGCCAAACCCCAGATGCGATTACTAGAGTGGCTAGCCCAATCCAGGCGGTGCGTGATTGGCTGAGTGCGATACCAATCAACAAAAAACTGGCCAGCAGAACGGCAACTAACGCGCCAATTTTCTCGGTGTTATAAGCCCAGAACGAGGCTAATAATCCCCAGAGCAACAACGTAGCCAATTGATTTGGTTGTCCAAAATTAGCATACGGGCGCCCACCCACCAAGCCCATTGACCACAGGTCGGCAACACCTGTGTCCATCAACCCCAGCCAAGTCCGTAGTTGTAACGTGACGGATAAGACTGAGGCAACGCCAATCGCCAAAAACAAACCATTGGCCAACTGGCTGGGGCCAACGCGCTCCCATCGTTGACCAATCAACAAGGCCAACAAAAAACCTACTAAATAGACTGTTGATATCCATGCTTGACCTGAGAATAAAATCAATCCCGTGCTGTATTGCAATCCTGGTACACATGTTAAAAGCGCCACCAGAACCGTCGATCCGTGCCACTGGGTTGTGGATTTAGAACGAATAAACAGGGCGGCGGCAGCAATGAGCAGAACCACAGCGCACCAAGCATCGGCATGGAATCCCGTCCAAGGGAGAAAGTGATTCGGCAATAGCCAGGCAATTGACAGTCCGCAGGACCAAGCTATAAGCCAAAAAGATGACATCGGGAAATCACCCCCCCGTTTCGTTTGAGGTTGAGATAGCCAGCGAATATCACGCATCAAGAAAGATTGCTTCATCAATAAAAAAAGGCCCTCAAAAGGGCCTTACATAGTTTAGTTTAAAACTAATTACTTGCAACTGGCAGGTAAATATTTGGCCGTAATACCGGCAGTAGCACCTGTTTGACAAGTCCAAGTCACCTGGCCAGTACTCGTCATTAAACCTACTAAATCAAGTTGCGCGGATGAAATCTTCGCATCGGATGTTGTGGTGACAACAGTTATTTTGCCATTAGATGCGTCAGTCCCAGCATAAGCAACACTAGCAACATATTTGGAAGTTTGCGTAGTAACCGGCGAACTGTTGGTGGAAGGCATAAATCCATTCACTTGAACAAACTCAGACACAGCAGTTTTTCCAGAGGACGCTGCCAAAATCACTTCAGACACCTTAGCACGCACCGTGTAATCCTGATAAGCCGGCAACGCCACGGCAGCCAAAATACCAATAATCGCAACCACGATCATCAATTCGATCAGGGTAAAACCCTTTTGCATAGAACGCTTCATGAGAAACTCCAAAAGTTAAGGAAAGAAACAAAGTGACATTTGTCAATCAGCAGCTTCCGTGCCATCAACAAAACCCGCTGCTAAAGTCGGTAAATCTATTTTTTGCCCCCTTTGTCACAGCATTTGGCGTGTCGATGTCGGCAGACAAACCCGCTTGGCACAGGCCCAGCCGTGCCGCGAACCCGATAACATCGTGCCATGGGTTACTTTTAGGTCATGAATGATGAATAGGGTTGGAATCAGTGTGGAATCGGTCATCGCAATTACCGGCTTGAGTCGGCGCACTTGGTGGCGGCGCATATCAGACGGTGAAGTCACCAAAGTGGCCAATGACGCGCGGGGGCGAACCATGGTCTTGTGGGCCGAGATCGTGCCGCACATCAGCATCCCAATGCAAGCCGAAGATCTGGCTTTTGTCTTGCGCGCTGACGCGGGCGATGCGGCGGCACAAAACGACATTGGCCAACTCTTTTCAATTGCCGGCAAACACAAGGCGGCGCTTTACTGGCTCCAGCAAGCCGCACAGCAAAACAACGCCGACGCCATGCAGTGGCTGGGCCAATGCTATATAAGTGGGGCGGGGGTTCCGAAGAGCGATAACCTGGGCCTGATGTGGATCGCCAAAGCGGCAGCACACGGACACGCTATTGCCCAAGCGCAAATTAGCGTGCTTCTTCCCCGCTGAGGGGTTTGGGTTGCAACCTGAAAAAAATAATGAAAAGAATATTTGATTTACTGCTGGCCACCTTGGCCAGCTTTGTTTTAATAATCCCGGTGATATTCGTTGCCTTATTGGTGCGGATCACCTCCAAAGGCCCGGCGCTGTATTGGTCTGACCGGGTGGGGAAAAACAACCTTATTTTTAAAATGCCCAAGTTTCGCAGTATGCAGGTGGGCACCCCGGCGGTAGCCACGCATTTATTAACGAACCCCGACGTCTACCTGACGCCGATCGGGTCTTTTCTGCGCAAAAGCAGTCTCGATGAGTTGCCGCAGTTGTGGAATATTCTGAAAGGCGACATGAGTTTTGTCGGCCCCCGCCCGGCGTTATTCAATCAGCACGACCTTATTGCGCTGCGCACCCGCAGCGGCGTTCACCAACTGACGCCCGGTTTAACGGGTTGGGCGCAGATCAATGGGCGCGATGAATTGCCGATTCCTCAAAAAGTAGCGCTTGATATTGAGTATCTTGAAAATAAATCGTTCTGGTTGGATATAAAAATTATATTTTTAACGGGTTTAAAGGTTTTAAGAAGAGATAATGTGACCCATTAAAAATCTAAAAAAACGGGTTCAGGGGCTTCTTAAACTTTAACAACCAGGTATTAACCATGAATAATTTGATCGAGATCCAAAACCAAATCGAGAAACTCCAGCAACAAGCGGCTGAAATTCGGTCGCAAGAGTTTGATAAAACTGTGGCAGAGATTCTCGCCAAGATGAATGCTTTTGGCATTACTTTAAAAGATCTCGACGCATCCAAAGGCCGCCCACGCAAAGTGGCCACCCCCGGTTCCAAGCCTGCCGCTGCCAAATTTCGCGGACCCAATGGCGAAACCTGGAGTGGCCGTGGCCTGACGCCGCGTTGGTTGGCCGCTTTGTTGGCTACCGGTCGCACCAAAGAAGAATTCGCTATTTAAATAGCCCGCGTAAATAGCCCAGGGTGAGTCAAAGGCGTTGATGCAAAACAGGGTTTTAGCGTGGCCGCGTGCCGCCAAGCGTTGGGTGGTGGTGGCGCTGGATGTGGTTCTGGCGCTGCTGGCCACCTGGATTGGATTCACGCTCCGGCTCGATACCCCTAATGTGCCCAGCGGCGCCCAGTGGTGGGTGTATGGCCTGGCGCCTCTTTTGGCGGTGCCGATCTTTGTCAAGTTTGGGTTGTACCGGGCCATTTTTCGGTACACCGGGCAGGCGGCGTTGCAGGCCACCGGGCAAGCGGTGCTGGTGTACGCCATCATTTTGCAGAGCGTCTTGTTGTGGCAAAAATGGCTGGGCGTGCCACGCAGCCTGGGCGTGCTGCAACCCCTTATTTTCCTTTTTTTGGTGGGGGCGAGCCGGGCGGTTGCCCGCTTCTGGCTGGCTGATCTGGGCAATGCCCAGGCCAAGGCCACCGGCCGCTTGCTGATTTATGGCGCGGGCACGGCCGGCGTGCAAACGGCCTCGGCCTTGCGCGTATCAAGCCAATTTCAACTGCTGGGTTTTGTCGATGACGATGCGGCCAAGGTCGGGCGCAGCGTCAACGGCATTCCGGTGTTTTCGCCAGCGCAGGTGCCGGCGGTGGTGGTGCAGCAAGGTGTCACCGATATTTTGCTGGCGCTGCCCAGCGCCACCCGCGACCGGCGCAACACCATCATCGACAGCTTGCGCGCGCAGCCGGTGCACATTCGCACGCTGCCCGGTTTGGCTGATCTGGCCAGTGGCCGGGTCACGGTGCAGGATTTTCGCGATCTTGATGTGGAAGACCTGCTGGGCCGCGACCCGGTGCCGCCCGATGCAGCCCTGATCGCGCGCGACCTGGCCGGGCAGGTGGTGCTGGTCACCGGCGCGGGTGGCAGCATTGGCGGCGAGCTGACGCGCCAAATCGTGCAGCAGCAACCGCGCCAGTTGCTGCTGCTCGACCACAACGAGTTTGGTCTTTACAGCATTCACCAGGAGTTGCAGGGGCTTTGCGCCGCCAAAGGTCTGGTGGTGGAACTGGTACCGCTGCTGGGCAGTGTGGCCAACTTTGAGCGCTTGCTGGCGGTTTGCACGCAGTACCGCCCGGCCACCGTGTACCACGCCGCGGCCTACAAACATGTGCCGATGGTGGAAGACAACCCGGGCGAGGGTGTGGCCAACAACGTGATGGGCACCTGGAACACCGCCCGCGCGGCGCGTGATGCGGGCGTCAAGCGTTTTGTGTTGATCTCCACTGACAAGGCGGTGCGGCCTACCAACGTGATGGGCGCCACCAAGCGCATGGCCGAGCTGGTGCTGCAGGCGCTGGCCGCAGAGAGCACCAACACCTGTTTCACGATGGTGCGTTTTGGCAATGTGCTCGATTCGAGTGGCAGCGTGGTGCCGCTGTTTCGCCGCCAGCTCGCCGCCGGCGGGCCGCTCACCGTGACCCATGCCGAGGTCACCCGCTATTTCATGACCATCCCCGAGGCCGCGCAACTGGTGTTGCAGGCGGGCGCCATGGCGGTCGGTGGCGATGTGTTTGTGCTGGACATGGGCGAGCCGGTCAAGATCCTGGACTTGGCGCGGCGCATGGTGCAACTCAGTGGCCTGAGCCTGCGCGACGACGCCAACCCCGCGGGCGATATCGAGATTGAGATCACCGGCCTGCGCCCGGGCGAAAAGCTCTACGAGGAGTTGCTGATTGGCGACAACCCCGAGCGCACCGCCCACCCCCGCATCATGAAAGCGCATGAAGACCACTTGGTCTGGGCCGGGCTGGCGCTGCATCTGCAAACGCTGCGCGTAGCCGCCGACCTGAATGACGTGGCGGCGATCAAAGCCGTGCTGCAGACCTGTGTGCAGGGCTATGGGGTCCGCGTGTCATAAAAAGCCCGGCCAACATGCGGCACAATTTGCGACTGATTCATTTCTGCAAACCGAGTGCCCCCCATGACCGACATCTCCAAAATCACCCCGCGCGAAAAAGCTGAAATTCTGGCGCAGGCGCTGCCCTACATTCGCAAGTTCCATGGCAAGACCATGGTCATCAAGTACGGCGGCAACGCCATGACCGACCCCGCGCTGCAGGCCGATTTTGCCGAAGACGTGGTGCTGCTGAAGCTGGTGGGTATCAACCCGGTGGTGGTGCACGGCGGTGGGCCGCAGATCGAAACCGCGCTCAAGCGCCTGGGTAAAAAAGGCGAATTTATTCAGGGCATGCGCGTGACCGATGCCGAAACCATGGAAGTGGTGGAGTGGGTGCTGGGCGGCGAGGTGCAGCAAGACATCGTCGGGCTGATCAACCAGGCCGGTGGCAAGGCCGTGGGCCTGACCGGGCGTGACGGCGGCATGATTCGCGCCCAAAAACTCAAGCTGATGGACACGCAAGACCCCAGCATCGAGCACGATGTGGGCCAGGTCGGCGACATCGTCAGCATCGACCCCAGCGTGGTGATTGCGCTGCAAGACGACGCTTTTATTCCCGTCATCAGCCCGATTGGTTTTGGTGAAAACAACGAGA
>SESF01010150.1_pt1 | contig 14967 bp, 11 predicted proteins | sample 3171521 | NCBI WGS metagenome assembly SESF01 (sample SAMN10866945, study PRJNA518727) | freshwater metagenome | biome: subpolar coniferous forest; feature: holomictic lake; material: water; isolation source: holomictic Lake 227, 6 m and 8 m depth | place: Canada: near Kenora, Ontario | collected...
CATGCCGCCACTCTAAAGTCTGGCGCTGCTTGCACAAAGGTTGGGGCCAAGACCAAGGTCGGTACTAATTCCTATACCTGCGGAATAAACCCAACCGTGAAAACCACAAAATTAACCTGGCTACTAAACGATTGCTTGACCGCAAATAAGCTCTATGTTGCCGCCGTCAACAACCAAACAAACTTTACCGCTCAGGTCACCAACACTTTGGACCAACTAAAGAAGAGCATTGCAACTTGGCAGGCAGCTAGCGATCTTGCAGATCAAAAATTGAAGGCGGCAAACGCAGATTTCCCAGCCAAGATCGCCGCTATCCAGGTGAAGATTGATGCTGCAACTGTGAAGTCCACAAATGCTCACGATAAGGCTAAGACGGCAACTGGTGTTAACTTGTTGAACTGGACCAAGGCTTACACCGGTTATGACAACAACATCACTCGTTACAAGTCAGCGATTGATTTGCTAAACAAGGGAATTGCTCGTCTGCAGTCAACAAAGGACCGTGCAGTTTCTCAAATTACTTCACTTAACGCACAGCTAACTAGCACCATGGCTTCACAGCCAGCGCTTGCTGCTCAAGTTAAGGTCAGTGTTACTCAAGGCTTGACTCAATTAAAGCTTGCCTGCAAGGCTGGTCTTTAAGCCTTAACCAATAATTACCGCTGATGAAGTTGCCTTTACTGGGAACTTCATCAGCGCGCTTCGCGCAGGGCCATTAATTAATTTTCCATTGAGCGCATATTGCGAGCCGTGTGCTGGACATAACCAAGCGTTTCCATTTTGTTGAACGGTAATTCCTTGATGGGTACAACTTAGATTTAACGCGGTGAAGCCAGTAATAGTCTTGGCTGTACGTACCAATGCGATAGAAGAGCCATCCGAAAGGTCGATGGTTACCACCCCGCCTACTTTGGCCAAATTCTTATTAACCTTTAGGTCAACCCGAATCTTCTTATCCTTGGTCTGGGTTACGCCTGTGGCAGCAATAGCTGCTTCCGGGACGAAGCCAAAGGAGATGACGGCCACGCCACAGAGAATTGCTCTGCGAGATAGGGGAGAGTTAGCAAGATCGAGTTTGGCTTGGTCAGACATTAAGTAAACCTTCCGTTTTAATGATGAGAGTGAGCCCTCTTTTGGAAAGGTTGGGCTGCTCTTAAAATCTCGTTATGAGGGTTTTCCCACCGACGAGTCGGGCGAAAACCTACCCCACCTTTCGCCTGACTGCAGTACTTATCCTCAGCCTGCATCTGGGAATTCGCTTAATCTTTCCCCAGCCAGCGATCTTTCCCGACCTGTTCCTTTTCAATTCCGCTGCAATTTGCGCTGCATTTGCAACGCTTTATTCACCGCTATTTAATGATCACTGGGCTAGTACTAGCTTGGGTTCGGCCTTCTTGCTTTGGAGTATTGGCTCAATCCTCTCCACCGCCAACTCCTTTTTTAGTTTTACGGTCTGGCCAAATCTGGCCGATATTTGTTATTCGCTCTTTTATCCATTTGCCCTCTTTGGCATAGTCAGAGCGCTAACGGCACGACGGAAAGTTAAGTGGCTCGAACTATTAGATACCGTGATTCTGGCACTGGGTATCACCAGCATTGTTGCCGGTTTTTTGATTAAGCCCGCAATGCTTCATTTCTCCGGTAGTACTGGCTCGGTCTTTCTCTCGCTCTTATATCCAGCGGGTGATATCTCGCTATTGGCGATCACTTTGGCCTTGGTGCTTTTAACCAGAAAGTCGTTGCGTTCGATGCTCTTGCTCCTTGGGGTAGCAGCATTTACCGCAACCGATCTGATTTTCTTATTGATGTCTGCGAATTCCGCTTATCCATTCGCCTCGCTGAATGACGATGGTTGGATCATTGGCATGATTTTGATTGCCGAATCGTTGTATCACCATGGTGGCGAGATTGAACTTTCAGAACGCTTCGCCCCAATAACAACAGTATTCGCGGTAATCGTCAGTTCGGTTGCACTACTGATCGCAGCAATTTCCCCAACGTATTTACCAAAATTTATTTTGATTCCTGGATTTGCAACTATCGGGTTTGCCTTTCTGCGAATGCAAGCGGCAATCAGCGATGCGAAGAACACCAATGAAGAACGAGAGTTAGCGCGCACTGATGAGTTAACTGGTCTGCCGAACCGAAGACGCTTCCTCTTGGAGTTGGATCTACTAATTCGCAAAGAGGGCACGCTCTTGCTCTTAGATTTGGATGGTTTCAAAGCAGTGAATGATGGTTATGGACATCCAACCGGTGACCAATTGCTGAAACAGATCGCAATCCGTTTTAGTAGAGCGCTTCCCGCCAATGCGCTTTTGGCCAGACTGGGTGGCGACGAATTTGGGGTGATCGTCTTTGGCGATCCTGAAATTGGGCTGGAAACGGCGCTGGCGCTTCGAGCAACACTCACTTACCCTTTTGCTCTACCAGCCGCCACCGTGGAGGTTGGTGTCAGTATTGGCCGAGTAATAACGCAGGCGGAGCGCTTTACACAGGAGGATCTGCTGCGCAGAGCGGATCTGGCAATGTATGAGGCGAAGCGAACTCAAGCGGGAATAGTGCTTTGGAGCGACTCGTTAATAGGCAGCTAGAACTTTGGCGCTTCAGGTTTGGCTGCTTTTATCTCCTGAAGCCTCGCTAGGGACTCTAGTCGTTCAGTGGCGTGGTCAACAATTCTTTCGGGGTAGTCGTGCAAATAACCATCAAGGAAATTCCAAGGTTCGTGAATTTCGGCGCTAGACAAATGCGAAAGCTCGGGGAGAAAATGACGAACATAATCGCCATTGGGATCGAATCGTTTTCCTTGTTCGACTGGATTAAAGACTCGGTAGTAAGGCGAGGCATCGGTGCCGCAACCCGCAGTCCACTGCCAGCCGTGCGAATTTGAAGCCACATCGTTATCGATTAAATATTTCATAAAGTGATTAGCGCCGTGCTGCCATTCGATATGCAGGTCCTTAACCAAAAAGGAGGCAACTACCATCCGCACGCGGTTATGCATCCAGCCTTCAGCGCGCAGTTGGCGCATACCAGCATCGACAATTGGATAGCCAGTCTTGCCCTCACACCAAGCAGTGAATTTTGAACCGGGTTTGTCATATCGCATAGTTTCGTAAACTGGCGAATAATATTCGCGCGAAGTAGTTGGATAGTGATGAAGGACGTCGGCATAGAACTCGCGCCAAGCAATCTCTTTGCGAAATACTTCATTAGCCGAACTTTGATTTAATTCGGCCAGAATTGTCCGCGGATGAATTTCGCCCCAACGAAGATGTGGGCTGAGACGACTAGTGCCGGCGATCCCCGGAATATTTCGGGCCTGGTCATATTCAGCAAGCCCACCTTTTTTGTAGGCTTGCCATCTGGCTAGGGCTGCAACTTCGCCAGCTTCCTGAAGATCAACGCCTGCAGGCGGATGCCACTTCGGAAAATTCCGATCTGCCTCTTTTGGGGTAATGAAGTTTGGGTTCTTCGGAGCGGCAACTGGCCCGCGCCAACCATGAGTCAACCAACTTCGAAAGAAGGGGGTGTAGACGCGGTAATTAGTGCCATCGGGTTTTCGAACTCGGCCAGGTGAAACTGCATAACCACTTCCAGTTTGTTGCAATTCAATTCCAGCTTTGGTTACTGCCAGATCGCGTGCAATGCCATAGGGGGCAAATTCCTGAGCCACGTAGACTTCTGATAAGTCGTGGCGCTTCATAACATCTTGCAGCACTGAAACGGCAGGACCAGCTATTACTGCAAGCTTGCCGCCCAGAGATTGATCCAGGGCTCGAAGCGAATCCGCCAAATAAGCCCTGCGGTACTCCCCAGCTCGTTCGGCGATCTCTTCATCGATGATAAAAAGCGGCAGTACAGCGTCACTATTAGCCAAGGCTGCTAACAGCGCGGGGTTATCTGCCAACCGTAGATCCCGCCGAAACCAAAAGAGAGAGCGGGTCGAGGTCATCCCCGTATCCTTTCACTATGGAGATCGTTAAGCGCTTTGGAATTCGCCACCTCTCCGAACCAGTCACCCGAATTAACTTTGCCGGCCGAACCGTTGATTTTTGGGCACCAGCCGAGCCCGCCACCCATTTAATCGTTGCGCACGATGGTCAAAATATTTTTGATCGTCGAACCGCGACTCGGGGACGAACCTGGCAGTTGGCGCAGAACGCCAGCCGAGTCGCAACGGAATTTGGAATTTCAGCTCCCTTGATCATCGCGATATTTCATGGCACTACCAAATCCAATCCCTGGGGCCGTGCTCACGATTTGGCACCACAAGAACCGTTTCAAGCCGGCTTGGTGGTAGCACAACCGAAGTACCGCGATGTTTCACTGGCGGATTTGCAAGGCGATAACTATTTGGAAACGATTGTTAGCGAAATTGTTCCCGCAATATCGCAGAGCGTTGGTTTCATTCCGGAGCCCAGCAAAACGGCGCTCCTTGGTTCAAGTATGGGCGGACTGGCAACGCTCTATGGCCTAGGCCGCCACCCAGAATTTTTCGGCGCCGGCTTGGCATTCTCACCGCATTGGATAATCGGGGAAAATCCATTGGTTGATGCGCTGCTTGACGCCCTCCCAATGCCCAGCAATCACAAGATCTGGCTCAGCCGCGGAACTAAAGGGCTTGATGCCGAATACCAACCATTTCACGATTATTCGATCTCGAAGTTAAAAGAGTTGGGTTGGCAGGAGAGCGAGCAATTCGAAGCCAAAATATTTGCAGGTGGTCGCCATAATGAACCTTCATGGCGTCGGCAAAGTGATGAAGCGCTGCGGTTCTGGCTTAGTTAATTGATGGAATAGCGAATAATCTTCGATGCCAAAGTTGCGCCAGCAGAGTTCTTTACGACGGCAACCAAGTTCAGCACGGTTCCCTTTTTATAAAGAGCTGGATGCAGATAGCTTCGAAATAATCCACCGGCAGTTTGAGCAGTCTTAAAAGTACGGTGATCGCTGGTGCCAAGGCTCTGCCACGCCTTACCTGGAACCTGCACCGCAAAGGTGACTTGATCAAAATCGCTGCCAGGAACGGATGCGGTAATTGGAATCCAACCATCGCTGTTGCCATCGGTCTTTGGCGGCAGGATCGTAATCTTGAGCGTTTGATTTGGTACAAATTTATTGGCCGCTTTCAGGACAATAAAGCCATGTGGCGGCAGAGTGATATCTAGCGAATTAGGAGAAGAGCTGGTCGATGATCCGAGACCGAAGATCGGCTCCCAAGCGCTTGAAAGCGTAGCTACCGGAACCGTGGCAGTTGTGGGCTTGTCATCCGAGTTGAAGGCAACAAGAAACTCTTGATCTGAATTGAATCTACTGACCGCGAAGAAATTTCCTTGGGCATATCGAAGTTGTTGCGTTCCAGTCTTTAAATCCGGATATTGAACTTCGAGATTTTGCAGTGCAACTATCTCATCCTGAATTGGATTGGCAACATCAAATGAACTTCCATCTCCGATCGGCGCAGCGCCAATGCGCGTTTCAGTCTTCCAAAGATCGACTTGTGTAGGGAACATATCCTGCCGAGCGAGTTTGTCGCCACCACCGCCGGCCATTCCCTTTTCATCGCCATAGTAAACAATTGGGCCACCGCGAAGTAAGAAGAGCATGGCATGCGCCAGCTTGTCGCGTTCCAGCAAAACTGTTTCGCCATCCCAAGCCGCGGCTTTCGTCAGAAAGTATCCAATTCGGCCCATATCGTGATTGCCTAAAAAGGTTGCCAATCCATAGGCGCTCGAAGTTGCACTGGTGTACAGATCATCACCGTTGAAAAGTTCACCCAGCGGCCCTGCCTGCCCAAATGATTTTGCATAATTTGTCACTGCGTTTTGGAAGGGGAAATCTAGCGCTGATGGAAAACTCTGCTCCGTAACGAAAGGTGCGACCGCTTCCGGGTTCGCGTCGGCGATCTCGCCAAAGATTGCGAAGCTGCTCTTTCCAACGCTCTTTGCGGTCTTGAGAATCGCTGGCAGGAATGATTTCCAGAAAGCTTGATCTACATATTTGGCGGTATCAATGCGAAAGCCATCGATGCCATATTTTGTGATCCAGCTCGACCATAAATCGGTCCAACCTTGAACCACTGCTGGTTTGCCGGTATTGAGATCATCGAGTCCATAAAAATCCCCAGCGAGGGTTGTGGCTTTTGGGCTCGCACCAATATCGCCCACATTGTGATAGTTAGCCATCGTATTTAGCCAAGTTGGCTTCTTTACCTTCGCTAAACCAAGTGGAATATAGGCACTTCCGTTATCGCGATATTTAATGATATCTGCGGTGTGATTTACCACGATGTCGACGATCACTTTTAGTCCAAGGGCATGAGCTTGGTCCACCAGATTTTTAAAGTCAGCTTCCGTGCCTAAATGGGGGTCGATAGTTGTGAAATCAATTCCCCAATAACCGTGATAGGCCGCAGATCCGCCTTGAACATATTGTTGTTTTACCGGTGGGGTTATCCAGATTGAGGTAAAGCCCATCTTCTTTATATACGAAAGGTTTTGAGTTAGCCCTTTTAGATCGCCGCCGTGATACCAACCTGGGTCACTTGAGTCATAACCGCTGGTGAGACGAAAATCGGCAACGTGAGCCAGATCGTTTGAAGGGTCGCCGTTGGCATAGCGATCGGTCATCACAAAATAAATAGATTGAGTGTTTAACGCGCCGCGGACTACTGGCTTGGCTAAAGCAACCAAACTTGGCGCACCTTGAGAAACTGTGACAGAGCCGAGGATCAGCCCGGTGGCAAGCGCAAGCGCACCGAGTCTTCTAGCCGCCAGATTCAACGGAGTTTCCAAATCCCGATAACTGCGCTCTTGGAATCAATGCTGATGGAATTTCCATTACCTAATGGTCCGTAGAGTGTCTTATCAATTTCATATCCCCAGTTAGCGAGGTCAATCTTTCGCTTGATACCTTTGCGGGAAACAAAAATGAGAAGGGTTTCTTTTTTAGATTCCCGAAGGTAGGAGATGGAATCGGCAGTGACATCAACCCATCGCAAGCCACCATGAGCTAAGGCATGACTGGAGCGGCGAAGCTTGACTAACTTTTTTACCTCGGTTAAAAAATCAATATCCCATCCGCTCTTATCTTCCCAATTGATGGTTCGACGGGCATCTTCGCCCCAGGCGCCTTCAAGACCGATTTCATCACCAGCAAAGATGGATGGCACTCCCGGATAGGTCAGCAACATCCCCATCGCCGCAAGATGTCGAACTGGATCTTTACCAACGATGTTTCGAAATCGTGGGGTGTCATGAGAATCGAGCAGAGCCATACTGGCGGTAAGCGCACGCCAAGGAATCATCGCGTTAAATTGTTGAATGGCAGCAACGGTTTGGGCGCCGGTAAATTCTGGTAACCCTTCCGGAAATCCGTAATACTCTGGCTTGGTTTCGGGCTTGTGGGCGAACCAACCCCACAGCACCCGGCCAAAGCCGTTGTAATTCATGGTTCCATGCCACCCAAGGCCATCAAGGTCAGTTGGGAAGTTATCGGCATTCTCGGCCACTAACCAAGCGTCGGGATTTACCTCATCCATCGCTGTTCTAATTCCGCGCATGACTTCTTGGTTAATGTCCTGGTCCAAATATTTCCCGGTCATATTTCCGACATCAATGCGCCAGCCCGCCATTGAAAAAGGTGGGCGAAGCCACTTACGAACAATTGAATTGGTTCCCTCGTACATCGCCTTTCGAAGTTGTGGCGATGAATAATTTAATTTTGGCAGTGATGCCAGACCCCACCAGCCTTCATAACCATGAGTGGATCGATCATCCCAATAAAAATAACTTCCCTCTTTTGATTCGCGGTCAAGCAAGCCTTTGGCAAGCCAAGGGTGGCCGGCGCCGCAATGATTTGTGGTGAGGTCGCCCAGCATCCGAATACCTTTTTTACCGGCAGCAGCCGCCAGCGAAAAGAGGGCCTCATCTCCACCTAGTAGCGGATCGACAAAATCAAAACTGCTGGCATCGTATCGATGTGTAGATCGCGCAGGGAAGAAAGGTGTGAAATAGATGCCATTGGCACCTAATCCGACTATGTGATCTAGGTGCTCCTGAACTCCTTCTAGATCGCCACCGAAATACTCAACTCCAGTTGTGGCATCTCGACCCTTCGGCAGATCGTTCCAATCGCGAGGTACATATTGTGGTGGGATCTCTCGCTTCTTACCAGAGCTAGCAAAACGATCAGGAAAAATTTGATAGAAGACTGAGGAATGGATCCACTCTGGGTATGCCGGTTTTGCAATCAAAAAGAAATCGGAGGTGCTGGTTACATCATGGTGAGATATTCCACCCGCTGTTAACCATTCTTGCTTCTTGCCGCGAAAGATCAGAAACCGATATCGATGTACCGAATTGGTGACCAAGGCTTTTGAACTCCACCACTCTTCATGAGTCGATGACTTTTTTAACCCCAGCAGAAATAGTCTGGGCTCGCCATCAATAAAGATTCGAAGATAGATTTTGGAGACGTTATAACGCTTTGGGATTCGAACCCTAATCTCAACGGTGTCGCCGATTTTTGGCGCAGTGTCGCTGAGATATAACGAGCTTCCATCATGGTGTGGCAATAAAGAAGCACTCACATTTAGCCCTTAGTCGCCCCTTGAGTGAGGCCGCCAATAATGAAGCGCTGTAGGGATAGGAAGACGATAACCAAAGGAACCGTGGCTATTAAGGAGCCAGCGGCAAATGGTCCCCAGTTCTGACCGAACTGAGCGCCAACGAATTGTTGAAGTCCTACTGCAACAGTTCGCTTATTAACATCTTGCAAGAAGAGTGAGGCTAGAACGAACTCATTAAATGTTCCGATGAATGAGAGCAAGGCGGTGACGGCCAAGACGGGAGCAGCCAATGGGAAGAAGATCAACCAATAAACCTGAACCGTGCTGGCGCCGTCAATGCGGGCCGCTTCATCCAACTCCATGGGGATGGTGTCGATGTAGCCCTTTAGCAACCAAGCGTTAACGCCCATCGAGCCACCGAGATAAATAAGAAGCAAGCCACCAAGACTTCCAAGACCGATGGCTGGGAAGACGGTGTAAACGCGTTCCATCATTACATAGATAGCAGCGAGAGCCAGAAAGGAAGGGAAGACCTGGATAAGGAGCAGCGTTTGCAGACCAGCTTTACGGCCCTTGAAGCGCATCCGGCTGAAAGCGAAAGCGGAGGCGGCGCCAATAAATACCGAGATCAACGCGTTGGCACTTGCGATCATTACCGAGTTACGAATCCAAGCGCCATATGGAACAGCAGGATTATTGAAGAGCGCCTTGTAGTTCACCCAACTGAATTTGCTTGGAACCAGCGAAGAAGATGCCAGAGAGCCGGTCGGGTTAAATGAGCTCTCAATAACAATGTAAATCGGAAAAAGCGTGAAGACGATCAATATCCAGATGTAAACGTGCTTCCAGAGGTTTTTAGTTTTCATTAAAAACCATCCAATACTTTAGAACGACGAAGGCTCCAGAGCGAAAGGCTGCCGACGATGAAGAACATAATCATCGAGATCGCGCAGGCCAAGCCCAGGTTCTGTTCGCTAGAACCGAATGCCGTTTTATAGGTGTAGGTAATCAAAATATCGGTGGCACCTGCCGTCTTCCCATGAAGGACATCGGTTGGACCACCTGCGGTGAGCAAATAAATCAAGTTAAAGTTGTTAAAGTTAAAGGCAAATGATGAGATCAGAAGCGGCGAAAGAATTTGAAGCATCAAAGGCAACTTGATCAATCGCAACACTTTGCGAGGTGAGGCGCCATCGATAGAGGCAGCTTCTTCGAGCTCGACCGGGATCGCCTGAAGTGCCCCAGTGGAGATCAAATAGAAGTATGGGAAACCGAGCCAGAGGTTAACCAACAAAATAACGCCTTTGGCTAGCCACGGACTGTTGAACCAATCGATATTGGTGTGGAAGAGGCCATTTATGGCGCCAAACTGTCTATTAAAAAGGCCATTCCAAATCAAGATACTCATAAAGGATGGAATTGCATAAGGCAAAATTAAAATTGAGCGATAGAAGCGACGGAAGGCAATTTTCTTATCCAAGGCAATGGCTAATAAGAATCCGACACCGAACATCATGATGACCGTTAAGAAGGCAAAGGAGACGGTCCAAATAAAGACACCAATAAATGGACCTCGAACTGTTGGATCACTGAAGAGGTGGGTGTAATTTCTAAAGTTATTAAAAGCTCGCCAGCCGGGCGACAATTTCTCGGTCTTATCTGCAATATTGGCGAAATTACCGTCGCCATTATCTTTATAGGTCCGCTTTAGCGTGGTATTCGTAAAGGTGTCGGTTTGCTGGTCATAGACCAGTGATTGTGTCAAAAGAACTGCAACATCTGCCGATTGCGGCGCGATAAATTGACCATTCCCAAGCGGGAATTTCAGCGCGCCAATCACGCTGTCCGCGCTGGCAGTTTGTTCGGCGGTAAGCGGCACAAAGCCTGGAGCCTTCCCTGCAACGCCAATTCCATTGAGTGAATAAGTGCCCTTTTCAAGCTTTGTAGTTCCGCTTTGGGTCCCGAGATAAACCTGCTGGGAACTTTGTTCGGTAAGTAGCGCCGCCCAATCGCCATTCTTCTTACCCAGAACCATGTCGTAAGAGGTATTTGCAGCATCGGGGGCCAAGCCGGTTTGAAGCAATTGGGTAATCGCTTGTCCCTTGCTGATTTCATTACCGGTCTTGTAATTGAACGCCGACATTGAAATTGTGTAGAGAATCGGGACAACTACAAAGACTACGAGAAGTACCAGGCCCGGAAAGAGAAACTTAAAAGGCAGGGTAAATTTCGCAAAATAAACAAAGTTGGTTCCGAAAGCCACCAGAGCTATGACGATTGCCAATGAAGTTGCATGCTTGTGGGTTGAGGCAAAGAACATCGCGACCAATATCGCATCTATGATTGCGATAAAACAGATTTTAAATATTTGGGCGGGAAGTCCAGTGAAGCCTGCCAAACGATTCATACCCAGACCCCCTTTCACACCCAATAAGCGCAACTTAGCAAAGAATGAAAGTGCTGAACAGATTATCTCGTGAAGAAGGCAGTTGATGTGAAGTTCACATCAACTGCCTTCTCGCTAATTCCTAGTAACTAGGAAGTTTTATTAGAGATTCGCTGCAGCGTCAGCGAAGTTCTTGGAAAGAATGGCAGCAGCAGCATCGAGAGTTGCTGATACATCCTTACCCTTTGTGAAGATGTCGGTGTAAACCGAACCAAGCACGTCGTACCAGTTAGAACCGCCAGCCTTGTCATCAAGTGCTGGTGATACCTGTGGGGTACCAGTTAGAGCAGCGGTTGCAACACCCAAGGTGTTTGCATCAGTGATCTTTGCAGCAGAGATGCGGTTTGCTGGTGGTCGGCCTGATAGCGCGCTCATAGCGGTCTGGCCTTCTGGGCTGGCAAACCATCCCATAACAAGCTTCTTTGCGCCAAGGTCTACACCGTGTGCCGAAGCAAAGGTGGTGACATAAGAGCCTGAGTAGTTAACCCATTGCTTTCCGTAAGAGCCGGCAACTAGTCCTGGAACTGCGCCGATTCCGAAGCTAACTCCAGCGGTCTTAATGCCGTCAAAGTTCCAAGCGCCAGTGTTAGCGAATGGAATCTTTCCGGCCTTGAATGCATCGCCGCAACCATCCCATTGGAAGAAGCCATTGGACTTGCCATCGGCGCCCAAAAGAAGGGACTTAACATTTGCCTTGTAAGCAGCAGAGTTCAATAGAACCTTGCTGTAATCAGCATTGGAACCCTTTGAAACCCAAGCGCCGCCACCAAGTGCGGTCAAGATTGGTTGTGATCCCCATGTGCCTTCAAGGGCACAAATTCCGCCGGTCAAACCCTTTGAAACTTTGTTGGCAGTGTAGTAATCAACCATTGCCTTGAAAGTTGTAGGAGCAGCAGCACCGAATAGTGTCTTGTTCCAAAGGAAGGCTGTGGTGTCAACATCAAGTGGAACGCCATAGATCTTGCGCTGGAATGACATTGCTGCAATGCCAGCTGCTGGGATCTGTGACTTTAGAAGAGCTCCATATGGAAGTGGAGCAAGCTTTCCTGACTTTGCACCTTGTGATGCGAATGAGGCAGGACCTGTGATTACATCTGGACCACCAGCAGCGGTGGCTTTATCCCACGCGCTCTGAAGAGCGGTAAGAGCTGAAAAGAACTTGACCTGGATTTTATATCCGGGTGCAATGGTGGTATTGCCATCAATCAACTTTACAAGTTGTGGTCCGCGAGTTTCATCGGCCCAAACAATGATGGTCTTAGTCGCGGCATTTGCACTTGGAACTAAAAGTGCAGAAGCCACGAGGGCGGCAGCAGCAAGAACGCTAGCCGCGCCAAGGCGCTTTTTCATCATTAATAATCCTCCATGTATTGGTGCTGCCCGAGGGAGGCAACGGCGTAATTACACTGGAGTAAATGGATATAGGCAAGCCTAACGTGCGAGCCACCCCGTTAATCAGGCGGTCGTTACGAGATTGTTATAAAAAAGCCCTTATTTAACGCGATTTCTCGCTAATTGTGAGGGGTGCTCTCAGGACCCTACCAGCCAGCAACTTCGCTAGCGGGACGAGTTCCATGGCCAACATATCGAGCCGAAGGACGAATCAAACGGCCAGTTTTCTTCTCTTCCAAAATGTGTGCCGACCAACCCGCAGTGCGGGCAGAGGTAAACATGGAAGTAAAGAGATGAGCTTGAACTTCAGCAAAGTCCAAAACAATTGCAGCCCAGAATTCGACGTTGGTTTCTAAGACTCGCTCTGGATGGCGTTCATGAAGTTCAGCGAGCGCCGCTTGTTCTAGCGCTTCAGCAACGGCGTAGCGCGGAGCTTCAAGTTCACGGGCGATGCGACGCAGAGTGCGAGCGCGTGGATCTTCGGCGCGATAAACGCGATGACCAAATCCCATCAAACGTTCGCCGCGATCCATGATGCCCTTTACATATGCGCGAGCATCGCCAGATTTTTCAACATCTTCGATCATTCCAAGAACGCGAGATGGCGCGCCCCCGTGAAGTGGACCAGACATGGCACCGATCGCACCGGAAAGTGCTGCGGCAGCATCGGCACCGGTGGAGGCGATAACACGAGAGGTAAAGGTAGAGGCATTCATGCCGTGCTCTGCAGCGGAAACTAGATAGGCATCGATTGCCTTTACATGCTTAGGGTCGGGTTCCCCGCGCCAACGAATCATCATTCGCTCAACAGAGGTTGTGCCTTTATTTACTTCGGATTCTGGAACAGCAGGAAGGGAATCGCCACGAGCTGCTTGTGCAACATAAGAAAGAAGTAGAGCGGAAGAGCGCGCCACATTGTCTCGGGCTTCTTCGACAGTCGAATCTAGAAGTGGCTTGAAGCCAAACTTTGGCGCGAGCAATGCGATCGCAGCTTGAACGTCAGCGCGCACATCACCAGAATGAATAGGAAGCACTTCTGGTTCGGCAACAGGCAACCCTGGCGCAAATGAATCGTCAACCAGTAAACCCCAGACCTTGCCGAATTCGACTTTACCTACGAGGTCTTCAATATCTACGCCGCGATAGCGAAGGGAACTGCCCTCTTTGTCGGGCTCGGCGATGACCGATTCAAATGCAATAACACCCTCTAAGCCTGGCTTGAAATCTTCGCCCACAGCGCACTCCCCTTGGAAATTAAAAAATTCGACGCTCGTATTCTGCTCTTATATCTAGACACTTCCAAACCAAATTCGATGCGAAAAAGGGGGTAAGCGAGTGACCTGCAATACATCCCGCGCTGATTCTTGGCGCGGTGAGTAAGTTGTAGCCATGACCGAATTGGATAAAGCCACAATCGCAGCCATGCGCCGTTCCTATGGCGAAGCCGGGCTAACGGAGGGCCAAATTTCACCTGACCCAGTTGCCCAATTTCATAGTTGGCTCCATGAGGCGGCCGCCAACGTAGTGATCGTCGAAGCAAATGCCATGGTCTTATCGACGGTAGCCGATGGCCAACCTTCGAGCCGAACCGTCTTGCTAAAAGAGTTATCTGCCGCTGGTTTTAGTTTCTTTACCAACTACGGTTCCCGAAAGGGGCAACAGATCGCAGAAAATCCTGCCGTTAGTTTGCTCTTTCCTTGGTATGCCATGGAGCGACAAGTAATCGTCTTAGGCCAGGCGAGCAAGATCGCCGAAGCTGATTCCGATAATTATTTTGCGAGCCGGCCATGGAGCAGTCAGATCGGTGCTTGGGCTAGCTCCCAATCGGAGCCGTTAGAAAATCGAAGCGAACTAGAGGCAAAATTTCAGGAGTTCAGCCTCAAATATCCAGAGGGAAGTTCGGTTCCTAGGCCACCCCATTGGGGCGGTTACATGGTGGTTCCCACTAGTATCGAATTCTGGCAAGGACGATATTCCAGGTTGCACGATCGCCTTAGGTACGAGGTCACAGATAATGGTTGGAAGGTGCGCCGCTTCTACCCTTAGGCTTACGAGGTGACTGATATCCAAATCCCAGAAAATATAAAGCCCTCAGATGGTCGTTTTGGTTGCGGCCCATCAAAGATTCGCCCAGCGGCACTAAGCGCGCTCGCCGCTAGCGGCACCACCATTCTTGGTACCTCTCATCGCCAAAAGCCAGTAAAGAACGTGGTTGGTCGGGTTCGTTCTGGCCTCTCCTCTTTATTTAACCTTCCCGATGGATATGAAGTTGTCTTGGGCAACGGCGGTTCAACTGCATTTTGGGATATCGCAACGTTTGGTCTGATTGAGAAGAAATCACAGCACTTAGTGTTTGGGGAGTTCTCTTCGAAGTTCGCGGCGGCAGCAAAAGAGGCGCCGTTCCTTGATGAGCCAACTGTCATCAAATCCGAACCTGGCAGTCATCCGCTTTCAACCGCGCAAGCCGGCGTCGATGTTTACGCGCTAACCCACAACGAAACTTCGACCGGCGTATCAATGCCGATCATCCGCCCCGCGGGAAGCGATGGCGCACTAG
>SESF01000438.1_pt1 | contig 14965 bp, 10 predicted proteins | sample 3171521 | NCBI WGS metagenome assembly SESF01 (sample SAMN10866945, study PRJNA518727) | freshwater metagenome | biome: subpolar coniferous forest; feature: holomictic lake; material: water; isolation source: holomictic Lake 227, 6 m and 8 m depth | place: Canada: near Kenora, Ontario | collected...
ACGGCGCCGAAGCCCACCCCCCCTCCGGCACAAAGCGCCACCCCGGCGGCGGTTTCCGAAACCACCGCTTCCCGGCCAGCCAGCGGCACCCGCTATCTCCAAATCAAGGAGCAGGCGCTCAAGGAGCCGCAGGTAGCCGCCTTGCTCGGCAAGATGCAAGCCGAGGCGGAAGGGAGCGACGCCTTCAAGGCCGCCGCCCACGCCTATGTCAGCGGCCTCTTTGCCGCCATGCGCAAGCTGGACCCTTCGCAAGGAGAGGCTCTCGGCCGAAAGGAAGGGGCCTACCAGCGCCGGATCGACGCCGGGAAACCGATCCTGGAATAGAGCCCACTTCTCCGGCGCTGCCTGGCTCTACTTGATCCCGGTGGCAAAGAGGGTCTGGAAGTGGGGGCTTTCCGGCTCCCGGTCCACGACGGAGATGTCGATTTCGCGGAACCCGGCGTTGCGCAGCAGGCTGTCGATCTGCACTTCGCTAAAGCCGAGCCAGAGATCGGCATATAGCTCCCGGGCGCTTTCAAACTGGTGCGCCAGCAAGTCCAGAAGGATGATCCGCCCGCCCGGCTTCAAAATGCGGTAGGCGGCGGCGATGGCGCGGGCCGGGTTGAGGGCGTGGTGGAGGGCCTGGCTCAAGAGGGCGAGATCGACGGAGTCGTCGGCAATGGGGGGGGCCTCGATGTCTCCGAGGCGGTATTCCAGGTTGCCAAAGCCGTGTTCGCGGGCCAGACGCGCGCCGAACTCGACCATTTTCTCCGAGTTGTCCACGGCGATGACCGCCTTGGCCCGGCGGGCCATTAGTTGGGAAAGCGTCCCTTCGCCCGCGCCGAGGTCGGCCACGGTGATGGGGCCCACCAGCGCCAGCAGCATGTGGGCGAAGCCTTTCCAGGAGCGTCCGGGGCAGTAGCTCCTTCCGAATTTCCCGGCCAGTTTATTGAAATACTCGCGCACCTTGTCCTGCCGTTTGTGGCGGATGAGTTGCAGGGCGGCCTGGTCTTGGGCGGCTTCGGCGATCTCCCCGGCGCTGGCGGCCAGGATTTCCTTCAAGGGGCCCTCAAACCGGCTGGCGGGGCCGTAGTAGATGTTTTTGCCCGCCCGGCGGTCGCGGACGAGCCTGGCGGCTTTGAGCTGGGCGAGATGGCTGGAGATGCGGCTCTGGCCCATGCCGAGGATTTCCTGAAGCTCCACGACAGATAACTCCTCCTCGCCCAGGAGCAGGAGGAGGCGCAGCCGGGTGGCATCGGCCAGCAGCTTGAGCGATTTGACGATGGGGCCCATGGCCTTACGAACATATCAGGCCATCGTGATCGGTCAATCGCGCCGAGCGGCGGGCGGGGGCTTCACGATCTGGAAGGGGATGGCGGGGAGGTAGCCACTGGACCATCGCTTTTTCTCCGGCTTCTTCCCTGCCTGCGGGGGCGGGGTTTGTTCGGTGAAGACTTCGCCGATGAGGTTCCCGCGCAGGCCGGGCGGGACGCTGGCATCGACGCGCAGGGTGAGGGCCACCCCTTCCGGGACCGGCTCCACGGCTTCCACGCGGAGGCCGTCGGGCGGGTCGCTCAGTTGCAGTTGGAGTTCGCTGAGGGCGGCGGCCAGCCGTTTGTAAGGGGTGGGGATGACGACGCGGGTGGTTCTGCCGGAGGGGAGGGTCACGGGGGGCGAGACCAACGTGCCCAGCGCACCGCGGCCGGGCCCCCCGGCCCCGGTGCCGCTGATGACCGCCAGGAGCGACTGGGCGGGGACCAGATGGTGGTAGGCGAAGGCTTGCAGCATGTCGTCGGCGGGAACGGCCGGGTGGCGGATCGCGCGGCCGTTCACGGTGGCGCTCCCTTCCACGGCGAGGGGGATGGGCTGGCCGGAAGACTCCAGCGGGAAGGTGACGGTGACGCGGATTTTCTCCTGCCCCGCCGGGATGCAGCCCCCCTGGAGGATGAAGCCGGGGGGAGGATCTTTGAAGGCGAGGGCGATGTCGCCTTCAAACCCGTCCTTGCGCAGGGCGTACACGGTGAAGGGGAGGGTCATGCCCGGGCGCGGGACGCTCATGCTGGAGGGGACCCAGCGCAGCGCGAAGTCGGGCCGGGGCGGGGTGATGCGCAGGCGGTAGGCGTATTCCGGCCCCCCTTTTTGCTGGGCGTCGCCGAGGTGAAGGTAGTAGGTGCCGCCGGCCGGGGCGGTGAAGCGCAGGAGCGAGTCGGCCTGGTGGGTGATCAGGCCCGCACCCTTGTCTTCCTGGTCGTCGTTGAAGGCGAGCTGGAGGCCGGTGGCGTCGGTGATCTTGAGCCACGAGTCGAGCGGGGAGTTGAGCCGCCGCGCGATCACTTCGGCGACAATCTGCTCCCCCGCTTCGCAGGAAAACGAGAAGACGTCCTGGTCCCCGGGCGCGCCGATGCGGCCGTTGATGACCACGGGAAGCCGGACGGGAAGGGCGCTTTGGTCGGTGTGATGAGGCTCTTTCACCTCGATTTCGGGGAGCGGGCTGGCGTCGAAGGCGGTGTCGCCGATGATCAGGCCGTTGCTCAACTCCGGGACGCGGTGCACGCCTTCCTCCGGCTGGGGCGGGAGGACGACCCGCTGGCGGGGGAGGTTCCAGCCCGCCACGTCCACGGTGGCGGCGGTTCCGGTCCGTCCGCCCAGGGGGAAGATGCCGGTGACGAAGGGGATCTCGCCCACGGTGACGCGGTAGACAAAATCCTCGCGGCCCCGGTAGAGGGCGTCGCGGATTTCGAGCCAATAGAGGCCATCGGCGGGGATCTCGCAGGAGAGGACCGGGTCGGGGCTGAACCGGAAGGCGTTGGCGTAGGCGATCTCGCGCCCCTGCGCGTTGGTGAGGGTCGCGACCGGCTGGAACCAGCCGGGCACCGCGTCGGCGAGATAGGGCACGAGGTCGCGCGCCTGCACAGCGGCGACGAGGCGCGCGCCGCGCCGGGCCTGGAAGGCGATGTGCTCCACTTCGCCCGGCAGGATCTGCCCGTTGTAGACGGAGGGGAGCGGAAGGCGCGGGGCGGCATCAAGGGTCTTTTCCCGCAGGCTGTTTTTCGTGGTTTCGGGTAGAGTCCCGATGCAGAAGGCGAGCGGGTTGGTGAGCCCCAGGGGGGTGAGCAGGCGGAGCTCGCGCGGGCCGGGCGCGGCGTCGGGAGCGACGTCCATCTTGAAGGCCACGGTTTCGGAAAGCTGAAGGTTTTGCTGGCGTTTCGGGTCGGCCTGCTCCTTGCGGCTTTTCAGGAATTCGCGGATTTCGTCGTCGGTCGCCCCGGCTTCCTTGAGGACCTGCGCGATGTTGGCGAGCCGGTTGAATTTCTCGTAGGCCAAAGGAGGGAGCGGCTGGGCTTCCATCGCTTTTTTGCGGGCCTCCAGGAGGTAGTCGCGCAGCTCTGCAAGCCGCTTGCCGGGGAGCGGTTTTTCATACCGCAAAAGGGTCACGGTGACGCCGCTGCCGGAGATGAGCGCTTGTGTGACGCCTGCCAGGAACTGCCCTCCGGCCGTCAGCTCGCAGGAGGTTCCCCGCTGGACGCCCGCCGGGAAAAGGTAGCCGATGCGCGGGAGCTGCTTGCCCTGCTGCGCTTGGGCGGGGAGCGCGCCCGCAATCAGGAGGAGGGCTCCCCAGAGCAGCGCGCGGATGGCGAAAGAAGGGCGGTGCATAGGCGGGGCTACATGATTTCCTTGAGGCGGCCACCGGAGGGGACGGTGGGGCCGGGCGCCTGGGTGATGCGAATGGCGGGGTCGCTCATGCGCGGGAAGGGGCTATCGGGGTCGATGCCGAGTTGCTGGTACATGCTGCCGAGCAGATCCCACGGGTAGACGGGGCGCTCGCGGACTTCCTCCCCCCTGGCATCGGTGGCCCCCACCACCTGCCCGCCCCGGAATCCGCCGCCCGCGATCAGGGCGGAGAAGGCTTTCCCCCAATGGCCGCGCCCGCCGTTCCACGGGGCTTCCCACTGGACTTTGGGGGTGCGGCCAAACTCGCCGCTGACCCAGACGATGGTGCTCTCCAGCAGCCCGCGCGAGGCGAGATCCTGGAGGAGGGCGGCCAGGCCTTTGTCCAGCTCGGGGACTTTCCGGCGCATGGCCTGGAAGTTCTCCTTGTGGGTGTCCCAGCCATTGGAGTTGATGGTGATAAAGCGCACGCCCCGCTCCACCAGCCTGCGCGCGGCCAGGCACGATTGGCCGAAGGTGTTCATCCCATACCAATCGCGCATCGGCTGGCCTTCCTGGGAGAGATCGAAAAGCTTGGACCCCTCGCCCAGGATCATGTCGTAGGCGGTTTCCTCGCTCTGGTGGAACTCGGCCAGCACCGTGTCGCCCCCCAGGGCGTTGCCGAGGGTGTCGAGGTGGTGGAGCAGATCGCGCCGCTCCTGCTGGCGGCGGGTGGAGATCCCCTCGGCGACGATCCCCTGGACGGCGAAGGGTTGCTTGGCCGGGTCGCCCCCGGTGGCGAAGGGTTTGTAGCGCGGCCCGAGGAACCCGGCTTCGGAAAAGCGCCCCTGGGGTTGCGTCAACACGATGTAGGGGGGAACCATCCCGTGGTAGCCGGATTCGTACCCCTTCAGGAGCGAGATGACGGCCCCCATGGAGGGGTAGACCAGGCGGTCCCCCTCGGCATGGCCGGTCTGGACCATGTAGGCGGCGGTTTCGTGGCCGTTGTTCCCGTGCGTCATGCCTCGCAGGAGGCTGTATTTGTCGGCCTGCCGGGCAAGGAGGGGGAGAAGCTCGCCGATAACCATGCCGTCCACGTTGGTGGGGATCGGTTTGTTGAGCGGCCCGCAGTAATCGTAGCCGGCGTCCGGCTTGGGGTCGAAGGTGTCGAGATGGGAGGGGCCGCCCCAGAGCCAGATTTGGATGACGGCCTTGGCCTTGGCCTGGGGGGCGGCGGCCGCCGCGGCCTCGGCAAAGGCAAAGCGTTTCCCAAAGAGGAGCCCCGCCGTGGCCAAAGCGCCGCAACGCAGGATGCTGCGCCGGGAAACGGGCCTGCCGAAGAAGAAGGAGGACATGGGTTTTAGTGGCGATAGAGGAACTCGGTGTTGTTGACGAGCGCCCAGGCGAGGTCGGTGAGGGCGTTCTCGCCCTTGGCTTCGGCCGATTGAAGGTAGGCTTTGAAGGTTGCCTCTTCCTCGGGGGACGGGGTGCGGGAGAGGATCGTCAGGTAGAGCGGCGTAACGGCTTTCTCCGGCGATCCGGCCGTGCGGAAGAGGGCGCGGAGCGTGCCGCCTTGGGAGAGTTTGGTGCGGATGTGGGTGGAATTGAGCAGGTGGAGCCGCTGGGCGGCCGTGGGCCGGTTGTTCCGCTCGGAGAGGAGCCCGGTGTCGCGCGGCGGCCTGCCGAAGAGGTCCAGGAAGGCGCTGCTGATGCTCCCGTCGGGCAGCGCGATGGAGCGTTTCTCGGGCGGGATCCACGTGAAAGGCTCCGGCGTCATGCTGGAATATTCTTCCGTCGTTCCGGTCACTTGGTCGAGGGCGTCGATGAGCACCTCGGCGTCGAGACGGCGCACCGGGTAGGCGGCGAAATCAGCCGGGCCGCCGGGGTGGGCGGAGGGGAGGCTGGAGAGTTGATAAGTCCGCGAGTTGAGGATAAGGCGGTAGATGTGCTTGAGGTCGTCATGGGAGTCGGCCAATTCCTGCGCCAGCCAGGCGAGGAGTTCCGGGTGGCTCGGCGGGTTGCCGGGGCGGAAGTCGTCCGGTTCCTGGACAATCCCCCGGCCCAGGAGCCAATACCAAATGCGGTTGACGGTGACGCGCGCCAGCGGCGAACTGGGGGAGGCAAGGAGCCAGCCGGCGAAGACTTCGCGCGGATCTTTCCCCGGCAGCAACGACACGCGCGTTCCATCCGGGAAGGTGGTCTTTGTCTTGGAGGAAATCCGCTCGTCCACGCCTTTGAAGGTGACGATTTCCTCCTTCCACTCGCCGGTGGCTTTAAACCCTACCTGCGAGAAGAAGACGGCAAACGCCGCCCGCTTTGCCTCGGGCCAGCGTTCGGTCCGTTCGCCCAGGAAGGTAAGCGCGGCGGCCCGGGCCAGCGCTTGGGGGTCGTGGCTCCCCGCCGACCGGTAGAAGTTGACGGCGGGGGAGCGGAAGTTGCTGCCGCTGGCGGTGAGCAGTTCCCGGGCGAACTGCGTGATGGGCATGTTCTGCCGTAGCGCCGTGCGGATCCACCGGTCGTAGGCTTGGGCGGCGTTGGGCCAGAGGTTGACGGGAAACTCGGATTTGACCCGCAAGAGATCGCCCCATTTCATCCCCCAGTAGTCGGCGAATTCGTCCCGTTGCAGGAGGCGGTCGATCAGGGCAGACCTTTTTTGGGGCGACGGGTCGTCCAGAAACTGCCGCGCCTCCTCCGCCGTGGGAAGCGTGCCGATCACGTCCAGGTAAACGCGGCGCACAAAGACGGCGTCGGAGCAGAGCCGGGCCGGTTCCACCCCTTTCTGCCGCAGCGCGGCGAAGACAAAGCCGTCGATCTTGCCGAGAGGAGCCGCAGGGGCTCCGCTTTCAAACACAGGTTCCCCGGCGGGAGCGCGGAGGGCCGCGCCACAAAGGAGGGCGAAAAAGAGGTACGCCTTCATCGGAAAGGGGGGCTATTTTTCAGAATTAGACCTGTTTCGTTAAGAGATGATGAAGTTTGGAGCAGGGAATTGTTAAGAAAGTGTTAAGCTCCCCCTGGAAATGGCGCCGCACCCGCAATTTCTCCCCGCCGCCCGTTTCTTGGTAAAGGAGGAAATTTATGCCTACGGGAATGATTATGCCGGGAATGGATGAAGTCCGGCGCCACTGGGGCTGGGTGCTTGCACTCGGCATTTTGCTTTTCATCCTCGGGTTGGCCGCCACGTCCGCCGCGGTGACAACCACGATGCTGACGGTCCTGATGATCGGCGTGCTGCTCTTGATCGCCGGGGTGTTCGAGTTGGGGAGCGCCTTCCGCAACGCCCACTATGGCGGGTTCTGGATGCACCTCTTCACGGGGATCCTGGATCTCGTCTGCGGCTCGCTGCTGATCGCCTACCCGGGCGCGGGGGCGTTGACGCTGACGCTCGTCCTGGCGATCTTCTTTCTGGTCGGCGGGGCGATGCGGGCCATCTCGGCGCTGATGATCGATCTGCCCAACGGCGGCTGGGCCGTCTTGAGCGGCGGGGTGGACGTGATCCTGGGCATCCTGCTGCTGACGTCGTGGCCGGTTTCGGGGTTGTGGTTTCTGGGGCTGGCGGTGGGGATCGGCCTGATCTTCCGCGGAGCCTGGTGGTCGGCCTTCGCCCTGGCGGTCCGCAAGGAGCCGAAACTCCCCGTGTAGCGCCTCGAAATTTTACCGCGAAAAGGCGCGAAAAGGAGAATGGCTTCCTTGCGCCTTCTGCGTTCCTTTTGCGCCTCTTGCGGTGAGACATTAGGCGCGGTTTGGACGCGCAAATCCTGACCTCGTTCCCAAGCAACTTGGGAACGAGGTAAATCTTTGCTTCTGGTTTTGCGCTCTTTTTTTGACAGAATGCCCCCTTGGCGTCATTTTGTGGCCCATAGAGTTCCGCTTGCTTCTGCGACTGATTCTCAATACCATCCTTTCGATCTGCCATGAAACGCTCCGTATCCCGCCCCACTGCCCCAGGAGTTTCGTTGGCGACACTGGCCGCGCGCCAGGCCGCCCGGATCACCGGGTTTGATCTCCCGCCCGAGCGCCGGGCCCGCTTGCTGGAGATGGGGATGACCACCGGGACGGAAATCGAAGTGATCCGCTTTGCGCCGCTGGGCGATCCCATCGAGATCGAGGTGCGCGGCTACCGCCTCTCATTACGCAAACGCGAGGCCAGGGGGATTCGGGTGGTCTGTCTATGAGTACACCGGAAACGGCCGTCTCTGTCCGGCACATCGCCATCGCGGGCAACCCCAACTGCGGCAAAAGCACGATTTTCAACGCCTTGACGGGCCTGCGCCAAAAGGTGGGCAACTACCCTGGCGTGACGGTGGAACGCAAGGTGGGCCATTTTTACGGAAGCCACGGCGAGCCGATGACACTGGTTGATCTGCCCGGCAGCTACAGCCTGCAGGTCCGTTCGCCCGACGAAGCCGTTTCGCGCGATGTGCTGCTCGGGCGCGAACCGGGCACGCCGCAGCCGGATGTGGTGATCGCGGTGGTGGACGCCTCGAACCTGGAGCGCAACCTCTACCTCGTGGCGCAATTGCTCGACCTGAATATCCCGGCCGTGGTGGTGCTGAACATGGTGGACATGGCGGAGCGGGCCGGGATCAAGATCGACCTGCCCGCGCTCCAGGAGGAGCTGGGCGTGCCGGTCATCCCCGTGGTGGCGACGAAGGGGAAGGGGATCACCGCCCTCAAGGCGGCGCTCTCGCGTTCCCCGCTGCCCAAGCCGGCCAAGCGCCCGCCCATGCCCGAAGCCATCGAGCGCGAGGTGCGCGCCCTGGCGGACGGCCTGCCGGTGGACTCGGGCGCGGCTTTTCCCGAGGCGCTGCTGCTCTTGACGCTGCACGACCGGGCGCTGGATGATCTGGCGGAGCACAATCCCGTCACGGTGGCGGCGGTGCTGGCCGCGCAGGAACGCCTGCGCACCGGGGGGGTGGACCCGCTTTGCGCCCTGGTGGAAGCCCGTTACGAATGGATCAACCGCGTCTGCGCGCGCACCGTCCGCAAGCCGGACGGCGGCCCGGCGCTCTCCGTGACAGATCGCCTGGACCGCGTGCTGACGCACCGCGTTTGGGGCTGGGCGGTCTTCCTGGGGGCGATGACGCTGATGTTCCTGGCCATCTTCACGCTGGCCCAGATCCCGATGGAATGGATCGATTCCGGCATCCACGCGCTCTCGGGCTGGGTGGGGAGCCACTTGCCGGAAAGCCAGTTGCGCGCGCTGCTCGCCGACGGGGTGATCCCCGGCGTGGGGGGCGTGATCATTTTCCTGCCCCAGATCCTGATCCTCTATTTCTTCCTGGGGCTGCTGGAGGACAGCGGTTACATGGCCCGCGCCGCCTTCATGATGGACCGGGTGATGTCGGCCGTGGGCCTGCACGGCAAATCGTTCATCCCGCTGCTGAGTTCCTTCGCCTGCGCCATTCCCGGCATCATGGCGGCCCGCACCATCGAGAACCCCAAGGACCGGATCGCCACGATCCTGATCGCCCCGCTGATGAGCTGTTCGGCGCGCATCCCCGTCTACACGCTCATGATCGCGGTGCTGCTGCCGCAGGCCCCGGCGCTGACGAAGGCCGCGATGATGCTGGGGCTCTACCTGCTGGGGGTCGTCGTGGCGTTCCTCCTGGCGTGGGGGTTCAAAAAGACGCTGCTTAAAAGCGAGGCCTCCATGCTGCTCTTGGAGCTGCCGCCCTATCGGAAGCCGTCGCTGCGTTCGGTGGCCCTCTGCATGAAGGAGCGGGCCGGCCTCTTCGTGACGCGCGCGGGCACCGTCATCCTCTCCCTTTCCATTCTCCTCTGGGCGCTGGCCACTTTCCCGAAACCGGCCGATCCCCACGCCACGCGCGCCGATGCCATGGCGCAGAGCTTCGCCGGAAAGATCGGGCGCGGGATCGAGCCGATCATCCGCCCGCTGGGCTACGACTGGAAGATCGGCGTGGGCCTGGTGAGCTCCTTCGCCGCGCGCGAGGTGTTCGTCGGGACGATGGGCATTGTCTACAACGTGGAGGGGGACGCGCACCACGGGAACGCCAGCCTGCGCGACACGATGCGCGAGGAACGCCGCCCCGACGGGACGCCGGTTTTCACGCCGCTGGTCTGCACCGGCCTGATGGTTTTTTACGTGCTCGCCATGCAATGCATCGGCACGGTGGCCGTCGTCCGCCGCGAGACGAACTCGTGGCGCTGGCCGCTCTTCCAAATCGCGCTCCTCTCCTCGCTCGCCTGGCTGGGGGCCTTCGCCGTTTACCAGGGGGGGCGGTTGCTGGGATTTCACTAGTGCCATGAACCCGATCCTCGATCAAGTCCTTGTCGGCGCGCTCATCCTGGCGGCGCTGGCGTTCTTCCTCTTCCGCAAAAAAAACCGCTGCGGCTCCGGATGCGATTGCCCGGCGGCCAAGCGGAGAAAACCCTGATTTCCGCCATGAACCCGCCTCTTTCCTGGGAACACATCCGCGCCGATTTCCCGATCCTCGACCAGCAAATCAAGAGCCAGCCGCTGATCTACTTCGACAACGCCGCGACCTCGCAAAAACCCCGCGCCGTCATCGAAACGCTCCGGCATTACTACGAGCGGGACAACAGCAACGTCCACCGCGGGATGCACGCACTGAGCGCCCGGGCCACCGCCGCCTATGAAGCCGCGCGCGGCAAGCTCGCCCGCTACCTGAACGCCGCCAGCGCCGAAGAGATCGTCTTCACCCGGGGGACGACGGAAAGCATCAACCTGGTCGCGCAGACCTGGGGGCCCAAGTTCCTGCGCCCCGGCGACGTGATCCTGGCCACGGAGATGGAGCACCACAGCAACCTCGTCCCGTGGCAACTGCTTGCCGAGAGGACCGGCGCGAGCCTGCGCTTCCTGCCGATCAACGGTCGCCACGAACTGGACCTCGCCCGGCTGGATGAGTTTCTCACGCAGGAGGTGAAGCTCTTCGCCTTCAACCAGATTTCCAACGCGCTCGGAACCATCAACCCGGTGGCCGAGCTTTGCGCCGCCGCCCGGAAGGTGGGTGCCGTGACGCTGGTGGACGCCGCCCAGAGCGCGGGCCACCTGCCCATCGACGTGCAGGCGCTCGGGTGCGATTTTCTCGCCCTCTCGGGCCACAAAATGTGCGGGCCGACCGGTATCGGCGCGCTCTACGGCAGGAAAGCGATCCTCGAAACCATGCCCCCGTGGCAGGGGGGCGGCGAGATGATTGAGAGCGTCCGCTACGAAAAGAGCACCTGGAAGCAGCCCCCCTACCGGTTTGAAGCCGGGACGCCCAACATCGCCGGAGCCATCGGGCTCGGCGCGGCGGTCGATTACATCGAGGCCATTGGGCGCGAGGCGATCTGGGAGCACGACGCCGAGCTGACCCAATATGCCTTGAAGCGCCTGGGGAGTATCCCGGGCCTGCGGGTGCTTGGGCCGCCCTTGGGGACGCCGCGCGGCGCGGTGATCAGCTTTGTGCTGGGCGACGCCCACGCGCACGACGTGGTGACGATGGCCGACGAACACGGCCTGGCCCTTCGCGGCGGCCACCATTGCACCCAGCCGCTGATGCGCAAACTCGGCCTCGTCTCCACCGCCCGCGCGAGCTTCTATTTCTACAACACGCTCGCCGAAATCGACCGCATGGTGGAAATCCTCACCCCGTCCGCTCAGGGCGCCAACACCGCCGCCTTTTCGCTGCCGCTGGGGGAACTTTACGATATGGTCGTTTCCGACCATTCCAGGCGGCCCCGCAATTTTGGAGAACTCCCCGGCGATGCCGTCGTGCATGTCCACGGCGACAACCCCTCATGCGGCGACACGCTCGATCTGCATGTCCAGTTTGGCCCGGAAACAGTCGAGAACCTCAAGTTCACCGGCTCGGGCTGCACGGTCTGCATGACCTCCGCCTCCCTCATGACGCTCAAGCTCAAGGGGAAGCCGCGCGCCGAAGCCGCGCGCCTGCTCCACCTTTTCCATGACCAGGTTTCCGCCCCGGCCAGCGTGGAAGCCGGCCCGGGCCCGCGCGAACTGGGCGATCTCAACGTGCTGGGCGGCGTCCGCAAATTCCCCCAGCGCGTCAAATGCGCCATGCTCGCCTGGCGCGCCTTTGAACAAGCCCTCCAGGAAGCCGACTCCGGCGAAAGCGAAGGCAACGTTTCCACCGAAGACGCGAAAAGCTAGTGTGGTGAGTGATAAATTCGCGTCATAATTCCGGCCCCTTTTTCAATTTTTCGGCGTTGCTCAATCGGTCGGTATCTACAGATACCGCCCTCATTCGCGCCTTGAAAAATCGAAAAATTGTCTCGGACTTATTTAGCGAATTTATCTTTCACCACACTGGAGCGTTTTAAGTTGAGATGTAGCCGATGATTTGCGAGCGCCGCTACAGAAAAACTGAAGCCGCTCTAACGCTTCACAGGCACAGCGCTCTCAAACGCCGAGGTGACGGGGCGGCCCCAGAAGCTCTCGGGGAGGTCGATGCCCAGCAGCCAGAGGGCGGTGGCGGCGGTGTCGTAGATGAGCACCGGGGCGGTGATCTCCGTGTGGGGCCGCACCCCGCTTCCCCAGGCGATCCACGGGATCTCCACGTCTGCGGTGGACGGGTCGCCGTGCGTCCCATATTTCCGGCCGGTTTCCTTGCCGTCCTTGACTTCGGCGACGTCGTGCCCGCCATGGTCGGCGGTCAGGATAAAGACGCTGGTATTCGCAATCCCCGCCGCCTGAACAGCCTCCCGGATGGTTTTCAACGCCGCGTCGCAATCGGCGAACGCCTGCATTTTCTCGGGCGAATCGACCCCGTATTTGTGCCCGGCCGCGTCGGGATCGCCAAAGTGGATGAAGCAGAGGTTCGGCTTCGTGCTCTTGATCTGCGCGGCGGCGGCATCGGCGACGGCCTGGGCCACGGGGTTCGCGGGGAGCACAAAAGTGTCCACGCTGCCGGGCAATACGAGCGTTTTGAATTTCTCCTTGGAAACGAACAGGGCGGTGGTGAAGCCGCGTTCCTTCGCCAGGCTGAAGATGGTGGGAACCTTCACCGTCCCCTTGCCGGGCTGGTAATCGTTCCAGAGAATCTGGTGCTTCTGGATGCCGACGCCGGTGAGCATGGAGGTGTGGGCGGGAAGGGTCAAACTCGGGACGATGGTGTAGGCCTGCCAAGTGTGGGCTCCCTCGGCTGCCATGGCTTTGAAGACGGGCATCGCGCTCTTTTGGATGCCCGCGGGCGCGCCCTGGTCAAAGCTCACAATAAAGACATGCTCGGCGCGCGGCGGCGCGGCGAAGGTGGTCAGGGCAAAGCAGAGGAACGCCTGGAAGAAGAGGAGGAGCGGTTTCATGGGAAAGAAGGCGGCTCTCTCTCTTAGGCCCCGGCATCCTTCCCGTCAACCTCCAAGGGGGAGGGAGCAACCCCGGACTTGATTGGGGGCAGGTTCCTCTTTAAGCTAGGGTCCCTTTTCCTCTCTATGACCACGCCGACTGCCGCCGCTTCCGCTCCCGAAACCCCCCTCATGACCGGCGCGGAGATTCTCGTCAAAAGCCTTGAACGCGAGGGCGTGGACACAATTTTCGCCTACCCAGGCGGCGCGAGCATGCCCGTCCACCAGGCGCTGACGCGCAGCAAGAAGATCCGCACCATCCTCCCGCGCCACGAACAGGGCGGCGCGTTTGCGGCGGAAGGCTACGCGCGAGTCACCGGCAAGGCGGGCGTGGTGATGGCCACCTCCGGCCCCGGCGCGACCAATCTCATTACCGGCATCGCCGACGCCTATCTCGACTCCGTGCCGCTCGTCGCCATCACCGGCCAGGTGGCCAGCCCGCTCATCGGCAAAGGGGCGTTTCAGGAAACCGACATGTTCGGGATGTCGCTCCCGGTGGTGAAGCACAACTACCTCATCCTCGACATCGCCGACATCCCGCGCGTGGTGAAGGAGGCGTTCTACATCGCCCAGACCGGGCGGCCCGGCCCGGTGCTGATTGACATGCCCAAGAACGTCCAGGAAGCCAAGGCGCACCCCGTCTTCCCGGAGACAGTCAATCTGCCCGGCTACAAACCGCTGCCCACCGCCGACGACACGCCATTGCGGCAGATGCTGGACCTCATCGCCAGCGCCAAGCAGCCGATGATTTACTGCGGCGGCGGCATCGTCTCGGGCGAAGCCTCGGCGGAATTGCTGGAATTCGTGGAACGGACCGGCATCCCTGTGGCGACGACGCTGATGGGCGTGGGCGGCTTCCCCGAAAACCACCCCCTCTCGCTCAAATGGCTGGGGATGCACGGCACCGTCTATGCCAACAACGCCGTGAACGAGGCCGATGTGGTGCTGGCCATCAGCGTCCGCTTTGACGACCGCGTGACGAGCAAGGTGGAACGCTTCTGCGAACGGGCCACCATCGTCCACCTGGACATCGACGCCTCCGAGATCAACAAGAACAAGCCGGTGCAACTGGCCATCCAGAGCGACGTGAAATATGCGCTCGGCCGCCTCAACGCCCTGCTCGACGCGGCGGGTGCCCGGCGCGTCGCCAGCGAGTTCGCGGCCTACCCCGCCTGGTACGCCAAGATCCGCGCGTGGAAGGAGCAATACCCGCTGAGCTACAGCAAGAGCGACAAGGTGATCCAGCAACAATACGTTGTTTCCCTCCTTTCCGAAATGACGCAAGGGAAGGCCATCATCACCACCGGCGTGGGCCAGCATCAAATGTGGGCGGGCCAGTTTTACGAATTTCTGAAACCGCGCACCTTCCTCACCTCCGCCGGGCTTGGCACCATGGGCTTCGGCTACCCGGCGGCCATCGGCGCGAAAGTGGCCCGGCCCGACGTGGAAGTGATCGACATCGACGGCGACGGCTCCTTCCTCATGAACGTGCAGGAACTGGCCACGGCGCACATCGAGCGGATCGCGGCGAAAGCCATCATCCTCAACAACCAGCACCTCGGCATGGTGGTGCAATGGGAGGACCTCAAATACGGCAGCAACCGCGCCCACACCTACCTGGGCGACCCGTGCCACACCGACCAGATTTACCCCGATTACGTGGACATCTGCCACGGCTTCGGCGTGAAGTGCGAGCGCGTCCTCCACAAGAAAGACCTGCGCGCCGCCATCCAGCGGATGCTCGACGCGAAGGAGCCGTATATCCTCGACGTGATCGTGCCGTACACCGAACACGTCCTGCCGATGATCCCCGGCGGCATGAGCTACAAGGACGTCATCACCGACCCGAGCCACTCCAAGCTGACCACGCAGCAGGGAGCCAAGCTCCCCACGGCATTGTAGCGCGCTGCATTATACCATCTCTACGGTTTATTTGGTAGAATTGGCAGAGGGTTGGCAGAACTGACAGAGGGCTTCGCTTTCGCGTCCCATGGGGACGCTCTGAGAGTAGCCC
>SESF01021483.1_pt1 | contig 14962 bp, 12 predicted proteins | sample 3171521 | NCBI WGS metagenome assembly SESF01 (sample SAMN10866945, study PRJNA518727) | freshwater metagenome | biome: subpolar coniferous forest; feature: holomictic lake; material: water; isolation source: holomictic Lake 227, 6 m and 8 m depth | place: Canada: near Kenora, Ontario | collected...
CGTCGAGATCTGTCCGGAAATTCCTTGAGATAAACCTTCGAGCGTTGCCACCGATTTGCTAAGAATCCGGCGCGCAATTCCCATCCCTACTATGAAAAACAACCTGCTTTCCGAACTCCAAATCCGTCAACTGCTTTGCGATGGTGCCATGGGCACCCAACTTCTTGCCGCCGGCCTTGCCAGTGGCGAGTGCAGCGTCGCCTGGAATATCGATCGTCCGGATATCGTTCGGGACGTGCATCACGCCTATGTGCTCGCGGGTTGTTCCCTGGTGACCACCAACACTTTCAGTGGCACCACGAGCGTTCTTGCAGGTCACGGGTTGGCAGAACGCATGGCCGAGTTGAACCGCGCTGGGGCACAACTCGCCCGCGCTGCCGCTGGCGACTCAGCCTGGGTGCTCGGCGATGTCGGGCCGTTTGGCGATTTCCTGAAGCCGCTTGGTGAGATGACTCCGGCCGAGCTCCGTTGTATTTTTCGCGCTCAAATCGAAGCGCTGATTGAAGGCGGGGCCGACGCGATTCTCGCCGAGACCATGTGCGATCCGGCCGAGGTGGAAGTTGGAATCACAGCCGCCAAAGATGTTGGCCCCATTCCGGTCGTTGCGAGCTATACTTTCCAGAAGGCAGGCCCCACCGAATTTCGCACCATGATGGGGACAACGGTGGAGGAAGCCATGAAGCGCGCCATCAATGCGGGAGCGGACATTGTCGGAACCAACTGCGGCACCGCGCTCACCCTGGCCGATTACGTCGAGTTGGCTCGTCAACTTGTTGCTGCGGCGGGACAGACGCCGGTCATCGTTCAGCCGAACGCTGGGGCTCCGCAGGTGATCGACGGGCAGACCGTTTACCTTGCCACGCCAGATGAAATGGGAGCCGTCGTCCCGCAGTTGCTCAAGGCCGGAGTCCGCATTGTTGGCGGATGCTGCGGCACCTCTCCCGCGATCCTTACCGCGATGAGCTCGGTGTTACGGCGCGAGATCGTCGGCGGGTAAGGGCCGAGCGGTTTGTCTCAGGGGAAATGGGACTTATGGGACTGATGGTTCATATAAGTCCCATAAGTCCCATTCTGCGCCATTAACCGGCGCTCGCACGCCAACGGCTATTTGCTCGGCGGTGCCAGCAAATACAACCAACGCGGCAATTCGTTCCGGTACCTTTCAGAAAGGAGGAATCCAAATGGAGCGGTCTTCCGTCGCTCCGTGGTTTCTTGTTTCAGATTGAAAGGTATAATGTCATGAAATTCAGGATAATTGCTTTAGTTGTTGCCGCCGCAGTATTGGCGCCTCCCGAAGGAATGGCTCGCGACGGGGGAAGAGGCAGAGGTGGCGGAGCGCATTTCAGTTCCCGCTCGTTTAGTGGAGGCGGTGCTCACGCCATGAGAACTACCGGACCTCGTGGTGGGCAGCGCATGGCCGTTTCCGGTCCGCGAGGCGGGCGGGCCGCTGCAATCACCACTCCGGGAGGTCGCAGTGCGATGGCCATCACTAGCCCGAGTGGCAGGCGTGCGATCGCCGCAACGGGTCCGCGCGGCACTCGGATCGCTACCAATCGGCCGCTCGCCGTCGGTTCGAGGGAATTCCGCGGAGCTGACTGGGGGCGCCGACATGGATGGACTCACAGGGGGGGGCGCTGGTTCCACAACGGTGTCAGAACGGATATAGTGTTCGTGCCCGGTGTTTATCCGTGGGCCTACTCAGATTGGGGGTATGGCGGCTATGACTACGGTTACGCTCCGACTGTGAGCTTGCCGGCAGTCGGCGGATCTCTCGCTTCCGATGTTCAGAGTCAACTCGCGCAATTGGGATACTATAATGGACCCATTGACGGCATCGTTGGTTCCGGCACCCGCGCGGCGATTCGCGCATACCAGGCAGACAATGGATTGCCGGTCAATGGGCTGATAACCAGCAGCTTGACGGCATCGCTAGGACTGTAAGCCAAGCACATCAACGTAATCTTAAGGCCCGGCGCAATTAGCTTGATTGCTCCGGGCTCGTTTTTTGTTCGTGGAATTTCTTGACTATTCAAAATCCTCTGGCACCATCCCGGCGTTCCATGAACTTAGCCATAACCATGACCAATCTTAAAAATGCCGTCGGCGCGTCCCGCCGCGGTATTTCGTATTGTCATGCCGGTGTGTGGCATCAAGGGACCAGCAGTGGATCGGGAAGGACCTAGTCATTTTTTCAAAACAGATTTCCTGAAAAACCCACTGCTGGATACAGCAGTGGGTTTTTCGCATTTAATATGAAAACACCAAAAGAAACCGGAGGCTTGGACCGGATTGAGTTCCAGGCAGAGGTCATCCAATTTGGAAAGTTGCTGGATGCGCTGACCGCCGTCTATCAATTGGCCGGCTTGACCCAGCGATTTGCGCGGGCGGCGGCCCTTGCCGATTTGGAATGCACCCCGGGAGAACTGGCTCTAGCCGCATGAGCCATTCACCCTTTATCACAGCGACAGCTTCCGCCCCGTGAATTCCCATCAAGAACTGACCCGCATCGACCAGCCGGAAAGCCGGATGCAGCGTCTTGTCTGGATGGCATCGTCTGCCTTCGCTCTTTTGGTTTTTTGGAATTCCGCGAGCCGCTGGGCGCATTTCCAATATGAGACGTTCGATCTGGCTTTCTACGTTCAGGCGTTGTGGAAACTGGCGCATGGCCACGGCGGACCGGTTTCATTGCTGAATGTGCCGCTTTTGGGCGAGCACGCGAACGTGATCGTGCTGCTGCTGGTTCCACTTTATGCGCTTGTCCCTCATCCGCTGTTGCCGGTGGCGGTCCAGACGCTTGCCATTGCTTCGATGGGACCAGTCGGCTATCGGATTGCCCGCAGGCTGCGCCTTGCACCCGATGCCGCCGGACTCCTGGCGCTGGCTGCCCTGCTTGCTCCCGCCACGGGGTTCGTGGCCTTGCATGAGTTTCATCCCGAAGCGCTCACCGCTCCGTTTCTTTTGCTGGCGATTGATGCATTCCAATCCAAGTCGATCCGTCGCTATTGGCTTTGGTTTTTGGCCACCCTCGCTTGCAAGGAAAACATGACGTTGCTGTTGGCCGCCTGGTGTGTCGTCAATGCGTTTGCCGGATGGCGCGAGATGCGGAGTGACGCTTCCGGGTTTTATAAATGGGTGATGCAATGGTGCGTTTGGCCTGGTGTGACCGCCCTGGGGTGGGCTGCCCTGTTCATGGGGGTGCTCACTCCACTTTGGAATGCGGGCAATATCGAGTTCACCGCGTTATACCGCCACCTTGCCGTGCCGCTGTCTGACTTGCCTCAAGCCATCTCCTCACAACTTGCCAAGAGTTTGCGTGGCAATTTGTTGCCTGGCCTGCTCTTGTGTTTCGGCGGATTGCCATTGCTGCGCCCGCGGTGGCTCCTCGTCGCTGCGCCTGTCATCGCGCAACACCTTCTTTCCTTCCGCAGTTCCGAATGGAGCATTTCAGTCCATTATGCCGCCCCGCTGATCCCACTGTTTTGGATCGCTGCGTGTGAAGCGGTCGCCGGATTTTCGTCAGGCCGGCTGCAAAGCCTTTTTTCTGGTGCAACAATTGCCGCTTGTGTGGCGGGTCAGGCCTGGCTTGGCCTGGCTCACTACGTATTGGCACCCAAACCGGAGCTTGCCCTTGCCGATAAGCGGAATGCCTTGGCGTGCATCCCACGCGAAGCGAGCGTTGTAGCGGGCTTGCCGTTCCTTTCACATCTGGCCGAACGCGACCAACTCGTCTCGCTGCACCACATTCTAAAAGGCCTCAGGACCTTAAGCACCAAGCGATTTCAAATGCCCAAGCCTGCCGACTTCGTGATCGTTGATTACTCAGATGCTGCCACTTTCGATCCCGTCGCCGGTTACTATCATCCCGATATGCGGACGCAAGACGGCACCGTCGTCCCCTCAAGCGATCGGTTGCTTTATGGTTTCTTTGGACAGGCCTCCTGGGAAGTGAGCGCTCACGATTCAATCACCGTTTTTCGACGGCGAACGGCTCCGGAGAATGCAGTGGAGCCGTCGTTTGAGGGGGCGGGTGGAGCCGCAATTGCGGTGGGAAAAAAGCTGGATGCAACAACGGAACTGGTGAGCGTTAATGCGGCCATGCAGCCCACAGGCATTTTGCGGATTGAAAGCCGTTGGATCTTTTCCGGGGAGCCGACCTGCAAAAAAGGAGGGGGCTTTTCCGAGGGGCGCCGCCTTATTCCATGGCTTTCGCTTCGTTTGGTTCCGCTTCGGGGCGGTCCTGCGACTTGGATACAGCGCGGGCTCTGCGCTCCGGAAGCCGGTGGAATGCTCCCCAGCCCGCAATCGGATTTCTGGACGGTGACAGTCTCGGACTTCGTCCCGCCGGGCCCATACACAGCTCAGGCGGTTTTCTTCGATTATCCAAAGCTGCGCTGGAAGCAGATGCAAAATCCAGCGGCGACAGTCGCCCCATTGGCAACCGTGGAGCTTGGAGTGATCGAGGCGAAGTAGAACCCCTGTAGGGCAATCGCATCAAAATCTGGATTCGCGCATCCCTCAGCGCCAACGGCGCGACCGCATTCCAGCCTAGGGCATCGGCCTAGGAAAACCCAAGCTCGTAAATTGGGCGATTGCCCCAGCAAGGCTGGTATGCTCGCGGGCCGCCGGCCCTCCGGTTCACTCTGGCGTCAACGGGGGATGGGACGGATGGGACGGATGGGACGGATGGGACGGATGGGACGGATATAAGTCCCATTCTGAAAACCGGCGCCTTCCACCTCTGGGCTATCTACAGCCGCTTCAGCCATTCCAGCGCGCTTTTGAGCGCCTTGGCCCGGTGGCTCATCTGGTTCTTTAGTTCGGCGCCAATCTCGGCAAAGGTTTCCGAATGTCCGGTCGGCACAAATACCGGATCGTAGCCAAACCCGGCGCTGCCACGCGCCTCCCCAATGATCTCGCCCTCGCAGGCGCCGTCAAAGCTCGCCAGGACCTGGCCGTTTCGAGCCACGGCGATCACACAGCGAAACCGCGCGGAGCGCAATTCGACGCCCGTGAGTTTTTCCAGAAGCAGTTCCAAATTTTTTCGATCGTTCGCGCCGGGATCTGCAAACCGCGCGGACCGAACGCCGGGTGCTCCGCCGAGCGCATCGACTTCCAAACCGGAGTCGTCGGCCATCACCAACGTATCCCCGCCGAAGTGGTTCGAGGCAGCAATGGCTTTGATCGCGGCGTTATCCAGGAAGGTCGCGCCGGTTTCCTCCACTTCCGGGAAATCGGTGTGGGCGCTTAGATCCTCGATGTGAAATCCAGCGCCGAGCATGGCGGCGAGTTCTTGAGTCTTGTGGCGGTTGCGAGTGGCGATCAGAAGGCGGTGCATCCCTTGTTTGCTAAAGTAAACTCTGGGGTTTGGCCAATTTGAAATCGGGTTGCATCAATCCCAACGGGGATTGTGGCCTCCAGCCCAGGGTTGCGAGGAACGAGCCACCCTGGGTCACACGCGATGCGCGATCAACCCCGTTGGGGGATGAATTTGCGGAACCCAGGGTAGGTCCGCAGCCGGGCCAACCCTGGGCTTTAAGCCAGAATCCCGTTGGGATCCCTGCGCTTTGCTTCAAAAACTTGGCCAAACTCCAGCGTTTGCTAAAGGAAACCGCCAAACGCCGAAGCCCGGCTGCGGCGTGGGAGTTAATACGCCGTTTCGCAATGGCAGCCCTAGAAACGGATCGTCTTTCAATAGCCAGGCTCCATCCAAATCCGCGTAGTCGGTCTGCTGCGCCACAACAGCTCCTGCCGCGATTAAAAGGCTGCTTTCGAGCATGCAGCCGGTCATGGTTTTCAGGCCCAGGCTTTGCGCCCGTTGGAGCATCGCCAGTGCGGGGGTGAGTCCGCCGCATTTGACCAGCTTGATGTTGAACCCGGAGAATCGGCCGGGCATCCGCTCAACGTCCTCGATCGTAACACAGCTCTCGTCAGCGAGGATGGGCAGATGCAAGGAAGCCAGCAGCTTTTCCATCCTGACATCGTCGGCTGGCGACAGGGGCTGTTCGAGGAAGAGCACACCGAGCCGGGCCAGTTCGACGGAGATCGCGGCCAGGTCGATTCCGCCCCAGGCGCAGTTGGCATCCACGGCAAGTTGCGCTCCCGTGCGTTTCCGGATGAACCGAATCGGCCGCAGATCCGCGTGGGCATCGGATTTGATTTTGATTCTCGGAAAGCCCTCAAGTTCCCCGGTCTTTTGTTCCAACTCGGCGGGATCGGAAATGCCGATTGTGCAGAAGCTCGGTACCGGATGCGGCGGGGTTCCGATCGCGAGTTCCGAGACGCTGACCCGGTTGCGCCGGGCGAGCCAATCCCAGAGCGCAAGATCAAGGGCGCACTGGGCCGCGCGGGAGGGCGCCAGCGCAGGCCAGACCCGGTGCCACGCACTCTCGATGTCTTGCGCCGAGTCGATCCGAAGGCCCGCAATGAGAGGGGCGGCGCTTTGCAGCCGGCTTTGGATGTCTGTGGCCGACTCGCCATAGAATGCGTTGGGCGAGGCCTCGCCGAAGCCGCTGATTCCTTCAGCGGAAATTTCCACAAAAACATTGTTCACCTCGCTTTTGGCCGCCCGGCTGATGCGGAAGACTTTGCGGGGATGCATTGCGCGAATCGCGGTTCGCAGTATTTTTGAGTCAGTCATGGCTGAAAAACCTACGCAAACATCCGGGCTAATCCCTGGCAACACAACCCCCGTTTTTAGCCGGTCCATCGGGCAATCCGCCGAAGGCCGGGAAATCCGGCTCCACAGCACGGGAATTGGCTGCTCGGGCGGAACCCTCCTCATCGCAGGAATTCACGGCGACGAGAAAGGAACCGTGGCGGTCCTGGAATCGTTTTTGGAACGCCACGTCCGTTGCGGCACAAAGGCCGTGCCTGCCGCTCCGGTTTATGTGATTTCGCTGGCAAATCCGGACGGGTTCATTTGCAACAGCCGGTACAATGCTCATGGAGTCGATTTAAACCGGAATTTTGAAACCAACTGGAGCGCCCAAAGTGAAGAACCCTCGGGTTTGGGGCCGTGGTCGGAGCCCGAAAGCCGTGCGCTTCGCGATCTGATTTTGCAACTGCGGCCTGCGCGGATTGTCAGTTTGCATTGGGCACTGGCGGAGATCGACGCAGACGGCCTTCAATCGACCGCGCTCGCCCGTGCCATGTGGGAGGCGCTTACGGAAGACGAGCGCGCCCCGTATCGGATGAGGGTCTGGGAAGATGCTCCGTCGTCCGGTTTCACCAAGGACCTCTGCCCCGGTTCGCTCGGTCAATGGTGCGGCTACGGGCTGCGGTTTCCCGACGGGAGCGCTCCGGCGATGGTGACGCTGGAACTCCCGTACGATCCGCGCCTTCCACGCCCGGAAGTATTGCCGGACGATCATCTCGCGACGTTGCGCAAAGCGTGGGATGCCGACTCGGCGTTGTACATGGCGGACTTGGAAGGCCCGGTGCATAAGATGCTGATCGCAGCGTGCTCAGGGTGAGGGAAGGGGGAGGAAGACGCGGAGAAGTTGGCTTCGACGCCGTCGGGGATACATCCGTCCCCTCCGTCCCCTCCGTCCCATCCGCCCCTTCAGCATTGGCTCCTCCTCTCCGCGTCCCCGCGTCTCCCCATCTCCGCGTCTTCTTCCGAGCGTCTTCTTCTTTCCGCCGCGCTCCATTTGCTGCACAGTCGAAACCATGCACATTGCCATCATAGGAGGCGGGCCCGCGGGCCTGCGCGCCGCGGAAGTTGCCGCCGGGGGGGGCGCTTCCGTAACGCTCTTCGACGCGATGCCGTCGGTGGGGCGCAAGTTCCTGGTGGCGGGGCGCGGCGGGCTGAATCTTACGCACGCCGAGTCGAGCGAGCACTTTGAAACCCGCTATCTCGGACCGGGAATGCCGGACGGGATCTGGCGCTCGCTCCTGGAGGAATTCGATCCGATCGCCCTGCGCGCCTGGGCCGCATCGCTGGGTGTCGAGACGTTCGCAGCTTCCACGGGGCGGGTTTATCCGCGCGAACTGAAAGCGGCAACCTTGCTGCTTCGCTGGGTGGAAAAATTGCGCGGATTGGGGGTGGAATTCGCTCTGAACCACCGATGGACCGGCATGACTCCAAGCGCTCCTCTGCGACTCGGATTTGAGGTCAATGGAGAACCGGCAAGCTTCGACGCCGATGCCGCCATTCTGGCACTCGGGGGCGGGTCGTGGCCACGGACCGGCTCGGATGGAAAATGGACGGGCATTCTAAAAAACCTCGGTATTTCCGTATCGCCGCTCCAACCAGCCAATTGCGGTTGGGAAGTTGCCTGGCCGCAGGAGGTGATTTCCCGGGCGGAAGGGAAGCCGCTCAAAAACCTGACCGCCTCTGCCGGAAACGCCACGGTCTCCGGCGAATTGCTCGTGACCAAATATGGCTTGGAAGGGGGCGCGCTCTATCAACTCGGTCCCGCGTTGCGGCTCATGGCCGAACCCGAGCTTCGCATCGATTTCAAACCGACGTTTCGGGCGGAAGAACTCGTCGCGAAAATGGGGACGCAAGGCAAACGGCAACGGGATTATTTAGGGGAGGGGAGGCAACGCTGGAAATTGACCGATGCCGCCTGTGCGATTCTGGAAAGCCGGGGGCCGTTCGCATCCGTGGAAGCGCTTGCCCGGTTGGCGAAGGCATGCCCGATCCAGCTTGTGAGCCCGCGTCCACTAGAGGAGGCGATTTCTTCCGCTGGCGGCGTCTGTTGGAGCGAGTTGAATGAAGGCCTGATGGTCCGGCGGGTTCCGGGCCTCTTCGTGGCCGGCGAGATGATCGACTGGGAAGCGCCGACTGGCGGCTACCTTATGCAAGGGTGCTTCGCGACGGCCACCCGCGCGGCGCGAAGCGCGCTGAAGGCAAGGGAATAGGACTTATGGGACGGATGGGACTGATATAGGTCCCATAGGTCCCATAGGTCCCATTGCTCTATTCACTGGGCGGGCGTATCTCCCGCGGCATCGCCGAACTGCGGTGTTCTTGTGAACGGGATCGTTCCTGCTGCGTGCTCTTTTCGTGCTCGCCGCGGCTTGGTGACGGGCTTGCGGCCTCGCCCTGCTCGCGCTGGGTTCCAGTCCGTTCGCGAACCGGAGCGGGTGACTGTCTCGATTCAGCTCCGGCAGGGCTGGGCTTACCCGCGCTCCCGGGCGTCGCATGCTGCCTGGCACGGTGCTGCCTTCCCGCAGCTTCACCGACCGGAGCTGGCGATTGCCCGCTTTGCGCTCTCGACGGACTTGGACTTCCTTGAACGGCTCCCCGTTCTCCAGCGCGACCCGCAGTCTCACCCCGTTCAGTTCCCTGTTCCATCGCGCCGCGCCCTTCACGAATCGCACGCCCTCCGCTGATCCCTCGCTCGCCCCGGCCTTCGCTCACGTTGATTTCCGATGGGTTGACTCCGTAATAACCATAGATCTGCTGCGTGAACTCGGGGCTCGCGAATTCCTCGATGTTCTCCTCATTCACCACGGGGGCGCTGACGAGCCGCTCCCGGTCAACGGTCACCGTGTAGGAGCCTGATCCAGTGGAGTGCAGGATCTGATAGGGTGCCGCCACAGTGCGACCGCCGGTCTGAATGAGAACGAAACGTGCGCATCCGGTATTCGGATCGAGCACCACGTCTTGAACGGTGCCCGCCGAACCGCCTCCCTCAAAAGAGATGCTGGCCCCCCGGATGGAGCTGGCGCGCACCACCCCGCTTCTTGTTCTTTCCGCAGCAAAACACGAGGAGGCCATCAGCGTGCCTGCGACAATCCAATTACCTATTCTTAGTAATTTCATGATCTCTTTTTCGTTTCAGTGCCGCAGGACGACCCAGCGACATACGAAAACTACGGATGCTCCCGCGTGATCGGTTGTGAAATGGCTGGGTTTGAATGCGTTAAGCTTCTTCAATCGTGTTGACACAACCCCGGATTTCCCTCTAAACTTTCCGCCGCATGATCCTTGCCGATCGCCAAACCGTAGAGCTTGTTAACGTTGGCCGCGCCGTAGGCGTGGTCGTCGTAAGCGTTACGCTTGCTGGCGTGCGGTAAGGGTTTCAAATCAGATCACTGAAGAACAACCCCCTCCGGCACGACAGCCGGAGGGGGTTGTTTTTTTCCTTCGGCGCTGCAGGAATCCAACACCAACTACTTATGAAGCTTAACGGAGCCCAGATCATCTGCAAACTACTCGAACGCCAAGGCATCCGCGTGCTCTCGGGAATTCCCGGCGGGGCGATCCTTCCCTTATACGATGCCCTGTACGACAGTCCGCTGCGCCACATCCTGGCCCGTCACGAACAGGGCTCCGGATTTATCGCTCAGGGCATGGCCCGGGTGACCGGTCGCGCCGCCGTCTGCCTCGGGACGTCCGGGCCCGGAGCCACCAATTTGCTGACGGCCATTGCCGATGCCAAGCTCGACTCGGTCCCCCTGGTGGCCATCACGGGCCAGGTCGCCCGCGGGTTGCTCGGCACCGACGCCTTTCAGGAGGTGGACACATTTGGCCTTACCCTGCCGATCACCAAGCATAGCTTCATGGTAATGCGGACCGAGGACTTGCTGGACGTGATCCCGAGAGCGTTCGCCATTGCGGAATCCGGACGGCCCGGACCGGTGGTGGTCGATGTCCCGAAGGACGTGTTCCTGGGCGAATGCGAATTCGAGGAGTGGCCCGAGCCGGGCTCCGCTTCAAAGCCGGAGCCGTGCGCGCCGGACCAGATCGCCTCCGTGGTCGAATTGATCCAAAATGCAAAGCGTCCGGTGCTCTACATCGGGGGCGGGGTGATCGGGTCGGATGCAGGCGGGATGGTCGTTGAGTTGGCCGAAAAGATCGGCGCCCCGGTGGCGTGTACGTTGATGGGCCTGGGCGCGATTCCCTACGATCATCCACTTGCGTTAGGGATGCTGGGAATGCATGGTGCGCCGTTTACCAATTACGTGCTCGACGAAGCCGATCTACTGGTGGCCATCGGCGCGCGATTCGACGACCGCGCCACGGGTCTGGCCTCGCGGTTCTGCGAGCACGCTTCCATCATTCACATCGAAGTCGATCCGTGCGAAATCCACAAGATCAAGCCGGCAAACTTCGCGATTGCCGCCGATGCACGCCAGGCGCTCACGCAATTGTTACCCGAGGTGCGGTCCCAGGACCGCTCCGCCTGGCTGGGTCGCGTCTGCGAACTGAGGGCTGCCCATCCGATGGTGATTCCAAGCGGCGGGACGAACCATCATCCGCTCTCCTTTTGTAAGATTCTCGGGGAAGTGCTTCCTCCGGATGCGATCGTCACGACCGACGTGGGCCAGCATCAGATGTGGATGGCCCAAGGCTTCCCGGTCCAACGCCCTCGTTCATTTCTCACCTCCGGTGGACTTGGCACGATGGGATTTGGACTGCCCGCAGCCGTTGGCGCGGCGCTGGCTGCGCCCGGTCGGCGCGTGGTGTGTGTCAGTGGTGACGGATCAATCCTGATGAATGTTCAGGAAATGGCGACGCTCGCCGAGTTGAATCTCGATGTGACGATCGTCATCCTCAACAATGGAAGGCTCGGCATGGTCAGGCAACAGCAGGAGTTGTTTTATCGGGGACGTTATCAAGCCTCGGTATTCGATGCACAACCCGATTTCGCCGCGATGGCGCGGGCGTTTGGCTTGCGCGCCAGCGATCTCGATCCTTCATGCGACTTGCATTCCGCGTTGAGCGATGCCGTGAGCCAGCCGGGGCCTTGTTTGTTGAATCTCCCCATCAACCCCGAGGAGAATGTGTACCCCATCGTTCCGCCCGGCGCAGCCAACACGGAGATGATTGGGATCAAGGGACAAAATGGTTGAACTCGGCGCGCCATCCCAAAGCTGTGGGGGCCGCTTATTATTACCCACAAATCCGAAGCGCTGAAGGCGCGGTCCCCATACCAGCCTTGGGCATCGCCCCAGGTTTTCGATTGAAAAACGTCCAGGGCTGAAGCCCGCCCATTCCGCAGCGCCACGAAAGGATGGCGCGGGCCGTCAGCCCTTCCCCGTTTCTGGTTATCCTGGGGCTTCGTCCCGGGGCAAAAGAAACCGAGCACCGCCATGAAGCGGTGCTCGGTCCCCTAATTTATATTAGCCAGCCAGCTAAGTCGCCGAACTGGAGTTGTTTGCGTCTTGGTTACGCCGGCACGAGACCGTAGCAGCCCCACTCGCCGATGGTTTTGCTGACGAGAACCGAGCAATGGGGCCAAACCGATTGCACCGTATTGACGGCTGCGGTAGTGATGATGTTGGTTTCTTGATCGGAAGTGCACCAGTATTCGCCTTTCGGGAGGTTCACTTCCACTCCGTTCGTGGAGATGGTTCGCTTAAAGCCAACCTGATCGAGGGCGCTATTGAGCGCTTCGTAGGTTTTTTCGGGGATATCACTGCCGTGCAGTTCGACGCGGATGGTGTAGGTAAGGATTTCCATATGGGAAGCGTTACGGCTATTCGCATACGTAATGCCTGTAAAGTGGAATCCGTCGCAGGCAAGTCCGGCTGGGAGCAGGACAGGAAAGTTACCGATGGGGTTTCGACTCTTTTTTGAGCGCCAGCGGCGCGGCGCCATACCAGCCTTGCTGGGGCGGAGGCTTTGCGCAGCCTCAGGAATCCATGAGTTACGCGATGAGGGCGGAAAGCCCGCCCCACCTCGGGGGGGATGGAGCGGGCCTTCAGCCCTAGATCAGTTGTGTAAAAAAGACCTGGGGCGATGCCCCAGGCTGGTATGGTGCCGCGCCGTTGGGGCTCAGGAAAGAGCCGAAACCCGTCTAACTTTCCGCTTCTGCACCCGAGGTAGCCTAATAATCACCCTCAGACTTGCATCCCTTCAAAGCGCGGGGCAGAGTTGTTCTTTTACCGATGTCTGAATTGCTCAATCCCACCGAACGCACCTCGGTCCTCGCCTACTTGAATGGACTAGGTTCCGCCACCCGCAAGCGCGGCGAAGCTTACTTTAAAGAGGGCAAGGTGAAGCTTGTTGAATTCATCTCTGCGAAGGGCCCGATCTTCGCAATCGTAAAAGGTGCCTTACCCTACGAAGTGGAACTCGCGCAAGGAGACGAGGGCGAGTGGGAAGGCGACTGTGATTGCCCGGTGGAAATGGACTGCAAACACTGCTGTGCGGCGATGTATGCGGTCCTGGAAAAAATGGACAACGCTGGCGCGGCCAACGCGAAAGAGAGCGGGAAAAAAGCCAAGAACAAGAAACCGGAGAACGTCGGCCCGAAACAGCCGGACCCGGAATCGGTTGTCGCGGGCATGATCGCCCGGCTGGGGAGGCCGCTGGCCAAGGATGAACTGCACGCAGCAAGGGAGGCGGATGCCTTGTTTGAGAAGCACCGAACTTCCAAATACGTTGCGGAAAATCTGCTGGATGCGATCCGGGGCGAACGCGCGCACTGGGGCTGGAATGCCGTTGAATTATGGCCGGAGCCGCCGGAGTCCCCCTGGCAGGGATGGCTCTACCTGGCCGCGATGGTGCGGCGGAAACATTGGGCCTGCCCGCGTGCGTTGCTCGACGCGACGGATTGGAACGAGGTGGACGATCTGGTTTGGGAGAGCGAGCGGAAAGGCTTTGTCAACGAATGGAGCGATTGGTTGCGCACCCACGCGGAAGTCGTGGATCGGAAGGTCGAGGAGAAGAAAACGGAATTGCGCGTCCGGTTTTCTGAAAGATCGGTATTCCTCGAAATCCGCAAGCCTGAAACCGCGGAGTTCAAGGAGCTTAAAGCGACGCCTTTCAAACAGATCCTTAATGAGAGCTATAATGGGCATCTGCCGTTTGAGCCGACCTCGCTCATTATTTGGCAGATTTTTTCCATGGCTCGGGCAGGTTCCTATGAGTTGGATCATCCGGATTTGCCGCGCATGCTCAACCAATTGCTTCGGCTGCCGGGACTGGAAAGCAGCGTGGTGAACCCGGACGGGGAACCGTTTCAGCGCTCGGCTGAATTGCTGGAATGGGAGATTGCGACCACCGGCCAGCGAGGTCTGAATTATCGCTTCAAATTGCGTCGCCCGGACGGGACCGAACCCGGAAAGCCCCTCGTCGTGCTCGACGGCAGCCCTTCGCTTTATATCACCCGCACGCACATCTACGAGGGACCGCCGCTTGCCGGGATCAAGGTCTCGCACGGGCCCGTGGAAATTCCGGTCGAAGCGCTGGAAAGCAGCCCCGGGCTTGCGCTGCTGGACCGCATGCGGGTTCCGGTTCCGGAACGGATCGCGGAAAGGCTCCGCACAATCCATCTGCGCACGGTGGTGCGGTGTAAACTGACGCAGGATCACTGGGACAAAGAGTATCTCGACGTAACCATCTGCTCTCAAGACGGAGAAGGCAAAGTCTATACCCAATTCCGGGAAAGCTATTGGAGTGCCATGCCCAAGCAGAAGCAAGCCGACGGGCTGACCCGCTGGGATCGCACCTCGCTTCAGTACGCCCAGATCATCGTGGACTCGCTCCGCATCTCGTGGTCTTACGCCACGCGGAGTTGGACCCGGAGCATTGGAAAGACCTTTCCCGTGCAATTCGCCGAGTGCCTCGCGTCGATCCCTCCAGATTCAGGCGTCGTTTTTGAGTTGGACCCGCTGCTCGCATCCATTCGTGAGAATCCCGTAACCGCTTGCGTGACGCTGGAGGTCCAGGAAGCGGGCATTGACTGGTTCGACCTGAAAGTCGCCTTGGACGTGGCCGACACCACCTTGACCCCAGAGGAAATCCGGCTGCTGCTCAATGCGCGCGGCGGCTTTGTGCGGCTGGGCGAAAAGGGGTGGCGCCGCCTGCAATACCAATTCAGCGAAGAAGAGGAGAAGCAGCTTGCCGATGTCGGCCTGAGCGCAAAAGATTTTTCGAGTGAACCGCAGCGGCTCCATGCGCTTCAACTCGCCGGGAAGAAAGCGGCGGCTCGCATGCTTCCCCAAGATCAGGCGAACGCGATCGAACTGCGCGCGGAACAAATTCGGACGCGAGTCACGCCCG
>SESF01013540.1_pt1 | contig 14954 bp, 18 predicted proteins | sample 3171521 | NCBI WGS metagenome assembly SESF01 (sample SAMN10866945, study PRJNA518727) | freshwater metagenome | biome: subpolar coniferous forest; feature: holomictic lake; material: water; isolation source: holomictic Lake 227, 6 m and 8 m depth | place: Canada: near Kenora, Ontario | collected...
ATTTGATCTCAGCTTTTGTTTAACATCCCTTCTGTTTGGGTGAGTTGTCTCTGAGAAATTTACATAAATGCCGTTCTTCTTCTTCTTGATTGACACGAGCGATTGATTTGTCTCTATCCTCTCGAGGAATGCAAAATCCGTGAATGCCCCTCTCGAAGGTCCACTTTCATTCTCGAAACCTATTGGTACTGGCACCAAATCATCAGAGTTATACGCGGCATTTTCTGCAAACCATTTCTTGACCTGCTGTGGTTTCTGTGAGAACAATGATTCGTCTATCTGATTGTCGCTGAAGTGTGTGACTAGTACATGTGATGACTTGGATTTGCCAAGTGATGCAAGAGCATTTCTTATAACGTCAGGATTACCGTGTACGCACACAATCCCAAGATCTAACCCCAGAGATAAAATATTATTGGCACGGTCCGCTTCACGTCCGCCTATCTGTATATTAGCTATTCCTGCGAGTCTGACGCCCGTTATTATATCGGTAACACTCTGTATTCTCGGCAGTGAATTCGCGATGCGCTCAAAAATACACCACCCGTATCTATCTCCCTGTTCGTCAAATACAGTTAAAAATTCGGGATTAGATAGCAATGATTCCCTAACTCTCCGATTCTTTCTCGTCTTCGTGTCATCAATCACTATATACTTGGCAGAATCTTTGATCGCGCAATAATCAGCCCATCCAGAGAATTCACCGCCATCAAGTATTGCCACATCGATTCCTGCCGGCATTACACCTCTAACATCGGGAGCAGTTCCTATATTTCTCTTGTCATCCGCTAACCATTGCGCTTCTTGATTGATCAAATTATCAGTATCGAGCGAATCAATCGGAGAGAGTGTACCGTGGACTAATCTAAGCCGATTGCCAAAAACATCCGACGCGTCCCGCAGATTACTGATCGCTTTCGAATGCCATGCCGTATTCGATTCAATGGACGTGAAACATAAATTACTGTTAATGGACATCGCGTCAATCACGCATTTTGTTGAACCCATCCCATTCCATGTGCCAACTTCTATTACATTCTGCACAGTCGGTCTGCAGCACAGCTCGAATATGGCTTCGCCGCACCTCGAACCGCGATTTATCTGTCCAATTTCCATGACACCACGCTCTGAATTATTTTTTCTCGTACGCCTCGAACAAGCTCGACAGCTTCCCAGCAGGGTTCGCGTTCATGAACTTCACGCCAGGGTTAGCGCTCTTGATGTTGCCCCAGGTCGCCAGCGACACATTGAGGTTGTGATCGTCACAGCCATCCGGCATTGTCGTCTCCGGAAATTTCTGTTCCGACCCGTTAAGGCTGAACCATTTCACGCCATCCGTGAATGACGTGCCGGCACAGTACTTCCTCCCGCTGCGATAGTTGAGGTCGACACCTACGAGAACTATCGGAGAGCACCCTGTGACGTGGGCGAGGTGCGACGCGACGTGCACTACGTCTGTCCCGTCTATGAGCAGTCCGTCGTCCCTGTCGAAGCTGAGGTCGCTGGAGTTCTTGTATCTCCGGTCGAAGAAGAGCGATTTGGGCGCTATCTCGTCGTACATCGCGATCACCGGAGGAAACACGATAAAGTTCCGCCCTCCTGCAAAGACAACGCGATCGGTGATGGCGAGGCCGTGACGAAAAAAGTTTGACGACGGGACAGCGCCGTCGGTCATGCAGAAGTAATCGCACCTGTCGAGTATCGTCACGGCCGCGTTGCACGCAAAGACCACTCCGTCGCCAATGCTGCCGAAATCAAAGTCGTTTGCCGAGTACCCCGCCCCGACCACGAACGCTGTCCTGCCAGCGTGAATGTTCCTCACCGTGGACAAACCGTCGCACTGAATGTCGCTCGACCAAGGCATCCTTGTATTCCTCCGCTCGTATTTATCTGTCGGTTCACGGCACGAAATACATGCTGAGCTTGTTGTTGATTAACGAGATTTTTTGTCCGGCTGACACCAGGGCTCTCGTGAATATCGAGTCCTCTATCCTGTTGTACCTCTGGTCCTCGTCGTAGTGAAACTCCGACAGAAGACTCTTCCTGACCGTGATGTGCGCGTTGTGGTAGGAGATGTGTCGCTCGCGATTCTTCGGGTACAGACAGTCGGGAAATACCGTGTCCACGTACCCGACAAGCAGGTCCATTCTGTCGTAGACCGTTCCGAAGAATTCCCTGTCAATCTCGTGCCTCCTCGTCTGCTGGTAATCGTGCACGAGAGCGTGAATGTCAGGATTCTCGAATGCGGCTGTCACGAAACCAAGTCTCTGTGGATGGGGCAGGTCATCGACGTCGATGAACGACACGAGGTCCGTGCTGAGCTTCGATGCGGCGATGTTCCTGTTCCTGCTCGCGTTCTGTCTCTCCGTGGTGCAAGTGACCAGCACGTCGAACGTGTGTCCCTTCGGCACGCAGTACGACTGCATTCCTGAACAGCTTATGGACACCATGGACGGCTTCACCTTCGACAACTCGATGCAGTCGAGCAGCATCGGTATGTGACAAGTGTGGGCGGCGTGCGCCGGCACCGCTATTCCTATCGAATGCGTCATCCGTCTTCCCTCCCAAATATATTTTCGATCAGTTTTCTCCACTTGTCCAGCACGCGACGCTTCCTTTCAGCACTGCCGTCCGACATCTCGGCAGACCATGAAGCGTAATCAGAAGTCGTCATCTTCGATCCAAGTTCGGCGAACGAGTCGAAATACCTTACCGATGAGCCCATCTCGCCAGCGTAGAACTCGGCATCGCCAACCCAATTTTCGATGACATCGTGATCCGAATAATTGTTGGGGTCGTCTCCTGACGCTGGGGGGAGTCTCAGGTACTGGTTCCACGACATCTCGCCGAGCACGTTGTGTCCCGAGCGGCGCAGCTCCATCAAGAATCTCAGCGTCGGAAAAAACATAGGAATATTCGCGGTGTGCTGCTCGTACATCGACATGGTCGATATGTTGTACGGAATGTGCACTACCGCAGAGAACGAGCCTACGGCATCCCATCCGTGCCTTGGCGGGAGCGCGCGCTTGTCGACAATGAGGGGGTGCTGCAGCTGAATGCTCGAGTTGTTGTACAGCAGGAACTTTCCAGAGCTGCCGGTCCACTTCGGGTACGTTCCTCCGTAGTCGCACACATCCGTGATGTACTCGCAGTGCCTGCCGACGAAGTGCTCGACATAGCGCTTTTCGTAAGGGCTATTCGCCACCAGCGACACCTGACCGCTGTCGGCTCCGGCCCTCAAAAAATCGTTGAACCATCTGAGCTTTGTGTCATTTCCACAGAATGGCATCTCGTATCTTATGGGAACGTACACGATTATGGGCTTATTGAACCTCTCGAACAGCAGGCTGAATGCTGGGGGATACGTTACGATAAACCCGTCGTACGATGACAGCTCATCCTTGTATCTGTCGTAGAACGCGGAGCACATCCCCCTGTCGAGGTTCCTCCAGTTTGACTGGCCAACGTGAGCCATCGGCGCGGACGGGTTTCTCCCAAACACGAATGCGTGATTGGATATGCAGCGGCTATCGACCGTGTGCCCGAGCTCAGAGAACAGACACTTGACGTCCTCTATCACAGACACGTGCAGGTCGTAGTTGAAGAATCTCATCTTATGGTTTCCAATCTGCCGAACTGACCGTTGTAGCTCTTGATGATCCAGTACTCGTTCCCTCTGCGATCCAGCTCGTCGAACACTTCGCCGACGAATCCCCAATCCTCGCGGTCCGACGGGAAGGGGCGCTGCGCATTCCCGAACGAGGTCCTGGCGAGGGGGAATCCGTTGTGCTCGAGCGTGACGTGTCTGACAGCAGGGTACACGTGCCTCGAGAGGAACTCCTGATCGCAGCCCCACCGCGAGAAGTCGGTCCACGCGGAGAATGCGGGTTCGAGGCCCAGCCTCCTCAGCAGTCCGCTCCTGCAACCCCACATCCCACCCTGAATCGGCATGTTGTGGAACGGGTGGTCGCGCATTGCGTGGAACTCCATGCCCGAGCCCAGCCACTCAGCGACAGCTGAGGCCTCCCTCGTCGAGATCCTCGAGTCGCAGTCCCTCGACACGAACGCGTCCACGGACTCGTCGAATGCCGGAGTGAACCTCCAGAACATCCCGTGGTACGGCCCCCTCGACGGCACGACCTCTATCCCGTCCATCTGAGGATCCAGCGCGGCAGAGAGTCCGCTCGCGAGCACTGGATCGCACGAGGAGTCGACGTAGAACCTGCACCCCCACCCGGGATAGTGCTGCCTCACGAGAGCGACGTTGCGGGACGCTCCGACCCAGTACTTGGCGCCTGTGCCCCAGAGCGAGAATGACACGATCCTCTTCATACGTACTTGATCCTCTCCTCCACTGGCATCGCCATCCTGCGACGGTATACTCCGCCGTCTATCGGCGACTGTGGGGTTATCGTCCCGTCGACGTGGTCGAACGATCGCCTGCTCACGGTCCAGTGCTGGTGCTGGAACGTCGTCATGTCCGTCTTCCTGTCGTCCACGAGGATCCCGAGGTCCCTCGCGTTCGCGAAGAGCTCGTTGTCGGAGTAGAAGTGGTGGTACGCCGGGTGGTACACGATGTTGTTCATCCTCCTCAGCGCGCACCCGCTCATTATCGGAATCGAGACTATGATGTTGGAACCCGGACCAGTACGCTCAGGATCGTGCACGCCGTCCCTCGCGAAGAGCACGCCAGGCTTCTCTGAGAGCTTCCTGACCACGTACTCGTCCCACGACGGGGGACACAGGAAGTCGTCCGACGCGACCACTATCACGTCCGAATCGGAGTACTCGAGCGTGCTGGTCAAGGCGTACAGCGGCAGGCATATGCCAGCGTACGGCGGCTTGAACAGGGCGACGCGCCACTTGTCCGTGACAGACCTCAAGTGCGCGATCACCGCAGCACGAGCCGGATCATCGTCGACACACACGTGGGTCGTGATCCTGTTCTTGTCCGCGGCATTCAGCATCCATTTGCCGTGTGCCGAAGCGAACAATGGTGGCCTCAGCGTGCACCACAGAAGGTGTACCATCTCAGCATCTCCGTCTACAGTTCTAGTTCGCGCTTCCACACTGCGAGTATCTCATCCCTCGACAGCATCGGAGTCGTAAAGTTCCGCTCTATCTGAGCCGTCCCGTGATAGTTCGTCCCTGTCACTATACACTCCGGTCTAACGTAGCTCCACGGCTCGTTGACCGTGGATATGTACACGTCCGTGAGCGAGTCGTACATCGACTGACGGTCTTTCGCCAGCTCGGGCGCATCGATGATGCCAGGATGCTTCCTGATGAGGGGCTCGATGACGTTCTCGAGGTACCCGTCCTTCAGGACGTACTTCCCGTAAAGCTTGATTCGCTTGTGGCCATCGTCGAGTGCCCTCTGGATGGACACGTGCGGCTGCTTGTTGACGTCGATGGATCCAATAACTCCAGCCACTGGGCTGGATGGCTTTTTCTCGGAGCGGCGGAGCGTCGGATCCATCACCGGGTGACACACGAAACCCCTGCACGGAAAGTTGTGCCAGCGACGCTGCGCCTCGCACACGAAGTGCACCTTGTCGTACACCGACGAGTCGTGGTGTATGCTGAGGGGGAATATCAGGGTCTCGTGAAGGCTGAGCACGTGCATCCTGAATTTCATGCTCGAGAAGTTCTTCGCCGGAATGAAGTGCGACAGCACCCTGTCATCATTCCGGAGACGGAGATCCTTGAACAATCCGCCCCTGCACTTACCGACGTGATTCTCGTGCGGACCCCACAGGGAACAGTCGTAACCCGCCTCGCACAGGAGGTTGGAGAGATAGATGTGAGCCCACGTGCTGCCGCCGTAATCCGTGGTGCCGCTCAGTATCACTATCCTGGACATCAGACTACCCCCCTGTCCTTGAGCATCCCTAGATTCCTGTCCTGCATCTCCTTAATCTGCGCTTCGGAGTACAGTTTCTTAAACGTTGTTCTGTGGTTGTGCACCACGTATGCTCCTGGGACGAACAGTATCCTGCCGATACCCGATCTCAACACCCTTGAACAGAACTCGTCGTCGTCGCCGAGACCCACGCCCATCGACTCGTCGAGCAGGCCTAGTTCGTCGAACGCGCGACGCCTGAACAGCGTCGAGAAGAACGCCACCATCCTCACGTCCCTCGTCAGGTTGCCGAAGTGTTTCGCCAGCACTGCCGCTGCATCGTCCTGCTGCATGCGTGATATGTCCGGCATGCTCCCGTACAGTTTCGCGCGCACGTTCGGCCACGCCTGCCAGCTCCCGCACGCGCTGGCCATGGGACCAGCAAGAGACACGCTCGGATCGGAGAACGGCTCCGATAGCCTGTCGAGCCACCCAGGCGTGACCTCGGTGTCGTTGTTCTGCAGCACGACAAACTCCGACCTCCCTGCCGATATCCCAGCGTTCACCGCCTTCACGAAGCCGAGGTTCTCTCCGAACCACACCGTCAGTCTCTCCCTGTGGTTCTGCAGCTCGCTCATGACCGCTTCCCTTGCGGCCGCGGCCGAACCATTGTCAACCCACACGATCCTGTAGTCGACGGTGCACCTGCGGATGCTCTCCAGGCACCTCACCGTGAACTCTTCGGCACCGTACGTCGGTATCACTATGTCGTATTTCGCCATCGTCCCCTCCTATGTCACTGGTATCCGTGGTATCGTGAACCTGTCGCCGTCCGTCTCGGTCGTCGTGAATGCGGCGGCGTATCCGGTGTCCGACACGACACCCTTGAGCGTCCTGTTGTACTGTCCCCACGGGTACGCGAAGAACCTGCACTCCCTGCCGAGGCGGCGCTCGACGATGTTCTTCGACATCCACAGGTCTGACCTCAGCCGCAGGACATACTCCTCGAAGGACTCTTCGCGACTCCTGAGGGGGAGCCACTCCCTGGTGACGAGGGCGTAGTCGACAGCGCTGTAGGTCATGCTCCCGTATCCAGCGATCGACTCGTCTTCCTTGGCAGCTTGCATGCTGCCGTTCATGGCGTACAGCTTCGAGTGCGACATCGAGTGCGAACCGACCTCAAACACGTCGGAGTTGTCAGCGTAATACTTCCAGTCGAACCTCAGTCTGTCCATGCCGCCGGTCATCGGTATCACAAATGCGAGGGCGCGGAGCGACCTGCTTCTGAGGAGCTCGCATATCCGATGGTCCGAGCGCTCGTACCCATCGTCGAATGTCAGCAGGACCTTGCGACGACGCGACCCGTCGAAAAACTCATCCGGCGAGACCACGTTCCCAGCTTCAGCGTCGCACGCCGCGGCAAGCCTGCAGAATGTGTCCCTGCTGAGACTGTGAAAGAGCAGGACCACTCTCTCGTCCATCACTTCTTGCATACGAACACCTGCCCGTGCCACCCACACTCCACATACTCCATCGGCTCAACAGAGCTGAACGAGAGTCTCAGCACCGACGCGAGGTGATCCCTTCCGAACTTCCAGTGATTGCCGAACTTCCGGTTCCCGTCAGGCTCGGCACCGTCTATGTCGGTATAGGCCTTCACCTCCACGTACGCGACACCCCCCTCCTTCAGTACTCGAGCGACCGAAGCGATGGCCGCACGATAGTCAAGCACCTCGTCGAGGACCTGCTGCATCACCACCACGTCGAAAGATGAGGGGTCGAACTCTGTTGCCAGGTCTGTCACGTCGCAGAATACGTCAGCGAACGACACATCGCGAGGGTCGAGCGGGTTTCCCCCGCGCCATCTGTCTACGCTGACGCACAACGAGGCTCCGACAGACAGCAAGCATTCCTTCCAGATCAATGGGGACAGGGGTGCGACGTCGAGCACCCTCTTTCCTGGGACGATCCTGCTCAGGATGCCGAACATGTAACGGTGCCTCTCCATTGCGTCGCACGAGATGCAGCTCCTCCTCTCCCTGCCAGGTGCCGACCGAAACGAGCTTCCTCCGCATATGCTGCACTTGTACATGACGTCAGACTCCCACTCTTCCAATTCCGTGTTTCCTGCACAGGACGTCGAGGGCGGCATCGTACAAGATCGACCCGTTGGTTATGCCGTCTGACCTGTCCACCGCTCGGAACAGCGGCCGGGGCACGTATGTCCCGCGACCTCCAGCTTTGTCCATGGTGAGGTAGAGGTCCCAGTCCTGCAGCCTCTTCAGGGACTCGTCGAAACCCAGGAAGCGCTCCCTCCGGATTAACGACATCGTGCTGCACAAGTTCCGCCTCCTCATGACCCTCGAATCGTACGGCGCCATGCGCTTCATGCTGTCGCCGAGCAAGTAGTCGGAGTAGCACCACCACGCGGACCTGTCGTCGTGCAGCGCCTGCACCATCGTCGCGAGCGCGAAGGGGGCGAGCTCCACGTCAGCGTCGCAGAAGAACAGGAACTCTCCTGCGGCCTTCTTGGCGCCCGCGTTGCGCGCGCGAGGGGCTCCGGAGTGCTTCCTCAGCCTCCTCAGCGAGCACTCGAACCCGCACGAATTGACGATGGACTTTATGCTCCTGGACTGTGCCGGGCTCGACGCGTCATCGACCACGGCGACGGAAAAAAAATTGTACGTTTGCCTCCCTATCGACGACAGCGTCGCCGCGAGGTGACCAGATATGTTCCTGACCGGCACGATCACGTCAACGAGTCCTCTGACGCACTTGAACTCGTCAAGGGCGCCAGGGACGGAGTACTCGAAGTCGCACGTCAGCTCGCACCCGTTCATCGGGTCGCCGCCTGGCGCGAACGTCTCTCCCGGCTTCGTCTTGCCGTAGCTGTAGTGGCACGTGACCGAGCTCTCGTGCGTGCTGCCGACGAACTTCAACCTGAACAGGTATCGCTTTCCTGTCACGATCGGGAGGTCGAACCTGAACGCGTGCTTCCTGCCGTCTTCGATGGCCGACGCCTCGACGCGCACCTCCCTCAGGATCGTACGGGCCTCGTCCGCGACCGACGCCTCCACGAATCCGGCGTTCCTCCTGCCGTACGTCACGAACGAGGCAGTCACGGAAGAGAGACGGTCGCCCTCCGCCGTGAAGGTCTGGACCACGAACGAGCCGTGCGTCTGCGGTCCGAGTATGTCGTCCGTCCTGGGGCCGAAGCTCACGGTGGGCATGTAATCTCCTTTGTCGATGGCTGTTGCATAAATAGAATATGATGCGATCGTGGATATATTTAAGCGGCGCACGGCGAATGTCGGGCGCAATTCCATAAATAATCCCGAGGTCAAACCATCCAAACACAACGGAGGAAGAAGAGATGACCGAGAAATTTGACAAGCTGTACGAAAACCTGGCCGCGAAGCTCGGCGGCGGACTCGAGAAGGTCGACCAGATGAAGTACGCTGGCAGCGACGCGAAGGCGATGGCTGGCAAGGGCGGCAAGGGCGGCATCGAAGCCAAGCCCGGCAAAGAGGGCGTCGACCAGCAGAAGTACTCGAAAGCCGCGAAGCCTGCCAACGCCACCGGCAAGACCGACGGCAAGGGCGGCAAGGGCATCGAGATGAAGCCCGGCGCCGAGAAGGTCGACCAGCTCAAGTACGTCGACACGAAGAACGCGGACAAGAACGCCACCTTCGAGAAGTTCAAGGCCGAGATGAACAAGCTCATCAAGAAGTAATTCCTGATGACGCCAAGGTTCCAGAAGCTGTTCGAGAGCATCCTGTCCGAGGCTCCTCCCGGCATGGGTCCACCGACCGTGCCAGGCGAGGGCCCCGACATGGAGCGCCTCGACAAGCTCGCCTCCGGCAGGGTGGACGAGCCGGACGAGGGTGACGAGGAAAAAGTCGACCCAAGCAAGCCCGAGTACCAGCCAAAGAACCTCACCGGACAACAGATAATCGCTGGCTACAAGAAGTGGTGCTCCGACAAGCTCGAGCTCGAGCCGCACAACGCGGTCAAGGGCAACGAGGAGCTCGGCATCGACATCGAAGGTCCCCTGCGCCTCAAGCAGGTCGCGAAGGATTCGGCCACCGAACTCGGCGCGACGTTCGGCACGGTCACGGGCAACGTGGACCTGCGCGACGCAAAGAAGCTGCAGCACCTCGAGGGATTCCCGAAGCACGTCAACGGGGAGTGGATAGACCTGCGAGGCACGCCCATCAGCGCCGAGGAGATCCTCGCCGCGATCCCGAAGGACTTCACAGGGAAGGTCATCGTGGATCCAAGGCTCGAGGGAATGATCCCAAGCAAGAACAGATAAAACCAAGGAGACACCACGATGAGCAAGTTCCAGGAAGTGTACGAGAGCGTGATCGCTGAAGCGAAGGGCGAAACATTCACGAAAAAAGAAGTAGACCAAGCTTCCAATTGGTCATCAAACAGCGTCAACGACTGCAACGGCATGGGGACCAACAAAAACGAAGACGACTCAACTGTCATTGACTTTGAGATGGACAAAGGGAAGACTTTCATCAAGAAGAAAAATGGCAAATTCGTCGTTAGCGGCAGAGCAACATCCTATGCTGGAACATACGATACACTCAAACAGGCTGTCAATGCTGCATGCAGCATGAATATGTCAAAAAAAGCAATCGATGATGGTGTCGATCACGAATGGATGAAAAGACACAAAAAATAATAAAATTTGTTCAACAAAAAAGCTCCATCCTCTCGGGTGGAGCTTTTGTCTTTCGCGCAGCCGACGGTGGGACGCCCGCGGGTTCCTGACTCTAACCTATCGCTATCTCCTTGGTCTCGTCAGCCTTGGCCGGGATCTCGATCACGAGCAGCCCATCCTTGAAGGTCGACTTAATCCCCGACCGGTCCATCTTGGACCCCAGCTTGAACGACACCCTCAGGTGCCTCTTGGAGATGCCGTGGTGGAGGTACACGACCTCGGGATCGTCCTCGATCTCGTCGTCGGGAGCGATGATGCTCTCGGGGTCGATCTCGACTCCCTGCTCCTTGGCGATGTCGGTGAGACCCTTGGCGTACTCGCGGCTCTCCTCCGCCTGCCTGCCGCCGGTGACGATGAAGAGCTCGTCGTCGACGACCTTGACGGAGATCTCCTTCCTGTCGAAGCCCGCCATCGCGAACTCGAGGAGGATCTTCCTCAGCGCTCCGGAGTCCCTGTCCTGGACGCGCTTGATGTTGTACGGGTAGTTCGCCTGGACCGTGAACGCCTTCTCGAGGTCGTCTGTGAGGTGCCTGGCGTAGTTCGGGTTGAAGAGCGTCTCGAAGAAGCTCTCGATCGGACTGGCAACGAGTGCGTTGCGTGTTGCAGCAGATAAGGTCATGATAATGCCCCCTTCTTGTTTGAAGCATCCCGTTCGGGACTGCCCCTGCTGGTTTCTTGTTTTCGCTTCCCGCGACCACCGTCCCACCGGCTGGCCACGCTATTATTTATGGTCAAATTCGGTCCGTTCTTAAGCCGATCTCGAACTTTCCCTTTCGATAAATACGCGCACGTTAAGAATGAGAAACCCAAAATCACGAAAGGAGTTTGATTGACATGCCCGACGCGAATGCGCCGCTGTCCGTCGTCCCCCAAGACGACAAACCGCCCAGTACGAAACTCACCTCCATAACGCGACGGTTCGGCCTCGACGAGGCCACGCTCGCGAGGCTCGACGACAGATTCCCTGTCAAGGCCAACGACTACTACCTCTCGCTCATACAGGAGAAGGACGACCCGATCTACAAGCAGGTCGTGCCCGACGAGCGCGAGCTCGCCGACGACCCGAGGCTCGCCGACGACCCACTCTCAGAGGACCGCGACTCGCCTGCCGAGGGCGTGGTGCACAGGTACCCGGACAGGTGCCTCCTGCTCGCGTCCAACGCGTGCGCGGGGCACTGCAGGTTCTGCACGAGGACCAGGAAGATGAGGGACCCGGACTCCATCAGGACCGACCAGTACGACGCCGCCGTGGACTACATAAGGGAGCACCGGGAGATCAGGGACGTCATCGTGTCCGGCGGCGACCCGCTCATGCTCACCAACGAGAAGCTCGACGACCTGCTCGGACGGCTGAGGTCGATAGACCACGTCGAGATAATCAGGATCGGCACGAGGATGCCCTGCTTCTTCCCGTTCAGGGTTACAGACGCGCTCTGCAGGATGCTGCGCAAGCACCACCCCCTGTTCGTGAACGTCCACTTCGAGCACCCGCGCGAGCTCACGCGCGACGCGTGCGAGGCGCTGCGCAGGCTCGCGGACTCCGGCATCCCGCTCGGCAACCAGTCCGTCCTGCTGAGGGGCGTCAACGACTCGGTCGAGACCATGCTCGAGCTGAACAGGAAGCTCGTCAGGAACAGGGTGAGGCCGTACTACATGTACGCCGCCGACAACCTCTCGCACACGAGGCACCTCGCGTGCACCGTCGAGAAGGGCCTCGAGATCATCCAGGGGCTGCGCGGGTGGACCTCGGGACTCGCCGTGCCGCAGTACGTGATCGACGCGCCGGACGGCGGAGGCAAGATCCCGCTGCTCCCGGAGTACGTGGAGTCCATAAATACCGACAGAGTGGTGCTCCACAACTACAAAGGCTGCAGACACGAATACATCCAACCATAGGAGAACTGACATGGGAATGACACTGCTGACAGAGAACCGGAAGCTCCGCGAGCTCTCGAGCGCCTACACCAGGATGCTGACCGAGGAGAAGGAGAAGAAGGACAAGGCTGAGAAGGGCGAAGAGGCCGAGGAGAAGGACGCCAAGAAGGCCAAGTACGAGAAACCTGAGAAGGAAGAGAAGGAAGAGAAGGCTGAGAAGAAGGAGAAGGAAGAGAAGCCCGAGAAGCAGGACAAGGCCAAGGCTGAGAAGCCAGAGAAGGAAGAGAAGTCCGAAAAACCAGAGAAGTCCGAGAAGAAGGACGACATCGCCGGCAAGCAGGTCCTGCGCATCGAGGGGTTCGTCAAGGACACCGAGGAGCGCGAGGTCGACGAACTGCCAGGCAAGCTGTGCGTGCACGCGAGCGTCGCCTACAGCAAGAAGACCGACTCGTACACCGTCGGCGACGAGCGCCTCATGCAGCGCATCTGCAAGGCCGTCAACATGATGATCGAGGACGGCGTCAAGGAGGCTACCGGCGGCAAGCGCGTCGAGTTCAGTCACAACACCGCGGGACTCATCACCGGATTCAGGGTGAAAGGATAACTCACATGCCATTCAAGTCGAAAGCACAGCTCAGAAAGTTCGGGGCCATGGAGAAGAGGGGCGAGCTGCCGAAGGGCACCCTCAAGAAGTGGGCCAAGCACACCAGGAGCATCAAGGACCTCCCCGAGAAGGTGACCGAGTCCGCCAAGCAGGACGCGTTCCTCGCCAAGATGGGGTGGGCGAAGAAGGACAAGAAGAAGGACGAGAAGGAAGAAAAGGAGTGCGAGTGCAAGAAGGGCTGCAAGTGCGACAAGAAGGACAAGAGGGGCACGCCGGAGAAGCTCAAGAAGGAGTGCGCGGAAGCCAGGGGCCTCTCGTTCGACGAGATGCACGCGAAGCTGACGGAGGCTGCTGGGCCGGCCGGCAGCATGATGGACTTCAAGGGACTCGGCGACATGTCGCTCCCGCACATGGGCAAGGGTGTCGGGATGACGCACGACGACGGGGGAGTCAGGACTGCCGCGAGCGCGTACCGCGAGCACAGGAGCAGCGCGCGACAGATCATGAACGACATCAACGAGAAGCTCGCGATGTACGATGTGAAGCAGCGCAAGAGCAACCAGCGCGACTGGGGCTACGCAGGGACGATGGAGCACGTAGCGGAACTGCTGAAAGAGGTATCGGACTTTCTGGGGTGACTCTGATGACTGAGGGATTCGACAGGAAGGTCGAGGCGATAGTCAAGGAGGCGAGGTACGAGTCGCACGAGGACTGGTTCGCCCGCGACATGACGAAGATGGTGACGCCGATGCTCATAGAGACGTTCCGCAGGGGATTCGTCGCCGGACAGGACGGCGGGACCAAGCTGTCCGACGCGTGGGAGGCGTTCCGCGGGAGCATCGAGCAGGACGTCGCGAAGCTCGCGAGGACGGTCATCCAGAAGACGTCCAGGGACTGGGACAGGTCCCCGGTGACGCAGCGCGGCGTCGACCGGAGCCAACACAAGCGCAAGTTCCATAAATAAACCACAGCGGAATTAACAGGGTAAAACCTTCGAAAAGGGGTCCAAAGAATGAAGATTCTCAAGGAGTTCGTCCGGAGTGTGCGAGAGGACAGAGCCTCGGACGCGCTCGAGTGCCTCAGGGAAGCGGTGCAGACAATACAGAGCGGCAGGATCGACGAGCACGCCCCCGGGTCGAAGACGATCCTCGAGCAGGCATACGAGTCCGCCCTCGCGACCGTCGACGAGGACCACACCGAGAAGATGACAACCCTGATGGAGCAGGTCGTCGAGCGCATCGACGAGGAACACGCTGACATGCTGGAGCGCGTCATCGAGAAGATCGACCGCGACCACGCCGCGAAGCTCAAGCAGGTCATACAGATCTGCATGGAGATGGCGGACGGCAAGCAGCCGCAGCTCGTCGGACAGCTCGAGCCAGTCAACCCCGACGACGTCGAGGTGGACGATTCCGAGACCATGGATGCTGGTGCTGATGTCGAGGGTGGCGCCGAGGTTCCTCCGATGGAAGACGGGGCCGCCGAGATCATAGTCGGCGACGAGACCGATGCTGACGCTGACGGAGATATCGCTGACGACGCCGAAGCCGGCGAGGACGAGTCGGAAGAACACGAGGCTGGAGAGTCGGAAGAATTCGAGACAGGCGAGCACGAGGAGTCCGAGGAGATCGCAGCGAAGGTCAAGGAGATCCTCGACAACGCGACAGAGGACGACGACCTCGAGAGCATCAAGGCGCAGATCCTCGCGATAGTCAACGGCGAGTCCGAAGACGAGGAGTCTGAGGAAGGCGACGAGACCGAGGAGGTCGAAGTCGGCGACGAGGAGCCCGAGCTCGACGAGCCGGAAGCCGAGGGGACCGAAGAGACCGAAGGCGAAAGAGAGGAGCTCGAGACATCCGAGACCCCAGAGATTCCCGAGGACGAGGAAGCCGAACAAGCCA
>SESF01025764.1_pt1 | contig 14953 bp, 13 predicted proteins | sample 3171521 | NCBI WGS metagenome assembly SESF01 (sample SAMN10866945, study PRJNA518727) | freshwater metagenome | biome: subpolar coniferous forest; feature: holomictic lake; material: water; isolation source: holomictic Lake 227, 6 m and 8 m depth | place: Canada: near Kenora, Ontario | collected...
ATTAAATAGGAAACGCTCTAGTACCTTGTAACGCATAAAAATCCGGCGCTCTATGCGCCATTTTCCTTGTTACAAGGTACTCGTTTGACACGCGTCCGTTTGCGGCCAAACTCTCCTTATCTGAAACGTCCGAAGCGCTTGCCATTGTCCATGAACCCGCCGCTGCTCGAAGTCCGCAATCTTTCCATCCGGTTCGCCACGGAAGAGGCCGCCGTGGACGCCGTCCGGGAGGTCTCCTTCCGGATCGAAAAAGGGGAGACGCTCGCCGTCGTGGGGGAGAGCGGCTCCGGCAAGAGCGTGACGGCGCTGGCGCTCACCCGCCTGCTCCCCGAGCCGCCCGCCCGGTACGTCGGCGGCGAGATCCTCCTGGACGGGCGCGACGTGTTGCGGATGCCCCCGGGGGAACTGCGCGCCGTCCGGGGCAAGCGGATCGCCTATGTTTTCCAGGAGCCCTCCACCTCCTTGAACCCCGTTTTCACCATCCGCAGCCAGATTGCCGAAATGCTCCGGCTCCACCGGCCCGAGGTGCGTGACCTCGACGCGGAAGTGGCCAAATGGCTCGGATTGGTCGGCATAGTCGATCCCGCCCGGCGGATGCACGACTACCCCCACCAGTTGAGCGGCGGAATGCAGCAGCGGGCGATGATCGCCATGGCTCTCTCCGCGCAACCCGACCTCCTCGTCGCCGATGAACCGACCACGGCGCTCGACGTGACCATCCAGGCCCAAATCATCGACCTCCTGCGGGAGCTTAAAAGCCAGCTTCACATGAGCATCCTGCTCATCACGCACAACTTTGGCATCATCGGCGGCATCGCCGACCGCGTGGCCGTTATGTTCCGGGGGCGGATCGTCGAGACGGGCCCCACCGGGCAGGTCTTAAGCGCGCCGCAGCACCCGTACACCCGCGCGCTCATCGCGTGCATCCCGCGCCTGGGCCAGCGGCGGCGGCGGCTCGCCGTCATTGACCACGAGAGCCTGGCTTGAAGCCGCCTTCCATCAACCGCGCGGCGGCGAGAGCCGCGAGCCCCGTCAGCGCCAGCAACGCCGTGAAATAGACGCTGTAGCGGTTCCACTCAAAGCGGCTCCCGGGCCCCGCCGCCCGGTGCAAGGCGGCCATCGCGTCCAGGCAAACGCCCCAGAAAATCGGCGCAAGGCCCAGGCAGAGGCTCGTGATCACCGAATAGAAGGCGAAAAAGTGGTTGCGCCCCATTTCCGGCATCACCCCCATGATAAGCCGCAGATTGGCCAGTCCGATTGCGGACGTGGCCACGCCCGCCAGCGCGAAAATCCCCAGCAGCACTGTCGTTCCCGGCGCGAACAGCCCGGAAGCCAGCGACACCCAGCCGCAAAGAAAGAGGGCGTGCATCCCCAGCGCCCAGGAAAGGAGGCGTTTGGAGCCCGCTGCGCCCAGCAGCCGCCCGACAGCCCCCAGAGACCCCACCCCGGCGACGAAACTCGTCCCCATCAAAAAGAGAATCCGGTTCTCGCCCAAACCGGCATATTCTTTCAGAAACGCCACCGTGAAAACCGCCACGCTTCCGTAGGCGATGGAAGTCACGACATTGAAAACGACCACCCGGGCGAACGGCGGGTAGGTCACGATCTCCCGCCACGGCACGCGGGCGCCGCTCCGCTGGAGTTTTTCGGGCGCTTTCACATCGGGCACGCGGTTGATGTAGTAGAGGGAAACCGCGCCGCCGATGGCCGAGATCAGGAACACGGCGGAGAACTCCCAGGGCCGCGATTCCCGCTGCAACACGAACCCGCAAAAGAAGAGCGCCGCCAGCGACCCCACCTGCATGAAGCGCTGGTCGCGGGAAAGAAAGCGGGCCCGGATCTCCTCCGGCAGAATCTCCGTCATCCAGGGAAGCCACGCCCCGCTGGAAACGCCGCGCAGGAAGTTGAAGACAAACGCCAGCAGAAGCAGCAGCCCCAGCTTCCACCCGTTGCTCAAAAAGCCCAAAAGCGGGAGCGCCACCACCGCAAAAACGCACAGGTTGCGCGTCCCCCACCCGGCCAGGATAAACCGCCGGTAGCCGAAGCGGGGCAGGTAGTGGGCGGCGGGAATCTGGAACACCGCCAAGAGGGGCGTTAGCGCGGCGAGGATGCCCAGCAGCGTGGCGCTCGCCCCCAGGCTCTTGGCGTAGAGCACCACTGGCGGCCCGAGAAAAATCTGGAACGAGACGGCGTTAAAAAAGCTGAACCAATTGGCATTGGTGACGCCGGGCGGAAAAGGGTCGGTTTTCAAAGAAGAGTGCCTTTTCTCGCACACAATGGGCCGAAAAGCCAGCCCGCCCCGAAAGAAGGCGCGGAGAGAGGGAGCCTTTTTCTGGGCATCCGGCAAACGCCGGGCCGGGCTTCGTGCCGCGCCGTGATTTCTTCCCTTTCCCCGAGGGGGTTCCTGGAGCATAGTAAAGGCCATGCCCCTTCATTTCGACCTGCATACACACTCGTTCTTTTCGGGTGACGGGGTGAGCACGCCCGAGGAAATGATCGCGGCGGCGCGCAGCAAGGGGCTCCACGGGTTCGCCCTCACCGACCACAACACCTGCGAGGGGATGGATTACCTGCTGCGCAAGGGGCTGATCCGCCCGGACGGCCTGCCGGTGGACGGTTTCCTCATCATCCCGGGGGTGGAAGTCTCCACCGCCGATGGCCATCTGCTTTGCCTGGGTGTCACGCTCCCCAATATGAAGGGGGAGCCGGCCTCCGTCGTCTGCGAGGCGATCCACGAACGGGGCGGCCTGGCCATTCCCCCGCACCCTTATGATTACTTCCGCTCGTGCATCAGCGAATCGGCCCTCAAAACGCTGCCGGTGGATGCCGTGGAGGTCTACAACGCGGCCACGACCTTCCAGTTCTGCAACCGCAAGGCGCTCCACTATGCGCAAGCGCACGGCTTCCCGATGACGGCTGGGAGCGATGCCCACCACGAGGAATCCATTGGGACAGCCTACACGATTTTGGAAACCGAGGACCTGACGCTGGAAGGGGTGATGCGCCAGATCGTCCGCACCAACCGGCTCGTCCAACACCCGCTAAGCCCCAGGGACAAGCTCCGCAAGACCTGGAACAACTGGATGCGCCTGCGCTGGCGCCACCGGATGAAGCTCAAAAAAGCGTAACCCCCGCCATCACCCCGGCGTTTTCTCGTTCCCAAGTTGCCGCTTGGGAACGAGTGTCTGAAGCGCGCCGCTCCCTCGCGCGGGAGCGCGTAGTGGGTCAAGCGCTTGCTCTACTTCATTGCCGCGTTCCACTGGGCGATCCGGTCCGCCTTCGCGGCAAACAGTTCGTCCACCGGGTCGAGAATATCAATCCCCGTGATCTTGTCCCCCTGGGCAATGGCGTTCACCACGTCCTGCCCCTTCGTCACGGCTCCGAAGATCGTGTGCTTGCCGTTCAGCCACGCGGTCGGTACGTGGGTGATGAAAAACTGGGAACCGTTGGTGCCGGGGCCCGCGTTGGCCATGGCCAGCAGGCCGGGTTTATCGAAACGGAGTTCCGGCGTGCATTCGTCCTCAAACTTGTAGCCGCGGTCGCCGCGGCCGGTGCCGGTCGGGTCGCCCCCCTGGATCATGAAGTCCTTGATGACGCGGTGGAATACGATCCCGTCATATTTTCCCTGCTTGGCGAGGTTCAGGAAGCTGGCGCAGGTGACGGGGGCTTTGGAAGGGAACAACGTCAGTTCGATGTTCCCCTTGCCGGTTTTCATGACAATACGGATATCTTTCATTTGGGTGGTTTTGGTTAAAGCCGCGTTTTCTTGGGCAACCCCCGCGAGCGGGAGGGCAAGGCCGAGCAGCATCCCGGCGATTCGGACGAATTTCTGGAGGCGCATAAGTGGGCGCAACATAGAACGCCGCTCCGCGCTTGTCGAGCTTGGCAAAGCGGGGAAAAACGCAAAAAAACGCAGACCCTGCTTAAAACAGGGTCTGCGCTTTTGGAAGGTGTTGTTCCTTAAAACGAGTCTAGACTCATTTAGAAGTGATCGTTTGATCCTGTGTAGCTGGCCGTGCCGGAAATCAGTGTCTGGTATTTCCCCACATCCCCACCCTTGCGGCAAATGACAAAGCCTTTCGTGCCAAAGGGGACCGCCGTTCCGGTGGTATCCGCCGTCTTGGTCTTGGCATCGAAATTCTTGGTGGTCAGGAAAACTGCCGTGGAGTCATCATTCTGCTTTAACTTATAGATGTAAAAGGCGCTATTGTTTGCATAAAGGAAAGATCCGACGCTGGTGCCGGAGCCAATCGCTGACGTTACACCGGCGGTGGCAAATACTTTCAAATCACTACCGTTGAGGTAACCGCCGCTTACCAAACCCGTCGTAGATCCACTGCCCGCCACGTACGCGTCTGCGCTGTTGTAAATTGCTGTCGCCCCATTCGTATCGCCAGGCCAGCCCATCGTGGGGTCGCTATTGGTGGCGGCATCGGTGGCCATGGACATGGCGGCCAGGTGGATCTGCCGACAATTGCTTACGGCCTGGATGATTTGGCCTTTGACCAGAGCGCCGGTGACGGCGGGCACGGCCAAACTCGCCAGCACGGCGATAATGGAGATGACGACGAGGAGTTCGATCAGGGTGAAGCCCTTGGGGGTGCGAGGAAGTTTCATATTCTGGTGGAATTTGGGAAAGATGCTGCTGGTCAAAAAGCTTAGCGTAGAGTGATTTTTTGGCAACGGGTATTTTTGAGGAATAAACATATTCTTCGGCCTTTTTACATTTCTGGAGAAATAGCTGGGCTTTCGGCCGCCGCCTCCCCCTCGGATGCGGCGGGAAGAGGAGGGGGATACGAGTGGCGTTTGAAGGCGCTGACGGCCAGCGGCGGGAGGTCCAGGACCAGCGAATGGCTGTGGCCCTGCCACCAGACCGGCGCGGCGTGCTGCCCGCCGTAGTTGCCGACGTTGCTGCCGCCGTAGGTTGCGGCGTCGGTGTTGAGGATCTCCTCATACCAGCCCTCGCCGGGCGCGCCAACGCGGTAGCTGTGACGGACGACCGGGGTGGCGTTGACGACAAAGAGGATCGCGCTGCCGTCGCTCCCCTTGCGGACAAAGGAAATAACGGAGTCGTCGGCGTCGTGGAAGTCGATCCACTCAAAGCCTTCGTAGGTATCGTCCTGGCTCCAGAAGGCGGGCTCGTTTTTGTACAGCCAGTTGAGGTGCTGGACCAGGCGGCGCAGGCCGTCGTGGAGCGGGTATTGGAGCAGGTGCCAGTCGAGGCTCTTGGCGTGGTTCCATTCCTCCCATTGGCCAAATTCGCCCCCCTGGAAGAGGAGTTTCTTGCCCGGGTGGCCGTACATCCAGGCGTAGAACATGCGCAGATTGGCGAACTTCTGCCAGAGGTCGCCGGGCATTTTGTCGAGCAGCGAGCGTTTGCCGTGGACGACTTCGTCGTGGCTCAAGACGAGCACGAACTGTTCGTGGAAGGCGTAGAGGAGCGAGAACGTGATGTCCCCCTGGTGGAAGCGCCGGTGGATCGGCTCGCGCGACATGTAGCAGAGGAAGTCGTGCATCCAGCCCATGTTCCACTTGAGGCCGAACCCGAGGCCGCCCAGGTAGGTGGGCCGGGAGACGCCGGGCCACGCGGTCGATTCCTCGGCGATGGTGACGATGCCGGGGCAGCGTCCGTAGCAGACTTCGTTGAACTGCTTAAGGAACGAGATGGCTTCCAGGTTTTCACGGCCGCCGAAGCAGTTGGGGATCCACTGGCCGGGCTCGCGGGAGTAGTCGAGGTAGAGCATGGAGGCCACGGCGTCCACGCGCAGGCCGTCCACGTGGTATTGCTCCAGCCAGAAGAGGGCGTTCGCGATGAGGAAGTTGCGCACTTCGTTGCGCCCGTAGTTGAAAATGAGCGTGCCCCAGTCGGCGTGTTCGCCCTGGCGCGGGTCGGCGTGTTCGTAGAGGTCGGTGCCGTCAAATTCGGCCAGGCCGTGGGCGTCTTTGGGGAAGTGGCCGGGGACCCAGTCGAGGATCACGCCGATGCCGCGCTGGTGGCATTGGTCCACGAAGTGGCGGAACTCGTCCGGGTTGCCGTAGCGGCTGGTGGGGGCGTAATACCCGGTCACCTGGTAGCCCCAGGAGCCGTCAAAGGGGTGCTCGGCCACGGGCATCAGCTCGATGTGAGTGTAGCCCATCTCGACCACGTAATCCAGGAGCCGCTGGGAGAATTCCAGGTAGGAGAGATGCCGGTTGCCCTCCTCCGGGATGCGGGCCCAGGAGCCGAGGTGGACTTCGTAAATGCTTACGGGGCTCTTCTGCCACTCCTTGCTCTTGCGGGTTTCCATCCAGGCGTCGTCGTCCCAGCGGTAGCGGGTCAGGTCAAACACGATGCCCGCCGTGAGCTGGCTGTTTTGCGAGTAGAAGGCGAACGGATCGCTTTTCAGGAAGACGTTGCCATGGCAGCCCTTGATCTCGAACTTGTAGTGCGCTCCTTCGCGCACGCTGGGCAGGAAGATTTCCCACACGCCCGCGCCGGGGTGTTTGCGCATCGGGTGGACGCGGCCGTCCCAGTTGTTCCAGTCGCCCACGACGCTGACGCGCTGGGCGTTCGGGGCCCAGACGGTGAAGAATACGCCTTGCGCGCCGCCGCATTCCAGCAGGTGCGCGCCGAATTTCTCGTAGAGCTGCCAGTGGTTGCCTTCGGCGAAGAGGTGCAGATCCAGCGGCCCGAGCAGTTGGGCGAAGGAATACGGGTCGCGCTCCGTCCACTCGTCGCCGTTGTGCCCGGTGAAGCGGAGTTGGTAAGCGAACCGCTCTTCCGTGTCGCCGATCAGCGCCTCGAAGTATCCGGCGTCGTGGAACCGGATGGCCGGGTAGCGCCGGGTGGGGTCGTCCACCGCCTCGACGACCACTTCGCGGGCGTCGGGCCGCAGCACGCGCACTACGAGGGCTTCCTGGGCCGGGTGCATGCCGAGCACCGCAAAGGGGTCGCCATGGTGCGCGCCGAGCAGCGCGCCGAGATTGCCGTCATCGAGGGTTCTGTGGTTCATAGAAGAAGGGAAAGGGGGCGTTGGCGAATCGGTTGAGAGAGCCCCGCCGCGCTTGCGGAACCAGGGTTTTTTGAAAATCGGGAGGCCTTCTGGTGAACGGTGTCAGCCATAAATATCGCCAAGCGGGGACTATGCAAGAGGAGGGGGGGCTTGTCACCGTAAAAACGCCAGCTTGAAGCTGGACCCATTGCGCGCTGCCGCTCGCTGGGGCGGCTGGCGGAGCTTGTCTCGTTGCCTTCGTCACGAAGCTCCAGCTTCCCGCTTGCCCGCCGCTCCCGCGAAACCGGGGCTTTTGAACGAGGGGGGGGAATTTGAAGGAAGACGCCGAAGGGCGGGCTTGCAAAAGCCGGGGCGGCAGGAGCAGGCTCCGCTTTGTGATCGCGCCGGATTTTCTTTTGAACGCTTACGCCCGGGGCTTTTTCCCGATGGGGATGCCGGAGGGGGACCTGGCGTGGTTTTCGCCCGACCCGCGCGGCGTGCTGCCGCTGGAGGGGTTTCGCATCCCCCATGGCCTCGCGCGCACGCTCAAGCGGGGGCGCTTCGAGATCCGCTGTGACACGGCATTTGAGGCGGTGATACGGGCCTGCGCGGAGCGGGAGGAGACGTGGATCGACGCCGAGATCCTGGCTTCCTACGGCGAACTGCACCGGCTCGGGTTTGCGCATTCCGTGGAGGCGTGGCGCGAGGGGCGGCTTGCGGGCGGGCTCTATGGGGTGGCGCTGGGCGGGGCGTTTTTTGGGGAATCCATGTTCCACCGGGAGACGGACGCCTCCAAGGTGGCGCTGCACGCGCTGGTGGAGCGGCTGCGGGAGCGGGGGTTCACGCTGCTCGATCTCCAGTGGGTCACGCCGCATCTGGCCACGTTTGGCGCGGTGGAGATCCCGCGGCGCGAATACCTGCGCCGCCTGCGCGCGGCGCTGCGGCTTGAGTGCGCCTTTGCGTGAGCACCACAGAGGCCGCAGAGAACATAGAGGGGAAGAGCAAAGGTAAAAAAAGTCTCGTTCGTGCCTCTGGGGTGGAATGCCTTTTACGGGGCGGGTGGTTATCCTGCCAAAACGGCGGCGATGGTGACGTTGTCCTGCTTTGGGTTGTTGCGTTCTTCGATGGCGGCGAGCAGGTTGCGGATCAATTGCGGAGCGCTCTGGTCCTGGCTCTCGGCCAGGCGGGCCGTGATGGCCGCTTCGTCGAGCACTTGCAGCCCGTCGCTGGCAAAGAGGAGCACATCGTGGGGATCCAGCGCGAAGGGGGCGGACGGGGCGTCGATGAGGGGGATCTCTTCTCCCAGCAGGGCGGAGCGGATGACGTTGCGCTGCGGGTGCACGGTCAGAGCCTCGGCGGCAAGCCGCCCCTCGGCGATTTCCTGAGCGATGAAAGGCCGCATGGAGTGGTCGGCGTTGAGGCGCTGGAGTTTCCCCTTGCGAAAGAGGAAGAGGGGGGAATCCCCCACGCTGATCCATTGCAAGCAGGTGCGCGAGACGGTGGCGGCCAGGAGGGTCGTCCCCATGCCTTCGAGGCTCCCTTGGGATTCGTCAATCGAGCGGGCGATGCATTCGTTGGCGAACATGAGGCTCTCGTGCAGGGCGAAGGCGTCGTTGCCATCGACCCGGGGCGCGTGCTGGAAGAATTCCTCGACGAAGGCTTCGACGGCCTTCTGGCTGGCTTCCTGGCCGCTGGTATGGCCCCCCAAGCCGTCCGCGACGACGATAAGCAGCTTCTCCACATCCCCATCCCGATCCGAAATAATGGAAAATGCGTAGGAGTCCTCCTGTGCTTCCCTGCTTCCGAGGAGCTGTCTTCCTGCAAAATCGCGGCCGATTTTCATGAAATCATGCCGGTGCGTCAAAGGGGATAAGAAGATACATGGGGGAAAGGTTTCAATGAGGGGGGTTACGCAATTATACTTAAATCGTTCCCTTGGACCAGTCAAAATCTGCGCCACAAAGCGGAATAAATTTCAGCGTGGTTTTCCCGAGGGCGATCAGATCCCCGCCGTTGAGGACCACCGGCTGGAGCACCGGCGTTTCTCCGATATAGGTCAGATTCTGGCCGCCGCCGTGCATCAGGTAGAATTTGCGGCCGCGGGGGTCGTAGGTAACGGTGGCGTGGTTTTTGCGGGAAACTTCGGTGTCGCCAAAGTCGAGCCGGCAGCGCTGGTCCTCGGACCGGCCGATGCTGTTCATGCCGTGGCCGAGCTTCAAGGTGTGGCCGCGCCCGGGCCCGGCGACGACGACGAGCCAGCCGACAATCGGGTCGATCATGGCGTCATCCAGAGGCGCCTCCCCGGCGGTGCGCTCGCGCACGGAAGGGGTAAGGATGACGGTCTTGTCCTCCTCGGCTGGCTGCGCCGGGCGGCGGGCGCTTCCCTGTTCTTTCGCCAAGTCTTCAGGGCGGCACGGCAGGATGCGGGTTTTGTCGGGATTCTCCGGATAGGGCGCTTCCGCGCTGTCTGGAGCGGGGATGGGAGGAGACGCCGGTTGGGCGAATGAACGGCGGATGAGGCGTGTTTTGTCGTTTTCTTCCATCGTGATTGGTTGGTTGGGAAAGGTGCTCTACCCCCGGTAGAAACGGAACCGGACTTCGCCGAGTTCCACCAGGTCGCCGTCCTTCAGCGCCGCTTGGGCGAGCGGCTGGCCGTTGACGCGCAGGCCGTTGCCGGAGCCGAGGTCGGTGATGCGGAAGGCGCCGTCGCGCTGGACGTGAATTTCAGCGTGATAGCCGGAGACGCTGGTGTTGGTGAAGACGACGTCGTTTTCCGGGCGGCGGCCGATCCGGTTGGCGGGCTTGGCGAGCGGAATGCGTTTGGACTCCGCGTCCTGCATTTGCAGGTAGGCGTAGGCGGTGGAAACAGCGGACGGCGGGGTGGCGTGCGGCTTGTGACGCCGCCGGAGGATGAGCACGGCCAGGGCCAGGAGCAGGGCGGAACCGGCGCTAATGAGGTTGGCGGGCGTCAGCCAGCCTTGAGAAAAAGACGAGGAGTCGGGGAGACGCGGAGGCGGGGAGAGGGGCGATGCAGATGGAAGGGCGGCGGGGAGAGGGGCAGGGGCAAGGGCAGGGGCAGGGACGGGGACGGGCATGGGGGACGGGGCGGCGGGAACCGCCCTGGACTCGGGATGCCCGGCGCGGGCGTGGACGTGGCGGAAGATCTCTCCTCCCCGGGCGACGATTTCAAAGGCGACATCCCCCACCCCGGCCAGGGCATCAAGCGGCACGGTGACCTCGCCGCCGGAGGAGAGGGAGGCGAGCACGTCGCGGACAAATGCGGCGTCGGTTTTGAGGCGCTCGCCGGGGCCGGGAGTGCCGATGCGCGCCTGGGCGTAGAGGCCGCGCGTTTCGGTGGCGAGTTTTTCCAGGTTGCCGAGGAAGGGGATGTCGGCCCCGGTTTCCGGGCAGCCCATGGCGAAGAGGGTGACGTGCGCCTGGAGCGCCGCTTTCAGCAGGTTCTCGCGCGCGAAGCCGTTGTCTTCGTCCTTGCCGTCGGAGAGGATGAGGAGGGCTCTCCTTGTGGCGGGGGCGGCGGCGAGTTTTTCGATCGCCTGCATCCCCTGGCGGTAGAGGCGCTCCCCCTGGCCGTCGGCTTTGAGGCGCGCGATGCGGTTCTGGATTTCGCCAAACGGAGCGCCGAGGGGGGCGATTTCCACGAGGTCGCTGGCAAACGCGCAGACGCCCACGCTCAGCGAGGGCCCGGCTTGGGCGAGCAAGGCCTGGATGAGGCGCTTGTTTTCCTCAAGGGTCTGGTCCCTCGGCGCGCGGGTGGAGCCGACGCTGGTCTCCACGAGGACGAGCAACGCCGCGGTGTTCAGCGGGTTGTGGGCAAACGGCGTGTGGCGGTATTCCAGCGGTTTGCCGTTTTGCGTGACGCGCAGGGTGTCCACTTCCACGGCGGGAAAAAGCCGGTATTGGAATTTGAGGAGCGGCGGCTCCTCGCTGGAACGGGTGGCGGCGGGGTCAAGTTCCGCGCGGGCGGGAGCGCCTGGGAACAAGGCGGTGAGGAGAAGCGCCGCGCAGCCCGTTAAGCATTTCGCAACACGCCGCCAATGCTTGTTCCTAAAGGAAAACATTGCGGCGAGTCTCTACCGCAACGGGGTCAAAAGACAATGACAAAGTGGGCGGCGCGCGTAGCCGTCGGCTCATGGCAACGCAGCGCCGCAAGGAGCCTATTTAGCGCCCGCCACGATCAATCCCGCGGCGGCAGGAAAACCCGTTTTCAGAGAAATGCCGCTGGCGGGGAGCCGGTTGCCGCCTCGCTTTCGTGCGTGCGCCCCTTTTTTGCGTCTTCTTTTGATTCCGGCACGTTTCACGCTATAATGAAACCCCACGTGGAAAATCCTTTCTCCATCCTCCATCCGGGCGCGGGAACCCCCAAAAAAACGGTCCGCCGGGAGCCTCTCCCGGAACGGAAAGCGGCTGCGGGAACCCGGAAGGTGGGGCTCAAGCCCGGCTCCGGGTGGCATAAGCGAAATTTTGTCACCGAAGTGCTGATTCCCTCGCTGTTCACGCGCCGTTCGGGGCGCAAAACGCCGCCCCGCTTCCCGAAGCTGAAGGCGGGGGAGGTGGGGGTGACGTGGATCGGCCACGCTTCGTTCCTGGTCCAGACGCCGCAAACCAATCTGCTGGTGGACCCGAACTGGGCCAAGTGGCTCAAAGTCATCAAGCGGCTGCGCAACCCGGGCCTGGAGATCCACGATCTGCCCTCCATCGACCTGGTGCTCGTCACCCACGCCCACTTTGACCACCTCGACCGCCGCACGCTGCGGCGCGTGGCGGAGGACCAGCCGATTGTGGTGCCGTTCGAGGTCGGCAGTCTCGTGCGCGGCCTCGGCTTCCAGAGCATCCACGAGTTGGACTACTGGAAAACCTTTGAACACGGCCCGGCGCGGATCACGCTGACGCCCTGCCGCCACTGGGGCGCCCGGATGCTGCACGATTCGCACCGGGGGTTTGGCGGCTACATCATCGAGCTGGGCGGCCGGACGATTTTCCATTGCGGCGATACGGCGTTCTTCGACGGCTTCAAGGAAATCGGCAAGCGCTTCAAGATCGACGTGGCGCTGCTGCCCATCGGCGCGTACGATCCCCCCAGCGGGCGCAAAGTCCACATGAACCCGGAGGAGGCCCTGCAAGCCTTTCTCGACCTGGGAGCCCGCCGCATGGTGCCGATGCACTATGGCACCTTCCGCCTCAGCTACGAACCGCCCGAGGAGCCGCTCCAGCGGCTGCGCGCGGCGGCAAAGAAGCAGGGCATCGAAGACCGGATCGCCGTCATGACCGAAGGCCAGCCAGTGGTGTTTTAGGCGGGCTTCCGGGATGCACTTCCGGCTTCGGCGCGGGGGTTGAACGGTGCACCTTGTCCAGATCCATCGTAAGGCACTGGATGCAAAACAGGAAAATCATCAGTCCGAGGTAAAAAATCACAACCTGCGATTGCCGAAGAGTCCCGCCGACCCCCAGCGCCGCCGCCCCAAAAAGAATCAAGTTGCTGACAAGAAGATAATACAAGACGTGCTGGCCGACGGCGCTCAGATAGCGTTTCACGACATTCGGCGAAAAAACATCAATCCATCGCCCGGCCCCATAATAAAGATACGTCAGCGCCGCCGAGCTTAATATCCACACCGCCGAGGGAGGAAAGCGGCGAAGAGAAATTCTTGCCATCTCCAACCCGCCATAGATGGCGACCACGAGCAATGCGATTGCCGCTGCTGGCATATCGTAATCGTGGCTCCGCCTGGCGAAGTATACCCCCAGTAAAAAAAGCGGCATATAGGGAAGGGCCGGGAAATAGAAAAAACCGCTGCCGCCAAGAAACAAGCCCACCAAGGGATCGTATATGGCTTCCTTGGGCAGGAGGGTGAACGCCAGGAACGCAAGGGTTGAGGTCGCCAGGTTTGTTTTATTGCGGGTAAAAAGCTCCATCGCGGGCGCGGCCACGGCGGCAGCGATCATGATGATCGAGAACGACAAAAGAAATTCCGAATAACTCGGGATATCGCGCAGGAAACATAAGGATAATAATAATTTCCAGCCGGCGTGCTGCCCAAGCGCCAAGGTTTTCCACGCGAATCCCGATGCGATAAAGGCCAAATAACATTTCAAGGCCGTCTTGAGGATGGAAGCCCACCGCATCCTGGGTTTGCTTAAATAGCTGACCCAGACCGCGAACCCAAAGCAAAACAAGAATCCGGAGTAGGTCGCCAGACAGGGAAGCAGCAATGCCATCCGAATGAGCCGGCCTTGCCCATTGCCAAGAATCAGAACGACATGGCCAAAAACCATGCCGGCGGTCAAGATTCCTTTCGTATAGTCTATCTCCAGGTAACGATGGCCCATCATCATTTATCGCGTTTCCCCAAGGAATCGCCGATAAAGGCAACATGGGCTGCATGGAGCTTGTGAAAAATTGGCGGAAGGCAGGTTGCAGTGGACTTTCGTTCCGAGCAAAGCCTCGCGACGGTCCGTGCCGCCGCGCTCTTTTCGGAAAGAAACTCTTGGCAGCCGCTCTACCCAAACCGGGCCCTTAGAGCGGTTTAAATTTCATTCTTTATACGCTGCTCGGCGGCGCGGGTCGTTGTGGGGCTTTTCCAGCTTGGGCTGCTGTATTTACAAATACAGCCGCTGCGCTTGCAAAGCCCCACACCAACCCACGGCGCTCTCGCATCATTGTAAATACCTCAATTTAAAACGCTCTAATGCACGGCTCCGTAGCCTTTAAGGTAAGTGCCGACGCCAATGATGATGGTGGAGAGAATGAGCGCCAGGATTCCTGATGCGATCAAGCGATGGGCCTTCGGGCTGGAACCCTTCCATTCATGGAAAATCCACCCCCACATTGTGCTGAAAATAATGATGCTGGCCATGTGGAGCGTCCAACTGGCAAACCCGAATTTGCCCATCTGGGTCTCGCCCATGGTATAAAAGAAAAATTGGAAGTACCAAGTAACACCCGCCAGCGCTGAGAAGAGATAATTGCGCAGCCGGGGGACGCGCAGGTCTTTCACGGCGGCTACCGCGACCGTCGTTACCGCTGCCTCATGTTCGCCTCCTCCCTCCCCTCCATGGTGGGCGTGTTCGGGGCGCACGCTAGCCGCCAGGTATTGGTAAGCGCTGCGGTTTTTTATGTTGAGCAGAACACACCAGATGAAGTTCGTGGTAAAACCGCCCAGCAGCACGACAACGAGCTTTGGCAACCCGGACCAGATCACGGTGGTCCCCGCCAGCTCGGAGGCGTCGCCGATGGGCTTGCCCGCCGTGAGCGCAAAAGAAAAACAGGCGCTCATTACTCCCGAAAACGTCGCCACGAGGATGCCTTTGGCGAAATCGAACTCGGCGACCGATTTCCTCTTCTCTTCGTCGGGCATTTCCCTTTCCTTTGTCAGCCCGGCCATCGCGGCAATCGCGATCCCCAGGAGGCAAACTCCAATGCCGGCAAGGGTAATCTGGCCGGGGCCTGTCGCGGCGATTTGCCCAATGGTCTCGGGGACGGGAATGGAGCCGATGAACGTCTTCAGGATGGGGGGCATCAGCGTGCCGAATGCGGCGCAATATCCAAGCGCCACCCCCATTCCAAGCGACATGCCCAGATAACGCATGGTAAGGCCAAAGGTGAGCCCGCCAAAGCCCCACATCGCCCCAAAGAAATAGGTCCACCAAAGCGTGGGCAGCGACTGGCGCGCAAGGACTCCCGGCAGATCATTGGTCATCAGCGTTGCAAAAAGCCACGGACAGACAATCCACGAAAAAAACCCGCCCACAAGCCAGTAGGTTTCCCAAGACCATTTGCGGACCTGCCTGTAGGGGACATAGAATGACCCGGAAGCGAGGCCGCCGAGCCAGTGGAATAAAACGCCAAGAAAAGGATTGGGAGTCATGGAGGAGAGGGGAAGATTAAGGTGGAATCCCCAAAATGGAATAGCTGAAATGGCAGATGGGATACAAAAAATGGCGTCTAGTGTCCTGTCAGGTAA
>SESF01019466.1_pt1 | contig 14947 bp, 13 predicted proteins | sample 3171521 | NCBI WGS metagenome assembly SESF01 (sample SAMN10866945, study PRJNA518727) | freshwater metagenome | biome: subpolar coniferous forest; feature: holomictic lake; material: water; isolation source: holomictic Lake 227, 6 m and 8 m depth | place: Canada: near Kenora, Ontario | collected...
CAGCTTCCCAGAGCTTGTGATAAGTGTCGTAGCTAAAGGTGGCTTTGGTTCCGGCGCTGTCGCGGGAGCATATTGGCAAGTAGTCGCACCATGAACAGTGCATTCCCTCGCTTTTGTGAATGCGTCCTTCTTCGATGGATTCGTAAACGTTTTTTGCTGTGCTGTAGAGATCAATGAAGTCGAGTACGCCCCTGGTGCCTTCTTGTTGCTGGATATATGGCGTTTTTGTTTTAACGATGTGGATGTATCCGACAGGTATTTTGCAGCTTATCCTCTGGTCGCTTTGCCATATCCAGTAGGCGTAACAAGTAAGCTCGAGGGAAAGAGCGGGAAGATATTCCGGGGCTTTACTTGCTCTGGTCTTTATCTCTATCGGCCTGGGACAATCGCCGGGTATGTCCACAAGGTCAACAATGCCGACAAGTGTACACGGCAAAGTATCGCCGTTGTCGGGATTGATGATTGGGATTTCAAAGTGGGTTTCCACATAGACGGGATCAACAGTAACTTCTTTAAGAAACAGGTTGATGTAGTTGTAGGAATCGTTTCTTGCCGTCATAAGTTCTTTTGTGATATCCGGATTCTGGTCAGCGATCTCTGGTGCCCAGATTTCGTCAACCGCCTGTGTCATGTTGACAACCTCTTTGTTTTTCCTGGCAAGGTAATGAGCGGCAATGCCTTGATGGGTGGCAGAGCCGATGAGCAGATTGGTTGATGTCCTTATTGGTTTGATCTTCATCGTGCTGCTAAAGTGATGGCTTCGCGGGCAGGTGAGGTATTTGTCCAACTGGCTTTTGGATAAGTGAGGTTTCACTTCCCCACTGTATTCAACGCGGTGTCCTGAGCCTGCCGAAGGGCCTGAAGTCGGATAGCTTTCAGTCATGGAAACAACTTCTTGCAGTTCTTCTTGAGTGCACATGGGGAATTCTCCTTTCAAAAATTTCACAACCGAACAGTAAAGATTAAATTTTTATTAATAAGCAATGGATTCTTCGATGGAGTAAGCGGAGTTTTTCGATTCCTGAAGTGCAATGTTTTTTACCCCCAAGCGAAGCCTTTTCACCTACAATATGTAAGTTTGGCGTTTCCAGGGGACAAAATACTTTTATTCCTGTGTGTGATCAGTGAGTTGCAGAGATATTTTTTAATGGATTAATGCCCATCAGGAATCTTTTTTCAGGCTTTGTTTCCACTAATACCAACTTGCTATCAAACTTTAAAAGGTTGAGTTACCGGGCATAATACCAAGTAAGCTTTTAAACATTCATATTTTAAATGTTTGAAAGCAACTTGGTATGACAATTAGACCGCTCTTACAGAAAGTCCGTGTGGTAGATAACGCATGGGATTTTCTTTCGAAGGCATCAAAAGCGAACTGGCTTCGGAGAAATTCCGGCTGCTCTACCTCCAAATGCAGGTTGAAAATCCTGCCATTCTGACCTTCCAGAATTTTCCTGCTCTCATATCTTTTTTCAGAAAACGGACAAATGATTATGAAAGAGAGGACACAATTATGCGCTGCCTGGTGATTCATTACCAGAAAGGTGGTCCCTATGAGATTTTGTCCTCGGTTTTCCTCATCCTTTTCCTGCCAACCGTCGGCAAACTCTATCGCATGGGAAGGAAAGCATGCTGGCAAGTTCCCGATGAAGATATTTCCCAGGAGGTAAGCATTCTGCTGCTACAAAGCATCAAGGAAAGCGATCCAACTCTTCCTAATGTATCCAGCCGGTTCACCGGTGCGTTGAAAAACAAGTTCCAGAAATTCATCAAGGAAAAGGTTGATCAAGCGCAGAGGGAAACTGCCTATGATGATGAGTTTAAGGTATCCGCGCATGATGAAAAAAATGACTATCAGACAAAAAACTCTGTTGAAGAATATGATTTAACAAAATTCCGCCTGCAACTTGATGAACTTCTCCGGAAACGGAAGATCACAAAAAAAGATAAACGGCTTTTAATCGCCACAATAATCGATGGCAAAGTACTAAAAAAAATAGTCCCGAAACATGAATATGAAAAGTATAAAGCCCGACTTCGGCGTTTCAAAAAAGCCAACAAAAAACTATTCGCCAAGCTGCTGATATAACATCGAAATAAAAGTATTTTGTCCCCTGAAAACGCAGAACTTACATATTGTAGGTAAATACAGACTTTTCGGGAGGTCAAATAATGGAAAAACGGATGATGGATATCAAGGAACTTTCTTCCTACATCGGCCTTAAGCAGCAGACGATTCGGAATCAGATATCGATGGGAAAGTTTCTGATCCCTACCAAGAAGCTGGGAAGGCTTCTCAAATGGGATCGCCGGGACGTTGACGGGTTCCTGGATAAACTCAAAAAGATAAACTGATTGACATGGCGGCAAAACCTGCGATAATTGCCCCATTCCACAAGGAAAGGAGGTAATTGTTCAGATTGCTGTCTTGCCAATTCCTTTATCAAACGAAGAGAAAGGAGTTGGAATATGGGAGTTTACAGAAGAAAGAACAAGGCTGGGGATTATTATGGTCCTTGGATCATCCAGTATGCATCCGGGGTAGCCACCCAGACAGGCAGGGTCAAGTACACCTGCGAGAAGGCCGGTCACAGCAAGCGCGTCGCCGATCTGGCCTTTGCTAAAAAGACGCTGGAATGGGATAAGAAGAAACACCTGGGACTGGAAACGAAGAAGGAATATACGTTCCGGGAACTGGTGGATTGGTATCTGGAGTTGCCAAAGGTGAAAGAAAAGAGATCATACAGAGAAGACGTGTCAAGATCTCTAATTCTTAAGGAAGCATTTAGCAACTTCTCAGCGCGAGAAATCAGACCGGCAATGATAGAATCTTTTCAGTATGATTTATTGCATCGTCAATGCCAGCGTAAAAAGAGTAATTATATGCCTGCTACAGTAAATCGGATGCTCGCCCTGATGAAGCGGATATACAGCCTTGCGGTGAGAGAAGATTTCGTAGAGAAAAATCCATGCCTTAAGGTATCCATTATTCCTGAGAACAATGCACGTGACAGGGTGATTACAAAAGAGGAGTTTGAAAGGTTGATTTCTGAGCTCCCAAAACACGCGGCGCAGATAGTCACGGTAGCTTATTACACAGGTATGAGGACGGGCGAGATATTTAATCTGACATGGGGAAAAATAAACATGAGGGAAGGGTTTATTGACCTAGAAGCAGAAGATACAAAAAACTCTGAACCGCGCCGGATTTATCTCAATGATGTCCTTCTAAATTTGCTTGCTGAAGTGGGAAAGATTCGTCATATTGATCACCAAATGGTATTTACATTTAATGGCAAATCGATTAAGACCATAAATAAACCATTTAAGAAGGCCTGCTGTTTATCAGGAATAAGAGATCTTCGTGTACATGATCTTCGCCATACCTTTAATACCAATATGAGAAAGGCCGGTGTTGATCGAAGCGTGATAATGAAAATCACGGGGCATAAATCCTATGAGATGTTTGAACGATATAACACAATTGATTCAAATGATGCGCAAGATGCACTGATGAAACTAAATGATTTTTTATCATGCAATTCTTGCCAGCAACCGACTACTGCAATAGTACTGCAAGAAAGAAAAAAAGTGGAAGCGGAAACCGCAATGCCTTGATTTTATTGGCTGGGGAATAAGGGCTCGAACCTTAATTCACGGAGTCAGAGTCCGTTGTCCTACCATTGAACGATTCCCCAGCAAGGGATGTTAGTCTGTTGAAAAACGCTCATATGCTGCGTTGCTCTTCAACTCTCGCTGCTCACGTACGAAAAGTACGCTCCGCTGCTCGATTCTCGCGCGCCTTGCATCTAAGCATTTTTGAACAGCCGATCAAAAATGTTGCCCGTTGAGTTTTCGGGCGAGGTGTATATAATGCGATTGATTTTTTATGTCAACAAATTTATTTTTATGTTTTTTGAAAAATAATGGAAAAATTATGAAAAGTCATAGGTCGAGGAACGCTTCGATAATTCAGGAGAATTAAAAATAATGCAATCTGTTTGGAAGCAAAAAGGGGAAAAGCTGCACACCCGAAACATAAAAGTAACAACCTACGAATATGATGAACAAAGGATCATTGTAGAAGGTTCCCTCAAAGATGATCGTTTTCAGGAATCTTATTCCATGACCGGTGAAAAATTCCCAAGTGGCGTAATTCATCACATGGTCATACGGTTGCTGGTGAATTGCTCTAATCTGGTAATTGAAGATATTGATGTTGATCTGACATCTGTTCCCCGGGAAGTATGCCAAGAGACATTGGGTTGCCTTGCCCCCATAAAGGGCTTGATCATTACCAAAGGATTTACGGCAAAAGTAAAAAAAATAGCCGGAGGTAAAAAGGGCTGCACGCACCTGGTGGAGCTTATTTTGGCAATGGGTCCGGCTGCCATTCAGGGATATGCGGCATATCAATCAAGAAAGCCGGCAGCTTTTGATCCTGTTCATGCGAAGATGATCCTGGAATTTCTTACCGACACATGCCATGTCTGGCGCGAAGATGGCCCCTTTGTTGAAATTTTCAAAAAGAAGCTCAATATAGAGTAGGCAAAGACAGCATCTTGTGGAATATCCCTTGACAAGCACAAATTGCCCCCCTATGCTCTCCAATATCTCACAAAAAAAGGAGGATTCACCATGAAAATGTTCACTAAACTTACTCTGGCTGTTCTAACACTTCTCATATACGCGGGCGTGGCTATTGCCGGCACAGATATCCCCTGTGACAAGCTGAGCGCGGGAATTGAGGTCTATCAGTGCAAGTCGGTAAAACGCGAATACAAGATTGGTCTCAAAAAAGATGAAGGGGCATTTTGTGCTGAACTTGAGCAGATTAAGATCGCCAATGGCTGTGTCGTGAACGGCTTGACCGGATTCAGCAACGAAATAGCCGGCAGCGAGAAAGTGTTCCAAAAAACCATCTACGCTGTCATTTCGGCAACAATCAGGCGTGATGCCACCGACAAGTTTGAGCTTCAGTGTGAACCTAAAGTATATAGCGGGGGCATTTCATCAGGCAGTAACATCGGCCACCGTATTGATGGATTCAACGTTTCTCAGATGCCGGGCAAGGATAATGGAGATCGTAATCAGGCTTGGATCGACAGTCTTGCAAAAAAAGGAAAGCGCCCCTTGAATTACTGGGTGGTGAATCCCAGTTCAACGCTCAATGCTGCTGTTCAGCAAACCTGCATACTTTATAACACTACTACCAACACCAAGCTGCTTGAGTTTAACGGTGAAATACAACCCGTTCAGAGCACCAAGGTTCCGATGACCGGTCCTCGCCCCGGCGGATTAATGAATATAATAAAATAGCCACCGGCAAGGACGCCTTCCCCGGTGCCCTTGCCAATCTTATACCAAGTTGCTATCAAACATTAACCCTACTCAGCTTCGCATGTAGGATAATTCGACTATCGCTTCGAACTTCACTTCGTTCGTTTTCAGCGAGTCTCATTAAGGGTTGATTTACCGGGCATACTACCAAGTAAGCTTTCAAAAATTTATATTTTATTTAGTGAGACCACAGTTTCAGAATCTGAAACTGTTTGGCCGAACTATCCCGCACAGCACCCTGAATGGTATCTGCGACGGGGTTTTGAAAGCAACTTGGGATTATTCATTTTTAATTTCTATTACTAAGTTAACGTCTTTCTCGCCGCCATCGGCAGGAACACCCTTTGCTTCAACACGACCGAGGCCGCGTAATTGCGATAAAATATCTTTTAAATTTTTAGCCGGAATTTCGGCTTTTAAAATCGTTTTGCCGGCAACCAGTTTTTTTGTAACTTTTTTGGCATTATGTTTTGTCAGTATCTTTTCTGCTTCGACTACCGCGCTATTTACATTGGCAACATAAACAGAAATAACTGGCTGCACCTGATCGGTAACAGATGCGGCCATAGGCGCAGGTTTGGCAGGAGCTGCCGCCTTAAATACCCTGCTCATTTTGGCAGCACCGGACAAAGAAGAATCCTCCACACCACGATCTTGCATGCTCTCCTGCCGGGCAGCAAACTTCTGCGGTGCTTCCCGCAATACCGAAAGTTCTGTAGGTTTTTTCTCTTCTTTTTCGGCAGCAACATCAACTTTTCTGGCCGGGGATTTATCACTTGTGCCTGCAAGCTTATTTCCCTGTTTTTCCATTTTTAGCACTTTTGCGACGGAAGATACTTCTGACACTTTATCTTTCTTTGCCGCTCCAATTACCTCTTTCTTTTCCTCTGCCAATAAAGCAGGCGCGGCTTTCTTCGCTTTGGGTATTTCGACAGGCGTTGGCTCTTGCTGAGCTTCCATAACCAGTTGCGGGGCTTGCGGCACAATGGCTTTCATCTGTTCATCGCCGGAGCGGTAAATATAGACGGCCAGAATCGCGATAACAATTGTGGCCATAACCTGAATAGGAATCTTTATCCGCAGCGGATAGAACCATTTTTGGGCAAAGCTTTTCTTTTCGGCTTCTTCCCGAACCCTGGCCATAATTCTCTGCTTGAACCAGGGTGGTGGCTCCACTTCCTGCAGCCCTTGCGTCATCGCCACCACCTTTTTCAGATCGGCCAGTGCCTTGCTGCAATCCGCGCATTCTGCCAGATGCTTTTCAGCAGCCATCTTCTCGGCATCAGGCAGCAAACCCTCCGCATACAACGACAGGCTGTTTTCAATATTTTTGCAATTTTTCATAAATCACCAATCACCTTGATCAGACAATCCTTAAGAGCGTTTCTTGCCCGCGACAACCGGGATTTAACTGTCCCGTCCGGTATTCGCAAAACATCTCGAATCTCTTCATAAGAAAAGCCCTGAATGTCTCTCATCACCAGCACTTCCCGATATTCCACATCCAGCGCTGAAATGCATCTTTGCACATGAGCTTCACGCTCGCGCTGTTCCAAAAGCTCCGCCGGATTGCCGGCACCTGCCACAGCCAAACAAGCTGTGCCGCCCTGCCCTTCTGTGGATTCATCCAGCGATCCACCTTCATGCAGGGCAAGGTTCTTTCTCTGCTTTAAACGGTTCTTCGTATAATTAACCACAATCCGGTACAGCCAGGTGGAAAACTTTGCCTCCGCCTTAAACTTGTTTATAGACTTATAGGCAGCAAGGAAAGCTTCCTGAACAACATCGCAGGCTTCATCATAATCGCTCAGCATCCGGTAAGCGATATTGAGCATTTTCTTCTGATGCCGCTCAACCAGAATTTCAAACGCCTCAACATCGCCCTTCCGGCAAAGGACAACATATTGCAGATCGTCATCCCCGTCTGTCGCTTTTTTGCTATCTACTATGTTAGACATCCAAAGCAAGAATTTTGTTCCCCTGATTTTGATGGTATATTGACAACTGATATTTAATTTTCTGTCAAGAGAATATTTTTTGAAGACCTCCGTTTTGAAGACTTCAGTTCTGTAAATATAGGATGCATAATATCCCTTGACAAGAAAAAACAGCCTCCCTATAGTTCCATACATCGAAAGCAATGCCTTATCAAAAAACGAAAAGGAGGATATATTATGAAAGCATTAAAGATCATTCTTATAGTAGTTGTCGCTTTGGTAGTTGTTCAGCTTGCGCTGACCGGGATCAACATTCTACAAAAAGGTGGTGCCTATAAAAGCCAGAGCATGGAACAAATACTTGGCGTCGCTCCCGGAAAGGCCACTATAAAGGATATTGAAAAGCTGGACAAGGCAGCTATTTTCCAGCTTTTTTACGCGGCGCCTGCCCCGAAATTTGAAGAGGTAAAAGGAGAATACAGCGGGAAAACCATCCCGGTTGGCATATTGGCGACATCTGCTGATTTTTTCACTCATCACTTCTTCGGCCCCGGCCGCTGGCTGGGCAAGGCTTTCTTCCCCTTTGAAAAGGACAAAGGGTGGGGATACAACATGTTTTCAAGTAAGGGCAAGGACGGTAAAGATGAAGTCTTTCGCGTAAGAAAGATGAATACCTATATCGGCAAGTCACCCATTGACGGGAAAGATTCGTTTCATCTGGACTACAGCCCCTATAATTCCGGAACAGTACATTCAATGCATGATGAGCTTCGCAAGATCAATGACAATATTTTTCTGGGTATGGGCTATATGTTACTCGGCGGCGGATCAATCAACCCCACACCATTCCTGATTATCGGGCCTGCGGCAAAATGGGTTGGGCCTGATAAGCAGTAGAGGGAAACCCTCCGCTTTGCGGGATTGTTCAACTTACCAATTCCGTTACGTCGCAGATGACCCCACGGTAACCTTCAGGTTATTCAGGTTACTGCGCTTTCGGAATTGGAGTTTCAACAACAAAAAAAGGAGGAAGTTATGGAATTCGATTTTGCTATTATCGGCAGTGGTTTTGGAGGAAGTGTATCAGCGCTGAGGCTTGCAGAAAAGGGATACAAAGTGGTCGTCTTGGAAAAAGGTAAATGGGTGACGCCTCTGGATATGGAGGATGCGGCCAAAAGCCTGAACAAATTAATATGGAATCCTGCATTGGGCATGAAGGGGTTTTTTACCTATGATTTCTTCCGGCATGTCGCCATTGTCGGCGGTGTTGGAGTCGGCGGCGGAAGTATTGTCTATGCCGCAACCACATTGAGGCCGAAGGAAGCCTTTTACAAAGATCCTGCCTGGAGCAATCTCGGCATAGATTGGGAAAAGGAAATGAAACCTCATTACGATACCGCTTCAAAAATGCTGGGCATAGTTCAGAATCCTGTAATGGATGTCATGGATGGTTACCTCAAAGAAGTGGCGGATAAAATGGGGGCAGGCGATACATTTGGCCCTACAGATACCGGCATCTACTTTGGAACACCGGAAGTGCTTGCCGATGATCCCTTCTTCGACGGAAAGGGACCATCCCGATCCGGCTGCTATCTCTGCGGTGAATGTCTCACCGGATGCAAGCACGGCTCAAAAAACACTTTAGATAAAAACTATCTCTATCTTGCTCAAAAATATGGGGCGACAATTCTGCCATACAGGGAAGTCACAAACATCATCCCGCAGCCGGATGGCACATACATACTGAAGGTTAAGGACAACTCCGGCCGTTTCAAGAAGGCTGTCGACATTACGGCAAAAAAAGTGGTCGTGGCCGCAGGTGTTTTAAGTACACTGGAGTTGCTCTTTAGATGCAAGCAGGTTACAAAAACTCTGCCCGGAATATCGCGGCAGCTTGGTGCGGTCGTCCGGACAAATAGCGAATCCATTGTGGCTGCTTTGCCCAGGCAGGAAGATCTGGATCTTTCGCACGGCACGGCCATATCATCGGACTTTTATCCTGATGATTTCACGCACATCACGCAGAACCGCTTTCCCGAGGGCTATGGTTTTATGAAATATTTCAGCGTCCCCCTTGTGGATGATGACCATCCCGTAAGGAGATCCCTGAGAACTATTGGAAAGATGGTTATGAACCCCCTTGGTGTTTATCGGACGGTTTTTGCCAAAAATTGGTCCAAGCGGATTATTGTCCTGACCGTTATGCAAAACCATGACAACCAGCTTTCCTTCAAGTATGGCCCCAGTGCTGTGTTTTCTTTTTTGATGCGCCGTTTAAAATCAAAGACCGTTCCGGGCAAAGAAGCGCCGGTAAATATTCCGGTGGCAAACAGAGCGTGCGCTATTCTGGCGGATGTGGCCCAGGGAATACCATCCAATGTCAGCAACGAAAATCTGATGAATATGTCCACAACAGCGCATATCCTGGGTGGTTGCCACATGGGATCATCTCCCGATAATGGTGTTATTGACACATCTCACCGGGTTTTCGGATATGATGGTCTCTACGTGGTTGACGGCGCGGCAGTTTCGGCAAACGTCGGCGTCAATCCAGCGCTCACAATCACAGCGCTTGCGGAACGGGCGATGAGTCTTATTCCGGATAAGAAATCGGCGTGACAACATCAAACCTATCGTGAACGTTAAGACAGATATTGAAGCGATGATGAATGGTCAATCACGGGTATGAACCCCAAAGCAAGCTTTGGAAACATATTCCGCAGCAAGCTGCGGGGCATTAAACCCTCCGCTGCGCGGGATTTTTCAATTTACCAATTCCGCTGCGCTTGCGGAATTGGAGTTTCACAATAATTTTAAAAAAGGATATGCCATGAAAACATTACGCAAGATAATTGAAATTGATGAAGAGTTGTGCGATGGGTGTGGGAACTGTGTGACGGGATGCGTTGAGGGCGCCTTGCAGATCATTGACGGGAAAGCCCGGGTTGTCTCGGACAAATTTTGTGACGGACTTGGCGCCTGTATCGGAGAATGCCCCACCGGGGCTCTTCGAATCATCGAGCGGGAAGCGGCATCCTTTGATGAAAAAGCCGTACAGCGGCACATCGCAAAAAAGACTCTGTCTTCACTGCCATGCGGATGCCCATCAACCAATATCCAGAACTTTGGAACTCTTCCCGCCTGCGAGGCGGCAAACAAACCTGCCAACATCGGGAAAGAGGGTGCAGAATCATCTCTCACCCACTGGCCTATTCAGATACGACTTGTCCCAGCTAGCGCACCTTTTCTGAAAGGAGCTAACCTTCTTGTCCTCGCGGATTGCTCGGCCGTCGCTTTTCCCACACTTCACCGTGATCTGATGAAAGGGAAAGTAGTCATGATGGGATGCCCAAAATTCGATGACGTACAGAATTATGTAGACAAGTTTGCTGATATTTTCAGAAACGCGGACATCAAGAGCGTCACGACTGTTGTTATGGAGGTGCCCTGTTGCGCAGGCCTTCCCCTGATCGTAAAAAAGGGGATGGCAGAGGCAAATAAAATAATCCCGATGGAAGAGGTGGTGCTCAGTACAAGAGGAAAGATATTGAACAAATGATTGTTTTTTTTGTTCGTCAATGAAGCTACCTGCCGCGATCTTGGGCACATGTAAGCGCATAGAAGATGGCTATAGCTGCAAGCATCACAAACCTGAATTTTCTAAACACGGTAGATTTTGAATGCAAATAGTGATAGAGACAGTTGCAAGATGAAAACAATAAAAAATAAATTTCCTGACCTTAATCACGGGTATGAACCCCAAAGCAAGTTGCGGTGTATTATAACCTCCGCTGCGCTTTCGGAATTGGAGTTTCACAATAAAAGGAATGATAGATGGCACACTTTGGCAATGGTCCGGGAATAATGATCCCGCCACCACTAATATACTTCATTGCTTTTCTGTTTTCCTATACCATGAACAGATTTTACCCGATCCCCATGTTCGATCCTCCGCTATCGACTGTTTTGGCGGTGATTGCAGTCATACCTTCGGCCGTTTTGGGACTCTGGAGCCTGCTTGCGTTCTGGCGTGCCAGAACAAGTCTATTACCTCACAGACCGTCTTCGTCTCTGGTTACTGTTGGCCCCTATCGTGTCACTAGAAATCCCATGTATGTTTCCTTAACCTTACTCTATGTTAGTCTTGGATTTTTGCTGAGTATATTTTTGGCATTCATCATCCTTCCAGCGGTTATATTTATTATAAATATTTACGTGATTAGACGAGAAGAATCGTATCTTGAATCCAAATACGGGGAACAGTATCGGGCTTATAAAAAGAAAGTCGGCCGCTGGTTATAGTTGTTAATCATAGAAGAGAAATCTTAACTTAATTGTTATTGCTCATTATCCCTTTTTGAAAACAAAGGATATATATGTCGTCTGAATGGTTTGAATTTTTAAAAAAAGATTTTGTTCAGGGCTTTTCTGCGTCCTGCGGTTTTGAAGTCAGCCACGCAGATTTTGGCATATTTGAATCCTGCCTGACTGTCCGTGATGAACACCGGCAGCAGGATGGATTTGTTCATGCAGGGGTGATGGCAACAATGGCTGATCATACATCCGGATACGCATCCTATACGACCGTATCAGAGAGATTCCGCATCCTCACGGTAGAATTTAAAATAAACTATTTCAAACCTGCTACTGGCCCTCTCATCATCTGCCGATCAAAAGTGATAAGCAATGGTAAAAAAATAAAAGTAGCTGAATCTGAAGTATTTTCTGTTTCCAATGGGATTGAAAAACTAATCGCCAAAGGAATGTTTACCCAAATAGCAGTGGCATCAAATGATTTGCAAATTGTTTCATAATTATTTAGAATTCGATAACAGATAGACTCAGACTATTTTCAGGACAATTAGTAATCACAAAATATTCAGTCCTTCCATTTGTAATAAGCACAATTTAAACCAGATAAACATATATGTACAGCGCATCATATTTTGCGTAAGAGATGCAATCACATTGTTAGTAAAAACATGAAAACAAATTCTTAATATCTCCCTCGATAAATCCATTGACATGAGGCGTTGTTTTTAGTATTTTTTTCTAAATGCTAATTTTGGAATAATATTGAATTTCAAAATTCAACGAGAGAGGTTGTCAACATTATGGAGAGATTAAAATCAAAATACTTCGTTGCTTTCTTAATTGGATATCTCGTCTGCATGCTGGTGTCTTTGCCATCTTTTGTTTATGCCGATGTGACGATTGATAACGCCAGGGACACCACGGTTTCTCTGGCGGGCGAACCGGGCCACGAGAGCAAGATAGCCTATGTCACCAGTACCGGTAGTGTGGTAACTGGCAACCAACAAGCCATCTATGTGACTGAGAACGGGTGGAGCATTAACGTCGCCAGCGGCCGATTGGTAAAGTCGACGTTTGGCGGAGCTGGTGGTTACGGCATTATCTTCCAAGGGCTGGGCGGCGACTCCACTTCCCGGAGCGGCACATTGAATAACCAGGGAGTCATTTCCGGCTACACGGGCATCAAAATGGGCTCCGGAACAATCTACAATTACGGAAGCATCACCGGTAATGGCGACTACGGCATCGTGATGAGCGCCAGCACGGGCACGGTTAATATCACAAACAGAGGAACTATTACCAGCGGCACCGACAATCACGGCATTTATATGACTGGGGAGGGAAACAAGACAATCACAAACAGTGGTACTATTACCGGTACTGGAGCCAATTTAGGTATATTTTCATCGGGTGGCAACACAACAATCCTCAATTACGGTACAATCGAGAGCGAGACAGGAATGGCCATTTGGCTGGGCGGTTCTAACAACAAGGTGACTCTGGGCACGGGGTCAGTCATTAATGGAATTATCCGGGCTATTGACTACAACGCAACCAACACGATGATATTGGACGGCCAGGGGACTATTGTTGCAGGCCAGATCCTGAACTTTGGTACCCTTAACAAGACAGGTGCGGGAACGTGGAAGTTAACGGGTGATAAGGATTACACCAGCGGTGGTCAGCTTATGCCGATTACGGTGGAGGCAGGCATTCTGACAGTCGGCGCGCGGAGTGCTGTCGGCACTGGCGTAAAAACCAATACCTTTGTCCAAAATACCGGTGCATCCCTAGGATTTGCCGTGCAGTCGCCGGGTTTGACGGTTGGTCCCGTCACAACTACTTTGACAGGTGAACTGCGGGTAAACACCGCGAACTTCAACAACGGCACAATTGTGGTCATCCCCACTGTGGGAACCTACCCGACAACAACTACTTACTTGAATGTATTGACGGTAGGAACAGCGTTCGACGTCAACAATACTAAGTGGTCACAGGTAACATCCAACTCTGCCTTCCTCAGTCCAACTCTTGTCGAGCAAGGGACCACACGAGTTTACGACCTTGTCTTAAACCGTCTGAGTTTATCTACAGGAGCCGCTTCCAACGGTAATGCATCTTTAGGTATTGCCCTAGATGGCATGTATGAAGACGCGACCGGCGACATGCGTAACATTCTCGATCAATTGATTGGTTTGGGGACTGGTGCAGCGCAGACAGCTCTTTCTCAGATGAGCGGCGGTACGCAAAATGCATTTCAGTTTATGAGTTTCTACGGACTCAATCAGTATCACGGGGCACTCAACAATCATCTGGGAGGTGGCAGTGGTTTTACAGGCGGCTTAGGCAATGGAATGGCCGCAAATCAGTATGGCTATCCGCAGGGCATGCAGATGGCTTTTGCCGCAGGCGGCAACACATTGAGTGACGCAGCGCCAATGCTGCTGGCAATGGCCGGCAACGGTGGCCAGCTTGCTTCGGGGATAAATTGGGATCTCTGGCTTGATGGTTACTATAGCCAGGGAAATCGCCGTGCTGATGATATAATTGCCCAATACAAACAGACTCTCTACGGCGCGTTAATGGGCTTTGACTACCGGGCCACGGAAAGCCTGCTTATCGGTCTTAGCCTCGGCCTTTCCCAGACTGATGTGAAGTTTGACAATTTGCAGGATGAGGGGCGCCAGAACAGCTATCAGGGATCAGTCTATACTTACTATGACGGCAAACCATGGTACGCGGAAGGTGTTCTGACTTACGGCTATAACAAATATAAGATGGACCGTTTCATCACCGTCGGGAGTATTTCTCTGTTAGCCAATGCGGATTACAAAGGCAATGAGTACTCAGGCTATGCCGAGGTTGGCTACAAGTTTGATGCCGGCGGCGTTCTGGAGATTCGCCCGTTGGCAGCTTTCCAGGCGGCTTATCTGATGCAGGACGGTTATACGGAAACGGGCGCGGGCGATCTCAATTTGATTGTGGATTCGCACAACATCGGTTCTTACCAGAGTTACCTCGGCCTGCACATAAGCAAGGCGATAACAATGGGCAATTTTGTTTTGACACCTGATGCCAGAGCAAAGTGGGCACATGAGTTTTCCGACAACAATCACCTGATTAACGCGAAGTTCTCCAGTGCTGGTTCCGGTTCATTCACCATTCAAACTGACCGTCCGAGCCGCGACACGGCGATTGTTGGAGTTGGTCTTACCGGCAGGTTTAACAAGAACCTTTCTGCGTATATACAGTACGATGCTGAATTAAATAAGGACTACACAAACCATACAGGGATGATGGGTTTGCGCTTGTCCTGGTAACGTTATTTTCCCCGGTGCTGCGCAGTGTTTGAAGAC